>JAABUP010005909.1_pt1 | contig 18048 bp, 16 predicted proteins | sample 5559201 | NCBI WGS metagenome assembly JAABUP01 (sample SAMN10711887, study PRJNA513373) | rock metagenome | isolation source: Antarctica rocks | place: Antarctica
CGTCCCCGGCCGCCTCGGTGGGGAAGCGCTCGCGTCCGCGCGCCCACGCGAGCGTGAACTCGAGGCACTCGCGCCGCCAGGCCTCGGCGTCGTACGCCGCGCCCGCGCGCAGGTTGGCCTCCAGCCGCGCCACGAACAGCGTCCACCTGGCCGCACGGACACAGTAACGTCTGCATGCGCGGCCGCCGCGCGGCCCTTTGGAGATCGCCCCGACGCAGGGCAGCCCATGCACTAGAGATACAGAACAAACATGCGCCGGGCACCGCGCATGACACGGCCAGCGGCACCGCGGGGCGGTGTGCTTCTGCGTGAGCGCGCACGTAGGCACGCAATTGAATGGCATGCGCATGCATTGCACATGCATGTGGGTTGCTCGTGTGCGGGCCGAGCTGCGCGCGCGCTTGCCGGGCGGGGGTGCGCACGCGCGCTCTGTGCTGCAGAGCTGCAACGCCAGGAGACGCGACGCCCACGAGGTGCTGCCCGGCAGGGCATGCCAGAGTAGCAACCACAGCATGCAGCATGCAAGCAAGCGGCTGGCGCCCAGAGTCTGCACCGCCGCTGCCTGAACGGCCGTTGGCAGCGCAGGCCGTCGTTGCGAGACCACCTCCCACAGTGCCACTGCCTGAACGGCGCGGCCCCTTGCTGGAGCCGCGCGGCAGGCGGCGGGCGGCGCGCACCGGCCGCGGTAGAAGGAGCCCATGAGGCCGCTCCACTGCTTGTTGGCGTAGTCCTCGATGGAGCTGCCGCCCGCATCGCTCGTGCCCCACACCGTTATCTGGCGCCGCGCGGCGCGCGGCGCGGTCACGCGACCGCCGGCGCCACTAGGCGCACCGCCTCAGCCCAGCGGAGATCCCGGGTCTGCCCAGCGCAGGTCCAGGACTGCCCTCGGGCGCACCAAGCCCACGCTTGACCTACCCTAGACCAGGCACTGCCGCTGGCGCTGCGCTGCCCCTGTCTTTCCCTTGTGCGTCTGCCTGCCTGCAGGCGACGGGCGTGGGATGCGGAGGTGGGAAGCACGCAAACTGCTCTGCACACGCGCAAGGCGCCAGGCATCAACAAGGTGGCGCGCGCAAGGCGCCATCACAGGTCGGGGCGCATGCAGGGCGCGCGGCGCGCCGGCGCCGCGCCGCCAGAGCCGCCCCAGCGCACGGGGGCGCCGCACGCGCGCCGCGCTCGGGCCTGCGGGCCGGCCCCAGGGCGCCGCTGCAGCCCGGGCGGCGCGGGCGCGCCTGCGTGCGCAGGTTCCACTCGTTCTGGTCGGCCTCCGCGTCGTTGCCGGCCAGCGCGCGCGCCGCCGCCTGCCACGGGCCCAGCAGGAACCCCCTGCGCCGGGGGTCTGGTAGTAGGGTTAGCTAACCCTATACCAGGCTTCATATCAGCAGGAAACTGCTAACATCTCGCCTCCCTTTCCTGCAATTGCCCTTCTTAGAAGTTCACGAGATATAAAGAAACCAACATAGTCGGCAAAGTAGGGGCTCTCCAGCCCCGCCGCAAGCCCCGGCTCCCGTGCCGGCCGCGGGCCGGCCAGGCCGCCGGCGGCCGCCTCGCCGGCCAGCGCGCGTCGCTTGCGCGCTGCTCCGCCGCCACATAGGCGGACAGGGACCCTGCCCTAACCTTATGGTCAGCCGTGCAGCGACGTCGCGCGGGGCCGCACCGGTTGGTGGCCAGCAGCTGCTCCATGTCGTCCAGCAGCGCGAGCAGGCGCGCGCCGGCGGCGGACACCCTATCCAGGTCCGCCGCCCCGTACGCGCCGACCAGGTCCTGCCGCATGGGAGGGCCGTCAGCGCACCGAGGCGCTTGTGATTCACAAGGACGCTGATCCCTGGAAGTGCCAGCAGGGGGGCCCCAGCGCAGGAAGACCTTCAGCACATCAGCACACGGAAGCCCGCCGCCCGGTGGCCGCGCGCTTGTTTCGCCGCCCGCAGGCCGGCACAAAGCCAGGCCGCTGTCACTCTGCCTTACTAGGGTGGGTCCCAGGCCTGCCGGGCGCCGCGCCTGCCACATGGCGGTCGCGCGCTTGCTGAGCGCCTGCCGGCCGACGTCGACCAGGTCGTACCGGAACGTCTCCTGGCCGCCCAGCGCCGGCGCGGCCGCGAGCAGCGCCGCCCACGCGCGCATCAGCTGCGCCGCAGCACGCCACTTTGCTTGTATGCCTGCCCACCTTTGCCATGCCGGTGACTGGGTCGGCTTGCCCCATGCTGCGCCCGTGCCTCCTTGTGCTGGTCGGGCGGGGCCCGCCGTGCGCTTAGGCATGTCGTTCACACCATCTACGTGCCGCGTCCCTGAGCTGGGCCTGGGCAGGACTTCGCCCATCAGCTGTGTCTCGAGTTCAAGGTGCGTCACAGGTGTTGCCGCCCACGCACCACACGCCATGTAGCCTGCTGTCAGGTCAACAACCCGCAACCATGGCGCTGGGCCAATGCTTGACGGCACCAGCTGGCCGGGCATGATGCCAGCCGGCGGGGCGCACCTTGGAGTCATCATACCACAGCTGCGGGATCAGGCCCCAGGGCACGCCCTCGTCCCGCTCGAGCGCCGGCCGCGAGTTGGGCACGTCGCAGCTGCGCGCCGCAACGCACGGCGTCAGGCCGGCGGTCAGGCAGGCGACGCGGCCTGCACCACGAGGCCGCGGGCCGTGCCGGCATAGGGTAGGCTGTACCTAACCTTAAACCCTAACCCTATAGCGCGTGCGCGCACTTGTGGTCGTTGTGCAGGTCGGTGCTGTTGTACACGGTCTCCAGCAGCAGCTGCCAGGCGGCGCCCGCGGCCGGCGGCGTCGCTGGCCCGTAGCGCCGCCGCGCGTACCGCTGCACCCACGGCCGCAGCTCGATCGGCTCGCTCCTGCGCGCCGGCGCCGCGAGCCGCTCCGTGAGACAGATGAAGCCTACGAGTGCAGTATCTGAAGGGCATTGAAGGCGCCTGGCTTGCCATGTCCAGCAGCAGGCGTGGGGCGTGGCCAAGACCACGCGCCGCCACAGTACCAGGCTGAGGGGCGGCCGCAAGCAGCCCGCCTGCAGCACTGCGCGCTTGCAGCGCACTGTGATGATGTCGCAAGCACCATGTCCAGTTTCCACACCGAGCCCTGTGATGCGTGAGGCTGGGTCGCAAGAAAGAGTGGAGCATGGTTAGGGTATGGAGGCGCGCACCTGAACGCCCATTCGTTCATGAGCGCGTATGCGGCCGGGTTCTGCTCGATGCCCTCTGGGCACAGCCCGATGCCGAGCATGTCGGCGCCGGAGCGCAGCGCGCGCGCCGGCCCCGCCGCCACCTCCTCGAACGCGCCATACATCTCTGCGCGCGCGGCACGGCGCTCGCGCAGGGTGCGCTTAACCTACCAAGACCTGGTCCAGCCGGACATCTCTGCGCGCAGCGCGGCGTTCGCGCGGGCGTGCGCTCGCACTCGCGCAACCAAAACTTTGTTCACAGTGCCCTGCTTGACTGCTGCTGCTTGACACATGTCAACCATCGGGAGCCAGGCAGCACTCTCGTTGCAAGGCCCGCCCGCTGGTAACAGCCTCCTGCGCGCGCTCGCCCGGCGAGCCGCGCATGCGCTGCCCGCAGCAAACGCGACGGCAGGCACCGCGGCGCCGGGGGGGGGCGGCGGGGCAGCGCGCCGCGCACCCAGGTTGCCGCCAAAGTTGTGCAGCATGCACCAGATGAAGGGGGCGCCGTAGAAGCCGTCGGTGCGCGCCCACTGCGGGTTCACGTCCGCGTAGAGGTCCAGCATCACGAGCGCGCCAGTGGGCACGCCCGAGATGAGGCCCTGCGGCGCAGCGCTCCTGCATGAGTCGCAGGGAAGCACGCCCGCGCGCGGGCCCGACTTCACGCGCGGCGCATGGTCATTGGCTGGGACTTCGAGCCTATGACCTGGCAGGGTGTATGGTAGGATTAGGGTAGGGCGCGCCTTGATCTGCGGCGCGCCCCAGAACGCCTTCTCGTTGTAGAATAGCCAGGCCTGCATGATCCAGCGCGCGCCGGCGTCCCCCGCGGCCATCGCCTGCGTGCACAGACCGCTCGTATGGAGCTGCCACAGCTCTCGCGCCTGCTGCGCGGTGCGGAGCCCGACGGCCCCGCCTGCCCGGATCCCAGAGCACAGCGACCACGCGCATCCAGCTGGCGCGCGCAAGCCGGTCTAGCTTGGGGGCGGCAGTGGCGCGCTTGCCAGGTGCGCGACCAGGCCCCGCCGTACAGATGCTGGGGGGGCAGGCCGGGCGTGTGCGCCGCAGGCTGCGGCAGCGAGAGGGCGGCCCGGCTGCGGCCGGAGCACCAATTGTCCGGGTGGGGTCGCGCGCGCTGCGCTGCGCTGACGGATCATACAAGGCCTGGTTGTTGTACAGCAAGAATGGTAGGGTAGGGCAGGGCAGGGCGGCGCGCGCATTGTAGACCGCAGAAGACGCGTTGCGCAGGTAGGCAGGGTCATTGGTGCCGGGGTCCATCTCGTTGAACGTGTCGGCCGCGTAGAAGTTGTGCTCGTCGTCGCCGTACTCGGCGCGCACCTCCTGCGCGCCCGCCGTTGCAGGTTAAAGGTATGTCACCCTATCCCTACCCCTGATATCACCCTCAACCCTGATGCACTTCACCCCAGTGACGTCGCCCTAGCTGCGAACTGCGCACACCGATGCACTTCTGCACCCTTAGTTTGAGCCTGCACCCCGGACGGCACCGCTGCAGGCAGCCCGGCGAGCCGCGCTCGGCCGGCGCGCGCGCCTTGACGAACGCGCTGCCGATCTCGGTGAAGAGCGGGTCCAGCGGGTTGAGCAGGCGCACGCAGCAGAAGCGCTCGGTGAAGCCGCCCCAGTTGCCGGCGGGCTCAATGCGCGCGCCCGGCTGGCGCTCCGCCAGCGCCGCCGGGACGTACCTGGCGGCCGCGCCGGCGCGACTGTCGCATGCGCGCTGCTCCCGCCTTGCAGCCCGTCTGCTCAGCCGAGGCAGGCAGCGCAGGCTGCCTGGCACAGCCTCGGGCCTCGTCCAGGCATGTTGAGCCTCCCGCACATGCACCTCATGCAACCCAGCTGGAGCAGGGATATCAGGAACGTGCAACCTCAGAACTGCCACCAATCTCAGGTTGCCCTGGAATTGATTGCCACATGGGTGCAGGCGCGTCCCGGGCTCACCCGGCAAACGCGGGCAGCACGGGCGTCATGCCGAGCGCGCGCATGCGCGCCAGGATCCTGCGCTGCAGCTCTGCGCGCGCGCAGGCGCGCCGCTGTGTGGCCATGATGCACCCCGTGCGCCGCCTGCATACGTCAGAGAGGAACCAGTTGTGCGGCAGGGTGACGCGCATGCGTGCAACAGGCGTCCCGTACGACCGCACCCTCTCGAGCAACCCTGGCGCCTTGCAAGCGCAGCGAGCGCGGCAGGCACGGGCGACCAGCCGCATGGCGGGGCGGGCCACAGGGACCTGGGTCGCGCGCGCGGGCGCGCGCCGGCCTGCCGGTCGATGAAGCCCTGCGGCAGCGGGCCGCCCCAGCCGCGCAGGTTGCCCATGCGCTGCCAGGCCAGGAACGCCGGCCCGGAGAAGAAGCCGGCGAGGTCGCCGCTCGACAGGCCGAAGCGCGCCCACACGCGCTGCCACACAGCCTCCTGCCCTGCGCGGCGGCGCGCGCCGGGGCGCGCTCGCGGCAGCCCGGCAGGCAGCTGGCCCTCGGCCATGGAAGGCGCCTTGTCAGACCTCGACCCTACCCTGGCAAGCAGCTCACCAGACCCTAGAAAGCGCTCCGAAGACCTGGCAAGCAGAGCAGCGGCGCTCCCAGCGCGCGAATGAGGAGCCGGGCGGCGCCTGTGGGGGTGCAACCGCGCCGTGCCCAGCGTGCGAAGGGGGGGCGGCTCTGGGGGGGGGTGCGCGCGCCCGTGAAGGCCATGGGCAGGTTGATGCCGTGCAGCGCCATCCAGTCGATCTCCGCCTCCCAGCGCTCCCAGCTCCACCATGTCATGCTGTAGCTGCGCGCCGCCGCCGCACCTCACTTCACACCCGCGCCGGCGCGGCCGCATGCGCGCCGATGCAGGGCGCCCGCGCACGCAGCCTCGAGCGACTTGCGTGTGACACAGCTGTGCAGGATATCTGGGCGAGCAGCACCAGGCCGCATGCGATTAGCTACAGAGCCAGATGGGGATGCGGGATTCGGCAAGCTGCTCCAAGGCAGCCAGGCCGGCGCGCGCTCGTGCCACTGGCCAGGTGCCGCAGCGCCGCGCGCCGTGCGGGACAGCACGGCGGCACGGCGCGACCGCGCAGGGGTACCAAGGCACGCGTGCTCATGATAGGGTGTCTAATGCGCGCGCGTAGGGTATGATAGGGTATCTAACCCTATGCGCGCGCCTGGGCGTGACGGCGTTCTGGTAATAGTGGTACGGCACGCTGCGCCCGCGGTACAGCGGCCGGCCGGCCACGCGCGCGGCCAGCGCGGCGGGCGCCAGGCAGGCCAGGTCGAGCTGGCTGCCGCCGGTCGCCGCCCAGGCGACCGACGAGTTGCAGCGGCTCTTCAGGAACCAGTGCACGCCCGACGCGAGCTCCACGCCTGGGGTTGGGACTAGTCATTGAGGGGGGGGCGGGCCGCCGGGCGGGTGGGAGCGCCGTGACAAGGAGCGCCCAGGTCTGTCTTGACGCCCAGCGCAGGCGGGCGCGCGCACACAACTCCCGAGCTGCCAGCGTCCACAGCCGGGAGCGTGAGGGGCCGAGCGTTACGCCCCCACCACGCAGAAGCGCAGGAAGGAGGTTACAAACGACGCACAGGGGGTGTCCCTGAGCCGCAAGAGCGGCGCGGTGCAGGCATCTATGGCTGACTGTGACTGCAGCCCGCCGCGCACGCCGGAGGTACGGCGTTGCCAGGCAGGCGCGCCTGTGGTGCCGCCGACAGACACGCCGCCGCCGCCCGCGGCCACCTCGAAGCAGGCCGCGTGGCCGCTGCGGCACTGCAGGCCCAGGCGCAGCTGGAAGGCGCCGGCGTGGCCGGGCAGCAGGCGCGCGAGCAGGCCGCGGACCGCCCCCAGCTGCTCCAGCTCCCGCTGGCCGCGCGGCGCCACCGGGCGCGCCGCGGGGAGCGGCGCCGGACCGGGCACGCCCGGCGCGCCGGCGCCGGCCTCAGGCGTTGGCCGCTGCCGGGCCAGCAGAGTGGCCGGGCAGCGCAGGCGCTGGCCGGTCGCGGCGGACAGCGCGCTGCAGGCGCTCTGCAGGGGCGAGGCATGGGCATGAGCATTACCGCCCATGAGCACCATTGCGACCATCAGAGCACACGCGCGTGTCCAGCAGGTCCAGGAGTGAGTGCATATGCGCGACATGATGGCCGACAGGCGGGAAGCACTAGATGTCCGCCAATCAGTCAGGTGCCTGTTCTGCTGCTCATCAGGCCTGCCTGTATTGGTCAGTACTATCGAGTGGAATGCAACAGTGAGATCCATTGAGACTATCTGAAGCCCTGTTTCTAACAGCAATAGGGTGTTGTCGTACAGGATGCGCCACAACGCGCTCCTATTCTCACGGACGGGACCAGCCAGTGCCAGTTTCCAAGCTGTTGTGCTGTCCACCAGCGCTGATGATGCAGCAGCACAGCTCCCGGTCCGCCACCTTGGTGCTCCTTTGTTGCTTTGCTGCCTGGAGCGCGCAAGCTGCATCGGCGCAGCCTCTGCAGCCTAGACAGCACGTGGCCAGTGCTCTAACAGAGGTCACAGGCACGCCCCGCTATGCTTCATCATTTGCAGCCCACTGCACTGCAAGCCCAGTTGTGCTGCAAAGTTCCGCTTGACTCTCGCGCTATCGTAGTTGTCAAAAAAGCTGTTTCGCGAGTGCTGCAGCAGTTCTGCAGTGAGGTGGCAGGACGCGCGCACCGATGTGTGTTGCAAGCTGCCACCTGGCAGTGTATCGCTGTGTTGCTTCTTGAGCCTGCAACAGCGAGGGACACGCTCTTGCAGGCCTGCAGCGCAAGAGGCTTGGAGTGACGGCAGCCCGTGTGGCGCAGTCCTGCTTGGCCGCCACCAGGCTCGTGTGGCAGCAGCGCTGTTCAGCTTCCCAGGCAGCTGCACTTGCTGGTAAAACTGAGTCGGGAGACAGGCGCAAGCCATCTCCGGCCGCGCCGGCAGGCGGCCTGCTCACCAGCGGCAGCTGCACATCCTGGGGAAAATGAGGGAAAATGCACAGGCGCAACCTGGCTCCGGCTGCGCCGGCAGGCGGCCTGCCGACCAGCGCCAGCTGCACAGCCTGGGGATACTAAGGAAAAATGCACAGGCGCAACCTGTCTCCGGCTGCGCCGGCAGGCGGCCTGCCGACCAGCGCCAACACGAGCGGCGCGCCCGTGGACGCGGGCGCGCTGCGCTTTGCGCACCCCGTGCGCCTGTTCCCGGGCCTGGTCTTCAAGGGCAATGGCGAGTGCAGCCCGCACTCCACGTACGACTATCTGTCCGCGCGCGTCGCCCTCGTGCCCACGCTGGAGCGCGAGGCGCCGATGCTGCGGGTGCGGCCGCTGCGGCCCTCTTGCACGCCCTTCCTGCCCTTCAAGGGAGTGAGATGCTGTACGAGCGTGCCACTGCCTGCGCTTGGGCGAGCGGCGCCCTGAGCAGTGCATAACCTACAGGTCCTTGCCAGTTGTTAAAATTCTCGAGGCTGCCCTCGCCTTGGTGCGCGCGCCCGTGCGAGCGTGAGGGCTGGCCGCCAGTCGGGCACGCGCCACGTGCGACCTGAACGCGCCGAGGCACGCTGACGCCGCTGCTTCGCATGAGCAATATCATGCTGCCTCGTGCGGCAGGCGTACAAGCAGGCTCCCGACGCAGACTCACCGTCCAGCGTCACCTACTTTGACCTGCCGGTGAGCAGCCCGGTATCATGCCAGTACTGCATCCGTGAGCGCTAGTGAGCTCTGTTGCTATGCGGCGATGCTCCAAAACCAGGCAGCCATGCCAGGCCATGCAGCCACACCAAGCGACTCTTGCTCAACTGCTTTTGCACAGACCTGCGCAGAGTCTGGTACTTGCGCGCAGCGCAGCCGTGGCTCAGGCGCGCACGCTGAGCGGCGCTGCGGCGGGCCTGACCGCGCGCGCGCCGCGCGCGCAGACGGGCACGATCGTGCAGGCCACGCTGGCGCAGAACTGGACCGAGCAGGCGATGACATACACGTACGCCTCGTTGCGGCCCAACACGGTCGACGCAGCGCCCTACGCCGCCGCGCTCGCCGGCCTGGCGGCCGTCGCGCGCGGCCTGGCGAGCGGGCGCGGCGCGCCCGCCAGCGGCGGCGGCGGCGCGCCCTCGTGCAACGCGCCCCTGCCCATGCTCAACGAGTGCGCCCCAACCCGCATGTAGCGTGCGCTCCTGCACGTTGCGCCTGCCTTCCGTGGGGCGCTCATGCCTTTGGGCGCATCCCGCATGTGCTTACTGTATGCTCCAAAAAAGTCGCTAGAGTGGTTTTCAAGCTGTACGAAAGGCTGCTGGCAGCTCCCCAGCGTCCCACATTTGTGCGCACTCCCACCTGTCTGCGGTCGTCCAGGCCCCGTCTTCCCATCTGTCCTCCGTTTGCCAACCGTCCGCTACTTCCCGACACTAGAGGCGTCACGGGAGTGCTCATGCTCTGTGTGACTGCAATGTGTCCGCATGTTCGCACTGGGGTGCCTGACCGGGCGGGATAGCTTACCCTCCCCTACCCTACCTCTATTCTGACCGGGCGGCGGCCGGGCGCAGTACGGCAGACTACCTGGAGTACGTGCAGGCGCAGCTGCCCAACGCAACGGCCGGCACGGACGGCCTGCGGCCGACCGAGGCGCGCGCGCCCAGCGGCTGCATCGTGGAGCTCAACACGTACTACAAGGGTGCGCGCGGCAGCATGTGCCCCGCAGACCAGCACTGTCGGCAGCACCGTAGCATCCTTGCTGAGACCGCGGGGACGGCGCGACACCGCAATGTCCTCTGCCGCGCGTGCCTCTGCTGCTCCTGAGCCTTGAGGCTCGCTGCACGCAGCCTTGTCCAGCACAATGGCATGCGCCAGGGCTACATGCTATTTGGCTGTGTGGGAAGCCTCAAGCTAGAGTGGACTGACATGCGCCTGACTGCGCAGGTGACGCCGTGGGCGACATGGCGCTGAACGTGCGCACGTACGACGCCTGCTGCCAGCTGTGCAGGCGCGCGCCCCGTCTTGGGGACACAAGACCCTGGGCCCACCTCCGCACAGGCGTCTGTGCAAGCGCGCGGCACCAGTGCAGACCGGTCTGTGTTGGCTATGTAACCAACTTGCGTGCCAGTAAGAGCTGACTATCATGCTTGTCTCCTACGATGTCCTGACACACCAAATCTGGACGGCCCGGGACGGCACAGACGCCTGCCTGAGCACGGCCGCCCTGACCGCGCCGTGGGCCGCCCCGCCGCAGGAGCCGCCAGGGCTGCAACGTCTTCGTGTGGTGCCCGCTGACGTCGGGGTGCGCGGCCGTGGGCGGCGGCAACGCCACCGCGCCCTTCCTCAGCTGCCAGCTGCAGCGGCAGGCCGGCCTGGGCGGCCAGCCGGGGGCGCTGCCGGCGGCCTGGCAGCGCGGCCCGCCCGCCAGCTTCGTGTCGGGTGCGCCGCCGGCCAGCGCTGCACGGTGCTCGCAGCGTCTTGCCTATACCGCTTATACACACAGCCCCTTGGGGTGTCGAAACAGGCTGTAGCATGTCGACGCAGCCAGCAAGCGAGACTCGTCCCGAACGGTATGGAGCACCACCCATAGCCAACTCGTTCAAGACAGCATGCTTTTGCATGAATTATGCAGCTCACCAGGGGCACTCAAACCAGTTTCACGCTTACTGAGCACGCTCTTTGATATGCGCAGGGCGTATGGTCGTGGACGCGTGAAGCAGCGTTCCTGCCTATAGCTAAGTCACTTGTCTGCTTTCTGCGAGTGTTTTCTGCATGCGCTTGTTGATCAAGTTTGCAAGTGCCGTGTTTCCAGACAGGTGTAGACAAGAACAGAGCTGTAAACTTTTGCTGTAGATTATGTGTGACAAAATGAGGTTTGAACTGCTGAGCAACTGTTGAGGCCATCATGTCACCCAGCATTTAGGGGCCCATAAGACTACTTACCCCCGGCAAGCTGCTATGCCAAATTGGCCTTGCCAATATATGCAGCCGCTTTTCATAGCTCAGTGTGGAGACGTGCGTAAGAACTTGGCCAGGCCCTTCAGCGCACGACATGCTGGATTGGGACTGCTGATACGTGCGTGCTCGAACGAGCTGCCTGTCAGCGAGACAGCACGCTGCAGGATGAACTGCACAGGGCTCAGAACCAGCAGGTTCTCTGGCGCGCCTGCGCCAGACCGCTCGCCGCAGGTGCAGGATGGTGCATCGCGTGACTTGAGCATGGTAGTGCTCAATCGGGTGGCCCTACATACCGCACGGGCGGCTGACACGAGTCCAGGGCGTGCAGAGGAGCTGCATATTCTGTGACATCGTCGCAAAGGTAGGCTCCAAGCTGGTGTATGAGGCGCGCCCGGCCGTTTGCGCCCGCTGCAGCGCGCTTCACGGCGGTCAACGCGAAGCAGGCACACTGAGGCCTGCAGCGCTGCGCGTGTGCAGCCAGGATGCAGCCCTGGGCCTGGTGGCTTTCAGGGATCACCGGCCTGCGGCCAGCGCCCACTTCCTCGTCATCCCTAAGGCGCACGTAGCAACGGTGTACGACCTGCGGGCCGGCCCTGAGGATGCCAGCCTCGGTGCTGGCCTGCTCGTGCTCTGCTTCACCAGCTCGTGGCCTTGCTTCTGGCCGGCCAGACCGCCCCAGGCCTGTGCGCGCAGTCGAAGCCCTGCTGCGCACCGGGCGGGCGCTGCTGACGCAGCACGCGCCCGGCGCGCCCCAGAAGTTTGGCTTCCACTACCCGCCGTTCAACAGGTGCGGCCGGCCCCGCCGCCGCAGCCCCGCTCCCGCGCGCCGCGCCGGGCTCACTACACCTAGCCTGCGGCCTCCGCTGCACCGCACGCCGCCTACGTTGCGCACTGCCAACCGCCTGCACCTGCGCACGCGCCCCGCACTGCGCTCGCTGGCCAGCTCGCGGCCCCAGCTGCACCGCACGCCGCGCGCGCCGCGCAGCGTCAACCACCTGCACCTGCATTGCTTCGGGCTGCCGCACAAGTGGTGGGGCCGCGGCGCGTACCTGGAGTCGGAGCCGCCGCAGCTGGGCTTTGTCACGGCGGAGCAGCTGCTGCGCTGCCTGCGCGCCGCGCCGCCCGCCGGCGCTGGTGCACCAGCGTCTGGCGTCGAGCCCGCTGGTCGTTGAGGTGTGTGCCGCATTGGGCACCTCCGCGGGGAACATTGGTGGTGCAAGCGTCTGGGGCTAACGGGCATGAGGCTGTCGCACGCCCGGCAGACTTGAGCTGCTGTGCAACAAATGCGTGGCTGCAAATGCAGGTTGCATTGTTCCAGGTACCTTCACACACCATTGTCCTGAAAGAGCTGTGCATGCATACCTCATTGATGCAGCTCCTTTCACTCTCAAACAACCTTAGTAGAGGTACTGTGAAAACGCACACACGACGATGAATGAAGCCCAGCAACATGCAAGCAAAACTTGCTGACATACCGCGATAAACAGTATACACTGGCAGCCCAACAGAACACTGGCAGGGCCAGGCAGACCGCCAGAGAATATGGCTGCCTCAATACCTGCCCCGCCCCCTGCCCCCGCCGCCGCGGCCGCCAAAACCGCCGCTGCGGCCCCCGCCAAAGCTCCGCCCCCCGCCGCCGCGGCCGCCGAAACTCCGGCCGCCGCGCCCGCCGCCCACCCCGCCGCCGCGCACGCCGAAGCGCCCGCCGCGCGCGCCCCGCGCGCCACCACGCCCGCCCCGCCCGCCGCGGCCTGCGCGCGCCAGTCAGTCCCCACGACGCTGTCTCATGGTGCTTACCGCGGCGGGTACAGAACACCAGCATGTTGTTCGCTGCGCTCGAGGGCTGTCCCGCAGACACTAGAGCACTGGCCAGCAAAGCTCCGATGGAGGGACGCAGGCTGCGCCACTTTGCAGGACGTGCACATTGGCATCACAACCGTACAAACGGGCAGAGCGCGGGCGGCGCACCGCCGCGCGACGGCGCGCCCTTGGGCTGCGGCAGGAAGCGCTCCATGGGCAGCAGCTTCATCGGGTCGATGTAGAACTTGTCGCCGGCCGCGTAGGACGTCGCGACCACGCCCTCCTGCATCTTCACCGTGAAGTACTGCGCGCCGGACGGGCGCTATACTTCAGCCCGCCTCTCAGGGACGCAGCGGCGTCCGGCCGGTGTGGGGTGCGGAGCGGGCCTGCTGCAGTAGGCGCTGAGCCTCGGCGCGGGCGCGCGGGGGGGCGGCGCGCGGCGCACCGGCGTGGTGATGCTGCCGAAGATCTCCTCGATCTTGCCCACCTGCGTCTTGTTCTGCAGGAAGATGGGCGCGTTGAAGTAGGGCACCTGCGCCGCAGGCGCCGCAGCAGCTCAGGACAGTGCGCTCCTGTGCTCCTCGTCAGACTCTCCCTGTCTCTATTTCTGCCCGCACGCCGCGTTGGCTGCGGGGTGCGGCTGCCAGCACAGGCAAAGCAGCTCAGGACAACGCGCTGTGCTCCTCGTCGAACTCCCCTCTCTCCAGCTCTGGCCCGCACGCCGAGTCGGCTACGAGGTGCGGCAGCCAGCACAGGCGAGCGCGCCCCCACAGGCCAGCGCTCGGCGAGCCTTCTCGATGGAGAGCTTGCACACGGCCTCGCCCTCGCACGGGTGCTCAAACACGCCCGCCTCCACCACGGTGTCCGGCGGCCCATAGTCCACCCAGCCGCGCCCGCCGCCGCGGCCGCCGCCGAAGCCGCCGCCGCCGCCGCGCCCCCGGTCGCCGCCGCGGCCCCCGCGGAAGCCGCCGCGGCCGCCGCCGCGCTGCATGCGCGCCCGCCCACCAGCGCCCGAGCGGCAGACCTCGCCGATGTCCGAGGACTTGTGCGAGTGCTGGTCTGTTTCCGCGGCGGGGCTCCTTGTGTGTGCCTTGCGATACGACCTTGCCGCGCTGCGAGGGTCTGTGTACACAGACCTACGGTAGGTCTCCAACTCGACTGGCGCGAGCAGCTGTTGAGGAACGTATCCATGCTAATTCGGAGCTTGGCCGCGTCCTCGGTCAGCTGGGGCCTGCCGTGCCAGGACTGTGCAATCACTGCCAGCAGGTAGAGACATAGACCTGCCGGGGCTGCCGCTGTGCGACTTTGGGCGGCACGGGCGGGCACCTGCAGCTCGCCAGACTGCCTGGCGCCTGGATGCACAAAGCCAGTCTGGGCTGCAGCCAGTGGTGAGTGCTTGCTTACCCCTGTTTTGCTGGCCCCCTTTGCTAACGCCCCCGGGCACGCAGCTCACGCGCGCTCCGCATGGTCCAGGCAGGCGGCCCTGTGTAGCATCCTGCGCTGCGGCGATGCGCACAACCGCCACGTCGGCCGCATACCGTGGTGGGTGCGCGCCGCCACATGCCTCTCCCACAGCCCCACGCAGCGGCGGCCCCTCCCATGTTGTGCGTCTGCTGCGTGCCACCGCACACATCTTCTTATATATTGTACACGCTGTAGCTGTGTATTATTTCCTGTTCTACACCACTTAAAAAAGCCCTCACAAACGCCATAGCGCAGGACGAGGTCGAGCTGGGCAGGGGCGAGCTGCTGTACGAGGCGCCGTCGGAGCACAGCGGCGCCGTCGCCGTCTGGCAGCACGGGGACTTCAGGGCGCGCCCCGCCCCGCCAGCCTCCCCGCCCGGCCACGAGCTGCAACCGCCACAGCATCCCTGCAACGCACGCCGCCCCGGGCGCCGGAGCCTGCACTCTGCGCCGGAGCGTGCGCGCTGCACCGCTGCAGCGGCAGGAATGAATGAATGAGTGAAATACAACCGTGCATCAGCCAGGTTTGGCCGCTGAAGGGCAGGGCGCGCGCGCGCAGGCGCTGTGGCTTGAGGACGTGCTGCAGAGCGTGGCGTGGGCGCCCGGCGGCGGCGGCGGCGCGTGCTCGGATGCGCTCGTGGCGGGTGCGCTCTGGAGCGCAGACGTCGTGAGCCGCACGCGCTGGGGGAAGCCCCACATGTGTGTCCCTTGCGTCCGGCAATCCACGGCAGGGCGGAGGGAGGGCGTGCAGGGTCGGCCCAGCTCGCGCCTGGGAGCACCGGCGCGTTTGGACGCGCGGCTCCCCACCGTCTGGTTGCCCCATGCGGCCAGCATGCGCGGCCGCCCAGCCAAGGCACCGCATGCGTCGCGGCGCCAGGCAGTCCTGGCCAGCGGTATATAGCGTCCTCGTAGTAACATCATAGGGGCCGTCAGAGGGGTGCATGGCGCGTGACGTCAGCAGCGTGTGCAGCAGCAGGGTGCAGAGTGTGGCGGGCCATGGCGGCCGGTGAGCCCAGGCGGTCACTTTAGCCGGGCAGCGGTGAGGTGCGCGGCGCGCCGCCGCGGCAGGCTACCCGCAGGTCATGGTGGCCGCCGCGGCGGCGTTCGGCGCGTGCGCGGCCGGCGGCGAGGCCGGCGCCTTCCCCATGCTCCAGCCTGTGCGCACCTCCGCGCCCGACCCCTCGTCACGCTGACAGCCGCCCCTTGCACATGATAGTGGGCTCTATGTGTTGCTACGCGCGTGTCGCGCCTGCGCGCAAGTGCGCATTCACCAGCCGCCCCGACCAATCAAGCAGAGGCTCAATGATGCATCACATGTAGCACGGCGGCCTCGGCGCCGTCTGCAGACTGCCTGCGCTGCAATCTCTTCTGCACCGCCGCGCATCGAGGCAAGGCTCCGCCAGGTCAAGAGCAGCACGGCGCACGCGCGCGGGCGCTTTTAGGGTTTTGCTACCCTACCCTATCTTACCTACCCCGCACCTGGCGCAGGGCGCGCGCGCGGCGTGCCTCGGCGTGGGCGCGGGCGCGCTCCCGCGCTTCCTGATCAGGCGCGCGTCGGGCCTGGCCGTGGACGCGGTCGAGCTGGACCCCGCGGTTGCGGCCGCCGCGCGCCGCTGCTTCGGCTTCCCGCCGCCGCAGGCGCGCCGACGGGGCGAGAAGGCTGTGTTCATACACGCGGCCTGCTTGCTTGTACAAGCAAGGAGCAAGGGGACGATCGGGCTCGCGCTGCCGGCGGCGTCACAGCGCCCGAGGCGGGCGGCGTGCGCTCGCGGACTGCCTGCGCGCGTCAAGGCCGGCACCACCGAGGCAGCCTCATGACAGGCCAAGCGATGTTGCTTGCCCGAGCCGCTGCATCTGCGCGGACGCGCCCGCGGCCTGACGCCGGGCCGCCCGCGCAGGCTGAGGCGGGCCCGGCGGTCGCCCTGCTCGTGGAGGACGCGGCGGCCTACATGGCGCGCCTCGCCGCGCGCGCGCGCGCGGGGACCCTGACCCTGCCCGCCGGCGGCCCTGAGGCGGCAAAGCGCCCGAGCGCTGTGAGCGCGGTGGTCGACTGCAGGGGGAGCGCTCTGGAAAGCGGCGCGGCCTGCCCCGGCGGGCGCGTTGCCTCACCCGCCGGAAGCAAGAGCCGGCAGGCGCCGGCAGAGGAACGCCCTGTCAGGCGGGGCCCCCGCTGGGCCGCTCCCGCCCGCCGGCGTGCAGCGCAGGCGGGCGCAGCGCGCGCACAGAGCGGCGGCCGCGAGGCGTGTGTGCCGGAACCCTGCTCCGGGGTGGCGCCCAGCGCGGCGAAAGGGGGCTGCCGGCCAGGGGTGCACGACCAGGTGGGGGTGGCTGCTGCAGGACCGCGCTCGGCCGCCCCCCCGTGCGCGGCCGCGGGTGGCGGCGGCTGCTCTGCTGCGCATAGCGCGCTGCCGCTGGCTGCGACCGCTGCCGGGTTCCCTGCGGCAGCGAGCGACGTGCGCATCGGGCGCCTCGCGGCAGTGTTCCTGGACGCGTTCGACGGGCGCGGCGAGGTCCCGGTGGCGCTGCAGGCGCGGCCGCCGCCGGGCAGCATTGCGTGGCGGGTCAGGCGTTGCGGCAGCGCATGGCCCAATGACCGGAAAGGCCTGTCCTGGCGCCAGGCGGGCGCGTTTCTGGGCGGCTGAGCGGCCGCGCTGCAGGGCGCGGCCGCCGCCGAGCAGCACTATGTGCTGGGTCAGCCGTCGTCGCGGCAGCGCGTGGCTGAGGGCCTTTCTGGCGCCAGGCGGCCGCATTCCTGGGCGACTGCGCGGCCGCGCTGCAGGGCGCGGCCGCCGCCGAGCAGCTCTATTTGGCAGAGTCGTCGTCGCGGCAGCGCACGACCATACGACCAAAAGTGCCTGTTCTGGCGCAAGGCAGCAGCGTTCCTGCGCGACCGCACGGCCGCGCTGCAGGGCGCGGCCGCCGCCGGGCAGCATGGGGTGGCAGGGCTGTCATTGCGGCAGTGCATGGCTGAGGGGCCTGTTTTGGCGCCAGGCGGGCGCGTTCCTGGGCGACTGCGCGGCTGCGCTGGCGCCCGGCGGCGTGCTGGTCGCCAATCTGCTCAACGGGCCGCCCGGCTCGCCGCAGCGCGCATGCATCGGCGCGTTTGCCGCCGAGGCGCGCACCTGGCGTTCTTGTTCTGAGGATACGACAAGCTCTTCCTCTGCTCCTCTGCTGTCGCTGCAGCTCCGGGACGGTGTCTGGCGTGAGCGGGGGACGATGCCGGCGCTCGCGTGTTGACGCTGGCGCATGCAGCGAGGCGCACTCGGGCCATGTGGGCTGGTGACAGGCTGCAGCCCGGGAAGCAACCCCAGCATAGCCACAGCGAGCGCGGCCGCAGCCGCGCCGTGCGTGCCCGCTGCGCTGCAGAGGCGAGGCTGCTCCAGCGTGCTCCGGCCGCCCAGCCCTGAAGGGCCTGGCGTGCGGGCGGCGACAGGCGGCGCGCGCCTTCGGCGGCGGCGTGTACAGCATCAGGGTGCTTGGGCGGGCGCCCAACGTCGTGCTGGTCGCCGTCAGGTGCGCCGGCGCTTCCCCGGCCCCAAGCGCGCGCGCGCTCGCGCGCGCTCGCATCGCCCCAGCTCAGTTTGCCCGCCTGCGCCTGCGTGCCTGCTGAGGTCGCCGCCGCTGACTGTCCGCCGACTGGGCAGCCGCATGCTGCCCGCCGCTGCGCGGGCCCTGCGGCGCGCGGCACCCTCCGCGGCCGCGCGTGTCAGGCCCGCTGCCGGCTCACCCGGTACCA
>JAABUP010005912.1_pt1 | contig 18042 bp, 19 predicted proteins | sample 5559201 | NCBI WGS metagenome assembly JAABUP01 (sample SAMN10711887, study PRJNA513373) | rock metagenome | isolation source: Antarctica rocks | place: Antarctica
CAGAGTGGAGGACCACCAACTGGTCGACGTAGCGAATGAGCATCTACTCTACGTCGTCTCTGATAGAAAGAGACCCTGGCATCTTCCACATCGAAACGACTTCCTCCTTCTCACCAAGGTCGTTATTACTCATCTTGCTAAGTCGAAATGCAAATTGACTGTGTACATCAAGGTAGACTGGACCAAGCCTTCTCCATATGCACAGCGCATTATAAGCGACGCCGCGTTGAGCGATCTCGAGCTTGACGCGTTGGATTTGACTGATGTCATAGCAGAGCAGGTGCGTAATTTCGCTAGTGCTCATGGTCGAACCAAGAAAGCCATCCAGATCTTTGGCCAGGTAGGGGCTCAGACACAGGTTTTGGAATTTGCTGGTAGTGATGCGCCTATAAAGGCTCAGCTACGTCGCTCAATAAAAACCCGTACGATGACTGCACTGGCCTTCGAGTCCTTGGTATCAATGGCGGAGAGTGTCGTAACTTCTGCAGCGCAGGTGATCTTGCGGGTCATCCATTGGATCTGGAACACAGTTAGTGCTAACAGTGTCATACTCACGGTTTTGGGGATTAGTATTCTCTTGAATCTCATCTTCTCATCAAGTGGTACTTCGGAGTGGTGGAGAGAGCGAAAGGCTAGGAAGTTCATGACGAGACTGGGGATTGTTCCCAATCTGGCCATGAGTAAATCTATCTATATGAGTGATCTTGAGGAAGCCACCGGCTTAAACGTAGGGTCTTTTGGGTCATCTGGGAACCAGTGGTAACCTTCTAAACTCTCCAACTTTGGTGAGACACTCGAATAATAATTAATTCAGTCGTGACACGTTCAACGGCATCATGAATCTGGCGGAGAGGGATACACCTCTCCAGGCCTCCCAGTCCAAACCTCGCCAGACCTCAACCGCCCGCCGGTTACAGAAGAGCAGACAACACCTAGGCTCGCAGCGACATGACCTGCTTGTGGCTATGCGAGTGGTCAATAGCATCGAGCGTGAAACGGTTCAAGCGGAGTGGGAGGGTTGGCTTATGGAGGAGAACGCGAGATGCGAGCAACTAGGAGCCTTGATCCGTCAAAATACCACTGCGATGTCAGCCGGGAAAAACCACAGCGAGCAGAAGACCTTGGGCGCGGACTTTGTCCGCCTCGAAGAAGTTCGAGCCTGGCATACAGAGTACTGTGACAGCTGCAGCAAAGAACAGGCGTTGATCGGGATTTGAAAGCGCGGTGTGTCCGGCCGCAGCCGGGTACTTGGTGTCCATTCGCTCCAATATCTAAAGTTGAGCGCACGTCTTTGGAGCGCGGACAATGGTGGACATCATCTAACAACATGCAACGAGGTAAGTCGAGGATGCTGCCCTCCATGGAGCTGACCTTGCTCTGGTACGACCCAGCAACATGGTCAAACATATGGATCTTTGAGCTCCAACAGGATAGTGATATTGGTATCAGACCCTTGCACAAGACATAGTCAAAAGGGCCAGTAACCCCACGCTCACCCGGCGAGATTGCTTTTTAAGTGACCGTTTCGGCGGTGAAAGCCTGGACCTCTGCCAACAAGCCTATCCTACTTGAAAAAAACAACAGAGCCTTAAGGAATGCTACTGATGCACTAGCTTGCTTCGGCGAGCGGCTCCTGATACATTCTTCATATAACTTTTCACAAGACGGTTGACTTCACAAATCTTCTCCGATCATGATCCCTTCCTGTATGAAATGGAGTTTGCTGTCCGCGCGTCGGGCATTCCAACGTTTTGTTCTCCTTCTCCCCGAGACATTAGCCCAGACACGGCCACTCTCAGGAGTGCGTGCATGGGTACTTGCATGTGCTACGGTGTCGCCGCGTGTCATGACTCGTGAACGGAGCGGACATCTCTCCGTTTACTTAAACACACCTTCGGCGCCGCCATGACGTGCTTTTCATAGCCTTGCAGCCTTCTTGTCTTTGTGTCTATGTCTCATCTACAGGATTGGCGCTGGCTTGGTGGATCCGACAAAGATCGGTCTGCATTGGGCCCCATGTACCATCCATCGAGCCTCTCTATCATGGGTGGCATATGGACAGGGGGCGACTGCCCTGCGACCCAAACATCAGACGAGAGATGTAGACGGCGCTTCCCTTTCAACGATTGTAACCCATTCAACTCCGGTGCATACGTATCCTATGGTTACAGAGTCCTTGGGGCATACGTTAGTAGACTGGCCCCAGTTTACCACTGTGACTTTTAAACCTCTTTGCTGTTAGGCTTGACGACCAATTTTCGAAGCGGGTGGAGTTCTCGGAGACTAGGTTTGCAGCGGACTACGAAACCGCGTCTTCAGCAACTAACACCAGCTATGATGGAACATCTACGGTACAGTTGGCGGAGGATGAGGCAGAGCATCAGACTTAGCTTTACGATCTCTTATCCCGGGTTTCTGGTTCACCTCCTTCCGAAAATATTGCAAGTAGAACGACCTCTCATCTCTTCTAGACGTTCGTACTCGATACGAGCACACCTATTCCCATGGGAATGTCCTCGGTTACGGCTCCTCCTTTGGATTCGAGACTGCCCAGGACTTTCACCACAATGGCCCTAGAGTACTAAGCAGCGGCAGGAATTCCATATCATCAGTTCCTCATAGCTTTCGAACATCGCCATACCCAGCACCGACGCGTAGCCGAAGCTACTCCCATGGCTTGTTAGCCCTTTCGAGAACTCAACGCACCTCTCACTCGATGAATGATGTCATTGACGGGTCTAACTATGCAAGACACAATTCAGGGTTTTCGATGGCCTCCGAGTCTACATTAAGCACGAGCTATACCCCTGTAGAAGCCCCTTACTAGTGGCGACCCTCTCGTCCCAGCCGGAATTTGTCTGCAAATGACCGAGGCATCCCAACACTCGCTCCAAACCCCGGCTACCAGACGCCAGATCTATCTCTTAATGGTCTACCATTAACATCACATATATCCTATTTCACCAATGCTGACGGGGCACCCAATGATCCGCATGCCTTGGCCTCTCCCAACCTCTTCGCCTCCCTTCTTTCAAGCCCAAGCTCCCCACAGCCTTCTCCCTCCAACCGACCTCGAGGACTTCGCTTCCCAGGCGATCTCTATACTCCGAGCTTCATACGCAAGCAAGGCCCTAAGCGCGAAAGGTGGTGCGGGCTCTGCCAGCCAGGACGCTGGCTTGTGCTCAAGAATAGCGCTTTTTGGTACGACAAGAGCTTTACGTGAGTCGCATTTTCGAATTTGATTTTTCTCTATCCGTGTGAAGACATTTAGATCCCTAGACATATTCCACAACTCACATTGTATCAGATTACGAAGCATACTCCAAAGCCATCTAGGCACGGCATTAGCGCTGCCATAGGCGCACCTTTCGCTGGCCCCACGGAAACCAGGAGAGGTGCGAAGGAGATCTGGGAGGGGCTGTGTTGGGGATGTGGGAAATGGATCGCGCTTGTTGCGGGGAAGAAGGGGGGCGTGCCGTGGTTCAGGCATGCTTATTGAGCGGTATTTATGTGGTTGTTGATGAAGGTAGTGTCATAGCCAAACGAAAAGCAAGAATGGGGCGAAACAGTGGCGGGAGATTCTTCAAATGCCAGTCTAAGTCAGTGCGGAGATCGCTGGGGAGTCGGGTGTATTTTCCGTCCTCGGAAGAGTGAATGATTTAGGAACACTGGGTGTTCTTGATTGCGAACTTCCCCGCCTAATATACACACACAACCTCGGATGAATGTTTTTCGCACGAAACTGGCTGGACTTGCTATTGAGACCAAACTTTCCATGATTCTACGTGATGAAATCAAGACTGCTCCAAAATCCTCTCGAAACTCTAACAGTGTCCGCATCTGGAAATATCCGGTATTAGCATTGCTCTTGCTGAATGGAGGTTAAGTAGCAAGACAAGTCTAACAACCATGAGTAAAACATAAGGACGCATGGCCTCCGATAGGTGACTTACCAGGATTTTGGATGCTTCCTCATCCCTCCGTAGAAACCGGATACAACAAATATCAAGCAAGTGTTACGAGGGTGTACGCAAGGATCTTCCTGCATGGTCCTGGCTTGTCCCTCCTGCGACTGTGGGGTTGGTCCCATGGAAGTAAGTCATGGCGGAGTATGAGTGTACTATAATCTGGTGGTGGATAGCTTGGTGCTGCTAGACTGCATCCGTGACTTGATCAGGATTTGACATTGTCCTCTCGGATAGTAGTTCGAAGATGGAGAAGCAGTCAAATTATTTGAAAAGCTAGGTAGATCGCAATAGATAGGAATGGAGCGTACGTTGAAAGGAGAAGGAGAGTACCGACCCCGAAATGTAGTTGAGGTTGGGTGCTTAGAAGTGTGCCACATTCTTGCTGAGGCGCCTTCGATCCTGTGTAAAATATCCGAAGCTTGCAAGGACGCTGAAGTATTGCAGAGAAGCGTCCTTCTTGACACGGCAACAGTGGTGCTCGACTTCTCTTGACGATATTAGATGGAAAAGACTAGAACTTTACAGAGGACTATTGCCCCATCGTTGACACGTCGTGAAAAGCCCTTGAACGTAACATGCTGGGTGTCTAGTCCCCTCATAGGTTCTTAGACATAGTCAGACAGAATTTGATAGACTAAGCAAATCCTGGGTAGACGAAAAAAAGGTATCAACAACTTTGTCGGCAGTAACAGAGCAGAGGCCGGGGTTCAAGATAAGTGGCAGTCGACCCTTAACAACATCTTGTTCTAGTTTATCAGCAACAACAGCTATAAGAAAATTCTGTTCATACACCTATTACTTTGCTGAGTGAAATCTACACTGTTGCCACCAAGTAATCTCTCATAGAAGTCTGCCTGGCAGGCCACTCCGTTTCGACGCTAAGTCGGCCCAAATTCGGTAGATCATACCCCACTAAAGAAAGGACCATCATTCGAGATTCTCTACGCTTCTAAATCTTCTGTAGGAGCAACAATTCTCACACAGTACATTCAAGATGGCGACTACGGTAGATAAAGTATGTGTGCTACGTCTAAGCCTAGGGATCTAGTTGGCTAACATTTTACCCACTAGATCAAAGGCATCGAGGAGGAGATGGCGAAGACGCAGAAGAACAAGGCCACAAGTTATCACTTGGGTCAACTGAAGGCGAAGCTTGCTAAGTTAAAGAGAGAGCTTCTTACACCGTCATCCAGTGGAGGCGGAGGAGGCTGTAAGATCACATGAAATCTATGGGAGATACAGATTTTGATGTTCGTAGCTGGCTTCGATGTTGCTCGAACAGGTGTTGCCAGTGTGGGATTTATAGGGTTTCCTTCTGTTGGCAAGAGCACACTTATGAGCAAATTAACGGGACAATATTCAGAAGGTCTGGCTTGTTGCATTGGCATGGAAGGCGGAAAATGCTGACCTTGGCAAAGCTGCTGCGTACGAGTTCACAACCTTGACCACTGTACCAGGTCAAGTGCAGTATAATGGTGCAGCCATCCAAATGCTCGATCTACCCGGTATCATTCAAGGAGCCAAAGATGGCAAAGGTCGAGGTCGTCAAGTCATAGCTGTTGCGAAGACATGCCATCTCATTTTTATTGTTCTTGATGTCAACAAGCCCTTGACCGACAAAAGAGTCATCGAGACCGAGCTCGAAGGCTTCGGTATCAGAATCAACAAGGAGCCGCCCAACATTGTCTTCAAGAAGAAGGACAAAGGAGGGATCAGTGTAACGAACACTGTTCCTATGACCCAGATCAGCCATGAAGTTATTCATCCTTCACTCGTCGGAGGAATCGTGCTAAGTCGGTGACGTAGGAGGTGAAAGCAGTGATGGGCGAGTACAAGATATCGTCCGCTGACATTGCTATTCGCTGTGATGCAACGATAGATGACTTGATCGATGTCTTGGAAGCAAAGAGCAGAAGCTATATCCCCGTGATATATGCCCTAAACAAGATTGATTCGATCTCCATTGAGGAGTTGGACCTAATATATAGGATTCCTAACGCATGTCCCATCAGCGCCGAACATGGCTGGAACGTCGATGAGCTGCTGGCACAGATGTGGGAGAAGCTGGAGCTCCGACGAATATACACAAAGCCCAAGGGCAAGTCCCCTGACTATAGCACGCCCGTTGTGCTGAGAAAAAGCGCGTGCTCTGTTGAGGACTTCGTAGGTAGGCCCGTCCGTTCGAGAGGTAGACACTGACAAACCATTAGTGCAATGCCATCCACAAGACTATTGTTGAGCAATTCAAGCACGCAATCGTGTATGGACAGTCTGTGAAGCATCAACCGCAAAGGGTGGGCCTCTCGCACGAGCTTGCAGACGAGGACATCAGTAAGTGCCATTAACTCTCAAAGGCGTGTTCAGGATGCTCATTGTTTACAGTAACAATCATTAAACGATAGTGCCTAGACTAAGCTGCTAAAGGAGAGATATCGAAAATGTTGCAAGCTAGCAAAGTACGCATCAGTGGCGTCAATGAGATGACCAGCATCAAGTCCTCAGTGCAATTTCATCGGACATGAGATGGATCAGATCTAGCTGCGAAAGATCTTGACTTAGGTGAATGGATCAATGATTGCGTTGACTATCAACCTCGGAAGCTGGAGTCCCATGTCAATGTCACCGGCGCAAGATTCGCGGCCGAAGGGATTGTCTACTACACGGGATGAAGCTCGACATGTGCACAGCAATAGCTTCATTCTCCAGGATCGCCCATTTCGTACTTCCTATGCAGGAGCGAATGACTTGCATCAGGATGTGCAGAGGCATGTAATTCGACAAGCAAAACTTCTGCTATTTAATATTAGTGTGGCGGATGCTCCGCTTGGGTCAAGTGGTATTTTATAGCAGGCCACTCTCTCAGTCAGCATAGGCCAACATCTCGTGTAAATGCTGACTAGCTTTCCACCGAAGCGGTATCGGTCTTGCCATTAAGTCTAAGTGGATTTGCTAGCCTGCTAGGTCCGAATCTGAGACTGGCAGGCTTCTTGCCTTGAAGGCTCGACCGCTAAAAGGCGGATCAGCAGGAAACAGGTGCGCCGCACAACGGCCAGTAAGCGGGCCTTAATGGGATCACAGTGCGATCATTCGTCCTAACAGCTGTCACCTGCCCGTGTCTGGCGGACCGGTCTTTCGAAGTATGATATGGCATTCTTTCTTCGACGTCCTATCGAGCCTTTTCCAATGACTGGATTTAATTCCATTATTCCGAATTTATTTTCATCCCACGTCTTATCCTGGAAATGCAGGCCTGATAACCCAACTAAAATGTTTAGCAATGATAATGGATTTGAGAAGGATCCTAGCAAGCACTAACATTTGGGCATCGATCCCATTCGTTAAAATGGGCAATGGCTGCCGCGATTGACAGGGCTGGATAGCCAGTCAAGGCCAGTCAAGGGCAGCCGAGAGAGCGAGGCTTTTTCCTAGCAGATCATCTTCTTCAGATCTTCAAGGCGAGAGCCAAAGCCAAAAGGGTTGAGGCGAGTTTACTTTTCTTTTTCGCCTCCAAACGTGGGATTTTTCGAAACTCTTTATTATTGAAATTTGAGTTTATTGGGTTATCGCATTTTCTTTTGGTTGACAGCGTGGGATTTTGTAGTTTCCGTCCAATTTATTTTTGATTTATCGTCGGCAGAGGCTTGCGAATGATTGACCTTCTTTCTTAGGGAAGGGGAGCAGCCCCCGAACGAGACCCGTTCCGCAAGCAAGAAAAAAACGTCCCCGCTGTACGGCAGGCCATTAGACCGCTGCCAAAGTTTAAAATACTGTACCAGCACTACCAGCTTCACTAAAGTACCTTAGGGGGATGGTATAGGGATGCTTTCGGGGCGGGTAATAATCGACGGCTTACTAAAATGGCTCCCTAACCATGCAAATGCATATGACCCATGCGAAATGCCTAGAGTACCTTCCTGCAGAGCTAGAATACCTACCTTACTTAGCCCAGGTAGCTCCCCACTCCAACTTCGAGTCCAACTACACCTCATTCTCGTCCACAACATGCACACAACAATTAACAACTGACACTTCAAGGTCTTGCACGACTTCACTGTTTGCAGCAGGTCAGCTCCCCAGCAAGATGTCATGCCTGCGCTTAAAACCCATCTGCAATTCGCGCATATACTAAATGGTTGGCAGGTACCTCGAGTCTTCAACTGCTTCCACCTGCCCTAATGTGCTGCATCCTGGTCGCTCACGACATTCTGCCGAGACGCATTCCGATGAAGCGTTGTCCTGCGTCTGCCATTCCCCATCTGGTCCATCTCTCGGGTCAATGCTCGCATACCACGAGAACGGCTACTTGCTACCAGGAACCTCTCAAGACGACTTAGACTGCTGTCACATAATGCATGACTCTTTCGTGGATATCAAGATGGAACAGCATTATGGACTACATCATGAAGACGACTTTGGAGGAGGGCACATGGTCGACGTCCATGCGGATCAAGCGCCGCATCACTCTCCACCGAATGAATATGGTGACTTTCAATTTGGTTCTACACATGCACATTTGGATCCGTTGTATAATCGGCCAATGCAGTCTTCTTTTTCAAGTCCTCAACCTCTGCATCCTCTCGTTACCATGCCGCAATGGCCTAGCCAGATTACCAATCCCTCGGAGAACAGCCCTCCTACCACAATGCCATCACATAGGCCAATTCTACCGCTTTCAAAGACAACCGACGCCGTTCCTAAGCTTAATGCTTCTCCTGCCCCGGATAGGAGGCCTGCGCATCCAACATCCACTTCTAGGAGGACCCTGACAGATAGCGACCGCCGGCGAATGTGCGAGTACCATAGCGATAATCCCAATGTCAAGCAGACAGAGATTGGAGGTGAGCGCAGTCAGTCAAAAACACAGGGACGTAGCTGACCAGATATTCCAGCCATGTTTGGTGTCGAACGGAGGTTTGTTAGCTACGAGTCATGTCTCTAGCAATACTCTTACTAATTCTTTTCTTTCAAGTACTGTATCAAAAGTCCTGCGAAACAAAGAAAAATATCTCCTACCAGAAGAAGGCAGTCGTTCGCCCATCAGGCGCACCAAAAGTAAATTCCCAGATATTGAACGCACCCTGTCGCAATGGGCGAAGAATCGTCTCAGTCAGCGACTGCCACTCGACGACAATACCATTAGAGACCAAGCAAGAATTTTTGCAACGACTGTCGGCAGTTCTGAATGCCATAATCAAGTCAACGACCCGGCTTGGTTGGAGCAATTCAAGCAGAAGAATCGACTACCTGGTGCGAAGCCACGCGACATCAAGCACGAGCGCGATGATTCACGATCCGGGTCGCAGACTCCCAATGGCGTTTCTCCCGTCGGTTGGGACGGTCTCCCCATCAGCCCAGCGAAAGATAACATGAAGGCCTTGAGCCCAGACGATTATATGACTTCGTCTGATTACGGGCATTCGCAAAGCACAGCATCCATGGGAAGTTGCTTCTCCGATCTCTCATCCTTCGCCGGCGACTTCAGAAGCCCGACTTCACCCTTCTTCTCTCCAATGTCAAGCTGCGGCCCCAGTCCATCCCTCCCAGCTCAAAAGATGGCACGCCTGCCTCCTCTCGCACCAGCCAGCTCCCTTCGCCGTCGACAAACCGTACCGCTAATGGGCAACGACTCCTCGCCCGAATCGGTAACCTCCAAGCAACTCCCACAATCCATGGCCTCCTCATCCCTGGAATCACCCCACGAAGAAATGGAAGTCTCACCCCTCAGCGCGACCGACTCATCCATCCACCACTCCAGCCGCAGCAACACCATCCCAACACCCATCACCAACCCATCTCCCCTATCCATGGCGCCACCCTCCAATTTAAGCGCCAACACCAGTCCCATCATCGGCAGCCATTCGCCCACTTCACCACCATCACAAGATGAAGCTCGTGCAGCGCTGTCCACATTGATGACGTTCATCAAGCACCAACCCAACGGCGCCGTAGATCCACACGACTATCTTGTCATGGGCAAGTGGATGCATATGCTCAAGCTCGAGACGGGCGAGCTGCCGGGCGGTATGCACACTATTCCGATGAGTGAGAGGGCGGATGGTACACTGCCAATTGGGCGGAAGAGGAGCGAGCATTCGCTTTCCTAACGTCGAAGAAAGGGGGCCAGTATACGACGATGGCCCCATCCATCACTTGCAGAGATCATCCTCGTATTTCTCGCATATTGTTGCATACTGTCCTTTAGCTCCGCTTTTCCGTTTTTTCATATTGTTTTTTGTTTTTGTTTTTTGGTCATAGCATCTGGCGGCATACTCATTTATTTGTTTACAGCGACAACGAGCGGACGAGCCGGTGGAAAGAATTGGGAAGGGATGGATGGATATACATACAGGACCAGCTGGTTGGTCGGAGTTTCCTGCTTCCATCGTCTCTCGTTCTCGTGGCTCGAATTCGAGTGATGATGTTGGATGAAAAGGGCCTTGGGTGCATCACCGGAAAGAAACAGAAACCCTAGAAATACCCCAAGCCTCGCGGCTTCAGAAGATGTGGAGAGAAAGAAATTTTGGTTAATATTTTGGGCGGCATATATCTGGAGGTCTTTTGCATTATTCGGTTGGGTTATGTGTATTTATCTATCTACATTGAGTATCTACGGATGGGGATTAGGGGGAATGTATGACCTTGACGAAGGATTATGGATGAACTTTTTGTGTGGATTTGAAATGTCTTTGGGTATTTGGATTTCGCTATGTCATGCTAAGAGTCGCCGAGTCTTTCCTTCATCAATTCCTCTACGCGCTTCTCGGCCAGCTCAGGCAATACCCTCACGATGATGAGTTCAAGAACGGCATACGCTACATGCTTGTTCATGTACTCGTCACCCCAAACATCCAGCTCTACCTCAACATCTCCAGCCCACTGGTCCTGGTCCTCAGTACCGAAGAACTTTCGGGACACAGCAGGGGGCAGCAGTGAAAGTATTGATGAGGCGCATGTGCGTTTGATGTCCTCGACTTCGCTTGCAGAAGGGGGAGGTGGTGCCGGTGGCGGCAGGGTAGAATTCGGAAACAGGGTCCGGCGGCCCAAAGCCAGGATCTGGGGTAATAAAGTCGGAGGATCGAGTTGCGTCAAGACGAGATAATGGATGTACCTGCGGTGGTAGCACGGATATCAGTATCGGCATAACTCTGATTGAATACAGAAGCCAAAAATTGGGAAGGAATATCATGCTAGTCAAAACACGACTCCTGCAGTCAGATCTGGAACAGGAAGGTGGTGGAAATTTGTGGAAATTGAAGTGCAGGATTGAATACGAGGTAACGAATCTGAGACGCTTTGGGCAGCCTTGCTGCGGGCATCCTTGAGAACGAGGCTTCGCCCCCAGCATGATGCCATCCTTTGAAGGAGGCTCATCTGGCAGGGCTTGTTACCGACGATCAAGTGTGGAGGAGAAACTGCTGGAAAGGGAAGAGAGCCGATCCTTCTGATGGATTGTTCTCGGTCAAGGGATTTGCCGGGCGCTTAAGCACTGCTGTTACGAAGCAGAGCAAGGCCGAGGAAGCATCATCGCCTTCATTCTGCAGATTGAAGACATTTAGGATCAGGAGCAGGGAAAATTGCACCAATTCCCACGATAGAGCTAACCAAAAGCAGGAAAAGAATTAATTTGACAGGTAAATCCAAAGAAAAGTCGAAAAGTCAATTCTTGTGTGGAGCCAAAGCGGTAAGGATGGGGGAAAATCTAGGCTTCGGTTGGTAGGCCGTGTGGCTTGACAGGGAAAGTGGAGTCATGCATGACCTTCTTTAGTGCCACAGATTAGAAATGCATCCTGCAACACGATAACGGGGCGAAGCCATCTTCCTCCCCCGCGCGCCCTAAGCAGTAGACCAAAGCAGGTTAAGACGAAAATTAGGCCAAAGCTAGGGCAAGCTAGGGCCATCCCACTTCATGCGCGCATGCATCCGTTTCGAAGTCATCTGACTGAAATCTCATGCGGGACTAACAGAAGTCTCGGGACACAAAGGACCAACGACGTGGCAGAAGAGACATGAGCATCACTTACTGGTCTATCATCCCGTCTGTGGCTCCGACTCGCAGAGGACCGTGGATCAGGTGGTGTTGGAGTAACGCGAGTGATCCAGATAACCAGGGCATGCGACGAGGAAGATCGAGAAGAATCGAGAATAGTGGGAGCACTCTGAAACTCAGGATTGGGCGAGTCTTGCAACTTCCAGTTTTTGACGTCGTCAATGAGCGCAAGGGCCGCGAGTATGATGCGGAGAAGCCGAGAAAGGCAGATCTAACGGTAAGAAACGTCAAGTAGCCGTATTGCAATACTCGCCAGAATACAGACGAGAACGTAGACCGTCTTCGCTCTTTTCTTGGTTCCTTGTTGTCGTTCCTGTCGACGAGTAGACCAAACTTCTCGAGCCGGCTGCGGGTGTCGACCTCGATATGTTCACCTGTTGCTTTGGGCTCGGCCTTCGCTTTGACCACCTCGATGAGCTTTGTGATGCTACCCCAAATGAACCAGCCCTCGCAGACCTTGCCGCCGATCGAGTTGCCTAGGATAGTCTCCGCAATGACATCCGCAACCAAAGTTCGGAGGCAAGCGTTCTCTAGGTCTTCCGTAGGTAGCAGCACCGCTAGCGCACCTTGCACCAAAAGCTGCCTGTAGTCTGCTTCATGCTCCTGCTGCACAGTCGATGTTGCTGGGATAGCGGGATTGGGCACTGGTGATAGCGCTGGATGTGGATGTAAATTGTGGTAGATGACTCGCGGATCTGTAGAGAGAGGTGAAGGGTGTCTGGGCGGATGACTGACTCGGTATGCTGTTACGTGCGTTAGTTAATGCTACGTCTGGCACAATCCTTGAGTCATGAGCGCGCTGACCATTGATGTGGCTCTCGACGATTTCCGGTATCTCATCAAAGACCAAGGCTTCCAGATCAACCGTCCTCAACCTGCTTTCCAATTGCGTGGTACAATGGGCCACGATACGTACCACCTCCTCCACAAAGCTTTGATCGGGTGTAATCTTCCCATACCAGCTCTGAACCAGGTCCTTCACAACAACGGCAATAATGGCATACAGCTGCAGGTCGACATCGTTGCTGCTGGTCAAGGGCGGTAAGAGCTCGTTGATAGGACGATGTTGTCCATGGCTTTGGGGGCAAAGTACGCGTCCGATGAGGGCAGCTGTTGCTTTGTCGGAGACATCAGAGACCCCTGTCGAGCGGACTGGTGAGGACTGGCGGTTTCGAGACGAAGATCTTGAGGGCTGGGGTGTTGTTGATATTGGGGATGCAGCTAGGGAAGTGCTGCTGAAGGTAGGCACAGCTTTGGGGCGAGGTTGGAGGTTTGTTGGAGGGCGAAGAGAAGGCTGTGTCATCGTCCAGGAACGCCGAAACAGCACATCATTCCCGTGACAATTGATCATGTACGCATCGTCGCAATGGCAGTCCCCAGTTGTAGAAAGAGCTTTGGCCAGAGCGAAGTTCTTGCTCTGGCATGTCTAAGGTAGATTAATGTCCGGGTCCGGTCCCTAAGGATTTGTCTTGAATACACCAAAGAATACTTTGTTCGGACCGGACCGCTAAGGACACATTACATCCTAGAGTCATGCTGCTGTTTCGCATCGCTTTGCTACTTACGGGTGCTGTTTTGATCCGTACTTGTAACCTCTTACTTCTGACTTACGTGCTCCTCATAGATTAATTTAGCGTAACATATCATTGCTTTATCTGCAATGGCGGACCCTACAATTCACCATGCACTTACTGCCGATGCCGCGACCAGCACAGTAGGTATGGATTACACGAGTGTAAGCTCTTGATATTGTATTTTGTGCGAGAAATACCCGTTAACTCACGCAGTCTAGCACTTACATCATCACATCACACATCACCACAGTTACCCCACACCAGACCCGGCCGCCCATGCAGCTCTAACGATACCTTCATACCCACCTACAGACTATGGCACTATCATACATCACAATGACTCACCAATACATGATCACCGCACACCTGAAACCGAATTCTCTGAACGCATCATTTCCCTTATATTATTCATCGCTTTGTGTATTGGTCGATTCATATTCTTAGCTCGTCCAAGATGTCTACCGGGGCAGTATCCAGGCCTGAATTGTTAGTGCTGTTTCAGCAAATAACGAGAAAAGATCTTTACGAGTCCTTCAGTCTCGAGCTTAAGGTTTTAGGACGAACACAGCGTCTATGGATGCCTAGCCAGGATGAGATGAGCACCTAATATTTCCACCACTGCCCAGTCCTCGTCGCAGCGATTTTCCTTGTCTCTTATCTTTTCTGCTTTGATATTTTCACTCGTAGTCCTTGACTTGCCTTCCAACTTCACTACCTTAATTATCATTGAAAATCTGAGTAGCATTCACCTCTGCGATGGCTGACCACCATGCAAGCTCAAAATCTACTACCAACACTTTGTTCAGCACTATATTCATTGACGTGACCAGTATAAGCCCACGATCCGCAGTGTTTGCTAAAGGTTGCTGAGTGGCTCATAAGTACCAGCACTTTAATCACGTACACCAACACAGTCACTGCCCGGATCCAGCGACAGATGCAGCTTTGACGGCGCCTTCATACCCACATCCAGACTACTCGGCTGTGGGCTATAATACTGATTAGCCATCACACAGTTACCGCCGACCGGAGGATGTCACATGTTCCATCGCTGCCTTCGTGTTCTTTCACGTTTGAGCCTTTGTTTTTGGATTGATTCTCTACGTCGCAATTAAGATTTGGTCTGGGTTCGGGTGTTTTCCTGGACAGCATCCACGCCGCAATTGTTGAATTCAGTCCTGCAAGCTACAAGAGCATGATCCTAAAGGTCTATTACTTAGACGAGCGGATTCCCAGATCCAGATCACTGAAAACGGCCCGCTTGGGAACGCAGTGCTATGGGCTCAACACGGAGAGTTCACGAGAGATGAAGACGTAATTCGCAGATAATCAATCGGATACAGTTCCTGTATCAATCCGAGACAGCAATCAAATCGAGACGGTTCCTGTTGTTAGCATATCCTTCACTTTGGTTATCTTTGCATTCTCTCGGAAAAGTCTTTGCGTTCCACAAGAAGCCAAACTACAGCTATCACCATTGAAATCTTCTATGCCGCAAACTTGCATTGGATGAAAGAACATTCTAAGGACGAGACGAGGAAAGTATGTCAGACAGACCTGCTGAAATACACGGGCGATCCAGAGGATAAGAGCATGAAATGCCAAATATGGTATGTGTTCACTATTACGTGAATGTCATTGCGGATATACCCAGAATCACAATTACTAAGCTACTCTGCTATGCAAAAATCCTGCACAAACTTCTACATGTTCACAGACGTCTCAATCTTGATCTCTACTATGGCAGTGGCTGTACAAGTGATTCATTCGGTGGATTGCAGAACTCGCTCCGCACCCACTATCGATCGCGAAACTTATATCAGATGTCAGAAGACCATGCCATCAATTCAGAATACAGCAAAAGCTCAAAATCTGCATTCAAGATATCATCCTGCTCACGAGCACCTGGTCTCAATAACCTTGGTTTGACCATCCTCCACTGTGAGCCTCTTGGCCATGCTTCTGTCAGTATGATCTCCTCTTTCCCCAAAGCTGACCAGATCGTAAGGCGAAGAGCGCTCCTCTTACAGTAGCAGAGTATGTGGGAGGCAACGGCTGAAAGCGATCGATTGATCCCAATGTCAAAACCGTTCTTGAAGACACAAGACCTACGACACATCGAAATCATGCACCACAATTTTCCACAGTTTTCTGTCACTGCTTGCGCCATCGCATACACTCTCCAAGGCGGAGTAGACGATGTTATTGTTGACACGCTTTAATTATTTGCGGGCCTTCGTATTTCTAACGTCGAGGAGGCCGCCGTAGGTTTCTAACCAGTCTTGCTCTAAGAGTGCCATATAAGATTACTCTCATACAAACACCAGTCAATTGCTCCCTTTCCAGATTGTGCCTGCCGGCATGGTCGGGATGCCCTGGGGGGGATCTACCTGTCACCCGCGATATTATCCTAATTTTTTAAATGTTTGACTACCGGAGTTGTGTCGGAGTAGAGGGAATCCTTCAAGAGAGGTTGTTTGATGCTAGCTCTGTCCTCTAAAGATTTATGATTGTGCCATATTACAAATCCTGAGCATTGAAAGGATCGCTGTATATGAATAGGGTAATGAATATCTAACGACGAACGTCTAAACACGCTAGCACTTATGGAAGTATGTTTTCAACTTTCATTATTTTTAGATCTACAAGTATTACTTCTATAAACCTACAGAAATATAGATTAAGGTCTTATCTATGATTTACCTGTAGAGTCTTTTTACTCAAACTTAATACTTGTTGAAGTATATCAAGTCTACACAAGGATCGGTACTCGTGGAAATGCCTCCGCCAAAATCGACGGTTTTTGAATTCCGCTAGAATTCCGCGCTATATTATTTCGAAACTGAGCGTGGAATTGTACCGAGGTCGACCAAGTCTGAATCTATCGGCAAAAGGGTGCTCAAATTCCCAATGTCAGAAAAGCCCAAGGAAAAATTTGAGACTCTAAAATTCAAGCTAATGGCGAGCTTCGTGAGTTGGCAATGGGAAACACCGAGGTGGGCGAAGGCGTACAGAACCTAGAGACCTGATGCGGATGGACTTGGGAGGAGGTCACAGCAGCAATGGATGTGGACTCTGCCCGTATCTCTCCTATTGCTCGAGGAACAAATATAGCATTATGATTTTGCTTCTTTAAACCTTGTAGAAGTCTACAAACTTATGGCAGAAGAGAGCACGATCACAAATTACTCTCCATTGACGAACTTCATACAAACCTTAGCGAACGAAGTCATGCTTCTTGCGGAAGCAATCGTATACCCACTTTTCGGTTCATTAGCTTCCGCTAAACACGAGGCTATCAGACTACCAAGTCTAGCTCCTGTGGACTAAGAGATAGTAATTCGCTATGAGATTGGCGAGCATAAGGGAGACTACACGGCCACTGCGGCATGGATCGATGGTTTCAGTAATTAATTTCAGATTTTTCATCAAAAGTAGACCAACAATCTTTTTCACCGCTACTGCCTCCGCAACGCTGCTCTTGCTTCATTGCCGCATTCTTATTATCGTGCTCTTTCAAGCTTGCATCTTCCCTCGTCTAATTGAGTGTTTTCGAAAAGCTTTGATTGAGCCTAGCACTAAAGCCTTGTATAGGACTTCTCGGCAGACTACTAAATCTTTTGCATGTGCTAAATAGCCCATGCAAGGACAGACGCAAAGAATAGAAATGTTTTAACGCATCGACGAAGGAGTTTAGTGTGGACCACATAACAGCCTGCTCGGTCCACCTCTCGACATTGAAGCGAACGAACGTACCATGCTAGTCATGCCTTCTCGACAGCATTGAGACTGGAAAGAAACAAGCCAAGGCAGCTGAGGAGACCGCAAAGACCCTGACTCTGTGCCTGTACGCAAGGAAGACCGTAAGAAGCCAGTTGCCAAATTCGAGCAACAAGTTCATGGTAAGGGCCCCAAGGATCATAAGCCGACTGCTTTCCAGAGAACCTCAGCTGATTTACGATGTTAGACGAGCAATATGACGAACCAGACCCCGTCCGCTATGGGCAAAACCCGTGTCCAGTCTTGAGCTTATCTCACATAAACTTTCCTCATCTCGGCTAGTATGATGGTGGGCATATGTGGCGGACGTTACGAAAAGCTTCAATTTTCGGTTGAGGCACTCTCGGATCGCACAAAGAAATCACGACTCCCTTCCCGGCCTTTCCGCCTCTGCTGCCCATCTCCTCACGATACGTCTGCACCATCACCTTTGCACCAAAAACGACCGTCCAAAGACCTTCAGAACCCCTTTGTATTCTGACCACTCTCATGATCATCACACCATAAACCACCTCATTATCCGTCCCCACCAGCAAAGCTCGCCCCTATGGACTCCCTCGAAAAGACGCCTTTCCTCAATCGTTCAGGCAGTCACCGTCTTTCTGCGCAAACAGCAAATTGCCTCGCCACCTCCCCCCTCAACTGTCCTTTCAACTGCTTCGTCGAAACCCAT
>JAABUP010005913.1_pt1 | contig 18037 bp, 30 predicted proteins | sample 5559201 | NCBI WGS metagenome assembly JAABUP01 (sample SAMN10711887, study PRJNA513373) | rock metagenome | isolation source: Antarctica rocks | place: Antarctica
AGGTCTCTCGCGTAGTAGTATTAGTACTCGAGAGTTACGACGGGAATAACTTTACGAGTCCTTAAGTGTTCTAGACTTTTATACCTTAAGGTTATAGCCCTTATTACGCTCTATAAGTCTTATATAGGAATATAAGTCGTAATACTAATATCTTAGTACGGTACGTATAGCCGAAGTAGTATTAGTACTAGAGACTTCCTACCTTAAGATCTTAACGAGCTCTCAAGTATCCTAGATTATTACACCCTTATATTATAGCCCTTATTATACTCTATAAGCCTTGTATAGAAGACTAAGTCGTAATACTACTATCTTAGTACGGTAGGTATAGCCGGAGTAGTATTTGTACTATAGATTCTCTACCTTAATAACTTTACAAGTTCTTAAGTATTCTAGATTATTATTAGACGGAATTATCGCCCTTTTTATACTCTATAAGATATATATTAATAGTTAATAGACTCTTACAATAGTTATAGCCCGCTAGGTAAGGTCGGAGTATTAGTAGTAGTAGTAACTTCCGACCTTAATATCTTAGCGAGTCTTTAAGCTATCTAGGCAAATTTTCTTTTAAATTATAGCTATTTTTACGTCTTATAAAAGGTACTTACTAGGTAAGGTAGAGTCGCTACTATTTATAGGACGTTACCTGAGGTCCGAGTATATACCTACTAATATCGTTAATAACTTTAGTATTTTCTATCCGACTCGGTTATAAATTAGCGCATTTTATAGCCCGTGGTCTAATTAGTCGGAACTAGGTCTTATAATAAATTTCATATAGCTCGAAACTTAAAGGAACGAGCCCGAAGAAGTGCGCGCACCCTTAGCGGTAGATCTCCCGCTAGGGTCCAAACCACCAAAAAGTCGCCAACTTCGCGACTTAATAACTTTACCGATACTAGTCCGTTCTAGGTAAATAGTAGGTCAGTTTAAAGCGCTGAGTCAGCGCTTTAAAACGCGTTAAAAATTATTAGAATCGGCCCAGTTTCGACCCTTAGATGGTTTGCCTATAGATTTGAAACCATCTAAGCTAATATCCTTAGTAGTGTGCAAACCATCCAAGCCTTAGATGATTTGACTCTATAGGATAGGCAGCCCCTCAGCGGTGTGCTTCTCGGACCCAATGATAGATCGCAAAGATGCAGAAGTTCCTGGGATTCTGCATAATCTTTCGATGTGCGAGAGTACTCTAGTGCTCAACACCTTGCTCGGCATCTCTCCCGATCGAAGCGACCAAGATGATAGAAAAAATAAAGTACGGGGCTTGATGACCTTGCCGCTATGTACGCCTGCTTTTTTAGCCTCGAACTATGATTCAAACACGTGCCAAGCCGGACGTCTCTCCGGTGCTCCACCTATCCAGCGAGGTCTTGCAAGCTTTCGTCAACCTGCCTCTTTGCTATGCTTTAATCGAGACGCATGACATGAGATGAACGGGTCTAGTCCTTGTCTCATAATCCATGAGGTCTGCACTCCTTTCATCTGTGTTTTTTTTTCAGAAACTGCAAAATTCAGCCTTTCATTCTCGATTCTCGAGGGCTGTGATTCAAGAGCTTAGAGCACCCTGACTTTACCCTCTCTCACTTTGGGTCTTTGTATGATACTAGGAGCGGTTTGCTACGTAGCCATAGAAGGAGAACAATGGTCTCTTTCTTCCCTACCATACAGAAGGACAAGCCACCTTTCCCAATCTCATAAGTGTGGGGTAAACCGAGCCTGAGCAACGTCACAGGATCCTGCTGCTAAAGCCACCCAACGCGTTGAGAGTGCTACGTGGCATCCTCTGAACCCTTTGTCTTTGAAAGCCCGCACCCTCGAGTCCCCATCGTTTTCTTCTAAGAGTTGTGAATGCAACATTCCCTATCAACTCTGTTGTGCGCTCAGACAGCGTGAGTCAAGGCTATTCCATTTTCTCCTACTTCTTTGGTGCTATTCTATAGATCTCAGACCTGCTTAACATCCGAGCACAATGTATGGCGCTGTCAGGATTTCAACTATTGGCAGGCCAAGGTACTGGTCGGAGAAGAAACAACCAAGAGAGAGCTGGGAGATATTATAGCCCAGCTAATTTGCTATGCTTCTGCTGCGATTTCTCATGATCAAGGTGCTTCTCGATCATTGCTTTCTGAAATTTGAGCGTTGCCTGTGCGCTACAATTAGCGCGTAGCGAAGTTGCGACTTCATTCCTGGGCGCTTCTATAGATAGGCGACAGGCCAGGGGTGAAGTTGTTTTAAAACATCTTCGTCCTGCAGAGTAGGTTCTATGACATCTCATGCACAATAAAGCTGATCGATATGACCATCATAATAGCCTTGGATTTGATATTGGCATTTGCACTGCAGTTTTTTCTTGTCAATTCCAGACACGCTCCACCCCCGACGCCCGGACAGCCTATTTCACTCCAGCTACCAAATATCAATGCCACAAAGCCACTGCTGCAGATTGGAAATTCTCTCTATATGGCGGCGTCCAATGGACGTCTTGAGCCCGTCTCCTACCCCATCCCGAACACTCAGATGACTTTAGACATCATCAGCGACCCTGACGTTTCTTTGTGGCCATCTCACCTTGAGTCATGCCTACAGGGTGTGATGGTGCACGCCAAACAACTGCCGAACTTCCGGCTAAATGAACCCTTTTAGTACAATCCAGAGGACGTACCAGTACGCTTTGGGCTTGCCCCTGTAGTCCATTCACAGGAAATGGGCTGGAATGATGTGGCCGAAATTGCGAGTGGATTGATCAAATACTTCAGCGCTACTTCACAATGGCAGGAGTCAACGTTTTTTATCGAGGATAACGAAAGAGGTGCGCTAGGTTCAGGCCTGATTGAGAATACGAATTCGCGGACATCATCGTCGAGCGGAGGCTCAACAACCAGTGTGACGACATCATAGCAGCCTACGTAACACGATTGACAGAGGCACAGCGGGGTGCCAGAACATCGTTCACATAGCGCGAAAGTTTTGAAACTCCTGGTCGCCCACAGCCGCAGGGCCTCATGGTATCGCTTTACCGGTCGCGTCGCTACTGAGAAGGGACGGCTTCTCTTGTCGCTAGATCGAGACATGGCAATTTGCCGGGCATTGGTCTTATCCTGCGATCTCCCACGACTGCTCCAAACTCGAATCAGGGTGGTAATTTGGAGCCGGGCTCAGATTCTGCAACCAAAATTCCAGATACAATGATCTGTCCCGCCGCCTTCTCGCTCGGATTATTTCAATTCTTCCCATTGGCTTTCATGCTTACCTTCGTACAATGCGATTCAGCGATGGGCTCAGATTTGGCTTCTGGTTATTTTGGTGGAAGTAGGTTTGAAGACCCAGTCGCAATTAGCCCAATTATCAAGGAATCTCCCAATGATGGCCACAATAACAAAGCCACCGTCTCACTTCTGCTCCCAAGAAGCACCCACAGCATGTCAGAGTTCAGCCCAAATCTGAGTCACATGGCTGCCGATGTGCAAAACGAATCTGCTCCTTTACCGACCCTGATTGCCTAGCTCTCTACCACCGATGGACTCCCTAGTCTCAGCGCTCCAAGAACTACTTCGAGTAACCGAAGGGAGGAAGTAGCGACTGTAGACCGTCCTCTCGCGATAGCTTTAGCCTTGTTCGGCGTCAGCAGAGACGGCATTCCTTTAGCATCTGCAGCTCTAGACACTGTCGACAAGATACTAACCAACAAAATGCCTATTAGATATCCGAACTGTTATATCACCGGCTTAGAAGTATATTACCGACTTCCTCAATCAACTATAATAGGTATAGGGGACAACAAACGCACATTCAGAAGTGGTTAAACAATCTGGTGGCAATTAAGGTGGGACTAGGATAGTGGTAGAGGTGGGCCTCACGTCAACGCGCAGTTCGGAGACAACCCTTCTGCGAAATTCGCTTTCTTTCTAGGTCCTTCACAATTCATCCAACGGCATATCCTCCTAAGCAAGTAGCGAAGCACAACGATAGACTAAATCACTTTGGACTTAAACAAAGTTGTCAATTACGAAGCCGTAAGAAATTGTTGCCGCGGTGGCCCTAGGTATCCGGTTTTTAAGTATAGGGTAGCTCAGGCTATTAAAGACTTAAAAACCCACTTTAAAAAAGTGGCCGAAGGGACTGCGGGATGGCCCAATTGATCTAGGCTCCACGGTATTCCGGCGAAGTTAATTCGTAGTTCATTCTAGACAATTCTCAAGGTACTTGTTAAACCCCAACGATATTACCTATGCGAGCTACGCATTTGCATTCCCAGCGTCTATCACGCTGTTATCTAGGAGGGCCGGGTTCCGTTGTGAAAAGCAAACATCTCTTGCAGTCTCCAGTCCGTCAAGGACGACCTCCCGCTCCGGATTTTAATCACCTCGTTGCTCTACTCCGGAGAGACTCTAACCGAACGAACTTAAATTGGCGGCTCAGAGTAGAGATATACTTGCTATCAAACGATCGTATGATAGCTCAGTCGCTGAATACCATCGACCCGTGATATCGCCTCACCATTCGACCACTTCCTATATCAATTCTACCACGGGCTTGAGAATGTTAAGCTATTCGCCATTATCCTTTCTGCGACATAATCTCAGGTAGCCCTTTAGTTCCTGCATGTCAAATGGCATTTCGATCTCATCTATACGGTTACTTTCCGGGATTTAGTCACTTCTCACCACTTCGCCAAGTCCTACTTCTTCGACCCTCACTAGCCTCTTACAGACGCTGGCCGTGATAATGCTCTGCCGAAGCCCCTCCTGACGTGGCGCGTCATAACGCAGAGCGATGGCTCGCGGGCGGATGGCTAGATCTCGGCAACGATAGACAATGGTAAATGAAGGCGCCACAATTTTAAGGTCGAAAGAGAAGACCGGGGCCGCTTTACGGGCTACACCTGGGTCAGGAAAATGGTCCTGGATCCTGGATGTTTTGGTGAGAAAGCGGATCATCGGGTCGAACAACCTTCTGAGTCGCCAGGTAGACAATGTTTCTAGCAAGATTGACTACTTCTTCACACTGAGCGCGATACCTGTCCCAATCACTAGAGTAATTAGACTCTATGCTGATTCCCATAATCAGTTGGTTTATTTTCAGAACCGCGGCACCTTGCAAAGATTTAGAGTCAAGACTGGCACCTAATCAGTGGAGGAATTTCTGAAAGACGGAAGCCCTCGCCTCAAAGATGGTCCGAAATACTCTCCGAGTTTCATTATACCTTTCAACGAGGCTTTCTTCGGTAAAGGGACTTATAGGGGGAGTCTGCTCCTTAAGAGTAAGAAAATTCGTAGGTCTGCGGCTACTTCCATGCAGCAATTGTTATAATAGTACTAAGAATTTCTGGCTTCTTTAAGGGAAGCGAAAACGGTCGGAATATAGGGACTGAAACCTAGTTGAGAATATTTCGGGTCTGGTCTAAGAGGCGTTGATCGCGTGTCATAAAGCTACTAGCCAATTAGTTGATTTCTCATATATATAATTCAAGCATCAGCCCACTTGACTTAACTGAGGATCAAGACGCGCAAATGCAACTTTCAAGGCCTCTAAAGAAGCACGAGATGATGGAGACAGTATCATTTTCGGTTCAGAGACGCTTGGTAGATCTTGCGCTCCAGTGGAAGTAAGGATCTGAACGCCACTACGAATGTGGGAGAGAGCTGGTCCATGTGGCCCCGAAGAGTCTGAGAGATCAGTCATTGATTGCTAGTCAGACGTACAATTTACCGTTACCTCAAAACAAGCAAAAAGCACACAGGCAACCAGGCAGACATCCGTCGCTCTTTGCTCTCCTATAAATAGAGGTTACGGCTGGAGGGCAAAACCTCCTTGCAGTATGCCGTTATTGTGGCTGAACATAGAACTGTCATTGGCTTCAAATCGTTCGTGCAGGGCAGCCAAAGCGACGACCGCGTTTTTGATCGCTGGATGGTCATGAGCAGACAGCGGCACTATGCGATCCCAAAATCCCGAGGGAAAGTAGCCCAATAGTTGTGATATCTCGAAAGAAATGAAAAGATGGACGCTCGCCATTATCGTGTAGAAATATGTTGGAAGATGGAGTCTGTATCGATATACAGGGATGGCTTTGAGAAGGCTTTGGTGCATTATTTTCTCCGGTCTTTCGTTGCGAAGGCAAGTAGCCGTCACACTTCCGTCCAGTACTAGTACATCGAGAACAGGCAGGCTTCGTCTCATCGCATTTGACATGCCTTACTGGATAAGAACTTCAGTCAGAGCTTAACGTCGATAGTTACAAAAAGATAGATTCTTACTCCTAAAGACATAATTTAGTTTGACATTCTGATAGCCGTGAGTGAGTTAATGAAGAATATAAGACATTGGGCGATTTGTATTGGCGTGTGCCTAATAGAAAGAAATGACGAGGGGCTTACTTGCATGTGGCGCACCCTGCTCAAGTGCTAGGGGCACATACCCTCGACCTAGGCTTCCCTTGCCCACTCGGTATCTGTGCGGAGGTACTGTTATGAATTGATCTGACTGGGCAGGTCTTGCATCCTACCGCGTCCTCTATCCGCGTATGCCACACTTTGAAGGTTGCGCCTCTTCTGACATACGCGTTTGCATACATGGTCACGGGTCGCATGGTATACGACTTCACAGCCCGGGCTAAGCTTGTTGGTGTGAGAGCAAGGAGATTCACGCTTTACTTCGTGATACTCGACATCGCGTGGGTCATTCCAGCCTGCCATAGGAACTCAAAGGCTGAACCTTGCTACAGGGCTTTTGTGATCCAAGTCGTGGGCGCCGCGTCGGCCACGGGACAAGACACCCCAGTCAGTCAAGTGCGAAGAGGTGAGATGACTCCTTGGTGCGGGCAAAGGCGAAAAACTGATGATCTTTAGGTCTCCACATCTACCAGGGTGGAGTCGGACTGCAGCAATTTTTCATCCTCCTCTTTGTCGCCGTAGCAATACACTTACAACGCGTACTTGGCAAGGATGGTCGGGGCGATAGAAGCACACGAGCACTGAAGATACTGTACACCACCTATGCGGTACTTCTCCTAATCACGATAAGTTTGATAGCAACACTAAACACGAGAGGGTATAGCTGACCGATTACCTTAGCTCCGCATCATCTTCCACATCGTCGAATATTCCAATGGCCTAACCAGTACCATACCAAACCACGAAGCATATTAGTACTGCCTAGACTCCCCCCCGATGCTAGTTGCACTCGTCTGCTTCAACGTCATCCATCCTGGAAAGATCGTTTCCGGCAAAGAGAGCGGTTTTCCCAGCAGAAAGGAGAGAAAGAACATGGCTCTGGCCTACAATTATGGTATCCCTGATAGTGCTGGGACGCCACTTCAAACAGTGGAGCCTAATGATACGGCGAATAAGAGCTTCCAGCGATGATTCCTCTCGTAGCGCGGAGGTCGACGGCTGAGAATGAGTGGATAGCTTGATATAGCTTGGTATGGATGTAAGAGAAGAGTTTGGAAATTCAGAGCGATGATACGAGCAATGGAAGGGCAGCAGTAGGAACAAAGGTCACGAGAGCGACTGCATCCACTTGTAAACGATCCATTGAATGAGATCGGCATTTCGGATCAAGGCATTCCTTCACAGCTTGTTCTTAGATGCATGGTCCCCCTCCTCTCTATTCGGCCGCTCGTTACAGCGCCTGTTCTCCCTTCGCTCTTCTCGGCGTTCGCTGATAGCCTTTAACGACAGTCCTCGCCACTCATTCTGCTTGTTCAACCTCAAAGGGAAGTTGCCCTCTGACAGATTATCTGCCTTGCGACCTTCATGGCGACGTTGCCGAGTCTCTTGATCTCTCGAAACTGGGTGTATCTCGTTCCTGTACGCGTCTCCGCTCTCGATGGGGTCCGTGTGACATCACTTTTCAAGGGTGGCCAGCCCTTTGGAGAAGAGCTTTTTACCTGGGATCGGACCTTCCTAGACTCGCTGGTTGCGGTAATGGCTTCCTTGAGCAATTCCTTCCCTGTGCCAAGGAGCTTTTGCTGGCCTGCTACCTGAGCTCAAGCGTAAGCGTTCCTTCTTGGGCGACCCCAAAAGTCTCCAGCAGCCCTTTGATAGCTCCATTCTTTCTCACGTGCCTCATCCTTATCATGAACAAGAAGAGCTCCCACAGTGCCCATCTTCTCCTTGATTTTCCCCACATTGTAGAATCCCTCTCTTGTATTATGGTCGGGATTCACTAAGCCTTGGTACGCAACAGAGGGTGCCGATAATTCAATCATTGAGGATCCGCACACGACCATGCTCGAGCCCTTCCCTTCAATTGTGTCTGCTGCTCTGCTGAATATTCTCAGTGCTGCATGTGGGTGCTGCATCATCTTGTCCTGCTGTTCTATATCGTAGTCATGTTGTTCTGTGTCGTAGTCATGTCATTCGTAGTGAGTTTTGTCATTGGCTTTAAATGATACAAGCATCCTCTCTGTAGCGTCGGCGATGTTCGGCGAGCCTCTTTCCTTTTCGCTGACTCCTCAACTGTAGTCTCTTCCGTCAAGGTCTCTCTGTCTGTAATCATCACCGAAAGATCGATAAGCACAAACTAATGCGATTCCGCCCTTACCCAAAAAGGCTAAGATCGCGGAATCCATTCCTTTTCGCTGAATAAAAATCATGATGTCCATGATGTCTTCGGTCGCGCTTCGAGGAATGCATTGCCGGGCTCGTTCGGATGCTCTTGATTGATAAGTCCTGACAACGCTCCCTTATATATGAATAGTCGAGTCAGTTGGTATCCGCTCGCTTCGATGTTCTCCTTCAATCACTCCCTGGCCAGTGGCCACCCGCAATGGCCGACGAAGAATCCGGAGAGTTTACTCACCAATCAAAACAATCCGAGAGCCCCAGCCACTTTGATGCGGATAATCTTCAGAGAGATGACCCTCCAAACAAGCTGACAAAAACGGAAACAAACAAGTCAATTGCAGAGACGCTACCTTTAGGGAAAGAGATTCTGTTCGTTGGCTTAGAATACTAGGTGATAATAGGATGCATAAAACATGCATTGTAGATCGGCTGCGCCCGCCCGCCCCGTGCGTGTAGGGGCTAGTCGGATTTATGATGTAAGTAGAGAAACGCCCGATTGGTCAGCCATAGATGTCCCATCCATCACGAATATTATGAACCATAACCTGTGTTTCGTGCCATATTTGTGTGTACAGCCACAAGCTAACTAACGGTTTTCGGACCCCAAGAGTAGTAATTCAAATCTTTTCCAGAATTCTGTATGTTGGTCTCTACTCGGTCATCAGTGAGTTATTTCAGGCTCTTCATCGTGTCAATGGCTGAGCAATGGCCCCTGAATGCACCTTCTTGACATCATATAGATCCCTGATGTACAAAACAATCTAGGGAGGCCCGTTTGGTTAGAGCAAATGACGCTCAAAAAGCCCTCACGAGGCTTTAACCCCGGCGCTGTGCCCCTTTCAAAAGCTTTTATTTCTTTCGACTTAACGTCATCGCCACCACAGATAGCAATTGAGAAGACCAGCTTGAGGCAGGGCATCCTTGAGATCGTCTGAGATCGGTCAAAGTCTACAACGACACTCTCGGAGATTACGTCCATACTTCTCTTCCTCCAACAATAGGCGATCTCTCGGAGAAAGGGGCCACAAGGGTCTCACTGCTGATGATCAATGTGTCTTCGGCCCATGGCAGGGGGGGTTCAATCTGTATACTTATTAGAATTCGGTGAACGACTTGATTTGGTTCTATGGGAGACGTGTCATATTTATGCTACATGCCAAGCATATAGGGCTGAGGCTGAATTCCAACAATACTCAGCTCTCAACTGTGGACAACAGCCCCATCAGCTGAATGATCATCTCACATCGTCATGACAGGGCATGACAATGATGGTCGACAATGACGGTGAGGCTTGTGGTACAGCGATACCATCTCCCGCGATCTATAGAAGAATTGTGTATAAAAAGGGCCTATGTTCCCTCTTTGCAATATCATCCCAACAACAATCACAAGCACCATAAAAGCTTCTCTTCTCCAGAAATCGATTCATCAACAATACCTAAATGAACTTAGCACCACCAACATAGATCAAATTCAATCCACGCATACCCAAACCCTCTTTCCTCATTCAAACCGCAGACATGCACGCATTCTTCTCCATCTCAGCCATCGCGGCTCTACCTCTCCTGCTCACCCCAGCCGCCAGCTTGGGCATAAACTGTCGAGGTTTCGGTCTTTGCCCTCGTGCAGGTTGGAACGACAGATCCTCTGAGTCCATTGTTCATGTCCTCCGCGACGCAATCTGGACCAATAGCGATGACAACTCCACCACCTTTGGCAATGGAGACCACATCATTTGCGTCTCTCAAAACCAGCCAGTCAGCATTGAGGCTGGCGTTGAAGCTGGAGCTGAAGAGGCCCTACTGTCTCTGGATCGTTCACTCTTAGTGGAAGCATTGGTAAGTGTACTCTTTTTGTCGAACGCAAACTCACTAGACGCACACCAACCTTTGCCCTCCCTATCAAGACAAGATCAACGATCAGTGCTGACTCGGTTCTTTGCAGGCGAAGGAGGCATCTGCGTCTTCCTCCAAAACATGGCCGATGGGGCTAGACTCGACCTAGGCACGATCCGACCATTAACGGACTCTCTTCTCGAGGATGGGTGCAGTGTATGTGGCAGCGTGCCGATTCATGAAGTGGACCAGCAAAGCAACGACCCGAGTGATGGTGTTCTGACATTCAACTATGTGGCCAACCCGTTCTGTGATGGAGGTTGCATGTCTGCGAGTGGTGGTGCGCCTGCAACTGGGTCGAAATCCAGGGTGAGGAGGGCCGAGACGTTGGCGAAGGAGTTCAAGGCTTGAACGCAAACGATCGTTGAGTGTGGGAGTGTTGGGCTTGTGGACAGGATTCGGGTAGGAGTTGAACTCAGAGACTTGGATGTTCGTTGCTCTGTTTGCCGTTCGCCACATTGACAGTGAGTCGTCGCTTGGGAGGCGAAATTAATGAGAATCGGCTGGTTTCAAGTAGAATGTCCTTTTATATACTTTAGCCTTGCACTCAAGTAGGACGACAAAAGCAAAAGCAAAAGCAAAATTTCTCAAGAAACCTCGTAAAATCAAATGTCAACTGTAATGACGAATGTTTTGAGAGTGAGGAATTTCCATACACATATTACATTGACAATGATGGAGATGCCTGACCACATGATTAAGTCACAGCAGATGAGCAATAACGATGGACCTAGTGGCTTGTTTATCAGTATGCGCTACGAGTCCATCTCGCCCAGGAAATCTCGTTAGAATCTTCCCCGCATCGGCAAATGATAGACGGAATTATCTCTGGTTGATTGAATGTTCTCCAAAATATCCCAGAAACACTAATAAATTGCGTGTCGGGTAATACTATGATCTGGAACATATTGTGGGTTTTCTACTGTCTCGTGGATTGGACATTGCTGCAAGGGATAGCGATGGAGAAAGTGCATTGCACAAGGCCGCCAAAGGTGGTCAAAGGGAAGTTTTCCGAGTCTTCCTTGACAGTGAAGCTGACGTTATGGCCGAGGATACGCATGGCCGGACAGCACTGCATAAGGCGGCCACCAGCGGGAATCGAGCGGTCGTCTCACTATTGCTAGAAAAAGGGGCCACCATATCCGCGGGTCTGGATGGGAGGACAATAGTCCATTTTGCCGGGAATGAAGAGATTACAAGTGCGCTTCTGAGCAAAGGAGCAGATGCAAATGCCAGAGCTCAATCGGTCCTATCTGAAGAGGACTTCTTTGAAGCCAATTCCTCTGCTGGACGTACGCCGCTATGGCACTGGGCTGCATATGAGGGAAGCGATGATTATTTCAGGCTGCTTGTCAAACACGGCGCTGAGGTGGACGCTTTGAATGTAACACTCCGGACTCCGCCCCAAGAAGCGATTTTTTGGGGTCATGTTGTTGTTGTGAAAGCCTTATTGGAGCTTGGAGCTTCTGTGCACGAAAAGGACAATGAAGGCTGGAGATCTTTGTAAGAAACAGCAATGAGATCTCCTAGGGGAGCCGCTGAGCTATTAGCAGGGCATGGTACTCGCGTCGAAGTATCGACTAATGGCTGCCAAGAAAGAGTTCCGCAATCCTTTAGTAAGGAAGGTGGAGTTCTACAAGGTCACAACACACCGCTTCATCTCGTAGCCTGTATCGATGACCTCAGAGCCTTCGAGATGCTTCGCCAATGTGGGGCAATCATCTATTCATCCAATGTCGACGGTCTGATGGCAATTCACATGGCAGGCACTGGAGGTCAAAGAAGATCAGGAGGAAACTGTTCAATAACGACTGTGCGCTTGATCTCGGAAGCGTGGCGATGAATGAGACAGGACCTCATAAGGAAGCTCGGTTTGGAATTGATGACTGCGTCGAATTACTTTTGGCGCATAGGGCGAATACGATAGCCAAGAATTGTCATGGTCAGGATGTAAGTGAAATAGCCCTGGCTAGTTGATAAGATGAAAACTTGGAGGATTTCTCTCGATATGTCATTGATGAGCCATAGTGCGTCTGAAGCAGCATGCTGCGGCACTCGAGAGGATGACAGCTGGCTACTGGGAGGGATATTCTGGGCCATGAATATTGTCTGACATATCATTCGAGAGAGCATGAACGAATACTAGTAAATCTAACCACGAAGAACACGCAAAACGGCATCAGGGCACCTCGTCTTGACTATCCCGGGATGATAGCCGTATATTCGACAGCATGCTTAGCCTACAAGGCTCAACTTGCATTGCTCAACCTAAAGCCACGCTGCTCAGGTGTGGGGGATGGTTGGCCTCATGCATCCTACGGCCGGGTAGCTTGGAGACAAAGTTAGTCATTGCAACATTACTTGTGATACGAGAGAAACATTCTCGTGGGTGAAAGATCAGGGTCCATTAGCGCCACCGGTCGGAAGCTGTTGGTAGAAGCGACGTTTGAGATATTCGTCTCGCCTATATCAAAGCGCGCATTGCCGCGACCCACGTTGCATGTCTGACGATCATTGCCATCCTATGTATACATTTGTTAATACTTGACACATGGCATCTTCAGAACATACAGAATGTATAGTCTCCGACTGCTGAGGTTTCTTGTTTTCTTTCTGACAACTCTGGCAGCAGCAGACCCAATCTGTAGTTCGATCTTTGGAAAACCCAGCTACAACGATTGCGAGGATCTTGCCACAGAACTGTGGAGTTCGTGGCCAGGTGACTCTATTCATCCTCCGCTTGATGTAGGAACGCAATTCTTTTCGCTCCCAGGCGCGGAGGTCCCACAGTGGGCAAGACGCTACAGCCGCGCTCGAAGGGTGGAATTACCCAAATTCGCAGGGCACGGTAAGTTCCACATATATTGTGCCATTGTTGTTGGGTGGCTCATGGCTTATGATTGAAGCTCAAGAACCAGAATGCTTAATGTCGTTAATGCCGATACGTGGGAACGATGGCGAGGTAGCCGTGGATATTGGAAACTATTATAAAATGTCACCTTTGGCTCAATTAGTGAGTCGAGATTGTGTCCAAAGAAGAGGAGAAGGAGGCTTCACTCATGTTGGTGTGTATTCCAACTTTCGAATTTTGATTCCTGAGTAGCTGCGAACCGTTTGTTGAGTCTCATGATCGCAGGCTCCCGAGCAAATCTTATCATCGCCCTTTATGCACCAGGCTCCCCTTTCGATAATGCTGTCAATCAATGGCGTCAGGAAGCAACTGCGACATGTCAAGGCAGCAAAAAATTTGAAGACGTCGCAACTGGGGCCTCAGGCTCAATAGACGCGGGATCTTGCACAGATACGGAGCAGGACTTTTGGGACTCCCTCAGCGAGATCGAACATCTGAGTGACTTTCCAGACGTCGACAGCCTTGGGAGTTCAGCTAACACAGCACCGAAGCTTGGCGAACCCTGCTTCGGGCCTGTCAGTGCGTGCGCTACCAGTGATGGGTGCAGATGTATAGCAGAAGTATCGACCGAGAGTGGGGGTCAGTATTTCACCGGTACTTGTAAGCCAAGTCATTACGCAGTTGATGAGCAAAGGCTTAGCGAAGTACTGGTCGAGGGAGAGGATCCAATGAATAAGTCAAAAATTGCCTCCGCGGGCGCCAACGGGACCGTCGGCGCAATGGCGTTGATGCCTGCATTCTGCCCATGCAACTGCACCTATGTCTCGGAGGCCTGCTGTGACGCGCCTAGTGGCATTATTACCGAGTCATCGAAGTTGAAGCTTGGTGAGCTCCGGCCTGAGCAATGTCTGGAGGAATTGGGCAAGGCACAAGGGAGAAGATGAGAGCTCATAGGATTTCGAAGTACCCCTTCCATTCAAGAGCTGAGTAACTCGATGTTTGCGGCCTCGTCAACATTTGCTTCGGCAGTGGGACACGCATAGATGACCGAATGCCCGACTACCGCGGAGAACTAAGGCAGTGGTAACAATAAGTACCACCGAAATTGGCACTTGGCTCCATCGCTGTGAAATAAGCGATCGACAGCATCCACGGGCGTCTTGTAGAGGCCTTCTGAGGACAATCTTGGTCTCCATCTTTCGGAACCCTATTGACGCTAGCAAAGGCGATTTCATGGAGATGGAGTAGTGGCCAGACATCACGAATGTTGTAGAGAAAGCGAAGGACTGTGTGCGATAACTTGCTAGAAGCCATCACAGGTTTCGCAAAGCCTCCTCAACGACACATGGCTCTAAGATTCCTGGAAGAATGTCTGGACAGTCTTAGGCTTCTCAATGGTGTGGTTCACTTTGCTGTTAGCTCTTAGAGCTTATTTGCAGCGATCTATTTCACCGAATTCGGGACAACCTTTACCTTGTTGTAAAATCAATGTGGCGCGAAGACATGGCATCTACGCCACCAACACAGACATGTCCGTTTCAGCTTCAGCAGCGCTAGGTCTTCTCACCCGCGACGGTCTGTGGCGCTGTGATTTCGTCCGAACTCTACTTACGAAACGATTCAACATCTCTTACCACTGGAGTTTCTGCTGACCATGTTCGAAAATACAGAGTTTCCCCTGCCGCAATCATGTCCCAAAGTCGACTCAGAAAAGCATTTGCCACTGACCTCCCTCAGCACAAGATCGCCCAAATTAATGAAGATGAAGCAAGTGATGTCCTCCAAGTCATCGGCGCGGGTCTCCCAAGGACGGGTACCACATCCCTCAAAGCTGCATTAGAAATCTTAGGATTCAATCCCTGTCACCACATGGCCGTACGTACAGCCTCAAGCCCCTTACTCTTCTGCGTCCAGGCACAATTCATGGAAATGCGAAGCCAACCTATATCTTCTATATAGGAATGCGTCGAGAAACCAAACCGCAGCGTACTTTTCTCTCGCATCCTGAAAGACAGGAATGGTGGCCTTGCAGTGTCGGCCGAAAGCCAAGCCCAATCAGGTTCAGGACTGAAGGAAGCCATGCGTGGCTACCTTGCCACCGTCGACTCACCTGGCTGCGACCTCTATGCGGAATTGATGGCCATCTACCCGAACGCCAAGGTCGTTCTCTCGGTCAGAGACAGCGATGATCAATGGTGGAAGTCCTTCTGCAGTAGAATCGGCGTGCAATTAGGATGGCGCTACCCTTTGCTCATATATCCCATTGGTTTCATGCGCAAGCAGCAGCGACTCGTTGATGCTATAGTAGAGCGATGGAGATCCTTACCTGGCATGAATGGTAGACTGGGGCCAAGAGTGCATGCAGCCCATATCAAGGTGGTAAAAGAGACGGTGCCCAAGGAGAGATTATTGGAGTTCAATGTCAAGATGGGATGGCCTGAGCTTTGTGGGTTCTTGGAGGTTCCAGTGCCGGAAGCGCCATTTCCAAATCTGTAGGTGATGAAATCCGCCGAGCTTCATATACCTAACTAAATCCATTGCCTAGGAACGATGCCGCTGATATCAGGAAATTCATAGTCGGGGTGCAGTTGATGGGGGCTTGTGCTTGGCTGTTGTACTTCGCTCTGGCAGGGGGCACTTTAATCTTCCTCAGATGGCTGCGGCCATTGGCATGATTCATATGGAGCCAGCGAGTGTAACAGTACGTGTATCTGCAGGGCCATTTGAGACTGAATAGAAGAGTTTGAGCTTGATGGGTTTGCTGAGCCCCTAGCGCCGCAGAGCCAGTCTAGTCTGATATAGGTTTAGACTCGGAGAATGACTTAGAACTATCGCCGAGCCTTATGCCTCGAATATTATCATTCGCCTAAACAATCTGATGTAGGGCAATCTACAAGCTAAATTCGTCCTGCAAGCAGGATGCTGTTCGTCCAGGCACCAGTGATGCAGACAATCATAAAGTCGCCGATATCCTCTTCTCTCTCCCATCAAATGCAATCTTCTCACAGCTCGAACCTCCTTCGCCTACCACCATGAACGCACCCAATGGATCTGCCCCAACACCCACCTTCTCTTCTCACACCTACCAACGTCTCCTGAATAAAGTCGCCATCGTCACCGGCGCTTCCTCCGGCCTAGGGCGCGCCATTGCTCTTGGCTACACTGCGCAAGGCGCAACCGTTGTCTGCGCCGACCTCGACCCAGTCGCCAAAGCTCCTGCCAGGGAAGAGGATACAAAAGCTACACATGAAGTCATTGGTGAAAGAGGAGGTAAGACCATTTTCGTCAAATGTGACGTGACGGATAGCCAAGATGTGCAAAATCTAGTTGAGAAAGCTGTACAGCAATACGGAAGACTTGACATGTAAGACAAAGACTTTGGCATACGAATTGCGGTGGCTGATCTATGGATGAAGTATGGTTAATAATGCCGGGATAGCCCCTGAAAGTGCTCGGGGAACTATACCTGTGAATGAGACCGAAGACTCGACGTTCGATCTGACAATGAAGGTTAATATAAGAAGCGTTTTCCTGGGTTGCAAGTATGCCGGCAGACAGATGATCAAGCAGGACCCACATCGATGCGGTGACCGAGGGTGGATAATAAATACAGCGTCGACATTGGGGCTCGTAGGCCTTTCGGGATCTGTTGCATACTCCGCTTCGAAGGGCGCTGTGGTCCAGATGACCAAGTCTGTAGCCTTAGACTATGCGCCTCATCGCATACACTGCAACGCCATTTGTCCAGGCTGTAAGTTCGTATTCGCAATGGGACTTGGTCGTACTGACCCATCATAGTCTCGAAGACTTCAATGACCAAGTCGTTGAGGGATCATGAACCAACAATGGAGTACCTTACTGCTGCCCATCCGTTCAAAGGCCTTGGTGAGCCGGAGGATCTTGCCAAAGTAGCTGTGTTTCTCGCGAGTGACGACGCCAGCTGGGTATCCGGGGTCCCACTTCCCGTCGATGGTCAGTATATCCAGAGAAACCTCACGGTGATGTGGACGAGTGTGCTGACTATTCTTAGGTGGCTACGTAGCTCGATGAGGATCACATGTGGTCTTGACTTCCCAGTATATCCGGGCCAGCAGGATGAACTGACCTGTTGGGCTGAATGAATACATAATACAGTCTCCCATTGCATTGTATCTCCGCTGATGTTTAGAGATTTACCCTCTGTTCAGCAAAGAGTTTGTATCTTTGAACACCGGGTGATACTCTCGCCCAGTATGATCATGGTTCAAGATTGTCTCGCTTGTCGGAACCCTAGTCTGCCGAATTCCTGGGAAATCTTGTTTACAAGTGAGATAAAAGTACTTTTATACACGATCTCAAGCTATTTGCGTAGTGGCCCATGCGTCCTTTGAGAATTATCACTAAGCAATGACAATCTAACGTGGGACAGTGGGACCACGAAGTACTGACTGCTCTGTTCGATTTCCAGACGATCAAATGTAAGACTCGAAGAAGCATTTTATTGAGATTTTCACATTCATTTGCATATATTACTTGGTACGTTGGTATAATGGAACAATTTCTATCTGCTTATCAAAAGACAATCTCTCCCATATCTCGCATGCTTCCAGAATTCAAGGAAATATTCCGTAGAGGAGTGTTGAGGTGTTTCTAAAAGCTCTTCGCATGCTTTCAGCAATCAAGGAAATGTTCCGTAGTGGAGTCTTGAGGTCTCGAGAAAAATCCGTCGCATACTTGTA
>JAABUP010005915.1_pt1 | contig 18035 bp, 21 predicted proteins | sample 5559201 | NCBI WGS metagenome assembly JAABUP01 (sample SAMN10711887, study PRJNA513373) | rock metagenome | isolation source: Antarctica rocks | place: Antarctica
GCGTGCACGCATTGGGCCGCATGCCTCGGGCTGCCTGGCGCAGCAGGGCAGGCCGGCGCATGCCTGTGCGTCCTGTTTAATGAGTGTCAGGACCTAAGCGCGCGGCTCTGGGCGGCGGCAGGTGGGCGCGTGGAGCAACTGCAGCGCGGCATGCGGCACGGGCGCGGCGTCGCGGCCCGTGGCCTGCCTGAGCGGCGCGACGGGCGCGCCCGCGCGCGACGAGGGCGCGTGCGGCGCGCGCGCGCGCCCGCCCGCCGCGCAGCCGTGCGCCGGGCCGGCCGGCGCCACGTGCGGCGCGCAGCCGGGCGGCGCCGCGTGCAGCAGCCACGGCGTGCGAGCCTCTGGGCGCTGTCAGTGCGACGCGGGGTACCGCGGGCTGTTCTGCGAGCTGCCGGCCGCCTGCGACGGCTTCCCGGACTCCAGCGGCGACTGCTGCATGACCGTGGTCGACAGGTGGTGCCCCCGCCCGGCCTCCCGCGGGCGACTGCCAAAGACAGAGTGCGTTCCCGCATGCGCAGCCGCTGCGAGTGCTTGCAGTGGAGGGTGACCCATGGATTATGCTGGCTTGTGGCACGCGCTCACGTCTGGAGCAACTCTGGTACGTAACTTAGGCAGCATCGCGAGCTATCTGGTCGAAGCCATGCCGAGCCTCTTTCCGCACCTGGCAACAGCCTGCGGGCGACGAGGCCGCCCTGCTGAGCATGGGCGCGGCGGCGCCGCGCGCAGGGATGGCGTGTGCTGCGGGCCTGGGTCGGCGCTGGACGCAGACGGGCACTGCTGCGAGCGCGGCCGGCTGGATGTGTGCGGCATGTGCGGGGGCCGCGCCACAGTCGTCGACATCACCGGTGCGCGCCTGCGTACGAACTGCTTTGTGAAGCCCCCTGCCCACCGCACGCTGTCGGCAGGCCGGTGCGTAGGAGCGTGTCTGGTTGGCTGGGCACGGACTTGTAAGTAATTTGAGCAGCGGGGCACGGCAGCGCGGGCCGACAAGGGGCTTGCAGAACTCAGGAGCAGTGTGACGCGCCTTTCGCCGAGACGCCACATCAAGCTGTGGGTAGGTCAAGAGAGTGTGATAAAGTGATGATAATGCAGGCGCGTGCTGCACGGGCGTGCTCGACGGCGGCGGCTTCTGCTGCGCGTCGGGCCGGCTGGACGCGTGCGGCATCTGCGACGGCGACGCGGGCTCATGCGCGCTGCGCATTGCCGCGCGTGTGGCGCTCAACGCCAGCGCGCCGGCCGCCGCGCCGGGCGCCCCGGCCGGCGGCGGCGCGGCGGCGCCGCAGGCGACGCTGGGCGGCAGCAGCAGCGGCGCGCTGCGCGTGGGCGCGGCGGACCACGATGCGCCGGACGCCCTGTTTGTCAACGGCGCGCCCCCTGCCATCCAGCTGCCGCACCACGCAGGGTTTGTCAGCACCCGATGCTCAGAGAGCCAGCAACACCTTCAGGCAGCGCCGGTATCGCTCTTCAGGCCAAGTTGGTCTGGAGACGTGCCTGCCCATGCTCACGGGCGGCGCTCTCAAGCTCCGCTCGAGGCCCGCGCACGCGCCCGATGGTCGCGCCTGCCCGCCCGTGCGGCACGCACCCAGACGGCCTGCGCAGACGGTTTGTGCGGTCGCCGCGCGCAGGCATCGCCGCGCTGCTGGGCGTGGCGGCGGCCAACCTGACGATCGCGCCGCTGCCGTCGGGCGGCGGCGCCGCGCTGAGCGCCGCCGCATCCAGCTTCTCGGCCGCGTCCGCGCCGTCGCCGCCGCGGCGCCGCCTGCTGGCGCAGCTGGAGCAGGGCGAGGGTTTGCAGGGTATAGGGTCTGCAGCCTCGGAGCGCGGCGCGGGCGGCGGCGCTGCAGGCGGCGCGGCGGCCGAGCCGCGCGAGCCGCCGCCGGGCAACGAGCCGGGCTACTTGGGCTGGGACGCGGCGCAGGGCGGCGACCTGGCGTCCCGGCTGCGCGGGGAGACCGCCGTGCTGCTCGCGCGGCAGCTGGCCAGCTACCAGCAGCGGCCGCAGCGGCCGCACCCGCGCGCGCCGCGCCTGGGCGGCCGCCTGCCGCAGCCGGGCGGCCTGGATGGGGTGGCCGCGCTGCTGCACGCGGGCGCGGGCGCAGCCAACGACGAGGACGCTGCGCACCGGGACCGGCGGCTGAAGGCGCGCCGTGGCGCCCGCGCCGGCGTGCTTGGGCGGCCTCGAGGATGCGGCGTGCCAGGGTCAGGCTTGTGTAGACTCTGGCGGCGCTGCGTGCGCGGCCAGCGGGCTCTGTGCCAGAGATGGCTTGCGGCGTGCATGACCCCCCCGCCCCTGATGCAAGGGTCGAGGGCGAGTGGCTGCGGTGACTGCATTGAGGCCGGGCGGCGCAGCAGCACGATGCCCTATCCTGAACCTATGACAGCGCGCAGACCGTGGCAGCAAAAATGTCATGGGAGTCACCGTGACCCTACCATGCGCTGAACCAGTCGATCCGGCCTGCGAGCCCTGCCGCGCCGGCGAGCGCGCGCGGGGCGCCGCAGGAGCTGGCGCGCCTGGAGCTGCACCAGGAGCTGCACCTGCGCCCGCACACCAGCGGCCTGTTCAACATGCGCGCGCACGAGACGCCGCAGCGCCTGCAGACGGCCGGCGTGGGCGCCGACCCGCGCGGCGGCGAGGTCGGTGTCGACCTGCGCAAGCTGCCGCTCGTAGGCGAGGCGCGCCGCCCTGCCGCAAATCCTACTGCCATACCCTATGTAATGGGCCGCTGGTCCTCATGGAGGCACTGAGGGGTGGCTGAGTGGGAGAGGCTGCTGCCATCCCGCCCTGGGGCCCGCCGCCCTAGCCAGCACCAGAGCAGCCACGGCAGGCACAGATGCGAGCAAGTGCACTTTCCTGTGTGCATGCGCAACTGCGGCTTGCAGGGAGCAGAGCTTATCCCTGATCACGCTGAGGCCTGTCACTTCAGCCAACCGCTGGGTGGGCATGGCCGTGACCTTTGGCGCGTGAGCGGTGACACGGCGTCCTGCATTGGGCTGCGTGCAGCAGGCGCTGCCTGCCAGCCGCGCTCTGAGCACGTCTGTGAGCTTCTCCCTCTGCGCAGGACGCCGACATGGGCAGGGACGACGGCATCGAGAGCCTGCGGCGGCGGCTGCTCGGGGGGCCGGCAGATACTGTGGCAGGTCGGGGTGCCGGGCCGCGCGATGGGCGCCCCGGGCAGCCCGGCGGCCGCCGCGGGCGCACGCTGGCGGCCGCCATGGCGACGCCGCCGCCCGCCGCGGGCGCCAGCGCGATCGTGCACGTGGCTGTGGGCCCGTGCGCGGTCAGCACACGCGCCGAGGTGTCGCAGGTGGGGCCTGCTTCGCGGCCTGACCAGGCTCTCTGCTTGCGAGCGAGAGCGCGGTTGAGCTCGGGCGGTCGCGGGTGTGCTTTAGGATGGAGCGCATACGCCAGCGCCGCCATGCTTGCAGTGCTGTGCCAGGCCCAGCAGCATCACCCACGATATCAGCGGCGGCCGCCAGCTTGTGGGCTGGTGCCAGTGATGGGCGCTGCTGTCGGGGCCGGGAGCGAGGCAGCACACCCAAACGCATTTGCACTGGCTGCCGGCGCGCCCGGGCCGTTTGCGTACCAGCGAGCCGACGCGCGGCGTGCGCGCACGTGCCAGCCAGGTTGCTCACAGCAGCGCTCGGGGGGGGCCAGGTGCTGACGCCCGGGCAGGCGTTCAAGCTGCTGGCGGACGCAGTGGCGGGCGGGCCGGCTGTGCTGGGGCGCGGCGTGGCGCTGCTGGGCGTGGTGCGCGTGGAGGCCGCGCCCGTGTGCGGCAACGGGGTGCGCCGCCGCCCGGCTCGTGCCTGGCAACTCCGCAACTCCTGCCTCTCGCAGCGGGCCGGGCCGAGGGTTGCCATCACTTCTAGCTCACCGATCACGCATGCTGGACGCTTGTGCTCGCGTGAGTCATGCGCGCAGGGGACCCACGCTCGTTGCCGTATCCCATCATCTCTGGCTGCATGCACGCGCGCGTTCGCGGCCTGCCGCCGCACGACGCAGGAATTTTTGCATCGAGGGTGAGAGGTTGTACGTGGGGGCCTAATGAGCAGCGATGCCACTGAGGCCAAGAGCGCCGGTGTCCATGCGGGCCCGGCGCAAGCGTTGGGGGGGGGCCCCGGAGCTCACACGCCCCAGTGCCTACTCTATGCTATCCTATAAGCCTACCACCCCGAGCGCAGGCGTGCGAGGCGGGCGAGCTGGCCGTGGAGGGCGCGGGCGCGGGCAGCGGCGCGCGCGTGTGCGCGCAGGACTGCCCGCTGCCGTGGCGCGCGTGCGCGCGGCCGCCCGCCGGCGCAGGCGACCCGCAGGCGCCCTGCGGCGGCCGGGGCGTGTGCGTGCCCCTGGACGGCACCTGCCGCTGCTTCCGGGTGCGGCCGCGCCCCCGAGCGGAGGGGCGTGCAGACTCGAGGGTTTCTGAGGCGTTTGCGTGACTGTGTCAGCGCGCGCGCCACCTGCCACTGCTCCCAGGCGTGCCTGAGCCGAGCTGTGCACACGTGTCAAAAGCGTCCAGCGTACTGCTAGATAACGTCGATGCCACCACACCTCTGCCCACAGCAAAGCCAAGGCGGCGCGCGCTGGCACACGGCGGCAGGCCTTCCGCAGCGGCGGCGCGTGTTCGCTGGGCTTCAGTGAGCTTCCATGCGCTGACTGCGCGGCGCGCCGCGGCAGGGCTTTGCGAGCGACGGCTGCACCGCATGCGCGCCGGGCTACTACGCATTCGGCGCGACATGCCTGCCCGTGCCGGCCAGCGTGCTCGCCGCCTCGTTCACCGCGGGCTCCAACGCGACCGGCGACCCGCGCGGCGCGGGCGGCGGCGTGACCGCGCTCTCGGCGGCCGTGACCATCAAGAGCCTGGCCGCGGCCGCCGCGCCGGCCGCGGCCGCCGCGCCGGCCGCGTCCGCCGCGCCGGCCGTGGCCGCCGCGCTGGTGCGCCGCGGCGCCCGTGTCCGGCCGGTCGACCCAACCCTGTGACGCTCCTGTGTGCTGAGAATCGTACGTGTTTGTGCTGACGCGCCGCGGTGCGGCGCGCACGTGGCGCTGCTCGCCGCGGCCGGCTCGCTGGGAGCTTGGGCATGTTTGCGCCCGGCGCCGCATTGGCGGCCAGGCCTGACGGGGGTGCATGCTCCTGCGGGCGCAGGAGCGGCCGTCTGGAGGCCATGCGGGGACCCTGCCACCCGATGCCCAAGACCTGGCCGTCCTCTGGGGCATCCTGGGCGGCCTGATCCGTGCGCGCCCTGAGGCCATGCCGCCCTCGCACAAGGCCAGCAGGGTCACCCTAACCATACGCTAACACGTTATGCTCGTTGCCCTTGCTCCGCTGCGCGCATGCCGCCCTCACGGCACGGTGCTCACAGCAGAGTCCACGGCACCCTGGGCGGTGTGTCGTGCCGGCACGCCATGTGGCCCGCCCCTGAGGCTTGGCAGAGCACTCCACATGCAGCCTGGCACCGAGCCGCCAACGCAACAGGGTATGCTCGCGCGCAGTGCTGCTGTGCTGCGGTGCCTGCTGGGCGAAGCGCAGCCGCTGGGCGTGGGGCGACCGCAAGGCGCCCGACGCGCCGTCCAGGGCCCACCGTGGCGCAAGGTCGGGCAGGAAGGGAGACGCGGCAGCCTGCTCGGCGGGGGCCGCCGGCGGGCCGGCCGGCAGCCCTGTGCCGTCGCTCGCCTGCGCGGCCGGAGCGCCTGCTCATGCGGCTGCCCGGGGCGGAGCCGCGCGCTGCGCTGAACCAAGTGCAGGTGCACCAGGCCCGCCCGCTGCGCCAGTGCCCCGGCCGGCGGAGCGGCAGGCCCCCGCCAGCGCTGGGCCGCCAGTGGCCGCGGTGGCGGGGCGCGGGGACTCTGCCGCAGAGCTGCGCGCTGCAGCCGACCCATGGCAGGGCGGGCGCGCGTCGGGCCCAGCGGCGGCGCGCGCGGCGGGAGGCGGCGGCGCGGCAGCGCCCGGGGCCTCCCCGCCAGGGCGCCCGGTGGCGCTCGCGCCGGATGGCGGCGGCTGGTGGCAGCTGTGGCGGGCCGGCGCGCACGGCGCGCCTGCTCTGCGGGACCCCGGCCCCAATACTGCAACCGCCGCGCGCGCGAACCCCATTGCTGCGGGCGCGCGCGCCGCTCCAGCCCGACACTTGTAATTGCTAGCGGCGGCGGCGGCGTCAGCGGCGGCCCCGGGCCATCTCCCGGGTCATTTTGGGCCGGCTGCATAAGGGGCCTGCGGCCGCCAACACCTGCGCAAGCTGCGCTTCCAGCTTGCGTGCGCCAGGATCCCCGCGGGCTGGGTGGACGCGGGCAGGGCTGGCCTCATGGCCGTGTGTGCAAGGATTTCAGCACATTTCGTAGAGCAGGGCAGGACACCCCGGCCGTGCAGCGCAGTGCGGGGCGTGTCACGCCGCGCAGGTTGCCGCCTGGGGGCGGCGGTTTTCTGGGGTGGGCTGCGCGTCGGGGGTGCGGTCAGGTTTCTCAGTGAGCGCATACTGCAGTGTTCTTCGGATTATGCCAGCAGTGGTTTCGTGTTCGTTTCCTCTTGGCATGGAATAAATGATGCCCAATCTCACTGCAGCTGCTCTCTTTTAGGTTCCAGCCTATTTATTTAGCCATCAGGGCTCGGCGTTGAGCACACATGCAGTCTGTGCTCCCGCTGCCTTTGTTGGTTTGAAGCGTGCTGTAGAACTGAGTGTACTGTAAATTGGCTAGTGTTGCTCCTGCAGACACTTTTGGGGCGTTAATTACAACGGCTCCTGCCTAATCAAGCAAGCCTGCACTGGCGTGGCAGCCAGGCTAAGCGGTGCCTGCCCTCAGGCTCGACCGCAGGCAGGTCATGGAGACGCAGGATCGGGCAGACCTGGCGCTTGCCCAGCTTGTGCAACAGTGCTGGCAGCTGCGAGAGTCTGGTGCCGGGCGGGACATCTTGAACTGCTTTCCGCACGAGCGGTGTCGCAGCCAGTGCGGTCTGCAGGCAGGCTTGTGTGAGGCAGCTCGGCCAGATGGCGAGGAGTACGCGCGGGCGCGCCGCGCTTGGGGCAGACACTGACGCGACCGAAGCGCCCGCGGTGAAAATGCAAAAGGTCGTCGACGTCGCGGGGGCGGAGAACGAGTATGAGAGGGCGCGCGACGAGCAGATTGAGCGCAACAAGGAGCGCCTGCAGGCGCTGCAGCTGCAGGCGCTGGCAGCCGCCGTGCTGCCGCCGGTGCCGCAGCGCAGCGCCGCGCCCAAGAAGTCAAACGCCAAACGCGCGGCAAGGCGGCTGGTGCGCCGAGCGCTGCAACGCGCACTCGCCCCTGCCCACTTCCTCAGCCTGCACCCCGTTTCGAGCGGCTGTGTTTGAAAGTGCGTCACACTTCTGCACCACGCCAGCATGCTGTCGGCTGCAGCGCACGGTGCAGACTGCTCCCGTTGTGCCGCGGGTGCTCACGGTGCGTGGGAGCTCCAGGACGCGTAGCTCAGCGGCAACACCCCCGCCCCGGCGCAACACCCCCGTTCCGGCGCAGGTGGATGTCGAGCCGCGCCGGTCGCTGCGGCAGCGCGGCGTCGCATCGGACGGCGTGTCCGTCGTGGAGGAGCTCCGCGGCGGCGCCGTCACGACCAACATCTACCTGCCGGCGGAGCCCGCCGCGCCCAAGGAGCGCCACCCCAAAGGCGCGCACCTTGGACCCGCGTCGGGGAAATCCACCGGAGCGAGAGTCACGGCTGTGGACGCTGCGTGACTTGGCACGCATCAGGGCACAGCGTCATGCGCTGCTTGGCAGCCCGACTCGTGCGAAACCAACCCCGCGTGCCTCGGCAGGCCGCTCGACGTGCAGTGTGTCCTGAGCCTGAGCCTGAGAGAGCGGACACCAATGCCAAGTTGTGTCACGGCTCGGCGGCGTGCATGCAGGCGAGGTCGCGTTTGCGGACAGCGAGGGCGCGGGCCCGGACGCGGCATTCCTGGCGGAGCTGCGCGGGCGCGCGGAGGGCGCCGCGGAGCGCCCGAGCGTTGCGCAGGTCGCCGCGCTGCGCTGCGGCGAGGACGGCGTCGCCAAGGTGCTGACGGGCTCTGTGTGACACACGCTCAAAACGCCCGCTGCGCCTGTGCTGCGAGCCTGCCCGGCACGTGATGGCATGCATGCCTCCCGGCCTGGCCCAGCTCGGCGGGCCTCAGGTGGATACGTCAGCAACCGGCTCACACCCGGCGCGCCTGTACAGCCTGCGCATCGTCCGCCCGCTCGCGGCCCAGCTACGGGCGTGCCGCGTGCGTGCGCGTCAGCAAGCGCGCGCCTCGGCGCGCGCCGCGCGACGCGCCGCGCGCCTCCGAGCGCCCCTGCGGCCGCGCCGCGCAGGTGGTCACCGCGGGCGTCGTGCACCTGCAGTTTCACCCGGGCGCGGCGGCGCCCGTGCTGGCCGCCGCCGACAAGGCCGGCCACGTCGCGCTGTGGGCGGTGCGCGCCCGCGCGGACCCCCGGCAGGCGTGCGCGCGCGCTGTCGCGTCGCGCCCGTGCCCACCCTCGCTCGCACGCCATGCATGCGTACGCGGAAGCTGTCACATAAAGGTGTTTTTGAGCGCGCGCTTGGTGCGCAGGTGGGCCGGGGCGACGAGGGCGTGGTGGAGTGCACGCCGCACTACAGCTACGTCTCCGGCCTCAAGTGCGGCCACAGTTGCTCGTGGCGCTCGAACGTCCTACATGCAACACATGCGGGATGCGCCGGGCGCTGCCTCATGCGCTTTGGTTCTACAAGCCGAACACTGCGCAGGATGATCGGCGTGTCGAATGGGGTGCACGTCTGCTGGACCAATAGGAACTGCGTCTGTAAGGTCTTGCCTCCGGCGCAATGGGACTGCCGCTATTCTTCACCGCAGCACGACGGCGTGGCCGTGTTCCCATGCCTGAGGTAGTCTCATCGTCGTACACTGCGCCATGCAGGTGGGCCGGCGACCAGCTGGTCACGGCGTCCTACGACGGCTCGGTGCGCGTGCTGGACGTCGGTGCATCACCGGCCGCGTTCCGCCTGGTGCTGTCCGACGAGGGCGCCGAGTTCTCCGCGCTGGACGTGGCGCCCGACGGCGCCACGGCCTACCTGGGCGACAAGGACGGCGGCCTGACGGTCGCGGACCTGCGCGCCGACGGGCGCGCGGCGCCGGCCGCCGAGGCGTCGCTGCATGACAAGAAGGTCAACACGCTGCACGTGCGCGGCCCCGGCGCGCCGCGCGCCACAGCGCGGATGACAGGTTTATGGTTAGGGTAGTGTTGCATGCGCGCCGGCCGCCGCGGCGGCGCTGCACGACGAGGAGGTCAATATGCTGCACGTGTGCGGGCCCGGGCCGCCGCGCGCCGGAGCGCATGATAGGGTAGTTAAGTAGATTTGCATGCGCGCCGGTCGCTGCAGCCGCGCTGCATTACAATATGGTCGAAAGGCTGCACGTGCGCGGGCCTGGGCCGCCGCGCGCCGGAGCGCGCATGACAGGACTAGGGTTAGGGGTAGGTTGCATGCTGCGGTGACACGCGGGGCTCGTCCAAGCGTGAAGGTGCGCGCTTATGTACGAGAAGGACGAGCGGTGCAGGTGCGCAGGGCGGCCGTTGCGCGCCCCCTGCTTGCAGGCTGGTCGAGGCGGTGCAGGCGCTGCGCCTGCACTAGGCATACGTGCAGCCAGGCCTATGCGCGAGCGCTGCATACGCCCGTCCTGGTGAGTGAGCTACTGCCGCTGCGCGCCAGGTCGAGCCAGGCGGCGCGCAGCAGCTGCTGAGCGCGAGCGCGGACGGCAGCCTGGCGGTCTGGGACCTGCGCAAGCTGGGGCCCAAGGCCAAGGCGCTGGCGAGCGCCGGCCACGCGTACACCTGCCAGAGCGCCTACTTCGCGCCCGACGGTGCGCCGCCCCATGCCGTTGCGCTCCGCCTGGCAGCTGCTTCTCCCCGCGTCCGCCCCAGCGCGCGCCTGTCCGCCCGGCGCGGTCATGGATGTAGCACCTGGTGCGGCGGCTGGGTCTGCGGCTGCGACACCCGCACCCAGTGCGGCGCCGCCGTCCGACAAGCTGAGCCCTAGATGCCGCATGTGGTGACGATCCCATGGATGGAGTGTGGCCCTGCCTACTCAAGCCAGCATGGCGTCCACGCTGTGTGTTGACCTTAAGCTTCCCAAGGTCTATAGTACCTGACATCCCACACGGTCACACGCGGTGCTGCCGCGCGCAGGCTCGCGGCGCGTCGTGTCCACCTCGCGCGACGACACGCTGCGCATCTGGGACGGCGCGAAGGGCCTTCAGGCGCTGACCGTCATCAAGCACTACAACAACACAGGCGCGGCATTGCTGCGCCTGCTGGCCGGCCGCGCCTGTGGCGCTGGACGGCAGCCGTGTGAGGCAGCACTGGTTGAGCACTGATTAAGGGTGCTGGCTGGTAGTTGGCAATGTTCTGGGCAGTTGCTGCTGCGCACTCCCCTCCAACAGGGCTGCTGAGCGACCAGGCCGGGCTTGTGAGCTGGGCAACGCGCGTCTTATCAGCCATGGCTCGCATGGATGCGCACGTGGTGTGAACACAGCAACTTGTTTGGTGCAGCTTGCATGCGACAGTTGAAGCGGGTCTGAGGGTCGCTCGAGTGGGAGGCAGCATAGCCTGTTGCAGGCGAGCGCAGGGCACCCTGCCCAGCTCGGTCGGGGGAGAGGTGCTGCCTGGAGCGCCCGCAGCCGCTGAGGCAGCGCCTGGGCGGCAGGCCGGTGGGTGTCGCCCTTCCGCGCCGTCTGGTGCCCAGACAGCGACGGCGTCGTCGTTGGCAACATGAAGCGCACGGTGCGGCGCCCCCATGGCCCCTACGCTGCTCAAGCGCGGGCTCGGGGGCTGCTCGGGTGTTGCCCGAGAGGCTGCAGGGCTCTCGTCCCGCGCTATGTAGCAGGCTGCCTGCTCATGCCGGCCGTGTGGCAGGGAAGCGGTGTGCCGATCGCCTGGTGGGCAGAGGACGCTTGGAGGTGGACCAGGACATGCACGAAAGTGGAGCCATAGGCCGGCCGGCAGGGCCTGCAGCACAGGCCAGCGGCGCGCTGTACATGGGCGCATTGGACAACACCCGGCTGCTGCTCGCATTGCGGCAGCTGCGGCGCGCGCGCTCGTGGGCGCGCGCGCTCGTGGGCGCGCGCGCTCGTGGAGTTACAGGGCGGCGCGCGGCCCGCAGGTGGACGTGTTCGACGTCCATGGCGTGCAGAAGGCGGCCCTGAGCAGCGAGTTCCAGACCGCCATCGCGCCGCGCAACGCGGTGCACCCGCGCCTGCCGCTGCTCGCCGCGGCGACCGCCAGCGGCCGCGTGCACCTGTGCGCCCCGCCATCACGACCCCCCTCCCCGCGCCCAGCTGCCTCGCGCGCCGCGCATGCGCTCAGCGTGCTTGCAGAGCCGGCCTGTTTGCAAGGCCGGCCGTGCCTGCTTGGGAAGGGGGTGCTTGGCAGCGCTCTGCCTCATATACCTTTGGCATGCGCTGCACAGGTACAGCTGAGGGCCATGTGGAGCAGCGCGCCCTGTTTGGGGCGAGCTCAACGTCCGACGTGCAAAGCTTGACATTCTTTGTACTCTTATTCTGACTGTGTTGCTGTATGCTGTGCGCTGTCGGAATGCGTCCATGTCTGAATGAAACCACACATGAGGCAGGTTTGTGTTGGAGCCTGATGTGTCATTATGCATGCCGTTGGATGCCCCGTACATTGGTTGCAAACGAAGTCATTGCTTTAAGACAAATGTGCATGCTATGGGTGCCCGACCACTAACACATGGCCACTTCGTTATTTTTACTTTCCAACTTTTACGCCACATGGTGCATGCCACCCTGTGTCAGCAGCACGCCGTCAGCTAAGATGGTCCACGCTGCCAGTACTTGCGCAGGCCATGCGCTGGCGAGGCTCCTGATCAGCTACCAAAGGGCCTGTAAAAGGACTCCTCTGACACATGCACGGCATGGCACCTTGCCGTAACAAACCCAGCCTCTGACCTGAGCCAGGAGCACGCAACGGCGCCTTGGCTGTATTGCAAGCGCGCGTCCGACCTAACCAGGCCAAGTGCAGCGTGCGCCCACATCTGCCTAGTTCTCGCGGACGTCGTAGGGGTCGCTCGCGCGCGCGGGCGCGACCAGCGGCGCGCCCGGCAGCGGGCCCAGGTGCGTCGGCAGCGGCCGCTCCGGCTGCCGCGCGAATGGCACCAGCACCGCGTCGCGCACGTACACAAAGTTGCCCTTGTGCCCCGGCACCTGCCCGCGCACGTATAGCAGGTTCCGCGCGGCATCCACCTGCGCGCGCGCGGAGGAAGGGTTAGGTCATTAGGACATGCTGATAGTGGCATTATAAGATCATTATTAGGTTATGGTGATCGTGAGGACTTACCAGCAGCTCCTCTTGTATCCTCTGAGCGCAGCAAGCCCACTATTACACAGCAGGCCGCCCCCGCCGCCGTGGCCATATCCCAAAGCGCTTTCGCGCCCCTCTCACCGGACGGGCTCGGGGCGCGGGCGCGGGGCGCGCCTTGTACACGTACACGGACTGCACGGTGCGCTGCTTGCCGCCCATGCGGCCGGCCATCTTCTTGCCCTTCCAGACCTTGCCGGGGTCCTGGCACGCGCCAGTCGCGCCCGGCATGCGGTGCGCCAGGCTGTTGCCGTGCGAGGCGGGCTGCCCCGCAAAGCCCCAGCGCTTCATCACGCCCTGGAAGCCTTTGCCGATCGTCGTGCCTGCACGTTGCACGTGGCGCAGCTTGACGGATGTCCTCTGAGGCGTGACACATTGTGGCTCGACACGCCTGCCAGCCCGTCAGCTGAGCACTGGCGTAGGCGCCGCCGGACGCGCGTGTTAAGCATGTCTTGTCGACAGGCATCTCGTGATACCCTGTAACATATCAGCCATGCGGAGCAACATGGGGCGTGCAGAGCGGGGAAGGGGAAGGGGAAGGGGAAGAAGGGGGCGGGCGCGCGCCCTGAATGTCGACGTACTGGCCCGGCGCAAAGTGCGCGGCGGTCAACGGGGTGCCCACGGGCAGCAGCGCGTCGGGCGTGACCTTGAACTCGCGGCAGCGCCGCTTGAGCGGCACGCCCGCCGCGCGGAAGTGGCCGCGCAGCCTGCGCGCCGCCGCCGCCGCAGGGTCACACACGGGCCAGGCCATTCCCAGAGGCGCTGATCGCAGCCCCCCAGCATTCTTACGCAAGAGACAAGCAAGCAACTTGGACCTGAGGTGGCAAGTACTACTTCCCTGTCCATGTAATAAACGCGAAGATTTGCCCGTGCAGGCCACGGCGCCAGCGTGAGCGCGCAGCATGCGTGGCAGGCAACAGTCTGAGCGCCCCTTGCACACGCACAGAGCACCCGCCAGGCCGCCGCGCACGCGGATTGCGCCAGCATGACGTGCGCCCTGAACGCAGCGCCAGGCGGGGGCGCACTGCTTGTCGACCTGCTTGTCGCGCTTGGCGCCGCACCCCAGCTGCAGCGCCATGTACCCCTCGCGCTCAGGCGTCTTCACCTGCACCACCTGCCCGCGCCAGGGGCCGCACGCAGCTCAGGCCCAGCCTCTGTCTGGTCAGCAGTCTGCAGCAACGCAGAGGCCGCTGGTGCTAACAGAGCCGCAACGATGCGCAACGCGGTGCTGGGCAACGCCGAGGTGTCGCTGTGGCTGCGTCTCTCAGCGGAGGCCTGCACAACGCAGGAGGTAGCACATGAGCGGACCGGTTGCAAGCTGCGGGTCAAGCGGCGCACCTCGCAGTCGTCAATCCACAGCACGGTGAGCGGCACCCGCACGCCCCACGTGTCCCACTCCTGGGTCATTCCAGCCTTGACAGCCACTACGCCCGACCGCCTGCGTGTCCGCCACAGCCACAGTGACGGGCGGTGACTTGCACCTTGCAGCTGCGTGGCCTGAGTGCGACCGGCCCGGCCGGCGCACTTTGTGCTCGGCAGCATCGTTCGCGGCTCCAGCGTGATGCCCGGGAAGTGCTGCGACGCAGGCGGCTGCTCGGCGAGCGCGGGCTGCGCGACGCCGCGCGCATGCTGCGCGGGTGGCCACGCTGCCGCGCGGCTGCAGGCTGCGGGCAAGTGCTCGAGCGGCTGCGGCGCCGCCTGCCTGTACAGGCTGGCGAGGCTGGACAGCGCGGACAACGCGCGCCGGCGCAGCATTGGCGGCCGCGTGCGCGCCGGGCGCGCCGCTGCAGCCTAGCTGTGCCTGACCGTGACAGACTTGCGGACACAAGCCGCAGCGAGCCTCGGGCTCCTTGCCACGCGCACGACCGTGGGCGCTTGCCCCGTGATTTTCAGTCAAGTCTGCAGCGCCGGTGCATACGTAGCGACCTCGACACAGGCGCAGACCACGCTAGACAGTGCACAGGAGGAGTGCGCAGAAGAGTGCATAGGTGTGGAAAGAGGGTGTCAGAGGAGGGCCTGCCTGTTGAGCCTGTTGAGCAGGCCTCGGCAATCCTTCAGCTGACAAACTTCGATACCTGGCGCACTTGTTTCAGCAGTCTGGTCCCTCCTGCAATGCATGTTGCCGACGCACACCGCCGCACATAACAGCAGCCGGCGGAGCAGGACCATCCTTGGCACGGCCGTGCGGCAGCTGCGGCTGCGCTTCAGCCGGCGCTTCCTGCGCACGCTGCGGCGCGTCAGGCCGTACTGCCTCCTGGGCCTGGCGCTCGCGGGAGTCTGCTGGCTGTACTACCTTGCAGCGCAGCGCCTGGGCCGGGCGCCGGCGGGCGCGGCCCAGGCGACGTGAGGCTGCGCGGCGCCTGGCCGCAGTGGACTGCGGGGGAGTGAGTCGCAGCGGAGCGGCGTGCGGAGGGGCAGAGGCATGGCCGCGAGCTTCCCCGTCCGCTCGCAGCAGTTTGATGCCAGCGTCGCGGGCGTGCCAACCGCCTTCCTGCTGAGCGCGTACTCGGACCGCGTGATGATCGTTGCGACGCAGCTGGGCACGCTCGGGACGGTGATGCACGCGCGGTGCGTGCTGGCCCCTGGGCGTTGCTCCCTGCTCCCTTGCGGTGCCGGGCCTTATTTGTGTGTGCACTTCTTGCAACGTGCTGTGCGAGCAGAGCAAGCAGGCAGACCACGTAACTTTGCCGCTGGTGCTGCCGTCTGAGCGTTGCTAACACGGAGGGAGCTCAACCGGGTGAGTTGTCAGGTCGTGCAGACGCGGCCAGCCCCAAGCGCCCCACACACCTCGTGCCTCTGCCCGGCTCGTCGCCGGGCCCGCTGACGCGCGCCTGGCGCGCAGCGCGGAGGCCGTGCTGGACGGCACGGCCAGCTACAGCGTGGACACGCTGCTGGGCCGCCGCGGCGAGCCCGCGCTGGACCTCGCCGCGCGCCGCTTGCTTGAGGAGCTTGCCGGCGCCGGGTGCACGCGGTGCGCCTTTCAGAGAGGCCGTCTTGTTGGTACGAGATGCCCTGAAATTGCAGGTAGCTAAAGAGCCTTGCTACGCTGGCCTGGTGTACAATGCAACATGGCGCGGGCCGCCGCTGCGCTCGGGGCCCGGCGCCCCCGCCCGCGGCCCGGGCGTGTGGTCTCTCATTCAGGCGCTTGGGCTTGCCGAGCGGACGTGTGCATGCGCAGCCTATGATTGCACGTGCACATTCTGCAGCGCTGCTTTGGAAGCGGTGCGATCTGCTGCGCTGGGTGACGCACCCTGTGTCCGGCCATGGGCCTTGCCAGCCCTGCAGCGCGCCGTGCAGGGCGTGCCTGTGGCCTGGACAACGAGCTCAGCGCGCATGCTAATGCATCGCATGGCCCGCGCCTACCCCTCATCACTCCTCACATCGCGCGGGCGAGCATGGCTCACCTTGTAGTCATGCAGCCTGGCCCGCGCGCCCCACCGTGCTGCGCCGCCGACGCCCGGCTGAGCCCATGCCAGCGTGCCCTCCGAGGAGCCTCCTTCCAGCTCGCTGTGGCGCGCGCGCGCAGGCCGCTGCTGCTGTGCCTGGGCCTGCGGGAGCACAGCCTGGCTGCCGTGCGCGGCCTGGTGGAGGCTGTACTGGCTCACCCTGTGTGGTGAGCGCGCGGTGCACTCGGGCCCCTTTTTGCCCGCGCCCATATCCGCTGCCGCATGCGTGTACACATGCGGCCGCCAGTGCATGTGTCACACCTGTGCACGGGACTCGGCTGCTGCATGTGGTTCACCAGGGTCTGCTCTCTGTGTCTGAAGCCAGCAATGAACTCAGTGACTGCGCCGCGCTAGGCAGCACTTTCACAGCATTGCGCGGTAGTGTACACGTCATGGCCTCTCATCTCTCTCTTGCTCGCAGCTCTCACCGCCCGCATGCTCATTGCCAGCCCTCCACGCAGATCCATCAAACACACAGGCAGCCTCACACCCACTAGTGACCTGGGCAGTCTCTATACAATGGCGTCAGTCTCAAAGCAGGTAAAGTGCACCAACACCGCCACATACTGCAGTCCTCACGCACCCACACACGCAGAAACAGAGCATCCTCACTGTGCCTCTACACTCGCCAGGGCAATAGGCTCGGCAGATCCACCCACCCCATGTACAGCTGCCTCTCGGTCATACACAAATCTGACAGTCACTTAGCGGCAACGCAGCGCGCCGAGTCCACGAAACCTTGCAGGGCCGGCTGCTTTGCCGCGGCCCTGCACGGCATGCGCCTCGGCCGAACCAAGCTGCCCGCCCCCCGCAGAGGCGCCCAAAACTTGCGCGAGCGCGCGCCATGCGCGCGCGCACGCTGGGGGAAAATTGGGTGGCAGGGCAGGGCCGCGCCATGAAAAGGGGCCGCGTCTGGAAAATTGAATAGGCCTTGCTGTCTAACATTGCTGTGGGGTGACCATTGCATCAATAGTCCTCGCATCATCCACATACACCTAGCGCATCGGCCTGCCCTCACCCCGCGCCAGGCCGAGCGGGCTCCGCTCGACCCGGTTCTCTGCACCTGCTCCCGGCCACTCCTACAAGCACCACCCCATGCGAGGAGCGCTCCTCGCATGGGGACATACCTCTACACTAGGTTCTGCACCATGGGCATGCCACGCCAAACAGAGTGTGAGGGCTGATAGGCCCGCTGGTGCTGTGCGCCGACACCACCACGACCTGAAAGCAAGCGCCAACAGTGCCCTGGCGTCTCCAGATGCATGGATCCTCTTCTGGTCCCTCAAGGGCTGTGCGCCAGCTGGTGAAGCCCTCAGTCTCAGCGGCACGAGCCAACCGGCCGTGACATATAGACACCTGTGCACGCCTGTCCACACACCGCCTGACGCAGCGCGCTGCAGGGCGGGCGCCCCGGCGCACGAGCGGCGCTGCTCAGTACGCTGATTGCTGCTGCGCGCTCGCGGCCGCGTGCGCCAGGTCCGAGCAGCTCTTCGACTTGGCCAGCGCGCCCGCGGCGCGGCCCAGGCGCGCGGCGCCGCCCTCGGCGCCCGGCGCGGCGGGCGTGAAGGTGGGCATGCCCACAAAGTGCGTGATTGCGCCCGTAGCGTCCCTGCGGCAGCGCTTCAGGCATCAAGGCGGCAAGTTTTGGGGCGACATTCAAGACGGTCCGGCGGTCTGGACTCCACAGCGTGGCGGCCCGGTTGACAGCTCCGCACCGACCCCTGCATCACGTGCAGAAAGCGACATGGCGTACGCACCTACAGGTACAGGAGGCACTGCCAAAGGCCATGACTGACTTTTAATCGCTCAGCCTGATACAGACACCCACCTCTGGGGACAGACTGCAGCTTGTAGCAGGCACCGACGCATGCAGGCAGGGGGCAGGGGGCGGGGCGGGCCGCGCACCGCAGCGGCAGTACGGAGAGCTGGTTCCAGAGCGGCGTGCCGTCGCGCGCGTAGTTGAGCAGGCGCACGGCCGCGCTGCGCCCGGCATCCATCGCGCGCCGCAGCGCCATGGACCCGTACGAGGGAATGCGCGCCTTGCCTGCGCAACACATGCCCGTCTCTCAGGGTAACGGGCATCGTTGTGTGTGTTATATGAAAGGTTAGAGATAGGGTTAGGGTAGGGTAGGCTGCCGCCTGGTTGCGGACGCCGGCGTGCGCGCGCTCCGGCTGCAGCGCCTGGAGCCAGAACCCTGGAGCACTGCACTGAGCGCAGCCGTGCGTGTCCGCCTCACGAGCCCGCC
>JAABUP010005916.1_pt1 | contig 18032 bp, 14 predicted proteins | sample 5559201 | NCBI WGS metagenome assembly JAABUP01 (sample SAMN10711887, study PRJNA513373) | rock metagenome | isolation source: Antarctica rocks | place: Antarctica
TCGCCGGCGACTGCTCCTACTGCATGTTGCCGTTCGTCTGGGGCGCCGGCGGCGATGTCGCCAAGCAGGATGGCGGCAAGTGGACCTCGACCATCGATTCCCCCGAGGCGCAGGCCGGTATCACCTTCTACACCGATCTCGCCCTGAAGAAGAATCTTTCGACGCCCGCGGCGGCAACCTGGAAGGAAACCGATCTGCTGAAGAACTTCGAATCCGGCAAGCTGGCGATGGTGATCACCGGCAACTGGACGATCACCAAGATCGCCACCGACGCGCCCGACCTGAAGGGAAAGATCGGCGCGTTCCCGATCCCCGGCAAGGACTCGGGGGTGGCCCCCTCGTTCCTCGGCGGTTCGCACCTGGCGATCTTCAAAGGCAGCCAGAACAAGGACCTGGCCTGGAAGTTCGTCCAGCTGATGTCCAGCGACAAGTACGCCGCCGAATGGGGTCAGCAGTCGAACTTCTTCCCCGGCCTGAAGTCGCTGCTGGCCCAGACGGCGAAGAGCAACGACCCGCTCGTCGCGCCGTTTGCCAAGCAGATGGTCGACGCCGGCAAGAGCATGCCGGTGACGCCCGCCTGGGGCAAGGTGGAGGGCGCCAAGGTGCTGACGAAGATGCTCCAGCAGGTACTGACCGGTAAGTCGTCGGTGGCCGATGCCACCAAGACGGCGGCGACGGAGATGAACGCGAGCTTCGGTAGCTGACCGGTCCGATGCCCGACGCTTACCCGCCGCCGGTGCCGGTGCGCGCCGGCGCAGGTTCCGCGGGCGGGGCCGCTCCCGTGACCGCGACGGCGAGCGCGGCCCACCCCGGTCCCGCCCGCCCCGGCCCCGCCCGGCTCGGTCGCGCCGGTGGCGGTCGCAGCCGCGGCGGTCGCGGCCGCCCGGGTAGGGCGGTCCGCCCGTGGCTGTTGCTGGCGCCGGCGCTGATAGTTCTTGCCCTGCTGCTGGTCTGGCCGCTGATCCGGGTAGTCCAGTTGTCGCTGCAGGACTACGGGCTCCAGCAGATCGTCTCGGGCAAGGACAACTACATCGGGCTGGACAACTACGCGAACCTGCTGTCCTCGCCGCTGCTGTGGCAGACCGTGCTGCCGAACACCGTCGTCTTCGCGGCGGTGTGCGTGGTCGGCACTGTCGTCCTCGGGACCCTGGTAGCGCTCTTGCTGAACATGCTCGGCCCGACCTGGAAATGGATCTGTTCCACTGCTGTGATGGTCGCCTGGGCCGTCCCGGCGCTGACCGGCACCTACGTCTGGGTCTGGCTGTTCGATCCGTTCGACGGCCTGATGAGCAAGCTGATGGCCGGCCTGGGGTTGATCGACCCGGCGACGTCGAACTGGTTCACCGACCGGGTCGGCTTCTACTCGATCGCCGCGCTGAACGTGATCCACCAGGGGTTCCCGTTCGTCGCGATCACCGTGCTGGCGGGACTGTCCACCGTTCCGAAGGAGCTGTACGAGTCCGCCGAGATCGACGGAGCCGGTGCCGGCAAACGCTTCTGGTCGATCACCGTTCCACTGCTGCGTCCGGTGTTCGCCGTCGTCACCATCCTGTCGACTATCTGGGATTTCAAGGTGTTCACCCAGATCTATCTGATGCCAGGCGGCAGCGGTGGCAACGACGATGTGCTCAATCTCGGTGTCTGGTCCTACCTGCAGTCCTTCGCCCAGGGTGCCTACGGCAAGGGTTCGGCCATTGCGGTACTGCTGACCGTCATCCTGCTGCTGATCACCGGCGTCTACCTGCGGACGCTGTTCAAGGAGCGGGACCTGTGACCCGGCGCAGCCCGGCGGTGCGGTTCGGTCTGCTGGTAGCGGCGGGGGCGTTGCTGATCTTCGCGCTGTTCCCGGCCTACTGGATGGTGTCCACCGCATTCGATGCGAAGGCGGGATCCCGCGGGGCGCAACTACTCCCGCAGACTCTCACGATTGGAAACTTCAAGCGGGTGATCGACGACGGCGGGTTCGGCCGGTATCTGCGCAATTCGTTGCTGGTCGCGGTCATCACCGTGCTGGCCAGCGCGCTGGTGACCCTGCTGGCCTCGGTCGCGGTCGCCCGGTTCCGGTTCCGGTTCCGGACATCCGTCGTGGTGATCATCCTGATCGTGCAGATGGTGCCGTTGGAGGCGCTGGTCATCCCGCTGTTCCTGCAGGTGCGCCGGTACCACGCGCTGAACAGCCTGCTGGCACTGAGCATCGTCTATCTGGCGTTCTCCCTGCCGTTCGGCATCTGGATGATGCGCGGGTTCGTCGCCGCCGTGCCGAAGGAGATCGAGGAGGCGGCGTACGTCGACGGCGCCGGCTGGTGGCGGATGTTCTTCTCGATCCTGCTGCCGCTGGTGGCGCCGGGACTGGTGGCCACCAGCGTCTTCTCGTTCATCACCGCGTGGAACGAGTTCATCTTCGCGCTCACCTTCATGTCCGACGACGGCAAGTACACCGCCACCGTCGGGCTGCAGAAGTTCTTCGGGCAGAACACCGCCGATTGGGGACCCATCATGGCTGCGTCCACCCTGCTCAGCCTGCCGGTGGTCGTCTTCTTCACCGTGGTGCAGCGGCGGCTGGCGCAGGGCCTGACATCGGGTGCGGTGAAGGGCTGATGTCCGATCTGCGCTCGCTGGTGGCCGGCGTGCTGGCCCCCGGATTCAACGGGACGAGCGTGCCGAAGTGGTTGCGCGCCGCCGTCGATGACGGGCTGGGTTCGGTGGTGCTGTTCGGCCACAACGTTTCTGCGCCCGACCATGACCCGGATGTGCCGTTGCGGCAGCTGGCAGCTCTCTGCACCGAACTGCGAGGGCGCCGCACGGATCTGCTGATCGCCTCCGATGAGGAGGGCGGCGACGTCACCCGGATGGAGGTCGGCGCCGGATCCTCGCTTCCCGGGGCGGCAGCGCTCGGAGCGATCGGGGACGCCGGCTTCACCGCAGAGGTGGCGGCCGCTCACGGCGGGTTGCTGCGCGCGCTGGGAATCGACTCAGGGCTGGCGCCGGTGGCCGACGTGAACTCCAACCCGGCGAATCCGGTGATCGGCGTCCGGTCGTTCGGACCGGATGCTACGACGGTGGCCGCGCAGGTGGTGGCGTACACCGAAGGTCTGCAATCGGCCGGGGTTCTGGCCTGTGTGAAGCACTTTCCCGGTCACGGCGACGCCGGGGTGGACTCGCACCACGAGCTGCCGAAACTTCTCGCCACCATCGACGAGCTCCGCCGACGGGAACTCGTGCCGTTTGCGGCCGCGGTGCGGGCCGGAGTCGCCGCGGTGATGCCGGGGCATCTGATGGTGCCGGCGGTGGATCAGCTGGCCGCGTCGGTCAGCCAGCGTTGGACCGGGATACTGCGCGGCGAACTGGCTTTCGCCGGGCTGATCATCACCGATGCCCTTGACATGCGGGCGGTCGCCGATCGGTACGGGGTGCCGGGTGCCGCGGTGATGGCGCTGCGGGCCGGTGCGGACCTGTTGTGCCTGGGCAACACGGCCGGCATCGACGACGAGCAGATGTACACCGATTGCGTTGAGGCGATCCTCGCCGCGGTCGCCGACGGAACTGTTCGGCCGGAGGCGTTGACCGGCGCCGCCCGGCGTCGTCGGCAGGCGATGGCTGGCCTCGCCTCGTCCGCGCACCCGGCCGCCGGTGAGGCCGCGCCGGTGGACGGCATCGCCGCTGCGGCAGCGGAACTGCGCAGGATCGGCCGGCGGGCGGCGGAGCTGGCGATCCGGGTCGACCCGGCGCTCAGAATCGGCGCCGCACCAGCCGTCGTCGATCTACGGATGGGGGGCAATACGGCGGCCGGTCCCACCTCCCGCCGGCTGCCGGACGCTCTGCGGGCGGGTTGGCCCGGCATGGTCATGATCGACCACGCCGACCGGGCCGCGTTCGCCGCGCGGATCACCGCAATGAACAGGCCCGTCCTGGTGCTGGTCCGGTCGGCGGCCGAGGGTTCGGCCGAAGGTGCACGGCTGCACCAGATCCTGCAGCTGCGACCAGACTCCGTCGTGGTGCACACCGGTTGGCCCGGGACACCGAGCGGCCCGCGGACGGTGTTCAGTTACGGCGAAGCCGCGGTGAACGCCCGGGTGCTGTGCGAGCGGCTCAGCGGGCCGGCGGGCTGACCGTCAGTCGTTCTCGCGGCGGATCCGCAGCTTCTGACCGCTCACCGTCGCCGAGGCGATCTTGCCGACCGCCACCGGGGACAGGTGCGCGGCGATCTCCACAACGCTGTAGGTGTCGAAGATGTCGATGCGGCCGAGGTCGCGGCCGGCGATGCCACCTTCACCGGTGATCGCGCCGACGATGCCGGCCGGCCGGACACCGTGATCCCGGCCGACCGCCACCCGCCAGCGGGGACCGGCTGGACCGTCGTTGCGGCGGCGGCGCGGCTCCGGACGGGTCTGCCGATCCTGCTTGTCGTATTTGCCCGGGCGATCGGCGCGGGGGCCGTGAGAATGCGCGGAACTGCCCCGCTCGGCGCGGTGCTGATGCGGCGCAGCGGGTTCGGTCTCCGCGTGCTCCGGAACAATGCGCTTGCCGTCGTCCCCGGCCGCTGCCGCCAGCAGGGCGGCCGCCATGTCGTACACGCTGAGCGACTGCTCCTCGGTGAAGGACATCAGCGCGGTGCGGAACTGATCGATGCGCTCTCCGCCGACCCGATCCGCCGCGGCCGCAAGGACTTTCGCTGTCCGGTGAGCGGCCACATCGGCGGCGGTGGGCGGCGTGATCTTGTTCATCACGTTTCCGGTTGCCCGTTCGATCACCTTGGCCTGGAAGATCTCCCGCGGGGTGAAGAAGGTGAGCGCGCGTCCGGTGCGCCCGGCCCTTCCGGTGCGACCGATGCGGTGCACGTAGATCTCGGACTCGCGGGGTGCGTCGAAGTTCACCACCAGGTCGATCCGGTCCACGTCCAGCCCACGGGCAGCGACGTCGGTCGCCACCAGGACGTCGACCGAGCCCGCCCGCAGTCGCTCGACGATCCGCTCCCTGTCCTTCTGCGCGACGTCGCCGTTCAGCGCGGCCGCGGAGACGCCCCGCGCGGACAGCGCCGCCCCGACCTCGTCGCAGGCGGACTTGGTGCGGACGAACACGATCGTCGCATCGCCGGTGGACATCTCGAGTACCCGGCAGAGCGCGTCGACCTTGCTGCGGAAGGGGACCACCGCGTAGGACTGGTCGACCGAGGTGGTGGTCCGGGTCTTGCCCTCGACTGTGATGTCGATCGGGTCGGTCAGGTGCGTCTGCGAGACCCTGCGGATGGCCGGCGGCATGGTGGCCGAGAACAGTGCGGTCTGCCGCTCGCGGGGGGCCTCGGACAGTATGCGATCGACATCTTCGGCGAAGCCCATCCTGAGCATCTCGTCGGCTTCGTCGAGCACCAGGAAGCGGACACCGGACAGGTCCAGCGTGTGCCGCTCGAGGTGATCGATGATCCGGCCGGGCGTGCCGACGACGACCTGGGCGCCGCGGGCCAGTGCAGCCTTCTGCGGCATGAATGGGGCGCCGCCGTAGACGGTGACGACCTGAATGCCTGGCATCTGCGCGGCGAAGGTGGTGATCGCCGCGGACACCTGCATCGCCAGTTCCCGGGTTGGGGTCATCACCAGCGCTTGGACGCCACGTTCGGAGGCGTTCACCTCGGCCAGCAACGGAATCCCGAAGGCGGCGGTCTTCCCGGTCCCGGTCTGCGCGACGCCGGTGATGTCCCGCCCGGCCAACAGCGCGGGGATTGCCCGCGCCTGGATCGGGGTCGGGATCTGGAAGCCGAGGCCGGCGATGGCCCGCTCCAGGGCGTCGGGCAGATCCAAATCAGCGAAGGCGGGAAGGGCGTCGACGGTGGAGTCGGTGGAGTCGGCGGCGTCAGCCGGGTCGGTGGCGGTGAAGGGGTGGCTGGGAGTGGCAAGGGCAGCGGCGGGCGCCATGGGAGAACCAATCGTGATGATCGAGGCAGGAGAGGCGGTGCGGCCGGGAGGGCCGAACCCGTCGCTGCCGTCGAACTGACCGAGATTTCCGATGACGAGGGCGTGGCGACACACTCCAAGAACGTCACCACTGTATCGGGCCGGCCGGCGCCGCCGCGACCGAATGCGCGTGAGGTCGCACACCGCCGGGCAGATACCGTGCTGCTCGTGTCCGACTTCGACGACCTGCTCGCCGCCAACCGCGAGTTCGCCGCCTCCTTCGACCTGGCCGGCTTCGACGGGGTGGCGAGAGCCGGCGTCGCAATGGTCACCTGCATGGACTCCAGGATCGACCCACTGCACATGATCGGGCTGGAGCCGGGGGACGCCAAGATCCTGCGCAACCCCGGCGGCCGGGTGTCCGATCAGGTGCTGGTGGCATTGGTGTTGGGAGTCAATCTGCTGGGGGTGGATCGGGTGCTGGTGGTGCAGCACACCCGCTGTGCGATGGCCGGCGGTAGCGAGGCGCAACTGCGGGAGCGGGTGAGCACGGCCAGCGGTGCGGACGCCTCATGGATGACCTTCGGGGTGATCATCGACCAGCGGGCGGACATCGCCGACGAGGTGGCCAAGGTGCGAGCTCACCCATTGCTGGGGGAGCGGGCCGCTGTCGGCGGATTCCTCTACGACGTCGATACCGGGTTGCTCGAGCAGATTTGCTAGCCGCGGCTTGCTCTGCCTATCGAAGGACGAACATGTCGGCCGAACTCGCGCCGTTGACCGCAGCCAGTGGTATGGACTGGTCGAACGTCACCAGTCGAAGGTCATTCGTCACCGCCAGGGCGAGCAGGTAGACGTCCGTGATGTGTCTTGAGCTCAGGATTCTGGTCGGATCCACGGTGGCGCTGTCGAGGATGCTGACCGATGACGGCAAGAATTGGTGGTGCGGTCCGGCACTCGCCGCTGCCAGCCGAGCCACCGCCTGGGCCGGTGGTACGGGACTGGGATATCGGGGCTGAGAGATGATGCGCACGAACCCGTTCTGGGTGACGCCGCATGAAGCCCATCCAGCGGCAATCTCCGAGCGGAACCAATCTCGGGCCGTGAGGTGTTCAACGTGGTCGCCATCCAGAAGTGCGAGCAGGATGTTCACGTCCAGCAGAGCCCGCTTCACATCGACTCTTCGTCGCGTAGTTGATCGATAAACTCATTGGTCACCATGGGTCCTCGAGGCGGGAAAGGCTCGAACCCGTAGAAGGATTCCAGCGCAGTCGACCCGGCAGTCGGCTGAACCTGGGTGAGCGCCAGCCGAGCCAGATCGGACAGCACCGCCCCCGCTGTTCGATGCTCCCGTCGCGCCCGCTCCTTCACCGCGCGGAGCACATCGTCATCGAGGGCAAGTGTAGTGCGCATGCATCAGATGCTACTGCATCACCTTGACTCTGCGCGCGCCACGCACGGCGGATAGCCTCGAGCGATGGCTGCGAAAGGTTCACCGTCATGAACCGACTGTCCAGGGCCAGCAGCCCCTACCTGCTGCAGCACGCCGACAACCCGGTCGACTGGTGGGAGTGGAGCGACGAGGCACTGGCCGAGAGTCGGCGACGGGACCGGCCGATCATGCTCAGCGTCGGTTACGCGGCCTGCCACTGGTGCCATGTGATGGCGCATGAGTCGTTCGAGGATCCGGCCACCGCTGCCTACCTGAACGAGTACTTCGTCAACGTCAAGGTGGACCGCGAGGAACGACCCGACATCGACGCCGTCTACATGCAGGCGACCCAGACGATGACCGGACAGGGCGGCTGGCCGATGACCTGCGTGCTGACGCCGGACGGCCGGCCGTTCTTCGCCGGCACCTACTTCCCGCCGGAACCCCGGCACGGCAGCCCCGGGTTCCTGCAGCTGCTGCAGGCCCTCACCAAGGCCTGGGACGAGCGACGTGAGGACGTGCTGAACGTCGGTCAGGACGTCCTGGCGCACCTGAGCGCGCAGGTCGACCTCGGCGGTGTTCTGCCGACCGCCGCGGACCTGGACGCCGCCGCCCACAAGCTCAGCGGACAGTTTGACGAGGCGGCAGCCGGATTCGGTGGGAACCCCAAATTTCCGCCGTCGATGGTGCTCGAGTTCCTGCTGCGGCACACCGCGCGCACCGACTCAGGCAGGTCGATCGAGATGGTCGCCCGCACCGGTGAGGCGATGGCCCGCGGCGGCATCTACGACCAGCTCGGCGGCGGATTCGCCCGGTACAGCGTCGACCGGTTCTGGACGGTGCCGCACTTCGAGAAGATGCTCTACGACAACGCTCTGCTGCTGCGGGTCTACCTGCATTGGTGGCGGCTCACCGGCGATCCGCTGGCCGAGCGGGTGGCCCGGGAGACCGGACGATTCATCATCACCCAGCTGGGAACCCCGGAGGGCGGTTTCGCCTCTGCCCTTGACGCCGACAGCGACGGACGGGAAGGCACCTATTACGTTTGGAACCCCGACCAGCTGACCCGCGAGCTGGGCGAACGGGACGGGCCCTGGGCGGCCGCCCTGCTGGGCGTCACCACGGCGGGCACCTTCGAGCACGGGTTCTCGACGTTGCAGATGGCTGCCGACCCCGACGACGCGGCGCGCTGGCAGCGCGTCCGGACGCGGTTGCTGGCCGCCCGCACCCTCCGCACCCGACCCGCCCGTGACGACAAGGTTGTCGCCTCCTGGAACGGGCTGGCCGTCACCGCGCTGGCGGAGGCCGGGATCCTGCTCGACGAGCCGGACTTCCGGGCCGCCGCCGTCGGCGCGGCCCGGCTGCTCAGTAACGTGCATCTGGCTGACCGACTGGTTCGTACCTCACGGAACGGGGTGGCTTCCGCCAACCTCGGCGTGCTGGAGGACCACGGCGCGGTGGCCGAGGGCTTCCTGGCGGTGCTCGGGCTGACCGGCGACCCGGCGTGGCTGGACCGCGCCCGGCTGCTGCTGGACCGCGTCCTGGAGCACTTCGTCGACCCGGCGGGTGGTTTCTTCGACACCGCAGATGACGCCGAGGCCCTGTTGCTGCGCCCCAAGGACGTGTCCGACAACGCCTATCCGTCCGGTGTTTCCGCTGCGGTGGCCGCCTTGCTGGCCTTCGGCGCCGTCACCGGAGAGCACCGGTACCGGCAGGCGGCGGAGGCGGGCGTGGCGTCAGCGGCCACCATGGCGCAGCAAGCCCCCAGATTCGCCGGCTGGACGCTGGCGTCGGCGGAGGCGCTGCTGGCCGGCCCGCTCGAGGTGGCGGTGGTCGGGCCCGAGCCGGCACGGGCTGCCCTGCACCGCGCTGCGCTCGGTCTCACTTCACCCGGTGCTGTGGTGGTGGCCGGCGACGTCGGCACGGCCGTGCCATTACTGCGGCAGCGCGGCCTGGTGGACGGTCGGGCCGCGGCCTACCTCTGCCGCGGGTTCGTCTGCCGACGTCCGGTGACCACCGCGGACGAGCTGCGGGATGCGGCCGGGGGCTAGTGCGCCGGAACTGGGGCGACGCGGATCCGGCCGTCGGCGCCTGTACGACGGGGACACGGCCTGCTCGATCAGATCTGCTGAACCAGTCGATACACGTTCCCGCGGGAACGCTCGATTGTCTTCGGACCACTGTTCGATACCCGAGGCCGAACTGCGGTGACTGTCTGACCCGTGTTCTATCGTTGGCCGCACGAATCAACGGTCACGGGGGTAAGCCATGTCGGACGAACCATCGGGTGCGGTAACTGAACCGGGCGAGTCGGAAGCAGAGCTGGAGTCGCTGCGGGCAACGGTCTGCGCGATGGCCGGGTTGCTGGCAGCGGAAATGTGTCGCTGGCTCGATCTGGTGGGTGAACTGGACAGGACCCACGCCTGGTCGGGATACGGGATCAAGTCGTCGGCCCATTGGCTGTCGTGGGCCTGTTCGATGAGTGCAGGCACAGCCCGCGAGCATGTCCGGGTGGCCAAGGTGTTGCCGCAGTTGCCGTTGATCCACGCAGCGTTCGCCGCCGGCGAGCAGTCGTATTCCAAGGTGCGCGAGGCGACCCGGCTGGCCGGCCGGATCGACGAGTCGGCGCTGCTGAATCTGTCCCGGGTATGCACCGCCGCTCAGCTGCATCGCAGCGTGCAGGGCTTCCGGCGGGCAGACACCGACCGGCTGCAGCAGGAGCTGACCAGATCCGTCCGGTGGCGGACGGATGACGACGGTTCACTGATCCTGACCGCGCGATTGCCCGCCGAGGAAGGAGCGATCGTGCTGGCCGCCCTGGAAACGGCGACCGGTCAACTATCGCTCGAGAAGAAGGCAACCGAGAAGACGCCGACAACCTCCCCGCCGGGCGCGTCCGACGATCCAGCGCTCAAGGCTGCCGCCGAACTGGCCGTCGGAGCGACGCCGTAGACCACCCCGGCCGGCCGAGCTGCCCGCGCCGGAGCCGGCGTCACCGGTGGTTGCGGCACCGAATCCGCGGCGGTGAACCCGGCCGATGCACTGCTCGCGGTGGCCCGCGGATTCTTGGACGGCTCCCCGGCCGACACCACTGGCCAGGACCGGAATCTGGTGGTGGTGCACGTCGATGCAGCGGTGCTGGCCGCCGGCGCTGCATCATCTGAGGAACCGGAGCTACCGGCGGTACCGGTGACGGACGTTCCCGCGGGAACGCCGCTCCCCGCGGTGCCGGCCACCGGTGCCTGCGAAATCGTCGGCGTCGGTGGGATCACCGCCGAGACGGCGGCCAAGATCAGTTGTGATGCTTCGGTCATCCCGGTGGTGCGGAATCGCAGCGGCGCCGTGTTGAACCTCGGCCGGAAGCGACGGCTGGTCAGTGCCGCGCAGCGTCGGGCGTTGGCGATCCGCGACGGCTGTTGCCGCTATCCGTCGTGCACCAGAACTCAGGCGCTGGAAGCGCACCACGTGAAGCATTGGGCCGCTGGTGGCCGCACGGATATGCACAATCTGGTCATGCTCTGCCGGTTCCATCACCTGGCCATCCACGAGAACATCGCCGCAGTCGCCAGCACACGGACCGGCCGGACCCTCGAGTTCAGCTTCACCCGTCCGAACGGCGAACCGTTGCCCGACGACCCGACCGAACGGCGCCGGATGCATCGCGGCATCGAAGAGCACCAGGAGTTGCAGGTCCGGCGACGACTCGACAGCATCAGCGAGCCGAGCGCCGAACGCGAGTGGCAGTGGAACGACCAGGATGTGGAGGCGATCCGCCCGCTCTGGCGGGGCGAGCGGTTCGATCTGCACTACGTAGTGGCCGCCCTGTTCAGTCAGCTCGCCGGGAAGGAAGCTGCCTGAGTTCAGGGACGGATCGGAGTCGGCCGTAGGATCGACGGGCGCCGACGGTCCCCGATCCCGGCGAACCCCGACCGAAGGAATTGCCCTCGTGCTCCGTGACCGTGACGCCGGAACCCTGACCCGCGATGACGAGGGGAAGACGATCCGGCTCGCGGGCTGGGTCGGGCGCCGGCGGGACCACGGCGGTGTCGTCTTCGTCGACTTCCGGGACGCATCCGGCCTGGTCCAGGTGGTGTTCCGGGAGGGGTCCGTCGCGGAGCGGGCGCACCGGCTGCGCAGCGAGTTCTGTCTGTCGATCACCGGTGAGGTGCAGGGCCGCCCCGCCGGCAACGACAACCCTGACCTGCCCACCGGCCAGATCGAGGTGTCGGTCACCGACCTCGAGGTGCTGAACGAGGCGGCTGCCCTTCCATTCCAGATCGATGACGCCAGCGAGGTCGGAGAGGAGATCCGGCTCAAGTACCGATACCTTGACCTGCGGCGCCCTCGGCAAGCGGCGAACCTTCGGCTCCGGTCCCGGGTGAACCAGGCCGCCCGCGCCGTGCTCGACCGCCGGGACTTCGTCGAGATAGAGACCCCGACCCTGACCCGTTCTACCCCAGAGGGTGCCAGGGACTTCCTGGTACCGGCCAGGCTGCGGCCCGGAAGCTGGTATGCGCTGCCGCAGTCTCCGCAGTTGTTCAAGCAGCTGCTGATGGTGGCCGGGATGGAGCGGTACTACCAGATCGCCCGCTGCTACCGCGACGAGGATTTCCGTGCCGACCGGCAGCCCGAGTTCACCCAGCTCGACATCGAGATGAGCTTCGCCGACCAGGACGACGTCATGGCGATCGCCGAGCAGGTGCTGGGCGCCCTGTGGGAACTGGTCGGCCACCGGATCAGCGCGCCGATCCCGCGGATCACCTACCGGGACGCGATGGCCAGGTACGGCAGCGACAAGCCCGATCTCCGGTTCAAGCTCCCGCTGGTGGAATTGACCGGGTTCTTCGCCTCCACGCCCTTCCGGGTCTTTCAGGCCGACTACGTGGGAGCCGTGGTGCAGCCCGGCGGCGCGGCCACCCCGCGCCGCGGCTTCGACGCCTGGCAGGAGTGGGCGAAGCAGCGCGGCGCAAGGGGATTGGCGTACCTCACCGTCGGACCCGATGATGATGGCCGCCAGATTCTGTCCGGTCCGGTGGCCAAGAACATCTCCGACGCCGAGCGTGCCGGGCTGGCCGCCGCGGTGGGCGCCGAACCGGGAGACGCGGTGTTCTTCGCCGCCGGCCCTCGCAAGCAGAGCCAGGAACTGCTGGGTGCCGCCCGCAACGAGATCGCCGCCAGGGACGGACTGATCGATCAGTCGCAGTGGTCGTTCGTCTGGGTGGTGGACGCCCCGATGTTCGAGCGGGCAGCCGAGACCGACGACGTGGCAGTGGGTTCGGGCACCTGGACAGCCGTGCATCACGCGTTCACCTCACCGAAGCCGGAATGCATGGACTCCTTCGACACCGATCCGGAGAACGCGCTTGCCTACGCCTACGACATCGTCTGCAACGGCAACGAGATCGGCGGCGGGTCGATCCGTATCCATCGGGCAGACGTCCAGGAGCGGGTCTTCGCGGTGATGGGGCTGGCCCCGGCGGACGCAAGGGAGAAGTTCGGATTCCTGTTGGACGCCTTCGCGTTCGGAGCACCTCCACACGGCGGCATCGCCTTCGGCTGGGACCGGATCGTCATGCTGCTGGCCGGCGCGTCTTCACTGCGCGAGGTGATCGCGTTCCCCAAGTCCGGTGGCGGGTACGACCCGCTCACCGCTGCGCCGGCGCCGATCACCCTCGAGCAGCGCAGGGAGGCCGGGGTGGATGCCCTACCGCCGAAGTCGGCCTCCGCGGCCGCTGAACGCTTCACCGCACATGTTGCGGCTCCGGCGGACTCGAGGTCGGCAGGCGCCGTTGTGGACAACTCGGAAGGCGCCTGACGGAGCGGCCATCATTGGTCGATGAGCCATCGCGATCTTCCGCGGGACATCCGCGAACTGTCGGTGACGGATCCGGCGGACGCCGCCGACCTCGTCGATCTGTGCTGCTTCGAAAGCGCCCGTGACGCCGGTTCGCTGACCGTGCTGATCTGCGACAGCGGCGGTCACCTGGTCCAGCCGGTGTGCATCGACGACGTTCCGCGCCGCTGCCCGCCGGCAGCCCGCGGCGCCCTGTTCGCCCCACTGATGGAGATCGCCCGCGAATTGAACGGCGGACTGGTGGTCGCGGTGGGCAAGCCTGGTGGTCTGATCGACGACGACGACCGTCAATGGCACCAGACCGCGATCGAGGAGTGCCGACGCGCCGGGGTTTCGCTGTTCGGGATGTTTGTGGCGACGCCAGAGAGGGTGGTACGGCTTCCCGACCCGGATCCGCTCCCCGCCGTCATCTGAGCCCACCTGAATGTCCGCCGAGCGTGCCGATCAGCCGGCCCGCCGAGCTACGGCCCAATAGCTCCGGTTCGCGGGCGCTCAATACTCACCGAAAAATGATCACCCGGACCGTGTTGTGGAAGTTCGCCCCACACATGTGCGCGTTGGGTGCTGGCATGTGCTGCCTTCTGCGCGCAAGATGATGCGGTTCACTGTCGGACGGTGAGCGACGCGCGGCAGCCGTGGCCGAGAGTGTTCCGTCGGCTCTCCGATCGGATGCCACAGAACAGCAAGGGAGCGTTCGACGATGAACGTGGGATGGGTGGGGCTGGGCAACATGGGCGGCCCGATGACGGCGAACCTGGTGAAGGCCGGGCATGCCGTCAAGGGGTTCGACCTCAGTGATGCCGCGAAAGGGGCGGCTGCGGCGAACGGGGTGACGGTCGTGGACTCGATCGCTGACGCGGTCGCCGATGCCGACATCGTCTTCACCATGTTGCCGGCCGGCAAGCATGCCCTGGAGGTCATCACCGGGCCCGGCGGAGTCTTCGCCGGGGCACCGAAGACCGCCCTGGTGATCGACTCCTCGACCATCGACATCGAGACTGCCCGCGAACTGCACCGCACCGCCGACCAGCGGGGGTTCACCTTCCTGGATGCGCCGGTATCCGGCGGCGTGTCGGGCGCGGCGGCCGGAACGCTCACCTTCATGGTCGGCGGCTCGGAAGCAGCGGTGGAGAAGGCGCGCCCCGTCATCGAGGTGATGGCCGGCAAGATCTTCCATTGCGGAGGCCCAGGCAACGGGCAGGCCGCGAAGATCACCAACAACATGATGTTGGCCATCTGCCTGCAGGCGACCTGCGAGGGCGCGGTGCTGGCGGAGCGACTCGGCTTGGACAGCAAGACCTTTCAGCAGCTCGCCACGGTCTCGTCGGGGGACAGCTGGCCGCTGCGCACCTGGTATCCCATCCCCGGGGTGGTGGAGACCGGCGCCGTCAACCGCGACTTCGCCGGGGGCTTCTCCACCGCCCTGCTCCGCAAGGACGTGGGCCTGGCCCTGCAGGCAGGAGAGGGGACCGGGACAGATCTCAGCTTCGCCTCCGCCGTTGCCGATCGATTGGATCGGGTCATCGAGAAGGGGTGGGCGGACCGGGACTGCTCGATCCTGGTGAAGTTGCTGGAAGAACCCGCCGGCGCCGGTCAGATGGACCCACTCGCATGAACCCGACACACCGAGGAGCTCAACGATGAGTAGCACCCCAGTATCCGGGCCTCCGGTCCCGCGCGGTCCGAACTCCTCCGGCGTCAAGGTATCCGATGCCGTCGAGCCACCCGCCGGGTGGCGGAGCCTGAAGAAGGTGGTGGCCGCCTCCATGGCAGGCACCGTGGTGGAGTGGTATGAGTTCTTCGTCTACGGAACGGCCACCGCCCTCGGCGTCTTCAGTGCGGTCTTCTTCCCTGGTGAGACCGCCAAGACGGGGCTGATTTATGCCTTCTCGACCTATGCCATCGGCTTCATCGCCCGACCACTGGGTGGTCTGGTCTTCGGCCACTACGGGGACAGGTTCGGCCGGAAGCGGCTATTGCAGCTGTCCATCCTGATCGTCGGCGTCGCCACCTTCCTGATGGGCTGCATCCCCACGCACAACCAGATTGGGTTCGGTGCGCCGCTGCTGCTGGTTGTCCTGCGGTTCATCCAGGGTTTCGCGGTGGGCGGCGAGTGGGGCGGCGCTGTCCTGCTGATCTCCGAGCACTCGCCGAACGCCAAACGTGCCTTCTACGGAAGTTTCCCGCAGGTCGGGGTGCCCTTAGGCAACCTGATCGCGACCGCGGTGATGCTCGTCCTCAACGCCACCCTGTCAAAGGAGGACTTCTTCGGCTGGGGCTGGAGGGTGGCGTTCTGGTTGTCCGCGCTGATCGTCCTGGTGGGGTGGTGGATCCGGCGCAGTGTCGAGGACGCGCCCATCTTCCGGCAGGCCAGTGAGCGTGAGGAGCAGCTGATCTCCACCCGCCCAGCCTTCATCGACGTGTTCCGCCTCTACCCGCGGGAGATCATCATCTCGATGCTGGTGAGATCCGGTGAGAACGTCCTCTACTACACCGTCGTCACGTTCTCGATCACCTATCTGACCGGCATCGGGGTCAAGGCGGTACCGATCCTCGGATTCATGCTGATCGCACACTTCCTGGAGATGTTCTGGATCCCGACGGTCGCCAGCTGGGCCGATCGGATAGGGCGGCGCCCGATCTATCTGCTCGGCTCCGGATTGATGATCGTGTACGCATGGGTGGGCTTCTTGTTATTCGACGGCAGCCGCAACGGCGGTTCGCCGTTGTGGTTCACCCTCGGCCTGGTCGCGGGGGTGTTCGTCCACGGCCTGATGTACTCGGTGCAGCCGGCGATCATGAGCGAGATGTTCCCGACGAAGATCCGCTACACCGCGGTGTCCATCGGGGCGCAGCTGACCAGCGTATTCTCCGGATCGGTTGCCCCGCTGATCGGTGTTGCGCTGCTGACGAACGTCGCTGCGAAGGGGCAGCCGGTGACCGCGGAGAACTCAGGATGGGGCCGGGTGGCCATCTACGTCGCGGCGATGGGTTTGGTGTCGTTCATCGGTTCGCTCCTGTACAAGGAGACCAAGGGAAGCGACCTGGCCCAGGTCGACGCCGACGACCGCCGGCTGGAACGTGCCACCGTCACCTGAGCCCAGACTGGTAAGGCTGATGTGAGCTATCGGGAAGGACCGACAACATGACCACCACCACCGACTCTGCCACCACCGCAGCGGATTCCGGCACCGACGTCCCCGCCTGGCCGATGCTGATCGGCGGCCGGCATGTCGCGGCCGTCGATGGCGAATGGATCGACGTGGTGTCCGCGGGCGAGCGATCCGTCACCCTGGCCCGGGTACCGCGGGGCCGGGACGCCGACGCGGACCGGGCTGTGCAGGCGGCCAGCTCGGCATTTCCGGCCTGGCGGGCGCTGCACTTCAAGGAGCGGCAGAAGGCACTACTGAAGATCGCCGACGCGCTCGCGGATGCCGCCGAGGAACTGGCGGTGCTCACGGCCAAGGACACCGGCAACGCCATTCGCACCCAGGCCAGGCCGGAATCCCAGACGCTGGTCGACGTGTTCCGGTACTTCGGCGGGGTGGCGGGGGAGTTCAAGGGCGTGAATCTGCCGGCCGGCGACGGGCAGCTGCAGTACACCCGCCGCGAGCCGCTCGGCGTGGTGGCCGGGATCCTGCCGTGGAACTCGCCGTTGATGATCGCGGCGTTCAAGACACCGGCCGCGTTGGCGGCCGGTAACACCGTGGTGCTCAAGGCCGCCGAGGATGCCCCGCTGACCATCCTGCGGATGGCCGAGATCTGTGCGGAGTTCCTGCCGGACGGGGTGCTGAACGTCGTCACCGGATACGGCGCGGAGGTCGGCGAAGCGCTGGTGCAGCACCCGGATGTGGACAAGGTGTCGTTCACCGGTTCCACCAGGGTCGGTCGGCACGTCGCCCAGACGGCGGGTGAACGGCTCAGCCACATCTCGTTGGAGCTGGGTGGCAAGAGCCCCTCGATCGTGTTTCCGTCCGCGGCCAGGGATGCCGATCAGGTGGACGCGCTGGCCGCCAACCTGTTGCTGTCCACCAGGTTCGCCCGGCAGGGGCAATCCTGCACGGCCGGCACCCGGCTGTTCGTCCATGCCGACGTGTACGACAAGGTACTCGGTGCGGTCGCCGAGAAGGCGAAGGCGATGAAGATCGGCAACCCGCTGGACGAGAGCACAGACATGGGGGCGATCATCAACCAGAAGCAGTTCGACCAGATCAACTCATACATCGCCGACGGCAAGTCCCAGCAGGGCGTCGAGCTGGCACTGGACTGCGCGCTGGACATCCCCGACGGGCTGGACGGCTTCTACCAAGGCCCAACCATCTTCTCGATGGTCGACAATTCGTGGCGGGTGGCCCGTGAGGAGATCTTCGGCCCGGTGTTGGTGGCGATCCGGTGGAAGGAGCGCGACGAGGTGATCCGGATGGCCAACGATTCGCACTACGGGCTGGCGGCGTTCGTCTGGTCGCAGGATCTCACCGAGGCCATCGACACTGCACACCGCATCGAATCCGGCTGGGTACAGGTCAACCAGGGCGGCGGCCAGGTGATCGGTCAGGCCTACGGCGGCTACAAGAGCTCTGGTATGGGCCGTGAAGTCTCGCTGGAGGGCGCGATGGACGGCTTCACCCAGGTCAAGCAGATCAACATCAAGTACGCCTGATCGACAGGGGCCGCCAGCGGCCGCTTCGTTCTAGCGGACTGCACCCGAGGTCGGCTCGGGCGCGGCACAGCAGGCGATCCCCTGCGATGTACTAGATGAGTGATTCCCGGTGGTGTGACTGGTGTGGCGTGTGTGTTTTGAGGGCAAAGGGCGTCCAGGGTCGGTGTTGGAAACCCAACACGAGCCTGGAGGCCCACG
>JAABUP010005917.1_pt1 | contig 18030 bp, 16 predicted proteins | sample 5559201 | NCBI WGS metagenome assembly JAABUP01 (sample SAMN10711887, study PRJNA513373) | rock metagenome | isolation source: Antarctica rocks | place: Antarctica
TGCCCGGTCAGTTCCCGTTGGCTGCCGCAGCATGCGGCCGGAGCTTGCGCCGCTCCTGCCGGCGGATATCCCGGCCGCCGCGCCGATACCACCCGGTCATCACCACTGCGGCGGTGATCAGTTCGATGGCATCGCCGCCGTAGTAGAGAATTTGCGCTCCGGTCTGGATCTGCGCTGCGCTACCGGCGCCGGTGGGTAGCAGCTTGGCGTACATGAGCTTTGCCATCACGTCATGGGCGGCAGCGGCACCGAACAGCACCGAGAGCCGAGCTGTCAGGCCGCCCCGCCGCGGCATCGGATCCCGACCCAGGACAACCCAGCTGAGCAGGCAGCTGCAGAGGAACATGTGCAGGTGGAGGAACAAGTGAAGTAGCGCATGCTGTTCCGCGGCCGCGAACAGCGGCGTGAGGTAGAAGGCAGACACGCCGGAGACCTCGAGCAGAACGACCACCGGCGCGAGAGAGATGACCTTCGCTGGACGAGAATGCAGCAAGCGCAACACTTTTCGCCGGAACGCCGGCCGGGAGGCGCGCAAACACAAAATGATGGGCGCGCCGAGCGCCAACGCCGTCGGTGCAGCCATCATCACCAGCAGGTGAGCGATGGCGTGTTGCTCGAATCCGGCCGACTGGGCCAGGGCCGGATATCCGGTACCGATCAGCACGCAACCCAACCCGAGGGCGAACAACAGCGTCGAGGACACCGGCCAGTGGTCTCCACGCCGGGCCAGGCGCAACACGCCTGCTCCATAGGCGCCGGCTGCCGTCAGGACCACCAGCAGCGGCAGATAGTGCCAGCTCGACCCGGCTCCTGCCATACCGTCCATGGGCTCAGTCCCCTTGGCCGGATCTGGCCAGGCGCCCCGGGAACCGGCGGAGCAGCAGCAGCCCGATCACCAGGGCGGCGCCGCCGGCGATGTTCCAGGCGAGGTCGTAGGGAACCAACGGAACCGCGTAGCGGATCTGGTGCAGCCCCAGCACCTTGTGCTGGATGACCCCGTCATACAGCTGGAAGCCGCCCCACGCGATGTGTTGGCCGGAGTCGGTGCCCGGCTGCGGCAGCTGCGCCGGTCGCGGCGGATGTCCCTGGCCGACCTCGCCGCCAAGACCGGCCTGAGCGCGAGCACGCTGTCTCGTCTGGAGACCGGACGCATGCGTCCCACCCTGGAGCAACTGCTGCCCCTGGCCCGCGTGCACGACGTTCCACTCGACGACCTCGTCGACGCCCCCGCCACCGGCGACCCCCGGGTCCACCTCAAGCCCGTTCGTCGACACGGCCTCACCTTCGTGCCGCTCACCCGGCGCCCCGGCGGGGTCCAAGCGTTCAAGGTGATCTACCCCGCGGCCGGCCGGGCCAGCCGCCAAACCTTACAAACCCACGAGGGTTACGAGTGGTTCTACGTGCTCGACGGTCACGTGCGGTTCGTGCTTGGCGACCAGGACCTCACCCTGGGCCCGGGTGAGGCCGCGGAATTCGACGCCCGGATACCCCACTGGCTGTGGAGCGCCGCCGATCACCCCGCCGAACTGCTCATCCTCGTCGGCGTCCACGGCGAACGCGCCCACCTCGCCGCCGCGAAGCCCGCCACCCCCAGGAGCCGCCTGCCGTCCGCGAGCCAGCCGCACTGAGCCGGGCACACCGGAACCCAACCCTCAAGATGTGCAAGCGCCGCGGATGGTCCTCACCTAGCGCCCTCTCAAGTAGCCACCCCGTCACCGGTTGAAAACCCCCCATTGGCGGCCGGCCGGACCATACGGGACCGGGGCTGCCCGGCTCGGCGCGGCGGTGCCGGGCCACCTCGACCGGACCTGCCGGCCCGACCTGCACGAACACGACCCGTTCGCCGACGCCGACGCCGTGGGTTCGGACCCACACCGTTTCACCCAACAACGGGTGCGCACCGAATACGACCCGCCCTGGTAGGCGACCATCGGGGTGTTGACCGCGACCTGCCGCGTTTCGCCGAAGGTGATCGTGTGCGCCGTCTCTGGGACCGGGTGCAGCTGCCGGGCCTCGATGGTGAGCATGTCGGCGGGGACCCCTTTGGTGGTGGAATGGACCCGGTGGTTGACCTTGGCCATGAACGCGGTGCACGCATCCTGCAACGCCGTGAACGACTCGTACTGCTCGGCTCGGTTGGTGTCGGTGGGGACGATGTCGGCCTTGGCCAGTTTCACCGCGTTCTCCACCCCACCCTTGGACGCCGGTTCCCGCGGCTGACAGGTGTGGACGGTGACACCGTAGTGCCGACCGAACGCCACGATCTGCTGGTTGCGGACCGGGATGCGGGCGACATGCTCGATGGTGACGGACTTCTCGTTGTCGGTCAGCACATACGTCGGTGCGCCGCCAACCAGCGGCGAACATGGTGTCCAACGCGGCGAACACCGTCGGGATGGTTCGGTCCCGCAACGCGATGACGATGCGGAAACGGGACCACGCCAGCCACGCGCAGAACAGCACCGTCTTCACTCCGTCGACCACCGGGCCGTCACCGAAGTCGTACTGCAACCACAACCCCGGCTCGGTGACCGACGGCCGGTGCACCCGCCGCCGGCCGGCCAGACGGTTCGCCTTCGCCTCCGCCACCGCCCGGCGGGACGTCCGCGGTGATCCGGTGAAACCCATCGCCGTCAACTTGTCGTAGACAACATTGGCGCGGATGTTGCCGTGGGAATCCTCCACCCACTGCTCGATCTTGGGCAGGAACTCGGCGATCACCAACGACCGGGCCACCCGGGCAGGTCGGGCGCCGGCGGCGTCCCGCTCGGCGACCAACCGGGCCACCGTGTGATGGGAGCACCCCGCCAGGGCGGCGGCGCCGCGCAGTGATCGCGTCAGATCGAACGCTTCTAAGATTCGATTCCTCGACCGACTTCATAGTCGGTCCCTCCGGGGGTTCGTCCGGGCGCGTCAGCACCGCCAAGCGGACAACAGGAGGGCCCCCAACCGGCGGATGCGGCCGGGCAGGGGGGCGTGGCACAACCAAGACGATCAGGGTGGGCAGGTTCGTGGCCACCTATGGGCAGTTTTTCAGCCGCCAACATCGAACCGACCTTCTGGTAGATGCGCCGTCCAGTTCGAATTGCTGTCAAATCCCCCGATCAACGTCGATAACCTTGCCCAGGCAATCACGTCGACGACAAGCGATATTCCGGCAGATTGATGACGTTCGCGACTCGTACGTCCACTGAACAGCTTCCATCCACCCAATATGGCCCGCCATTCTGCTGGCATGGCTCCGCCGAACTGATGAGGAGACGGGCTGCACACCCCACTCACGCCGGAGTGACCGTTGCCCTGCACTTCGTCACAGCGGCACACTCATGCCGCAATCCCATGCATCCGGGCCATCAACACGACAGCGAAGGTGTGTTGACATCGGGCCGATTTCTGAGCTGCTGTTTATGGTTTCTAGATTCTAAAAGACGGACGCCTTGCCTACGACGTCGCCGGAACGGCCATTGATCGTCCCGGACCCTGAGGCGGCCGGGTGAGGCGCAGCCTGCCCCGCAGGTTCCATGAAGATTGCCGGCCATCCGGAGCTGTGGATGCTCGAATTAAATGGCGCTGTTTCCACAAGCTGAATGGCGCATCATTCGAACCCTTGTGCGTGTCGTCGCAACTTAGTTTATGCGTATTCGCAGCTCAGAGCTTCCAGCGTCGCGCACAGGCGCGCTGGAGGGTGCCAAATAGCGTGAGGAAACAGCGCCATTAGCGTGAGGACCGACAGCGATACGCCACCCGCCCCGGTCAGCCCGCCCAGACCGCACCAACGCGGCCGCGCCATCAGCCCTGTAACTCGTCAACCAGCGCTGCGCCGTCCTCAGCGACACCCCCGCCCTTTGGCAGCGACAGTCAACGGCACCGCGTCATACAGATGAGGGCTGAGTAACGCCAACCGCTCCTCCAGGCTCGCCACCCTCGCCACCACCCCAGCACCTGACGAGCTGCCAGCCAGAGTCGGACGGCACCTCGTACGACAAATAATGTGGCAATGCTACGCCAAATAACTTGGCTACCGACAGGTCAGGGCCCACCTTCGTGTCGGTTCAAGCCGCCAAGTAGCCGTCTGCTCCCGGCGGCCGTAATCAATCAGGCGGCGCTGTCCTTTGCCCAATTGTCCGCGAACCGACGACCGCGATCGTTGACGGTGTAGATCTCGATGTCACCAATTCCGGTTATGAGGCGCCGAAAAGGAGAATTCGACGACGAGCCGTCGGGACCGTTCTGAGATTCAATCCTTCACGATATAGGCGACGTCTATGTCTACCCGTGGCCAGGCAAATGCTAAAGTGCTGGGTCCGCGGGTACCCCCTTGTTGCGCCGTTCTTTACAGACAACACAGCCCGTGATTAGGGGTTACCGGGATCACTGAGTTTGAGAGCCGGACCAGCTTTGAGCAAGCTCGGCGCAGTATTCTGGGAGGCGAGGAGCGCAGTGAACGAGGGGATGCGGTCGCGCTCAATGTGGGTGTAGGCCAGCGACTCTGCGACACGTTCGCTGCCAGAGGCGATGGCGTTGCACAGTGTTACGTGATCTTCGAAGGCGTCGTCCGCGTTGAGCTCGGAGGTGAGGTAGAACAGCCACAACATCTGGCCCGAGACCGACCGCATGAGGGTTTTCATGAGGGTGTTGTCTGTTAGGTCGACTACCGCTTCGTGGAACCATGTGCTTGCTTGCGCGATCTCGTATGGATCGCCGGCGGGCACGATCTTTTGGGAGTACAGCAGCGCGTCGGTAAGCGGCTGCATCGAATCGCCGGCGGCGATCTGGCGGGCAGCGTAGCGCGCCGCGCCGACCTCGAGGCAAAGGCGCAGATCGAACAGGTCGTTCACTCGCTTGGTGCCCCATGAAGTCACGACCGCGCCTCGGCGAGGGAAGGTCTGGATGAATCCGTCGATTTCCAGTTGCGGGATGGCCTCACGTAGGGGTACGCGAGACACGTCGAGTTCCTCGGCGAGTCGCTGTTCGGCAAGACGCGAGCCCTGGGGGTAGCGCCCGAGGATGATCCTCTTCCGCAACTCCAGGTAGGTCAGCCGAGACAGGGAATCTTTGCGCCCCAGACTTGGTTGTTCCTCCGGTTCACCGGACATGGCCTCCCCTTTGCTTTCGGCGCATCCTGCCCTGAATTTGCGTTTTACCAGCGCGTACCGGCGTGGGTCCGCACCTCTGACAGCGGACCCACGCGTAGGCACCCATGGTCTACTTCTTGATGGTCAGCAAGCTGAAGTCGAGCTCGTTCGCGCCAATATTGTGCGCCTGAGGTACTCCCTGCAGCCAGCTCTGGGCGACGACCCAGTCCTTGTTGTCTGCCAGGTTCATGTAGCAACCGGTCTTTGCGTAGTCCTGGGCGGCCTGGGCGTAGGTTGCCGTGCTTCCGGTCTTGAGCGCCTGGTTCAGCAGGAGGTCGGTTGTGGGGTCGTTGCAACCGAAGTAGCTTATACCGCCGGTCTTGTCCCAGAACACGTGTCCCCACATGTATGGGCTGCCGCCGTCTGGCCCGTTGTTTCCGTCGATGAAGGCGTCCGGGCCTTTCGAGGGGTCGGCCGACCAGGCAAAGATCTGAGATGTCGGGTAGCTTTGGGCGGTGGCCTGGATTCCGTCAGCCAGGAGTTGCGCCGAGACTATGTTCGCCATCTGCTGGGCGTTGACGCTGTCGGAGGCGTACCCGATCACCATCGGTGTCCCCTTGGGGAGGGTCTTCGCGTAGGCCGCCATCACGGCCGGGTTGTAGGAGATGTTCTGTGGGTTGGAACCGATGGGCATCGTGCCGATCGCGTAGAGCGTGGTCGCGGGCGTGGAGCGTGCTCCCAGCACCTGAGTCACCAGTTGTTTCTGATTGATGGTTTGAAGGAACGCTTGTCTGGCCGGTATTTTAGCGAAGAACGGTTTGCTGGGATTGGTGAAGACGAGTGCTCCCTGGAACGTCGGCAGGAAGTAGCTGCCGAACTGCGCCGTGTTCTGGTACGAGGGGATACTTGACGACGGAAGGTTAGCCACGCTCACCGAGATGTCGCCTTTGTTGAGCGCAAGTTGCAACGAAGAGACGTCACTGTAGACGGGCAGCTGCACGGTCGTGAACGGTGACTTTGTCCCCCAGTACTTGGGGTACTGGGTGAGTGTGTACTTTGTGCCAACTTGCGCTTCGGTCAACTCGTAGGGGCCGGTGCCCAAATCGTGTGTCTGCAGATAGGTTTGGGCGTCATTCGAACCCGCATTCTTGCTCAACCCTGTGGGTGATTCCATTTTCGGCCCGAATGGCGAGGCCAGGTAGTCAAGGAACGCTGAGTTGGGCGCCTCCAGTGTCACTACCGCGGTCAAGGCGTCAGGGGTGGTGACCGATGCGACTCCCTGCACCATGTAGACAGCGCCGCCTTTGACCGCCAAACGGCGAGCAAATGAAACCTTCACCGCCTCGGACGTGAAAGGGGTACCGTCATGGAACGTCACTCCTGAGCGCAACTTGAACGTGTACACCGTGTTGTTATCTGAAACTGTCCACGAGGTAGCCAGACGCGGAGCGATCACTCCGCTGTCGGTATTGTCCTTATATTGTACGAGTCCTTCGTAGGTGTTCAGCGTGATGGCAAGTCCATTGTTCGCGTAGTACACGTCAGGGTCTGGTGGCTGACCGATGTCGTTTAGCAGGCCAACGGTGAGCACACCGTTGGTGGGCACCGCATTTGGTTTGCTTGCGTTCGACTTTCCTGAACACGCGCTGAGCGTGATGACGAGTGAGGACACGGCCAACGCGGCGATGATGCCGCGCATTGCCCTGGTGTCCAATGGTTGTTTCACTTTCTGCTCCTTCACATTGCGATGGTTATTCGGGTCGAGGTCAGACGCTGAGTCTGGGGTCGGCGACGGCCTGAAGCACGTCGACAACTGCGTTGGCGACGATATAGATGGTTCCCAGCACGAGTGTGACGCCCGCGATCGCCGGGAAGTCTGATGTGGGGATGCTGTTGGCCAGATAGTTGCCGATTCCGGGCCAGCTGAAGATCTGCTCCACAACGACCACACCCGCAAACATGAACCCCAACTGGAGGCCGGCCATGGAAAGGGACGGGCCGACCGAGTTGCGCAGAACATGTTTGCCCCACACAGCGAACGAGCCGAGGCCCTTGGACTCAGCAGTTCGTACGAAGTCCGCGTTCAGAGTGTTCTGGAGGCTGGCCCGCAGAATCCGGCCGATCGCGATAGCGGGAGCGATCGCCAGAACCAGAGCGGGCAGCAGCAGATGCTGCATCGCGTCGACCCATTGCCCGGGATTGCCTTCCAGGAGGCTGTCGATGAGCAGAAAACCGGTGGGTCGCGTCGAATCCGCGCCGCGCCCAGATGCGGGAAGCCAGCCCAGCTGCGAGTAGAACAACACAATCCCGCCCAATGCGAGCAGGAACGGCGGCGCAGTGGCGAGTACCAATAGTGGCCCCCGAAACGCGACGCCCCCCGGCCAGCGTAGAGCCCCTGAAACTCCGAAAATGATGCCGAGGATGAGCGCAAAGAAAAACGAGACGAGAACGAGTTCGGCGGTGGCTGGCAGATACGACGCCAGGTCGCTCATCACCGACCGGTGAGTACGGTATGAGATTCCCAGACTGCCGTGAAACAGGTTGCCAAGGAACCGAAAGTACTGAAGAAAGAGCGGATCGTTAAGCCCGAGCCGTTGGCGTTCGGCGGCGATGGCTGCTGGTGACGAGTTGTTCCCGAGGTAGGCCTTCACAGGGTCTCCCGGAGAGAGTGCCTGGAGGAGGAACATAATGGCAGACAGCACCAGGATGAGTACTATCGCCGATAGGAAGCGGCGTAGGATGAAGCGAGTCATTTGATTCTCCCTACCGTTTCACGCTCATGAGGTTGCGGATTGCGTCGCCGCCGAGGTTGGCGATCAGGCTCAGCAGGAGCACCGCCAACCCTGGGATCACGGGAACCCACCACTGCGTCAACAGTTGTTGGAGGTTTCGAGCGGTGTCTGCTCCCAGCTCCGGCGCCGGCGCTGCCTGGCCAAGACCGATGAATGACAGCCCCGCCAGCAGGAGCACCACGTTGCCGATGTCCAGACTTGCTGTCACGATCGCTGTCGGCACCACCCCGGGAAAAATGTGTCGCCAAATCAATCTCGACCGACTGGTACCGGCTAGCTTGGCCGCCTCCACGTGCGGCTTCGATGCGATTGCCTTTGTTTCGCCGCGAATGATCCGGGCATAATACGGCCACCACACGATGGCGATGCCGATAAGCGTATTCCGCAAGCCGTAGCCCAGCGCGGCCACGATCGCAATAGCCACCAGTGTTCCTGGCAGCGCCAGGAACAGATCGGTGAATCGCATGAGCAGGTTGTCGATCCATCCGCCGAATACCCCGGCGATGATTCCGATAAGGCCCCCGACGAGGAGGCCTATTGTCACGATCAGTAGCGCGGCGAACCAACTGGTCTGTATTCCCCAGAGCGTGCGGCTCAGCAGGTCCCGGCCGATGGAGTCGGTTCCCAGGAGATGCCCTGGGGACCCAGGCGGGAGATTGAGGTCGCCGACCGGCTGGATCGGGTCATAAGGCGAAATGATTCTCGCGAACAGAGCGATCAGGGTGACGACGAACAGGAGGGCGACGATGACGAAGCTGAGCCGCGTTCCTGGCCTGTATCCGAGCGAGGCGGCGGTGAGCCGGGATCGCCGGACCGCGATGTCTGACGATAGGGTCATGCCAGCACTCCGATGTCGGGAACGGACGACAGGAGCGTCCGTGTGTACGGATGCTGCGGATTGGTGACGATGTCCTCGGAGGCTCCCACTTCGACGATCTCACCCTGCGTCATGACTGCGATGCGGTCGCCCATGAGCCGCGCCACCGACAGATCGTGGGTAACGAAAAGCACGGTCATCGAGAGTCGGCCGCGCATTTCCCGGATGAGGTTCAGGACACTCGCCGCCAGCGACGCGTCTAGAGCACTGGTCGGCTCGTCGCACAGAAGCACAGCCGGCGGGATCATGGTGGCCCTGGCCAGTGCGACTCGCTGGCGCTGACCACCGGAGAGTTGGGCAGGGCGAACGCGCGCGATGGACCCGGGCAGCCCGATGGCGGTCAGGGCACCCTCGATCCGTCTCTGGTTCTCGGATTTGCCCAGACGTAAAGACAGGAGGCGTTCTTTCAGCAGTTCTCCTACCGTGAGCCAAGGGGTCAGCGATGACCCGGCGTCCTGGAAGACCATTTGGGCGCCTCCCGCGGCCAGCGTGACCGTTCCGGATGTCGCGGGGGTGAGCCCGGCGATCACTCGCAGGAGCGTCGATTTGCCCGACCCGCTCTCGCCCACGATCGACAGCGCTTCGCCTGGCAGCACGGTCAGATTCACCCCGCGGAGCGCACGGACCTCCCGGCGGCCGTGGCCCCCGGTTTTCAATACGAATGTGGCGTGCAGATCTTTGAGAATGACAGCTGGTTCCTCTTCGTCGACAACCCCGGTCGACGGGATGCCCTCCGCCGTGCGGGGTTCATGTGCGAGCGCGCGAACATCGCTCACGGGTTTCCAACACGCCCGAATGTGCGGTGCGGTCGCACCAGATGCTTCCACGGGCGTGAGCGCGGGCTGTTCGTGGGAGCAGACATCCATCGTGAGTGGGCATCGGGAGTGGTAGGCGCAGCCGTGAAGTCGTTCCTCGGCAGAAGCCGTTTCTGGTCGCAGAGTTCGCAACGGCAGATTTCGCGGTGTCTCCAGGGAGAGACGCGAGCGGATCAGTCCGACCGTGTAGGGGTGAGTGGGCTGCCGCAGCAGCTCGTGGGTCGGACCAAGCTCAGCGATACGCCCCGCGTAGAGAACCGCTATGCGGTCGGCGATCTGGCTGGCCACCGCAAGATCATGGGTGATGAGAATGACGCTGCAGCCGAACGTATCGCGTAGCTCGCGGAGAAGGTCGAGGACCTGCGCCTGGACCGTGACGTCCAGCGCGGTGGTCGGCTCGTCCGCGATGATGAGAGAGGGGCTTCCTGCCACTGCGATCGCGGCCATGATGCGCTGCCGAAGTCCACCGGACAGTTCGTGCGGGAAAACCCGGAACCTCAGTTCGGCATCTCCGATGCCCACCGCCGACATAAGTCGAATCGCCTCGGCGTTGTCGCGGGTAACTTCGGTGATCTGCTTCCCGACACGCATAGTCGGGTTCAACGACGTCATGGGGTCCTGGAAGATCACCCCAAGTTCGTCACGGCGCACCTGGCGCAGCGCCTGTGCCGATCCGTGCACGATGTCGGTTCCGGCCACCCTGAGGGCCCCCCCGAGGATCGGCTTTGATGCGCTCGGAAGGAGTCCCATCAGCGCGAGCGCGAGGACGCTCTTACCCGATCCGGATTCGCCGACCAACCCCACAATTTCGCCGGGCCCAACCGTGAGATCGATACCCCGTAAGATATCGGAACGGACGCCGTCGCGTTCGAGGCTGAGTGAAAGACTCTCAATTGCTGCCGTCTCGGTCCTGGTGTTCGTGGACCGTTCACATGGCCGACTAGTCGAAGTCACCGCTTACTACCTCCTCTTCCTTTCCGATGTTCTCGCCGTGCGGGTCGGGCGCGGTGGTTCGGACCGCGTCGTAAATTTCGCGTGGTTGGGTAAACCAGACGTTCTCGCTGTGCGCGACCATGTGTTCAAGCGCTCGGGTGATCTGTTTGAGCCGGAATGGAACGCCGGAGATGAAGGAGTGGAGAATGATGCTCATCACGAGCGGCTGTTCGTCGGTGGTGGAAAGCAGCTCGTCGAATTCGTCGATGATCATGTCGGCAAACCCGCTCGCACCGACGTGGCGGCCGATCATCGAGGTGCTGTCGTTCAACTCGAGACCGTAGGGAATGGCCAGGAGAGGCGCTCCGCGCGTTCTGAGCCACACCGGTTGATCGTCCATCCGAAGGTCCATGATGTAGCGGTAGTCGCTGGCGGCAAGCAGATCGACGGTGTTCTTGGTGTGGGTCAGCCATGGGCTCGACCAGCCAAGGGGCGCAGAGCCTTCCTCAGCGCGGATCCGGTCTGAGACAGCGGTCAGGTATCCCCGTTCGTCGGCTTCGTCGAGCCCTTCGAGCGAATCCGAGTTCGAGATGCCGTGGCCGACGAATTCTGCGCCGAGACGACGGGCTTCATCGATCAATGCCGGCGCCGAGTCGTACACCGCGGTGTTCAGAAGAATCGTTGGCGGAATGCCCAAGGATTCCAGGCGCTTCAGCAGGCGGAAACCGCCCACCCGGTTGCCGTAGTCGCGCCAGCTGGCATTGACCAGGTCGGGCGCGGGCACATCCTGAAGTAGATTCTCCGCATGCCCATCCCCGAAGTGGTAGTCCTCGATACCTATCGCGACGTAGACGGCCAGTTTCTTGTCGTCCCGCCACGGGGTGCGAGCGCGTCCAAGAATCGGCACGTAGTCATATCGTTCGTGTGAAGTCAGCTGACGCGTCAGCGACGCGGCGTGGGTGGACGAGGTCATGTCGTTCCGATCCATCTGTTCATGCCGAGATCCGTCTGCCGCGCCGTTTCCACGATCTCTTTCACAAAGGCGTGTGCGCTGTGGGCGGCTGTGCGTGCTTCTTCGATCAGCGGGCGTTTGCGGGCGAACAGGTCTCGCGCCTCGTCAAGAAGGTCATCCTCGTCCACGGTTGTTATCTGGCCATTCTGGAAAACCACCACGCCGTCGACCATGGTCAGGCGGACACTCCCGCCAGACTCGCAATACACCAGCTGCCCCCGAAGGTCATTCAACGGAGTGAACGGCAACGTGTGCAGATCTAGCAATGCCAGGTCCGCGATATGTCCTTCGCTTACCGCACCAAGGCGATCCGATTGGAGCAGCGCGGCGCTGCCTCCCTGCCACAGGCTGTCCAGGATCTCCGTCGCGGTGGGCCACAAGTCCTCGTCCAGGCCCGAGACGTTATGGATAAGTCCCGCCGCCTTGATGACCCCCCAGAGGTTGGCCGAGTCGTCGCAAATAGCCTCGTCGATTCCGAGCGCCACCGGAATGCCGAAGTCTTTCATCCGTCGGTACGGCGCCACGCCGCTGCCCAACCGTAAATTGCTGACGGGATTATGAGCGATGACCGCCCCCGCGTCGGCGATCAGTTCGAGGTCGTGGTCGTCGACCCACACAGCGTGGATCACGTTCATCCGCTCGCTGAGCAAACCCAGCTCCGCGGTGTACTCAACCAGGGACCGCCCCCTGAAGCGTGGCTGTTCGGTTGCGAGCGTGCGTTGCGTCTTCGTCTCGAGCATGTGGGCGAAGATCGGGATGTGGTGTTCGCGGCTCAGCTCGTCCAGCGCCTGGAAGTAGGCCACACTCACGCGCTGGGGCGCGGAAATGGAGACTGCGGCTGTCAGCCTTCCTCCCTGGGCGCCGTGCCACGTCGACAGGAGGTACCCGTACATCTCCAGAAGGCCAGCCCGATCCAGTGGTGCCGCCGTATCGAGCATCGGGTTCGGCCCCCTCCCACGGAGGAAAGGCAGTTTCTCCCGCTCGGGAAGCTCAGGCTGGTCAAGGGCAACACTGGCGCGGATACCGCAATCCGAATATGCCTGCATCACCGCGTCGACGATGTCCGGGGTGGGGAACGGCATCAGAAACGCGTCGTCCTGCACAGTTGTCGTGCCGGCGCGAAGCATCTCCAGTGCGGCCAGCATCGTTCGCAGGTAGGCCTCACGCGGAGTGGGAATCAGCGCGGCATCAACTGGCGATTCATACAGCATGAACAGCTCGAGGGGCATGCTTCGCAGCGAACCTTTCAAGTGGTTCGCGGGCGAATGGAAGTGCGCGTTGATGAGACCCGGAATCAGAACGTGTCGGGCATGCCCGCTGATCACTTGAACGTTGATGCCCGCGATGCCACGCGCTTGAACGCCAATCGAGCTGATCCGGTTGCCGGAGATCAACACGTCGGTGGGGCCGGTCATGCCGGCAGCGCTGTCGGCGTCGTAGACGAAAACGTTCTCAAACAACGTGGCGCGAGGAGACGCTTGTGGCATCACAGCACCGCCTGCGGAGGCCGGGTGGCTCGGGCCCACGTATTCACTCGCGACGTGCGGAGCGACTGGGCCACCAACCCCTCCGCCATGGTCAGGGCCGCGGCCACACCCTCGATGACGGGCGCTCCCAGGATCTGTCGGAGCGGCTCCACGAGGTCAGAAAGCCCAGCACAGCCCAAGATGATCGCCTCCGAAGAGTCTTCGATCAGAGATCGCCGAGCGGCTGCGGCGAACGTGTCGAGAAGGTGCAAAGAACCGTGAGCTACCGCCGAAACCGGCTCGTCGACCGCGCGGACCGCACACCGATGCGCCAACCCGAGCGAGCGGAGTACCCGCTCAGACTGCTCGAGTGTGCGCCGCGGCATCGTGATGATGCTGAAGCGGTGAGCGATCAGGGCAGCCGTCATGATGGCCGCCTCCGTCATACCGACGACCGGTCCCTCGGCGGCCTCCCGGGCACCCGGTAGGCCGGTGTCGCCAAAGCAGGCGATCACATACGCATCCGGTCGAGCGGCGGCGGCCTCGAGGCGATCGACTTCGGTGAGGACAGACCACGAACCCCACACCTCGTCGCAGTGGCTTTCGATACTCGGTACGCCGCGCTGGGGGGTGATACCGATCAATTCCGTGTCCGGGCGGGCGACCGCGGCGGCGGAGACCAACATTGAGTCGGTCATGGCGACCGTCGAGTTGGGGTTGACAATGGCGATCCTCATGGCGTGAACGCCCCGACGAGCCCATCGATCCCGAACGCGCTGATCGCGATCCGCGCCGCTCGCGAACCGGCACGAGCAGCGACCACCGCGTCACCCGAAATCAGGTGATTCGCAGCAAATGCGCCGCAAAATGCATCGCCGGCACCCGTACTGTCCACCGCGACCGTTCTCTCTGTCGGCACCTCCACCATCACGTCGCCGTCGAGCACCAGGCTGCCCCTTTCGGCGCGCTTGATGACGACAGTGCGCGGGCCGAGACGCTGGAAGGTGCGGGCAGCCTGCCCGAGATCGTTCGTTCCGGCGAGAGTGACCGCCTCGATCTCGCTCGGCATGAAGACATCCGACACCGCGATCATTGCGTACAGAAGATCTCGGTTACCGTCGAGATAGTCCTCCTGCACATCAAGGTAAAGTGCGGCCCTAGAGTTTGTGCGAAGCCACGGCGTGAGCACCAATTGCGATCGCAGGCTCATCGCCGTCAGCATGAATCCATCCGCGTCGAGCAAGGCCGAGGCCACATCCTCTGGATAGACCGACAGGGTGTCGAATTCATCCTCCGTCGACATCATGTTCCACGTCCGCCCACCGCCAGAGTGGTACAGGATTTCGTTGCGAATGGTGGGAATGTCCCGATGCGGCAAGTTGTCGGTCCGCACGCCGGCGTGGTGCAGTGAATCGAGCACCCACCGCGGGAGGTCGCTTCCGACACGTGCCAGCATCCGCACGTCCTCGAGATAGAGTCGTGCCGCCAACGCTGCATAAGCCGCGTCGCCCCCCATTGCGGGAGCGCTACGAACGCCACCGTGAATCGCTTCATCAATGGTGAGATTCCCGACGCAGACCAGCGTCGGTCCGCCGGGCTGATGATCAGCCATTGAGTTGTTCCTCGGCTCGCATAAACTTGGCCATCCCGAGGTGATACCCGACCAGCTGCGCAGCAATCATATAGAGCATGGGGCTAAGGAGCTCACTGACGTGGGGAAGTTCAAAGACGCGGTTAGCGTGGTCGTCGAAGGCATGCTCCCCCACCGTGGTGAATGCGTACAGCTGACCGCCATAACGACGGGCATCACGACCGGTGTCAACTGCCCGCGGAACCGAAGGGCCGCTCGGCGCGAAGACAAACAGCGGCTCCTTCGGCTTCTGGGAGTTGTAGTGGTGGTACTCCTCGACCTGTATCTCCACGGCGTGATCCGGCGTCGTTTCCTTGACCTTTGCCGCCCCGACAATTGCTGCGGCCCAGGTGGGCCCAGCCGCTGAGAACAAGTACATCGAGCGGTCGACCTCCGTCCGGGAGATTTCGGCGATCGGTTTGTCATTGTCCTGCAGCACAAGGTCGACGAGAGTCGGAAGCGTGGAAACCTCCTGAGCAAGTCTGTCGGCGCCGGGTACCGCGCGAAGCACCCCGATATCGGCTGCTAGTCGAAACAAAAGTGCAAGAGCCGCCGTCGACGACTGGGTGGGCCAGCCCACCCGGGTGGCCTGGATGAGGAGGGTCCGTTCACTTTCCTCATCCAGGGTGGAGCCGACCGTGTTCGTGACGGCAATCGTCATGGCCTTCGCGTGCTGGGCGACCAGAACCGCCTCGACAGTTCGGGTCGTCTCGCCCGAACTCGATAGGGCGATGACCAGGGACCGGGCACTGACCAGGTGCTGACTGTAGTAGGCGAACTCAAGGCTCTGAATGGGCTCGCAGGGTACTTCCAGCATGAATTCGAAAAGGCGCCTGGCCGCTGTCATCACCGCGAAAGAGTCCCCCGCGCCCACCAGAAACACCCGATCGAACTGCGACCCGGCGACCTGTGCCGCAACAGTGGCCAGCTCAGCTTCGTTGCTTCTCCACGTTTCGCGAATCGCCTCCGGCTGACCAAACATTTCACCGCGGGTGGCATCCACCCGCCGCCGACGCTTCGGGTCCAGAGCATCATCGCTGGGCAGTGCGAGAATTCCGGCGCGTTCAGCTCGAGATACGCACTCGACAACTCGCTTCTGGCGTTCGTCCAGCGGACTGAATTCATCCAGCAGCGGACTTTCGAGAACCGTGTTCGGCGTCATTCGGGTGTCTCCAATGCGGTGTAGCGGAGCCTGTGGGATTGGGTATGTGTGAAACGAATCGGAGTGTCGCCCCGCCGTCAGTTCTCCCTTTGCAGGCGGAGGGCCCCGAAAAGGCGCGCTCTGGCAGGATCGATCCGAGCGTCGTAGCCGGACCCAGCTTTAAGTGCACTGCCCAGGATTGCACCGTCCGACCCGTTGAGCGCCGAAACGAAATTATCGATGGTCACCCGCCCGCCGATCAGGAGGTCGATGTCGTCACCCAAGAGATCCCGCACGGCAGCGATGTCGCTGAGCGCATCGTCCACACCGCTATCCCGGGTCACAATAAGTTTGTTCGCGCCTCCGAACGACCGTGCCTCGGCGGCGGCCCAGCGAACATCCCCGGTCACCGCCAGACTGGTCGCTTCGTGGGCGTCCGCCCAGACCTCGACGTCACTTCCCAGCAGACGCTTCATGTGGCCGACCTGCAGGGAGCACCCCTCGATCCAGCCAGTCGGTCCGGTCGAGACCCCGGTCAAGACCTTGACACGGACGAATTGCGCGTCGATGGCATGCGCGATCGCTACCGAAGACGCCCCATCGTTGTGACCGACGATGACGCCGAGCGAGATGTTCGTGGATCTCCGCACTGCCGCGCCGATCACGCTCAGGGCCGCCACCGTCGGCGGACCCGCCACAGTCGATTGCGGTTCGTCACTGGCGTCTTGCACCATGACGTCGGTGAAGCCAGCGTCCGCCAGCACGACAGCGTCTTCTGCGGCTGCCTCAGCCATTGCGGAAACGGATCTGCCGGCGTAGTTCACAGCACCGGGCAGCGGGGGAAGGTGCAGCACACCTACCAGACGAAACGCGCTCATCGTTGAGTCCATCCAGGTTGTAAGTAGTAGCAACAGTATACAATCGGAGGCGGAAGTCAAGCGTTCAGCTTAAATTAACTGCCTATTGCCACCGCTACTGGTTCGCTGGTATACAGAAAATCTGAGCTGTTGCAACCCTCCGGGCCTGCCCGGCTCTCGTGCTGGACGTCCCATGAACGCGTTGGAATCAGGACAAGGCCGACTACGCAGACCCGCCGGGCAACTGCTTCTCGGCGCGCTGGTGGAACTATTAGGGGTGCGCGGGACGTTGGCGACAGTTGGTCTGCTCGACCTTCTCATTGTCGTACCCCTGGCAATGGTTAGTAGTCGCCGCTAAGGCAACGCGATTCGGCTGCCCCTGTGGCACACGTGTGAGGTCCTGGGCGCGCGGTCCGCGCCGACCGACCCGATACGCTCCCCCAACCCTGGGAGTGCCGTTCGCGCTGCGACTCGGCGGACACGATGAACGGAACTTCGGAACCGGTGAGATGGTCCTATCCACCCGGCACTCGCCGGACGACCGCAGCTACTACCACTGCGGCCGTTCGTTCATCGCCACCGGGAAATGTGGACTGGCTTTGACCGCCGGCGGCTGTGAATTGCCAAATTAACTGGTTCTGGCTCAAGTTTCGTGAAGCTGATGGGCTGCCGATCGCGGCAAAGACCAACGTCCAGTCCTGCGGTGGGGCGGTTGCCCGGTGACGTTTTGACCGGTTTCGCAGGTGAGCCGCACGCCGCGTTCGGGTATCGGGGGGACGGCTGTGCCCGGGAATAGCACACCCGATGCCTTGACCCCGTCGAACGGCGGAGAACGTGCAGCCACCGGGCCGCACGTTCTGCGGATGGCGCCGGGGGCCCTGGGCATGTTGGGTGACTTTTCGGTGGCCGTCACCATCGCAGCGGTGGCGGCTGTTCAATGCGGGGCGCGGCCTGCCGTGGCGTCACCCAGGGCGGCGTCGATGGTGCGGTCGATGGTTACTGGTGTTCGCGACGTTCAGGACAGCAGTATCAGTTTCCTCAGCAGGTCGTGGTTGGCACGTCCGAACAGCTGCATCTTGCGGGCCTTGATCTTGTTGACGGTGCCCTCAACCGCGCCTGAGTTGTACGGCAACGTCAGCCCGGCGGTGACGGCCTCAAGGTCGAGGCGGATCCCGCGGGTGAACGAGCGCAGCGCCGGCAGGTCGTGATCGACGGCGGCCATCCACGCTGTCAGCGTGTCCTTGTCGCCGGAAAGGTCCTTGATCATCCGGGCGAAGCCGGCCACCTGCCTGACGGCGGCGTCGATCTGGGGGCACCGGGCCCGGATCGCTTTCAGACGCGCCTCGTCGGCGGGGTCCAGATCGCCGGGCAGGCCGGTGATCCATCCGGTGACCTGCCGCACCGCCGGCGGCCGGTTCCGCAGCACCTGGGT
>JAABUP010005918.1_pt1 | contig 18030 bp, 14 predicted proteins | sample 5559201 | NCBI WGS metagenome assembly JAABUP01 (sample SAMN10711887, study PRJNA513373) | rock metagenome | isolation source: Antarctica rocks | place: Antarctica
ACGTCCTCGTCGGACTCGACGACGACGATCCCGTCCGGGGTGCCCACCCGGCCCTCCTCGATCTGCCCGGCCAGCCACTCGGTGGAGACCAGGCGCTCCGGGTGGGCGTACGAGCTGAACTTGGCTGTGTCGTCCGCGACGGCGGTCATGACGGTCACCTCTTGGGTCGGGAGCTCACTGATGTCCGGTCCTTATCCTGGCACGCACCGCTCGTCCGGCCGGCGCGCGCCCACCCAGGGAACGCCTAACCGCGTCCCTGTATGCCGGGGGAGCGGGCCGGCGTGTGCCGCCCGGGCACCCGTTGCCGTTTCGCCGCTCCTGGGCCACTGTGGGACGAGAGAACTCAGCGGTTCCACCTTCCGACGGGCGGGCGACATGTCATCAGAGGCGACGGCGACACAGACCGACGGTCCAGGCCGCGAAGGCCAGACCGAGCTCAAGCGGGTGATGGGCCCCGGCCTGCTCCTGCTCTTCATCGTGGGTGACATCCTCGGCACGGGCGTCTACGCCCTGACCGGTGACGTCGCCGCCGAGGTCGGCGGGGCTGCCTGGGCTCCGTTCGTCGTCGCCTTTGCGGTGGCCATGGTCACCGCGTTCTCCTATCTCGAGCTCGTGACGAAGTACCCCCAGGCGGCAGGTGCGGCGCTCTACACGCACAAGGCGTTCGGCGTCCATTTCCTCACCTTCATCGTCTGCTTCGCGGTGATGTCCTCGGGCATCACGTCGGCCTCGACCGCGTCCAGGGCGTTCGCGTCGAACCTCGCCAAGGGCTTCGGGCTCGACTCAGCCAACAAGGCGATGATCACCCTCATCGCGCTGGGTTTCATGACCCTGGTGGCCGCCGTCAACTTCCGCGGTGTGGGCGAGAGCGTGAAGGCCAACATCGTCCTGACCTGCGTGGAGGTCTCCGGACTGCTGCTGGTGATCTTCGTCGGGTTCTTCGCGATCTTCGGCGGCAAGGGCGACTTCTCCCGGACGGTCATCTTCGACTCTCCGAGCGACAAGAGCGCGTTCTTCGCCGTCACCGCCGCCACCTCCCTGGCGTTCTTCGCCATGGTCGGGTTCGAGGACTCGGTCAACATGGCCGAGGAGACCAAGGACCCCGTGCGGATCTTCCCGAAGATGATGATCAGCGGGATCCTCATCACCGGCGTCATCTACGTGCTCGTGTCCCTGTGCTCGGTGGCGCTCGTGCCCGTCGGGGAGCTCGCCAAGAGCGACACCCCCCTGGTGAATGTCGTCGAGACGGCCGCCCCCGGCATACCGATCAACACGTTGCTGCCGTTCATCTCGATGTTCGCCGTGGCGAACTCCGCCCTCATCAACATGCTCATGGCCAGCCGGTTGCTCTACGGCATGTCGCGCCAGGCCGTCCTCCCCGCCTTTCTCGGCAAGGTGCACCGGGGCCGAAGGACCCCGTGGGCCGCCATCCTTTTCACGACGGCCCTCGCCTTCGGCCTCATCGTCTACGTCAGCTCGGCGAGCTCCGACGCCATCGCGACCCTCGGCGGGACGACGTCGCTGCTCCTGCTCGGGGTGTTCACGCTGGTCAATATCTGCGTCCTGGTCCTGCGGCGCCGGGACAGGGACACCGACCTGACCCGCCGTGACCTCGACGCCGACCCGTCGAACGACGCCGAGCCGCCGGTCAGCAGGAACCACTTCGTCACGCCGACGGTCCTGCCGATCATCGGAGCGGTCGCCTGCCTGTTCCTCGTCACCCCGTTCTCGGGCAGGGCGTCGTCGCACTACGTCGTCGCCGGGCTCCTGCTCGCCCTGGGCGTCGTCCTGTGGGCCGTGACGTGGATGGCCAACCGGGCCTTCGGGGCGAAGAAGACCTACTTCCGCGACCCCTCCGACCTATCGGGTGACGGACCCCGCTAGCCGAGCCTCGCCAGGTCTGCTCGGCAGGTGCTCTCGAACGTGTCGAGCTCCTTCAGGGCGTCGTCGAGGTCACGCCGGCGCTGCTCCAGGTCGGCCCGCCGCTCGTCGATCTGGCCCAGGACGTACTCGAGCTGCGACGAGCGACCCCGTGGCGCGTCGTAGAGGTCGATGATCGTGCGGATCTCCTCGAGCGGAAACCCGAGCCGCTTGCCCCGCAGGATGAGCCCCAGCCGGGTGCGGTCACGTCGGTGGAAGATCCGCTGCGTGCCGCGCCGTTCCGGAGTGATCAGACCGAGCTCCTCGTAGTGCCGCACGGCGCGGTGGGTCAGGGCGAAGTCGTCGGCCACCTCGGCGATGGTCCACGTCTGCCCACGGGTTGTGGTGCCACTTGTCATGGCGCCGATTGTGCTTTACGTTTACGTCAACGTCAACATCTGGGGGCTCCGCCCCCAGAACCCCCCGAAAAGCCGCCTGGCTGGGATCCGCGTCTGAAGGGACACCGATGTTCGAGCTGACCAAGGAGCACGAGGACTTCCGCGCAGTGGTGCGCGACTTCGCCGAGGCGGAGGTTGCCCCGCACATCGCGCAGTGGGACCGCGAGGCCCACTTCCCGACCGACCTCATGCCCAAGATGGGTGCTCTGGGACTCTTCGGGCTCGTCGTGCCTGAGGAGTACGGTGGCTCGGCCGACGGGCAGGGGGCCGACTTCACCGCGTTGATCGTCGCCATCGAGGAGCTCGGCCGGGTCGACCAGTCGATCGGCATCACCCTCTCGGCCGGCGTCGGCCTCGGCATCAACCCGATCCTCACCTACGGCAGCGAGCAGCAGAAGCAGCGCTTCCTGCCCGACCTGGTGGCCGGGCGGGCGCTGGCCGGGTTCGGGCTGACCGAGCCGGAGGCCGGCTCGGATGCCGGGGCCACCCGCACCCGGGCGGTCCGGGAGGGCGACGAGTGGGTCGTCAACGGCGCCAAGGCGTTCATCACCAACTCCGGCACCGACATCACCTCCGTCGTGGCCGTGACCGCCCGCACCGGTTCCAACGACGACGGCTCCCCACAGATCTCGGCGATCTTGGTCCCCGCTGGCACACCGGGATTCGTCGTCGAGCCTGCCTACCACAAGCTGGGCTGGCACGTGTCGGACACGCACGGCCTGACCTTCGACGGCTGTCGGGTCCCGGCCGAGAACCTCCTCGGCGCCGAGGGCCAGGGCTTCCGGCAGTTCCTCAAGACCCTCGACGACGGTCGCATCGCCATCAGCGCCCTCGCCGTCGGATGCGCCCAGGCCTGCCTCGAGCTGTCGACCGACTACGCCAAGACCCGAGTGGCGTTCGGCCGACCGATCGGTGCGAACCAGGGGATCTCCTTCCAGATCGCCGACCTCGCCGTGATGGTGGAAGCGGCCCGGACCCTGACCTACAAGGCCGCGTGGCTCAAGGACGAGCTGCACCTGGGCCGTCGGTCGGTCCAGGACGTGAAGCAGGCTGCCGCCATCGCCAAGCTCTACTCCACCGAGGCGGCGGTGACCGCCACCCGGATCGCGACCCAGGTCTTCGGCGGCAACGGCTTCATGGAGGAGTTCCCCGTGGCCCGGTTCTTCCGGGACGCCAAGATCCTCGAGATCGGCGAAGGCACCTCCGAGGTCCAGCGGATGCTCATCGCCCGCGGCCTCGGCCTGCCGGCATGACGAGCGTGCAGCGCCCACCGGATTCGTCTGCGGTCCCACCGTCCGCCGATCCGGAGCCGCCGCGGACGAATCGGGGGGGAACGCAGGGTCGGACGCCGGTCGATCCCCAGGTGGACCCGAGGGTCACCGATGTCCGCAAGCGGCTCAGCGCGGCATACGAGGCCTCGGCGAAGGCGCCCGACAAGGCGCGAGCGAAGCTCGACGCGCAGGGCAAGATCTACGTCCGCGAGCGGATCGGCCTGCTCGTCGACGAGGGCTCGTTCGTCGAGGACGGCCGCTACGCCAACGCCACGGCCGCCGGGTTGCCCGCGGACGGCGTCGTCACCGGTCGCGGCACGGTCGACGGGCGGCCGGCGATCGTCATCGCGAACGACCCGACGGTCAAGGCCGGATCGTGGGGAGCCCGCACCGTCGAGAAGATGGTGCGCGCCACGGAGATGGCACTGCGCGAGGAGCTGCCCGTCTTCTGGTTCGTCGACTCGGCCGGCGCCCGGATCACCGACCAGGTGGAGATGTTCCCCGGCCGCCGCGGCGCGGGACACATCTTCCACAACCAGGTCGCGCTCTCCGGCAAGGTGCCCCAGATCTGCTGCCTCTTCGGCCCGAGCGCCGCCGGCGGGGCCTACATCCCGAGCTTCACCGACATCGTCATCATGGTCGAGGGAAACGCGTCGATGTATCTCGGCAGCCCCCGCATGGCCGAGATGGTGATCGGCGAGAAGGTCTCGCTCGAGGAGATGGGCGGCGCCCGGATGCACTGCACCGTCTCCGGCTGCGGTGACCTCCTCGCCCAGGACGACGTCGAGGCGATCGAGCTCGCGAAGCTCTACTTCTCCTACCTGCCGGGCAGCTGGCGTGACGCCCCCCCGAGCTACGGGCCGGAGGAGCCGACGATGCCGCTAACCCGGCATACCGTGCCGGAGCGGGAGTCAGTGCCCTTCGATGTCCACGAGGTCATCGACGGCCTGCTCGACGACGAGTCCTTCTTCGAGATCAAGCCGCTCTTCGCCCCCGAGCTCGTCATCGGCTTCGGCCGGATGGGCGGTGAGAGCGTCGGCATCGTCGCGAACAACTCCGCCGTCAAGGGCGGCGTCCTCTTCGCCGACAGCGCCGACAAGGCGGCGAGGTTCATCTGGCTCTGCGACGCGTTCTCCGTCCCGCTGATCTACCTGGCCGACGTCCCCGGCTTCATGATCGGCTCGGAGGTGGAGCGTGGCGGCATCATCCGGCACGGCGCCAAGATGGTGTCCGCCGTCGCGGAGGCGACCGTCCCGCAGTTCTGCGTCATCGTCCGCAAGGCCTACGGCGCGGGGCTCTACGCCATGGGCGGGCCGGGGTTCATGCCCGACGCGACCCTGGCGCTGCCGACCGCCCGGATCGCGGTGATGGGGCCGGAAGCCGCCGTCAACGCCGTCTACGCCAACAAGATCGCCGAGGTGGCGGCCGCAGAGGGCGCGCAGGCGCGCGAGGCCTTCGTCGCCGGGATGCGTCGGGAGTACGAGGAGGACGTGGACCTCGAGCGGCTCGCCGCGGATCTCGTCCTGGACGGCATCGTGGAGGCCGACGAGCTGCGCACCGAGCTGCTGCACCGGCTGCGCTACGCCTCCCGCCGAGACCGCGCCTTCAGCGATCGGCGCAGGTCGGTCCCCCCGGTCTGACCCCGTACTCTGGGGGCTTCGACCATGCGGCCTTGACTCGAAGGGGTGCCCCATTTCCGCCGTTGCCACCGCCGAGCCGGACGCCCCTGCGCCGGCCGGCTTGCCCTGGTGGCGGCGGTTCGAGATCTGGTTCCCCTTGGCGGTCTACGCCGCCACCCGCGTCTTCGCGGTCATCGTCGTGCTCATCCTCCAGCGCTCGCAGATCGCCCTGCCGGCCCCGAACGGGATCCTGCGGATCCTGTTCCCCACCGACAAGGCCCCCGGCTACTGGGTCGTGATGGGCAACTGGGACGGGCAGTGGTACCAGGAGATCGCCACCCACGGCTACCCGACCACCCTGCCGATGACCGACCAGGGCACCGTGGACATGAACCCGTGGGCGTTCTTCCCGCTCTACCCCATAACCGTCGGGGTGGCGATGCGGCTGACCGGGCTGAGCTTCTACGTCGTCGGGGCAGTCCTGGCGACGCTCACCGGTGCCGTGGCCATGGTCCTGCTCTTCCGGCTCGTCGACCAGGCCGTGGGGCGCTGGGAGGCCGTCGTCGCCGTGGTCGGGCTGTGCACGTTCATCACCGCACCGATCCTCCAGGCGACCTACACGGAGTCGCTGGCGATCCTGCTCGTCGTCGTCGTCCTCATGCTGGTCCGGGCCCGGCGCTACTGGTGGGTGGCCGTCGCGCTCGTCCTGCTCGCGTTGAGCCGCAACGTCGTCCTCGCCATGGCGCCGGTGATCGTCGCGCACGCCGTCGTCCGCTGGCGCAAGGAGGGGGACGCCTTCACCCGGCGGGAGCGGGTCCTGCTGGGAGCGCTGACGGTCGAGGCGGCGGCGTTGACCGGGCTCTGGCCGGCGATCATCGGCCTCGTCACGCGCACGCCGGATGGCTACACGCAGACGATGCAGGCGTGGAAGGTCGGCAGCGAGCTGAAGATCGGGTCCTGGTGGACCTACCTCATGAACGCCTACGGCTGGGTCGGGGCGCTCTTCGGGATCGCTGCCGTGGCGGCGTTCGCCTGGTTCATGCTCACCCACCGCACGTGGCACTGGGGGCCGGAGATCTGGGGCTGGGCGGGCGCCTACCCGGCATACCAGCTGCTCGTCACCAACTCAGGACCCTCGCGACTGCGCTACGCCATCCTCGCCTTCCCCTTCACCCTGCTCATCGCATGGTTCCTCAACCTCCAACGGTGGCGACGGTGGAGGCTGCTCCTGCTGGCGGGCGTCGCCGTCTGCGGGCTGGCGCAGCAGGTCTGGTGGCTGCAGAACTACCTCCTCGTCAGCCATCTCGACGGGCCGATCTACTTCCCCTGAGCCACGTCGAACCACCCGACGCCGATGTCCCCGAGCAGCTCACGCAGGAGCGGCAGGGACAGGCCCACGACGTTGTGGTGGTCGCCCTCGATGCCGGTGACGAAGGGGCCGCCGAGCCCGTCGACGGTGAAGGCGCCCGCGACGGCGAGCGGCTCACCGGTCGCGACGTAGGACTCGACCTCCGCGCCGGTCAGCGTGGCGAAGTGGACAGTCGTGGATGCAGTGGCGCCCAGGGTGGCGCTCGTCCCGCCCGCGGCCTCGTCACGCTCGTCCCGCAGCCAGTGCCCGGTGTGGAGCACGCCCGAGCGACCGCTCATCCGCTGCCACTGCGTGACCGCCTCCGCGGCATCGGACGGCTTGCCGTGCGCCACGCCGTCGAGCTCGAGCACCGAGTCGCAGCCGAGAACGACGGAGCCGCTCTGCTGCGCTGCGACGGCCTCACACTTGGCCCGGGCAAGGAGGAGAGCGACGTCACCGGGCTCCAGCTCGCCGTGGCGCTCGATCGCGGCCCTGACGACGGCCCCCTCGTCGACGTCGCTGACGATGACGGACGGCTCCACCCCTGCACTGCGCAAGGTCGACAGCCGGGCCGGTGAGGCGGAGGCGAGGACGAGGGAGACCCGAGCGCGATCAGTCATGCCTTTGCCAGGCCCGGAACGCCGACGCGATGGGCCGCGGCCCCTCTTCCCTCTCGGTGGGGTAACCGAGCTCTGCGTCGAGCCGGCGGTGGCCATAGGGCAGCGAGGTGACTCGCAGGGGTCCGACCTCGATGGCGAGGACGGCAAGCATGAGCGCGAAGAGCAGCCAGCCCAGCCCCAGAGCCCAGCCCTCGTCCACGAGATGCGCCCCTTTCGGTCGCCAGCGCCGCCGTGTGCGGTTCGTGGTCCTGTTCTACCCCCACGGTCGTCCCGGGTGAACCCGCCGCGCGGAGCGCGAGGGACATTGCCCGGATCCGCTATGGCTATGGCTATGGCTATGTCGGGCGGACCTCCTCCGCGCGTGCTGGGGGCGGGGGCTCAGCACGCGATCGCCGGGCGAGGGCGATGCCCTGGCGGGACAGGAACACAGCCGCAGTGGCACAGACCAGCCCGAGCACCAGTCCCAGGGCAACGTCCGGCATGTGGTGCACGTGGGCGGCGACCCTAGCGGCCCCTAGCGCGGTGGCCAGTGCCAGGAGAGCGATGCCGAGGAGACGCTTGTGTGCGACGACGACCCCGGCCACCGCCGCGGCGAGCGTGGTGTGGTCGGACGGGAAACCGTTGTCCGCGCCGTGCGGGATCAGCGGCGGTCGGCCGTCCACGACGAAGGGTCGCGGATCGGTCCACAGGCTCCCGGCGACCTTGACGCACACCACGACGAGGATCATGGCGAGGACAGCGGAGAGGGCGAGGGAGAGCCGGCGATCGCGACGGGTCACCAGCCAGGCAACGACGGCGCCCACCGCCACGAGATACAGACCTCCCTGGGCGACAAGAGCGACAAGGGTGTTCACCGGGCAAGCGTGTCCTACCAGCCTGAACCTGAGCTGAGGGAGCGCGTATGCCGTGCCTCGCCCCCGAGGGCGGCGCACGGCATACGCGCTGCTCACCGCCGCAGGTGGGGCGCGACCTCAGCCGAGGATCTCGTCCACAAAGCACCACCGCCATGCCTCGCCGGGCTCGAAGCTGCGCATCACCGGGTGGCTCGAGACGTGGTAGTGCAGGTCGGCATGGCGGCCGATGGACGACTCGCAGCAGCCGACGTTGCCGCACTGCAGGCAGAGCCGGAGGTTGACCCAGGTCAACCCCTCCCGCTGGCAGTCGACGCAGGCCTCGGGCGTCTGCGGCTCGGCGCAGACCGGCGCGTCCTTGAGGTGGTCGCACTCCCCGCGCTGCGGCTCGGGCGTGAGGATGATCCGGTCCTGCTGCTGTTCGACTCGTGCGTCGGTGCCGGCGAGCATCGACTCCTCGAGGTCCAGAGTCCGCATCACCTCGTCGAGCACCTCGTGGTCGACCGTCCCGGTGTTGCGCAGCCGCAGCACCTCCTCGCGCTCCGCGACGAGCATCCCGCGCCGCAGTCGACGGTAGATCTCGTTGGGGCTGGGCTGGTCCTCACGGGTGACGCCGAGCCGTTCCCACGCGAGGTCGGTCCGCCGACGGCCGACGAACCGCAGCTGCTCGACGACCTCTGTCGGGGTGTCCGGCGTGACGTTCCGTTCGAGCTCGGCGTTGCCCTGGGCCACGGCACGCTGCAGGACGGTCGCCGTCTGCAGCGCGTCCTCGCGGGGGTCCGGGCCGTGCACGTCGAGCCGTTTGGCCAGCCAGGGCAGGCTGAGGCCCTGGATGAGCAGCGTGCCGATCGTCACGACGAGCGCGATGAAGACCAGCAGCTCCCGCCGCGGGGTCGTCGCCGGAAGGAGGAACGCCGCCGCCAAGGTGACCACACCGCGCATGCCCGCCCACGAGAGGACCATCCCGACCCGGACGAACCGTCGGTCATAGCGGCCACCCGGCGCGAGCAGGAGCACCGCCCCGAAGAGGAGGATCCACACCGGCCGCAGGAGCATGACGGCGAGCAGGACGACGAGGGCCAGCCCGATGGCGGGGCCCAGCCCGAAGGAGGACTCGGCCACCGCCACGTAGATGAGGTGCACCTGCAGCCCGATGACGAGGAAGACGGCGTTCTCGAGGAGGTACTGGATCGTCGTCCAGTTGAGCCGCTCGGCCATCCGGGACTGGGCCGACTGGATGACGGGGGCCTTGTGGCCGAGCAGGATCCCGCAGATGACGACCGCCAGGATGCCCGACGCGTGGAAGACCTCGGCGGGCAGGTAGGCGAGCCAGGGGGCGATGAAGGACAGGGCCGTGTCCGTCGTCGTGTCGGTGACCGCCCGCCGGATCCGGACCAGCACCCACGCGACGGCCAGCCCGACGAGGATGCCGCCGACCGCCGCCTGGAGGAAGTCGACGCCCACCTGCGCCAGGGTCACCGTGCCGGCGATGGCTCCGATCGCCGTGCGGACGGTCACCAGGGCTGTGGCGTCGTTGAAGAGGGACTCGCCCTCGAGGATCGTGACGATCCGCCGGGGGAGCCCGATCCGGCGGGCCACGGCGGTCGCCGCCACCGCGTCGGGAGGCGCGACGACCGCGCCCAGCGCCAGGGCCGCGGCGAACGGCACGTCGAGGAGCCACCAGACCACGAGGCCGACCCCGAAGGCGGTGAAGAGGACGAGCCCGACCGAGAGGAGCCCGATCACCCGCCGGTTGGCACCCAGGTCCACGAGCGACGTGCGGATCGACGCGGCATACAAGAGGGGAGGAAGAATCCCCAGGAGGATGATCTCTGGACCGACCCGGATGTCTGGGACCACCGGGACGAAGGAGAGGACGGCACCGACGGCGACGAGCAGCAGCGGCGCCGAGCCGCCGAAGCGCCGGGCTGCCGCGGCGACGGCCACCACGACCGCCGCGATGACCACGAGCGTCAGGGCAACTGTCACCGGGTCATCCTCGCAGCAGGGGATCCTGAGTCACATCAGCCCTGCGCGGTTGGCGACTCACGGTGCTTGGCGTCGGGAGCGACACCGATGAGGAGGGTGATGATCGCGGCGGCGACCATCGTCGCGCCGACCACCAGAGGCCGGTCTTCTGGTTGCCGGTGAGGTCGGCCAGCCAGCCGGTGATGTAGGGGGCTGCGAAGCCGGAGGTGTTGCCGACCGAGTTGATGAGCGCGATCCCGCTGGCCGCCGCGGCTCCGGTGAGGAAGGTCGTGGGCAGCGCCCAGAAGACGGGCAGGAACGCCATGATCGACATGGCGCACACGCTCACCGCCACCATCGCGGCGAACGGGCTGCCGAGGTAGAGCGTCACGGGGATCGCCGCCCCGCCGATGAGCAGCGGCAGCGCGACGTGCCAGACGCGCTCCTTCGTGCGGTCACCGTGGCGGGACCAGAGGAGCATCGTCGCCACCCCGAGGAGATAGGGGATGGCGTTGATGAACCCGCGCTCGAGAATCGTGTACTTGGTGCCGTACTGGCCCTCGAACCCCTTGATGATCGTCGGGAGGAAGAACCCGAGCGCGTAGAGGCCGTAGACACCACCGAAGTAGATGAAGGCGAGCGCCCAGACCCGGGGACGGGTCAGCGACTCACGCACCGAGACGTGGAACCGGGCGGCCTTGGCCGAGTCGTCGGCATCCATCTGGGCACCGAGGGCGGTGCGTTCTCCGGCCGTCAGCCACGCCGCATCCGCGGGACGGTCAGTGAGGAAGAACCAGCAGATGACGCCGAACACGATGGCCGGGATCCCCTCGACGAGGAACATCGTGCGCCAGCCGGCCAGGCCGAGGAACCCGTGACCCTGGTCGATCACCCAGGACGACAGCGGGGCGCCGATGGCGGAGGACAGCGGGATCGCCGTCATGAAGAGCGCGATGACGCGGGCCCGGTCCTTCTGCGGGAACCAGTAGGTGAGGTAGAGGATGATCCCCGGGAAGAAGCCGGCCTCGGCGATGCCGAGGACGAAGCGCAGGGCGTAGAGCCACCCGGAGTTGGGGACCCACGTCATGGCCGTGGCGACGATGCCCCAGGAGACCATGATCCGGGCGATCCACCGCCGCGCGCCGAACCGGTGCAGCGCCATGTTGCTCGGCACCTCGAGAAGGAGGTAGCCGATGAAGAACACCCCGGAGGCCAGCCCGAACATCGCCTGGGTCAGCCGCAGGTCGGTGTTCATCCCGTTCGGCCCGGCGAACGAGATGTTGGTCCGGTCGAGGTAGTTGATGAAGTAGAGGACCGCGAGGAACCAGATCAGCCGCTTCGCCACCTTCGAGGTCGCCGCCCTCAGGTCACGTTCCTCCACGGTGCCCGTGGCGCTTGCTGCGTCCGTCGCCATGTCCGTTCCTCTCGTGTTCGTCCCGTCTCAATGGGTATGCCGGGTGACCGCTGCGCCGTCGGGCGCCGCTCCGGAGCCCGGTCAGCCGAGCTCGTCGAGCACCGCCTCGCGGAGGGTGTCGAGCCCGACCCCGCCGATGTCCAGGGCGCGTCGGTGGAACGCCTTGGGATCGAACGCGTCACCCTCGCGCTGGCGCACCTCGTCCCGCAGCTGCAACCAGAGCCGCTCACCGATCTTGTAGGAGGGCGCCTGACCCGGCCAGCCGAGATAGCGGTCCAGCTCGAAACGCAGCCATGCCTCGCCCTGGTGGGCGTGCGCCCGCAGGAACTGCCACGCCTTGTCGTAGGTCCACTCGCCGCTGCCGACCTCGGCCGGCGCCTCGAACCCGCAGTGGACACCGATGTCGAGGACGACGCGCGCCGCACGCAGGGACTGCCCGTCGAGCCAGCCCATCCGGTTGCCCGGGTCGTCCATGTAACCGAGCTCGGACATGAGCCGCTCGGCATACAGGGCCCAGCCCTCGCCGTGGCCGGAGGTCCACGCCTCGAGTCGGCGCCACTTGTTCAGCAGCTCCGAGCGGAAGACCGTCTGGGCGACCTGGAGGTGGTGGCCTGGGACGCCCTCGTGGTAGACGGTCGTGAGCTCCTTCCACGTGCCGAACTGGTTCACGCCCTTCGGCACCGACCACCACATCCGCCCCGGCCGGCTGAAGTCGTCACTCGGTCCGGTGTAGTAGATCCCGCCGGTCTCCGTGGGCGCGATCAGGCACTCGATCGTGCGGACCGGCTCCGGGATGTCGAAGTGGACGTCGGCGAGGTTGGTGATGACCTCGTCGGCCTTGCCCTGCATCCATTCCTTGAGGGCGTCCTTGCCGTCCAGCTTGTAGCGGGGGTCCGTGTCGAGGACGGCGATGGCCTCCTTGACCGACGAGCCGGGTTCGATCTGCTCGGCGACCTCCTCCATCTGGGCGGTGATCCGGCCGAGCTCCTCCTGCCCCCAGCGGTAGGTCTCCTCCAGGTCGACCGCGGCGCCGACGAAGTAGCGCGACAGCAGCGCGTAGCGCTCGCGGCCGCAGGCATCCGCCTCCGGTGCGTTGTCGAGCAGCTCACCGCGCAGGAACTCACCGAGCCTCCCGTATGCCGCGGCGGCACCGTCGGCGGCCGCCTCGAGACGGGTCCTGAGGTCGTCGTCCAGCGGCTCGCCGTCCGACGTGGCACCCTCGACGAGCCGCGCGAAGTAGCCGTCGCCGGCGGTGAGCTCGGCGCACTGCTCGACACAGGCCGAGACCTGACGCCTGGGGGCGACGTTGCCCCTGGACCGGGCCGCGAGGAGGGACTCCTGGTACTGCTCCACGGCGGTCGGGATCCTCGTCAGCCGGGTGGCGAAGGTGGTCCACGCCGCGTCGCTGTCCTGGGGCATGAGGTCGAAGATGTCGCGGATGCCCTGCAGCGGCGAGGCCAGGACGTTGAGCGACATCTCCTCGAGACCAGCGGCGTGGATCTCCTCCGCCAGCCCGAGGCGCTCCCGCATCGCGGCGACGGTGACCCGGTCGATGTCGTCGACCGCGCTGGCCTCCGCGAGACGCTCGAGGGTCCGCCGGCGCAGGTCCGACATCGCCTCCGCCCCGGCCGGGGAGAAGTCGTCGAGGTCCTCGTCGTGCCCGGGGATGCCGAAGGTCGTCGCGGCGATGGGGCTGAGGGCGACCATGGAGTCGAAGTACTCCTCCGCAACGCGGTCCACATCGGTGTGCTCGCGGGTGGTCGTGCTCGGGGCGCTGGTGTCTGAAGTCACGCCCGCGAACGTATCGCAACCCATGGTGGCTCCGCCCCCGTGATCCCCCTCAAGAGCCGGGTCAGCTCAGCGACCGCAGAAGAGACCCCGGGCGGCGCATCGCGGTGGCCGTGGCAGTCGTGGGCGAAGCGTCTGTCTCTCCAGGTGGCATGGCCGCTCGGCTGGTCGGTAGGCCTCGGCGACCTCGCCCTCCGGCAGACCGCGGTCGACTAGGCCACGCTGGGCGTGTACGGCGGCTTCACGCTAGCGGCGGTCGTTGGGATCGTGCCGCTGGGCTACCCAGCGGCCACGTCGAGCGCCGTCCTGGCTGGTCATCGCACCGACGTGGACCGGATCCATGACGCCTGGGGCCGGTACGTGCTCGCCCTTGCAGTGTGGAAGCCCGCCCTCAGTTCGCCGGTTACGCACGGCCGTAGTTGCCGTCAAGGTCGCCGTGGGGATCAGCCCTGCGGCCCTCGCAGCCGCGCAGGCCCGCGGCGCGCTGAGCACGTCGAGACAAGCAGAACCCCGCTGATGCGGGTCGGCACCGCGTAGGTCGCGACGGCGTCGGCGCCGAGCGAGCGGGCCATAGTCACCAGGTACACGAACAGCAGGCCGGCGACCGCCTTTCCTACCCATCGTCGCCGCCAGCCCGTGAGCGGTCCCGTATGCGGAATGGGCGATTCTGTGAGAGCTCACTGGGCCTGGCTGACGCTGCTCATGTTGAAGTCGGCGACTCGGACCGGGGGCATCGCGGTCCGGGTGAAGTAGTCGCCCCATTCGCGGGGGTAGCAGCGCTCGGTCTCGCCGACCTCGGTGATCCGCTGGAGGAGGTCCAGCGGCGACTCGTTCCACCGGAAGTTCGTCACCGCGCCCTGGACCTCGCCGTCCTCGACGAGGTACACCCCGTCTCGGGTCAGGCCGGTCAGAAGCAGGCTCTGCGGGTCGACCATCCGGATGTACCACATGGTCGACAGGAGCAGTCCGCGCTGGGTCGACGCGATGAGGTCCTCGAGGCTGCCCTTCGCGTCCGGGGCCTCCAGGACGAGGTTGTCCGAGGCCAGCCGCACGGGGGTGTGGTGCCCTGCGGCAGCTGACTTCGCGGCATACGCGCGGGTGCCGCCGAGGGAGACGAGCTGGCCGTCCTTGATCCAGTCCTGGCGCCCGAGCGGCAGTCCGTTGTCGAAGACCGAGGCGTCGGCCGTCGACGCCGCGACGATGGCGAAGGGGGCGGACTGTATGCCGGCCCGCGCCGGATCGCTGTAGACGTCCAGTGGCAGCGCGGCCAGCCGGTCGCCGATCCGCGCGCCACCACCCTTCCGGGAGTAGGCAGAGCGCCCCTCGTTGGCGGCCTTGGCCTCGGCGAGCCAGTAGCCGTAGATGAGGATGTCGGCCAGGCAGGTGGCTGGCAGGACGGTCTCGTAACGGCCTGCCGGGAGGTCGATGCTGCGCCCGGCCCAGCCGAGACGCTTGGTCAGCTCGGCATCGGCGGTGTGGACGTCCGCCTCGGATGGGTCCCGGAGGGTGAAGCCGAGATAGCTCGACGCCGACCAGTCGGCGTTCTTGGCGTTCATCTCGAGCCGGCCGGTCGGCTGAGCGTGCCGAAGGCGCAGGCCGGTGGAGGAGCCGAGATAGGTGGTCTCGATGACCTGCTCGGCGAACCCGAAGTGCTGGCGCTCGGACCCGGCGCCGCGCATGACGTCGCCGAGGTCGTGGGCAAGGTCCGCGAAGGCGCCGATGCTCGTCGGCTCCGGCTCGAGCGTGAAGTCGGACCCCGCGCCGGCCTGGTCGGGGGTCACGAGCGGTGCCGAGTCTGGAGCGGGCTCACTGCCCCGAGCCGCGGCCTCCGCCGCCTCGACGAGGGCCCGGACGTCTGCGGCGTCCGCGATGGTGCGGTCGACGACGCCCGATGCGGTGCCCCCACCCTGGTCGACGGTCGAGATCACGGTGACCGAACGAGATCCCATCTCTCCGTTGGTAGTCAGCGAGTTGGCCGCCCAGCGCAGGTTGGCCTCAGAACGGTCCGTGACGAGAACGATGGTGCCGTCCGAGGTCGCCGCTGCCAGTGCGGCCTCGACGATCTCCTGTGGGCTCGACAGCTGTGCCATCAGTGACCTGCCTCCTGCACCGTGTTGAGGATCCGCACGCCGCGAAAGAGTGCGGCCGGACTGCCGTGGCTGGCGGGGGAGACCTGTCCCGGCTGGGCCTTGCCGCAGTTGAACGTGCCGCCCCGATAGAACGTCTCGGGTCCGCCGACCGCCTCCATCGAGCGCCAGAAGTCGGTCGTCGTCGCCTGGTAGGCCACGTCGCGCAGCTGGCCGGTGACCTTGCCGCCGTCGATCTTGAAGAACCGCTGCCCGGTGAACTGGAAGTTGTAGCGCTGCATGTCGATCGACCACGACTTGTCGCCGACGATGTAGATGCCGTCCTCCACCTGGGAGACGAGGTCGTCGACGCCGCCGCCCTCGGGGTCTGGCTGGAGGCTGACGTTGACCATCCGCTGCACCGGCACGTGCCGGGCGCTGTCGGCATAGGCGGCGCCGTTGCTGCGCCCGAGCTCCTTGAGGGCGGCCATGGCTCGGTCGGTCTGGTAGCCGACGAGGACACCGTCCCTGACGATGTCCCAGTGCTGGCCGGCGACCCCCTCGTCGTCCCAGCCGACACTGGCCAGTCCCCAGTCGGTGTCGCGGTCGCCGGTGACGTTCATGACCGCCGAGCCGTACTGGAAGTGGCCGAGCTTGTCGTAGGTGGCGAACGACGTCCCGGCATAGGCCGCCTCGTAACCAAGGACCCGGTCGAGCTCGGTCGCGTGGCCGATCGACTCGTGGATGGTCAGGAACAGGTTGCTGCCGTCGATCACGATGTCGTACTCGCCCGCCCGCACCGACGGCGCCTTGACCTTGGCTGCCAGCAGCTCCGGGATCCGGGCCACCTCGTCCTCCAGGCCGGCGTCCTGGCTGAGGACGTACTCCCACCCGGCGGCGGCCGGTGGCGTCAGGGCGCGCATCGACTCGAACGCGCCGCTCGCCCGGTCGACCGTCGTCGCCGACAGCGACGGCTCGACCCGCAGCCGAGTCTGGGTGGTCGACGTGCCGAAGGAGTCCGCGTAGAAGACGTTCTCGCGCACGGCCTGCACCGACGCCTCGGTGAAGTCGACACCGTCGCCGGCCTTGAGGCGCTCCGACAGGTCGACCAGCGCGCCGACCTTGTCCTGGTCGCTCACGGTGAAGGGGTCCACCTCGTAGGTCGAGGACCAGCGTTGGTCGGGATAGCTCGGCTCGGGGGCGAGGACGACCCGCTCGGTCGAGACCGGACGGCTGACCCGGGCGACGGCCACGGCTCGATCGGCGAGCCGCACGGCTTCGGCTGTGGTCAGGGCCAGGCCCGCCGCGAAACCCCAGGAGCCGTTGTGGACGACGCGGACGGAGAGCCCTACGTCGTCGGACGTCACCGACGTCTCGAGGTCGAGGTCGCGCAGCGCGAGGTACTGGCTGCGGGCGGAGACGACGCGCAGCGCGGCATACTCGGCTCCGAGCTCACGGGCGCGCCCCAGCGCCGCGTCGGCGAGCGCCGATAGCGGCAGGGCGAGGAACTCTTCATGGACTCCGGACATGAAGGCAACCTATCGCCAGCCACGGCGTGCACCCGGTCCGAGACTTCCCCGCCGCCCCCATGGGTCAGTCAGGCTTGCGCGCACCCGGAAAGGGTGAGTCCGTGACCGATGAGGGAGGGGTGGGGGCGTGCAGGGCGGTCAGCGCCCGAAGGCGGGGTCGCGACCGGTGAGGGCGATGGTCCGGTCGAGCAGGGGTGCCTCCCGGGGCACGGTGACGACCGGGCCGAAGAGTCCCGGCGTGCCGCCGGGGCTGTCCACCACCGTCTGCGCGAGGAACCCGTGCACCGTGTCGAGCGAGTGCTCGTCGGGCTGGAAGGACTGCCCGGTGCTCGCGGCGATGTCCCAACCGTGGACGAAGACCTCGTCCAGGGCGACGAGCTGCATCACGGCAGCGGGCATGGTGACGCCCCCGACCTGGGCCATCCCCTCGGTCGCCGGTGGATCACGCCAGGCTTCGGCCAGCGACTCCAGCTGGCGAGGGAGCCGGGTGCGCCAGTCGGGCGCCAGGTTCTCGAGACGGCCCGGCGGGGGCGGGCGGTCGAGCCCGGCGACCGCCTCCTTGCGGGCCGCGGCGGTGAACGCGTGGGTGAGGCCGACGCAGTGGTCGAGGATGTCGCCGAGGCGGTACTCCGAGCACGGCGTCGGGCGCTGGAGCATGTCGTCGGTGATGGGTTCGACGAGCTCGGCCATGATGCGCGCAGCGGGTCGCAGGTCGGGCGTGGTGCTCACGGGCAGTTCCTTTCGGTGTGGTCCTCCACCGTGACACACCATGTTCACGCTGTCCACATCAGGTCACCGGTCTTCTCGGACTCACGTGCCCATCAGCTTGGTCGGCCCTCCGAGGCGCGAAGTCGCCAGAAGGTGGGTGTGGAAGCGGGAACGGGGTCAGCGGGGGAGGACGGAGGCGCGCCATCCGCCAGGACCCTGTCCGTATGCCGTCCGGAGCCGGAGGGCAGGGGCCGACCAGGTCGAGGTGGGAGCGGGTGTGTCGTCGGCGCCGCCGCCGGACACGGCCCTCAGCACCACCACCACCGCGGCCAGCTCCTCCGCCGTCGGATGACCGGCGCTCACGACGATAACCCGATTCGTCTGCGCTTCCTTCGTGTCGGATCCGCTGGGGACCGCAGACGAATCCAGGGCAGCCCGATTCGTCTGCGCTTCTCTCGTGTCGGATCCGCTAGGGACCGCAGACGAATCCAGGGCAGCCCGATTCGTCTGCGCTTCCCTCGTGTCGGATC
>JAABUP010005919.1_pt1 | contig 18027 bp, 17 predicted proteins | sample 5559201 | NCBI WGS metagenome assembly JAABUP01 (sample SAMN10711887, study PRJNA513373) | rock metagenome | isolation source: Antarctica rocks | place: Antarctica
GACCCAGTGGCAGCCAGGCTGTTGATGAAGGACCCTCATACGACACTGATGAGTAGCAAATGGAGTGCAAATGTTGATGAGCAGCAAGAGACCTGCTTTGTTGCTTGTAAACATCTTTGGTCTTTTTTTGGAGGCTGCCGCACATGATTGTTGCTTCAGGTTGTATGAAACTGCTGAGGTAATTGGGCCTGCCTTGGGACTTTATGCTGTTGTTGTAGCAAGACTGTGATAGTTGCAGTGCTATCGTTTTGGACTTGTAAGACTGTTTGATCGATCGATGATATCATCATTAAAGTCATTAAAACAATTCGCCAGCTGTCCGAGGTGCATTAAAAATAAGAAATAATGCAATGAGGATCTATTCGATTACATTTTATTCTGGCGGAGCGCGAGGAACATTAGTACGCGAGGATCATTAGTACGAGTACGGTAACCGTTATTCAATTATTTTTTTGCAAAAAAAAAACTTTGCTGAATTGGCATGCCCGCAACGAAAGGCGTCGAATGGCAACACTCTGAGTCTCAACAACACAACAAAGCTCTCCGCAGCATGCTGCGGTACTGCGGCGTACTGCGTATACTGCACGCAGTGCCGCAGAAATCGTCGAGCGTACTGCGGAACAACACTGATTTGTAGAGGTTGCATTCAGGCTGTTGTTGTATGGCCGCTTTCAGGCTCTGGCCCTGAGCCCACTTGATCAGTCTAATGGGGCTGGCATCCATCTGTCGTTCTCTCTCGGCGCCTGTATATGTACACATGCACTGAAATTTAAATTCGATATTATCAATAACTTCAATAATTGTGTTGAGCAGGCTCGAAAGTCACACAACTTTCGTTAATGTGCACACTGCAGGTTTGACCTGAAAGACAATGTCACTCCACTGCTGTGGCGCAGGGTGTCTTGTCTAGCTGGACCAGGCATTCATAAGTCAGCGTGTCAGGGAAAGCACTGCGGCAGCAAAGAAAGGTCTGATCAGATATAAGGTGATGATATAAGGTGCCCCAGTACCTACAGTAGAAATGGAATGCAAAATCTGAAATTCTGCCTACCCATTGTCACGGGACGGGAGCTAAAAGTCTCATGCCAGCATGTCCAGGTGCGTATGATTCACCCTGTTACAGAGGGCCGATTTAGTTTTATTTTGGCCTAGCGCGAGCTCGAGAAAAATTCGTACACGAGGATTGAACATAACTACGGTATCTACAATGCATCTGTTGAACTTTTCAACAGCATCGCAATTGCTGTCTCAGAGCCAAAAGGAGGTTTGTTCACAGTATTAAGGTGCCTCCAATGCCCCACAAACCCTGGTATGTACACTGAAATTGGACAGTGTCTAGATTCATACATAATGTAACAAGATCTGGACTGTAAACATTATGTAATAAAATCTGGAATTGACAATGGCACCGAAGCTGCGCCAGCCATCTAAAATATCACTGCCCTAAGTAGCAAATCCACACGTACCAAAATACTTCAGCCAAGCCTGGCAACATCAGGTATAACATGCTCATTCAGCCTTGATTTCTTCCACCATACTGGGCAGTGGCTCCTGCATGTGCTGCTGCAGATGCTGCTGCTGGTGGTGCTCAGCATCCTGCAGCTGTTGCTGATATTGCTGGTGAGATGACTCATGCAGGTGCTGATGCAGCTGCTGTTGGGGATCCAACACCTGCTGGTGCAGCTGCTGCTGGGGCTCCTGCATCTGCTGCTGAAGCTGCTGCGGCTGGCCCTGCATCTGCATCGGGAGCTGCTGACTCAGCGGCTGAAGCTGCTGCATGTGCTGCTGAAGCTGCTGCGGCTGGCCCTGCATCTGCATCGGGAGCTGCTGACTCAGCGGCTGAAGCTGCTGCATGTGCTGGTGGTCGATGGCAATGGGTTGATGTGGCATTGGCTGCTGCGCCACCTGATTCAGAGGCTGGCTCACATGGTCATGGTGACTCATGGGATGCTGATGCATCTGCAGGCAGCAACAGAATGTCCATCACCATGCAGAATGTCTATCACCATGCAGAAGGCACGCCTCTCAGCGCATTGACTGAGCACAGCACATGTGATGTACGACATCACAAAAGTGCGCGTGCACACAAGTACAAATGGCCACACACATGTGCCAGTGGTATGTATATTGGCTGCTGCTGAATATGCAGACACTGACAGATAGACATGGTGCACACCAAACAGTCACCATGGACATGACTGCAGAATGATTGTCTTCCATGTCAGGAGGTGATAGCACAGAACAAACAAAGGCTACAGATACGACACAATGTCAAGGGTGAAAAATGACTGAACAGCAGTTTAGCAACAACAAAGCAGACGTGCTAACGCCTACTGACTAGACGCAGGCTTCAGACGCAGCCTATCACCGGTGGGAAAAGGAGGCAAGCATTACCTGCTGGCCCATGTTGATCTGGTGGGGGTGCAAGCCCATCATGGGGTCCTGGGGAGCCATCATCATGGGGGGTGGCACAGGAATCTGGGGGAGGGGCTGCCTTGCCGCTGGATTCTTGGACAGGTTCACCATGCCAGGCTCCTTGCATTGAGCACAGTGAGTGCGCTTCTTCTGGCCGGCAGCCCCAAAGTTGGGCACAGCTCGGCCGCAGTGGCACTTGCGTGAGACCACATTCACCATGCCTTCCTCTTTGCAGGCCATGCAGTGGGTTGCCTTGGGAGCCCCTGTATACAGCAGACACCATTGCTGATTTGTCCAAAGGAGGGCTGAGTGTGTCTGAACAAGGTTTGCTCAAGACCAGTCATGATGAAAGCTGTTGGGTTTAGGACAAATTACACCGCTTGACGCACTCACACAAGCTGCACAGCTAGCGCATGTTATGGAGCCCAGTGAGCAATGCTGGCAACTGTTCTGCAACTAGAAACAACCAGCTGGAAGATGATAAAATTACTTGACAATTCTATGCTGCGCCAAAACACAGCACGCTGCATCACATGAGCAACTTGAAGCAGACAACCGGGATGGCAAGAAAAATTGCAGCATGCTGACCTGGCACGCCAAAGCTGGGAACAGCCTTGCCACACTGGCAGGTGCTGGCCCTGATGTTCACCATGCCAGGCTCCTTGCACTTGGCACAGTGCGTGGGCTTCTGCTGACCTCTGTGTGCAAAGTTGGGCTGGGCCCGCCCGCAGAAGCACTTGCGGGGGGTGGACCCCACATTGATCATATCGTCGGTCTTGCACCTGTATTCAGAAGCAGCAAAGGAGGTGTCAGTACAGCCACATTTGGTTGATCACAGACTTGATTATGTCGCTGGTGTTGCTTCCAGAAGAAGTGCCAGCTAAGCTGAGAGACTATCAATTTTGTTGAGCTGAGGTGCAGAGCCACATGAGTCAATATGCTACTCCTGATCATGACAAAGATTTCACAAAAGAACTGATGCAAGGTACTAGCAGAGCTTCAGGCCAACATCGCTTCAGCACATCAATACAGACAGTCAATCAGCACCCTACAGGTGGCATCAACGTTTGACAATCATTGTAACAACACCAACATTGTCAGAAGATACACAGGTTTACCTTGCACAGTGTGTGGCTTCAGACACACCAGGCAGGGCGTAGCTAGGCCTTGCCTTCCCACACACACACTTCTTGACCTCCATCATGCCTGGCTCTCTGTGAGCCATGCAATGGGTCGGCCTGCAGCTGCCTGTCATTGCAAAGGTTGCCAGGTCACCACAGGTGCATAAGGGAGGGTCCATGGGAGGCAGGTGCTGGGGCTGTATGGGGTGCAGTGGCTGGAGGTGGTGTGGCATGCCAACCTCTGCCATTTCCAGACCCTGATCAATCGCGAATTGTCGACTCCTGCAGGACAGCTGTAGGTTGTTGAGCTGTGGATCAGGCCTAGACGGACAACTTGCCTAACCCAACTTGTCGAACCCTGAGCGTAGGCGTCTACTGGCCAATCAACAGCAGCGTACAGCGTTATCACAGGCATGAACACAGTGGTGAGCTGACTATGGCACAAGCTCACGATAGCTGGAGAAAGTGTGTCACCTGGCAGCTGAATCAGCTTTGTCCGTGTTCCCCTCCAAGAAGGGACACCTGGCAGGAACTGCAAAGCTCTTGCACAGAGCGCGCCAAAGACGACCTGACACTCACGCAACTGGTCACAGGGACATCTTGAACGAGTCCAAGCTCCTTGTCAACTTTTTGTGAGCTTCTGCGAGGTAAAGTGCGTGAGAAGGCGAACGGCTACTTTGCACCCTACAGCCCTAGTCAGAGGCACGACCGACACGGAACGTTACTCGCACGACGCAACAAAGTGCACTGATCACCTGCAGGCGATGGCAAAGTGCGAGTACTGGTTACAAAAACTCTGAAAGCGAAGTCTAGAGCGCCGGCCAGAATCAGAGTTTTGCTTCCAAGATCCCAAGCCCAAAATGCCTCTGTCATGTTTTAGATTCCCGGCGCCATCTAAATATTGCGTAATGTACTGATCGGGGTGATGATTTGGCAATTTAAGGCTTTGCCAGAACAACCCTGGTTTTTTACTAGCGTGTAATTCAAATAAACTTTTTCGAATCTAGATGGCCAGAGCCCAGTAGTCTGCTAGCTAGGCTTGGAGTAAGAAGAAGAAGCTGGTCTGACAAGCTAAGGTGCCCATGTCTTGAAGTGCAGTCCTATGCCTGTCCGCTACCAAGCTACAGCTGGCCGAGGGCCGGAAGCCGAACATTGTGTTGCTGCTGATGCATCTGAGGCTAGGCTCAGGTCTGACTAACAGACGCACTGCCAGCACGAGCTTAAACACAGTTTTCTGAAGCATGCAGACACAATGCATGGGATTGATCTAATCTATGTACCTGAAAATCCAAAGAGCATTGTTCGCTTAGAATTATAAGTCATTACGCATTATTGCTGTCACACAGCTGCAGTACTGTTGCGCTATCAGGAGCGTGCTCCTGGTAGCACAATTAGAAGGCTCGAGTGCTATTGATGCTGCTCAGCACAAGGCTGCGAGCTTATAGCATGCATATATACATGTCATGAGTATCAGAGCTGAGGTAAAAGGCGGATTGCTAGCGTGTCCGGAAGCTAATTTCCCACACTGTTACTTCATGAGCCAAAGAATGATTGCATCAATGATGAAACCAGATATTCACCTGGCATACACACAGAGAGACCACTGGACTACATGTTAGAACATACACTGCCATTGGGACTGGGCTGGAAGGAATATGCATAAGCCGTAATATATTGGCAATTCTCAAAGGCATGCTCAGGGCAGGTGTATACAAGCACATATACAGCGGTGCAAAGGCAGAGGTGCGTACAGACTTGTGAGACACACGCATCATGTACAACAAGCGCAGCTGCAGCGCTGAGCGGTGGCACTGACATTCATTCCATTGCTTGTCTGCATACATCTAACCATAACAAAATTCTGCGATATCCTGAGGCTCACTGGACAGGAATTGGCTGTACTTGTGCATTGGACTGTCAGGTGCTGCTGCGCTGCTGTTTCCACATGTCTATCTTGGCCTTGAGCTCCGTATCATCTACTAGATCTTTCTCTGAAAGAGGTGCTCTGCACACGCAGATGTGCACAGTCAGGTGAGTGTTGCCAAGGCAGCTCTGGCTTAGCGAGGCTGTGCCGTGGACAAGATGCCTACAAACACACTCATAGATGCACAGTACAGCCTCAAAAGCCCCTGCACACCCATATGTCCTGAGCATACCCATCAGATATACCTTGGGATGTACTCCTCAGGACATACCCCTCATGGCACATTCATGCAGCTCAAGTCAGCGATGGCAGCTTTACACATATTGCTGTAGCTACATCAGTGTCTACTGAAAACAAGCAACCGGCCGGCACCAGCCTCTGCATCTGACAAGCGCCTGCTGCATCATAGCAAACACTACTGACAGCATTTTGCAGAGGCAGCACATGGCATTGCCCATCTTTCACTTGTGCTGAGCTCGGCTGTGACCTCTGCTGTGACCACTGGTGTGGGGGCACCGTCCCACAAGGCAGACCACATGGTCCTACATCAGGCACGACATTCAATACCAAAAGCGAAGGAAAGAATGCAGTGCATGCAAGAGTTTGGTGCCAGGACAAGAACGTACCTGGTGGTGGGGTCTCTAGGGTCAGACAGCAGCATGCGCAGGACGTTGGGGCGGTCCATAACAGCCCCTGAGGGCAGCTTCACTGGATCCTGCATGACGGTGTATGTGATGGGGTCCAGGAAGTCATCTGGTGCATCTGCCATCTCTACATCATCTTCAGCACCCTGCATGCGCATAGCATGACTCAGCGTGATGTGCTTGTGACGCCGTGAGATTCTGCACAACTGTGCTGGTGATTAACCATCATGCATCAAACTGCAACAGATGATGCAGATTTAGAAGCGCACGTGTAGTATGCATAGCGTACAGATCATAAAATCAGTACCAGCACAAAACCGGGTGTGCTTTTGCTTTCGCTTGTCACCAGTAAAAATTCTTTTCTTCATTTCTTTGTTTAGCAAAAAGTGATAGAGCAAGGGTTTCTTCAGTTCTTGTTGAGCAGAGCCTGACAGAGCAAGTAGTGTGTTGAAGGCTCAGGACAGCATACCTGGTGCTTGGCAATCTCAACTCGCTGAGCCAAATTCTCCAGCTCGTCTATGTCCATGTCAGCCATCAGCCCAAGTGATCTCAGCACCTGCACGCCATTCTGCAAGGATGAGCAGCCTACACCAGCACCTTACTCGTGCATAGCATGGCATGTCTTCAAGTGTTCACAGTCGAGTGGTCTCAGCACCCCGCAAGGCACTCTGCAAAGATAAGCAGCCCACACCAGCACCTTCATTGGATCTGCATGGCATGCAGTCAAGTGGTTCCAACAGCTGCATGCCAGTGCGCAGGGATAAGCAGCCCACCCCAGCACCTTTGCCACGCATGGCATGGCATGTCTTCTCATGTTCACAGCTTGCCATAAGCAGTGTGAAGTCAAGTGATTTTGATACTGATGCATCTAAATTTCATGGGTGGGGAATTCATGTGTAGCGAATGTCATATGTTCACAATGGCAGGTCACTTCCTGAAAATGCATCCCTGCGGACTCGCCTGAAGGCAACTGCCACGCAATTTACAGATGCCGCCTTGTCAGTGCCTAAAACACTGAGAGCTTTTGTAGCGGATACTTTGGGAGGCTGTCACGCCGTGAGTTATACATGATTGCAATGTCTGCATTCTGCCAGTGCAATTCTGCAGGAAGGATGTAACAGAGTGTCCTGGCAGCAGCAGCCACAACTCAAGGCTTTTGTTTCCTTTCTTTTCTTTTCCTTTCTTCTCTTCTTCTCCTCGTTTCTTCTTGTCAAGCTGAGGCAAATATTAGCAAGAGATGGTGTAATGCCCTTCAGCGATTTGAGGGCACATTGACACGCCATTCGATTCCTCTTGACTGGGGTTTAGAAACCGCTGGGTCGGGCATACTGCAACATCCAACTTACTTTGACTACTCACTGGAATGAAGCGGCTGGCATGCAGCGCATGATGGGCATGACTAAGCCCTGGTTTTAACGGTTTCATGCCCTTGCTCTTGAGTTTTCTACAGGCACGTCAAGGGAAGGTATGTTGCATGTTGCGCTCCATGTAGTAAATAATCTCTCAGACATAAAAAAAAAAAACCCTAACTTTCCCCGTAATATATCAAAAACGAGATGACTGAGAACAACATTGTAAAGGATTGTGAAGAGGAGGAGCCAGGAAGCCACCTGGCAAGTTTCTGGAAACATGTCTTGGCGGTAGCGGTCGGAGACAGCAATGGCGGCTGCAAAGGCGCCCTTGGAGTCTGCCCTCTCCAGATGCAGGTAGATGCTGGCCAGCTGGGGCAGCAGCTGCTTGGGTCGCCACCCGAACTTCTCAGGGTTCTTCACCTTCAGTTGTCTCCTGTTGGGGCCTACAGGAAGGATACAAAAGCGATACAACGAAAATGTAAGGTTCTTTATTATAGGAAAAAGTAAATAAAAGGATCGACCTGCTGAGAACAATTTCGCTGAGCTGTGTTTGTGACCTAAACCATGACCGGAGTTTCAAACCCAAAACATTGACAGTGTTGTGGGTTGTGTTGGATGGGAAGGCCAAATGACGCAAGTTGTGAAGAAGCTGGGTTGGAGCCATGTGAATGCCAAGCCCTGCCAAGTGAAAGATGCAAGCCCTGACTGCTAGATCAACCCAAAAACACCGGATCCCTAGACTCAGAAATCCTCTGCGCTGTGATCATTAGCAAGCTGATTTACTAATGGTCTAGTGCATGCACGTGTACTCCGACATTGAGCATTTTGCATCGCCGGGGGCAACAGTCAGGCATAAAAGCTGACTGCAAAACGTTAGTTTGACACTGCACACAGCTGATGGGGCTGTGGCAGCGACGCAGCATTGTGCCATACTGTACAAGTGTGTGGGTGATGCTCAAGTGTCAAGAGTGCAGACCCCGAACTGCAAGCAGAATTGACCCGCATGGAGCTTGTCGGTCAAAATGGTGATGTCCATGCATCCGAAACCATCAGACAAAGGCTATTTATCATGTATGTTCATTTCTTTATTCCATTACTTATTTATCTATTTCCTGTTTGATTGTTGTTATAGCTTTGGGCGTACCAGTGAGGAACTGCAAGAAGTAGTTGAGCATGTTGGCGACTCGCAGCACCATCTCTGGGAGCAGCCAGGTGGAGGTGACCTCTGTGGTGCTGTACTCTACCGTCCTCACGGCTATGACAGCCAACGACAGGTACGACTGGATCATCCGGCCTGCAATGCAACAGCAATGATGCTCTGAACAAGCCTGTCTGGAGGGAGCTGACTTGCGTTGCAAGAACACGCCTGTTGGCTAAGCCCGCGCGTTGATTGTTGTCATTGGTGCAACAGCAGGTAACGCTGTGACAAGCAGACATGCATCTCTGTGGTGATTGCATGGTGCTGTTTCAAGACAAGCGGCTAGGCAGTCATCTGGTTTTAGGGTTCTACAGTTCCACCCAAAACCCTAACACCCTATGTCATTAACATACTAGCCAGCATATGACTTGGACCCCATGCTCAGCAAAAGCAGCTGAACTTTTGAGCAGTTTTCTGGCAATAGCACAGTGGAGACAAGAGCCACACCATGTGATGCTGGCATGCAATCAAGCAGGTGGTCTATTTGACAGGAGACGGGCAATAGCAGGTCACACCACAGTCCCTGGGACTGACATGTCCGCAGGACCCTGCCAGGCATCCTATGGCCTAGGTGGGGGGGCCCCAGATACCCAGACACATACATGTGGCCCAGACACATACATGTGGCCCAGATACATCCATGTGGCCCAGATACATACATGTGGCCCAGACACATCCATGTGGCCCAGACACATACATGTGGCCCAGACACATACATGTGGCCCAGACACATACATGTGGCCCAGACACATACATGTGGCCCAGACACATACATGTGGCCCAGATACCCAGACACATACATGTGGCCCAGATACATACATGTGGCCCAGACACATACATGTGGCCCAGATACATACATGTGGCTCAGATACATCCATGCGGCCCAGATACATCCATGTGGCCCAGATACATACATGTGGCCCAGACACATACATGTGGCCCAGACACATACATGTGGCCCAGATACATACAAGCAAAGACCCCAGCATGCAGCAGGCTTTGCAGAACCTGGTCTGTCAGGCACACATCAACCTGAAAGGTGCGAGGCTGACGAATGCCAAAAGACGCCCAGAGCGTTTAGTCCCACATGCTTGCAGACATGCAGCGTGCATGAATACTCACTCTCATGCCTCAGCACGCTTTCCTTTTCCTGCTGTTCTCTTCTGGATAGGGCATCCCAAGCTGCCTTGTTGTCCATCAGGGATTCCATATCTTTTATCTGCAAAGCATTTACCAACAGCAAGTTGAGTATTGGCATCACAGCCAGGGGCATGTATTTTATCTGCAGCGTAGTGGCACCACTGCCAGAGAAAGAGCTTGCTTCAGAACAGGCTACAGCCCAACAGCAGCCAGGCCAGCATTGACCAACCCTGTTTCAACAATGCAGAAGACGGTGCATCTGTGGAATCAGTGTGATGCCTCCAGATGGTTGCATGGTCCTAGTTGGCCCCAGCAGACCTTCAAAATGTAATTAATGGATGGATGGATGGATGGATGGATGGATGGATATGATTGAATGACAGCACAGCGCAAAGAATCAAAGCTTCTGGTTTATGTTGCTTTACAATTGCAAGGTGTACACAAGTCCTTTATATGAGGTGAAGCCAACATTGGTAGGGCAGGATGGGGCACCTGGGGCAGTTTCTCCAGGGCTTCACCCAGCAGGTAGGTGCTGTCATTGATGATCATGTTGCAGAACTGCAGGTGCACATGCTGCCCCTCAGCAGCCCCCTGGGCATCAGGGGGGCCCCTGCCAGCTGCCAAGGCCTTCCAGCTCTCCCTGCAGGCATAGGGAAGCCTTTCATGCATCACACACACCTCTGGCACAAGCACGGCATGAAGAAATGGATGTGTGTGTGTGTGATACATAGATTGACAGGCAGATAGCTTTTGCAAGCTCAAGCAGCTCTTGGGGATACAGAAACATCACAATGTGCAGAGAAACGCCCGTTCTAGAGTGTAAGTCTAAACCCAGAACACCTGGGGACTAGTTTCAGGCGTTTCTGCTTGACAATCTACAACTTACAATCTCAGGTGGGCACACAAGTAATCCACGTACCAGACTGCTGTGTGCAGAGCACAAGCACTAGTCAGTCAGTGTAAGGAACAAATGGCATGTTTGTGTTCCCAGTGGACACTGGGTCTGTCATGCAGTTGCAAAACACTTTGCCAAAGCCCAGTTGAGTGCAGTATGGAGTCCAGTGGACTGCAGCTGTAGCATCATACCTGTGTGCCGGCATGCTCCACAGGTCTTCCAGGATCTGACCTATGCTGGCTCTGGTGGAGAACTTCTCATAGAAGGCGTTGCTGCGGTCTGTGAACTCGATGTCCACATATAGCTTCATCAGGCTGCGCACCTGCACAGTGGTGATGTCAAATCATCACTGATGATAGGCAATATCATAACAGCTTTGCCAACAGGCATCAGGCGCGTGCACAGTGAAAAAGAAGAAGAAGAGGATTACAAGCTTTGGCCAGCCGTGATGCTGGCAGTGATGCTGCACTCAAACCAGCTTCCTCACATGTTGATCAACAGATGTTGAGAAAGACGCAAACCAAAGGCAGAAACCCATCGGAGACTAAGTCAATGCAGCGTTGATACTGAAAGATCCAGCTTTTATGTACCTGCATGTCAGCATGCATGTTGTTGCAAAGCATCCCAACCAGCAACTGGAACGCTCTCAGCATCAGCAGAAAGCATCTGTTTATGTGCAGAGTTGCCTGAGCATGTGACAATTCAAGCCCACAAGAGATGGCATGGATGCAGCACATGCATTTGCCATGCAGCACATGCATTTGCCATGCAGCAACAAGCTAGATGCTCAAATGCAACCCACTGCTCAACACTGTGTGGTGCCACACTGCCATCACATGCAGCATGCGATACATCAGGCGGTACTGCCAGCAGTTAGGCATAACTACCACTAATACATCATGCAGCCAACTGACTTGCAACATGCTACAAATGTCAATGGAATCATGCCGCCCTTTGATACCCCAAAGGACATAGTACACTTCTACATGTTCTTAGTACTCCTTCTTTTTCTATAACAAATCATGTGTCTTGATGGACTTAGTATCTGGGGCATCTTTGTCTAGAATTTTGCTTTACAATAACAAGGAATATTTGTATGATAAGTGACAATCCTACCTAAGGCTTCAGGAGAAGAATGTGGTGAGTGCAAGCAGAAACGAAGAAACAAAGACACAAGTATGCCTTTTGGCATTGAGTGAACCCGGCAAAGGAGGCCAGGCCTCCCCATAATGAATAGTGAGAATGACCACTGAGTGTTGTTGTATTTGTGATGGATGGTCAAGCATTTGTGATGGATGGTTAAGCATAGCGGCTCACCAGGTATTGTTGGACCATGGGGTGGCCTTCTATCAGGTTTTGCACCGATGCAGCCACTGGCGCTCTTCTTCGGTTTTCACCAGCTTGAGGTTGCAGCAGAACAAACAGTACCTGCATGAGGCCAGTTCTGCTGAAGCTTCATGTACTGTAGAGCTGCTGTTAGCCGTGTGCTAACAAGTCATGAAAAGGAACTGCCTTCCACTAAAAAGCATGCATCACTGAAATGACAGATGGTTATACTTCCTAAAGCTCCCAACGCTTGTTCCGGTGTTTGGATCAAGTGCAAGATGCTTCTGAAAGTAGGACCGGCCATCATCCCAGTGCCACACGCTTTTTAGTGGAAGAGAGTTCCTGGTGAACAATGACTCCTGTGAGCACAGTTGCATACTGCAGATCTGCTCTCAGCCTTGTCACTTTCACCAGTCAACAAGTCAAGACTGCCCACAAGGCGGGCTTTCCAAAGAATTCCCAATGTATGGCAGGGCATGCCAACCATATGCTGGTGGCATGCACTGATGACACGCAAGACCTCGCTTTGGATAGCTTGAGGCAAAGCGGAACTGTGTGTGTAGTGTGTCACTGTAACGCGTTGAACATCACCCATTCTGAAAGCAGTGTCAGCAGGCACGGATGCTCAGGAAGACACAGACCTTTGGGATTCTGAAGCACATCAAGGGGGGTTGTCAAGTAAGGTGGCAGGGGGTTGTCAAGCAGGGGGTTGTCAAGCAGGGGGTTGTCGAGGAGGAAGAGCTGCCTATCAAGTCTGCTTGAATGCAATCCAAAACCAACGCACAATCTGTCTCACTTCAGCATTGTCTGATACACAACCATCAGAAGAAATGCTACCAGATAAGATGCAGTTTGATGTCTGCATCATATCACTGTAGGACACTGTGAGACGCACCTCTGAGATGCGTGAGCGCACGAAGGGGTTCTTCAAGCAGGCAGGGCTGCCCATGAAGACCACCATGAAGGTCATGATCTCCTCCACCTGGAGGCCCTCCAGCGACTTGGGGGAGTGCTGCCCCACGTACAGCATCAACTCACACAAGTCATCAACAAAATACTCCTGCAGACACAAGTCAGCCCACCGTCAGGCCTTTGCGCAGAGCAAAGATTCCCATAGCTTTCACAAAACAAGACAGCAGAATCCGTCACATTTCCTTAGATTTACCCTCATCCCACAGTAACACCAAGTGGGGTGCTAGTGTATCTCACCCAATCTCATCCTGGACCCTCACCCCTACCAAGCAACGCACAGATCTCAAGTAAAAGCTCAAAAATCCTCAAATCTAAATGCCCTGACCCCAAGTTTGGATGGGAATGAAGGGAATGGTTGAGGAGTTCATAGCCTGCATCTCTGTTTATCCCACCCACAATGTTGACCCCTAGTAGCAAGGCCAAAACTTCAAGGTATCCATCCTACTTGCCGTAGCACTGCTGCTGTTGCCGTGAATGCTACCAAGCCTAGACCATGTTGCAGGAAGCTGACATGGGCCATGTGAAGCATGGGGTTCCTCCACATGCACAGAGCAGCAGCCCTGCGTCGATACAAGTGCACTCACGTACAAAATGCTGCATGAGGACACGGGAAGCATTGCATAGCATTTACTTAGAATTTAGGGTTTAGCGAGGGCTGCAGACAAGCAAAATGGCAGCTTGCAAAATTCTTGAGAGGTGCAGCAGCAGGTGATGCCAAGTGTGTCACATATGAAGTCAGTGTGTCATGGAGTGCACCCATGGCATGGCTGAGCCCTCACCGGTAGGCATCTGAACTGAACTGGTGTTGGCTCAGGCAAAGGCACAAAGGGCATCTGGCCTTGGGTCAAAGGGGGGAATGCCATTCGCATCAGCCAAGTTGCCAGTAGGCGATAGAAGGCAATTGCATTCCTGAGAAGACTTGGTTCCTGCAGCATATGCCACCGGATTAAGCTAGCATGCAATGCCTGATGCAAGACAACAAGAAGAGGATGTCGCGGACACACCAACATCCCAATGGTATAACAAACTGAATGAATGCAAACCTTGCTACAGTTATTTGATGCTGGCGACATAAGTGCAGGATTGTGCATATGCTGGTGACGCTGGCATGCAAAGCACAGACAAAAAGAAGCAAATGTCAGTCAGATATTGTACTTGGCCTGTCAACCACAAAGCAACACATAAATGTATACATGCTGCTCATGCAGTGTGCGTGTGGTATGAAGGCACCTGCAAGACAGTATCAAAGCACAGCTTCCGCTCATGAAGGAGCTCCACATGGTCCTTGACCTTCGTTGCTTGTGCCCGCAGCATATGTAGGTCCATGCCTGACGACCTGTGTTGCACATTTTGCATGTTGGCTTGACGCATTCTAGAGTTCTGATGCAGAGAGTTGGTGACAAAAGGCCAACATCAAACTCAGCTGACGCATGCTCAGCGACTTGGTTACACTTTGCAGGCCTATGTTGCAGGTTGTTTCGAATCAAATGTTTGCAATCATCTAAAGTGCACAACATTTGGGCTTTTTGACAGCAGGCTGCAAAATGTCCCTCATAAAATTGCCCAACTCCATGCTGGCTCACTTCTCACACGGCATGTGCTATATGTGCAGTAGAAACTGCAGGTGTAAGGCAGCCTAACTGGGCTGATCACATGGCTCACACAAGAGCCTACATATGCAAAATGTCAAGGCAGTTTAAGGCAAATTAACAGACTCTCAGATTACTGCAGAATCAAGAGGGCTTACCCTTGAATGGCTGCTTCAATCTCTTGCTGTCCCCTGATGTAATGAGGCAGCTCCTGCAAGCGAGCCACTGCATGTGGTCAATGACGCTAACATAGCTGAAGGCCTTCTGGTGTGGTCGCAAAATGAAAGGGTGAGATCTGCCCAGGATTGTGCCTACCCCAGTTTCCCCCCTGCCCTACCCCTACATAGCGCACCAAGGGGCAGAGGGGCGCCCCCAAGGGCGCTAGTGTGCACTCAATGTGACTGCAAGTGACAGCAGTGCTTGTCAGGAACTCACCCTTGCTACTTCTGCAGACTCTGTGATGGCTTTACTCAAGCCCAGGTGCAATCCTTTGGCCGTAAGGAAGAAGCATTCACAGATGAAGTGGTAGCTAGGGCCATTGCCAGCAGCCCCAGCTGAGCCAGGGCGGCTTCCAGCAACCCCAGCTGAGGTAGAGGCACTGCTGGATGCACCTTCTTGGGATGCCCTGCGCTGCTGCATGTAGGTCTTCTCTTCTTCTGCTTCCATATTCAGCTTGGTTTCTTCTTGGAAGCTTATCCTGGTGTTATTGGTCACATATCTGCAGATGGTATGATTGCTGTATGTTCAGACCGGCAGAACAAGACTCAAGGTATATGCCATTGATGGCAGAGCACAGCTAATGAGCACATCATCCTCTGGATCACATGTGCTGACTGAGTCCAAGCACAAGCTCACTGACACACTATTGCGTAAGGTGATGCAGATGGAATAACTGGTTCAAAGGCGTAAACAGCAATGTCATGCATGCCGAACAGGTAGCCTGAGCCAGCATCTACATTCTCCCGTGCATTATCAGACAGTGCTCCAACAAGGGCTCACACACCTTCAGCAGGACAGCATGTCTGCAAACTGACATGAAGACGTGCATTACAGTCAAAGTCAGCCTCACTCATCACCATGTGATGCACCACTGCATAAGTAACACAGACGGGTGATTGGTTCAACTGAGTGAGCATGAAACATATGCACGCCGAGCAGGGAGCCTCACCCAGCATCAACTTTGCCCCAGGCCTTGCCAGACAGAGGCTCCAAGAAGGGCTCGCACATCTTCAGCAGGACTGCATCCAGGTTGATGAAGAAGCTGTCCGGCGCTGCATGAGCGTAGTCCATCTTCATCTTGGACCGCTCCTTGGAGTTCCATTCCAGGCAGATGCCGATCCACTTCAGCATGGCTTCCCTCGTGTCCTGCTGATATTCAGCCCAACGTCAGGTGCTGCCCCATAGGCTGCTAGCTGTACATTGACACGATGCTCATGTCCACTTTGTGTTGCGTTCCGTGTGGTACACAATGCTACTGACAGTGAAGGCAAAAAGCTGGTGCCCACAGAAATCAATGTCATGATATGGTGCTGACATGCAGATGCACAAAGTCCAGTTGTGTTGAAAAGACAAGATCACAGCAAAAGCCATGATGGGCTTGCATTGTAATGAAGACAGCACGTCATCCTACCTGGTTTCTAAGAAAGTTCATGCTGATGCTGTGCAAGCTGTCCACAATGCTGCTCATGGTCAACCTGAGGGAGTGCTGAGACGCCGTGACATCGCTTTGGCGCCTGTTTTGCACGTCAGAGAAGCATTGCTGCCCAACACTGGGCTCAGGCCTGGTCATGTTCGTCCACTGAGGGTCTGGCAGAACTGCTAGGGCAAAGGCAGGACCTAGTAGGGTCAGCAAGGCCTGCCGACCTTCATCAGGCCGCAGGCTGAGACCGGGTATGGCGCCTGACCATGCGGGCGACTGGGTAAGTGCTCGGGCAATGGGTTTGATGGAGGTTAGGCGGAGGATGGCTTGCAGCAATCCACTCCATTCTCCCAATGGTGATGTCTTCAGTAGCTTCTGATTGATGCCAGTCACTGCAGCCAGCAAGAGTTTGATATGTGGGTCTTGCTATTTATGTCAATGCCCTGCTGGTCAAGGTCCAGCTTGCTGAATCAACTCATTTGATAGGCTGTATGAAGCATAACTATTCAGATTACACAAGACAGTTAACAAGTGCAATTGTGATCAAGTTTTGATGTACCTAATCTCAACAAGGCAAATGACAGCGTCCAAGACTCGGCGCATCCTGGGTAGTATGCAGCATGACATCTGTGGTACATTCATTGTTGTCACGGGTGTATTGTGACAACTGGAAACAACAACTTACTGAGCCTGACAACCAGATCTGGGAGATCATCTGGCTCAATCCTGCTGACTAAGTCCTCCAGGAAGCCAGATGGGAGGCTAGAATCTGAGCTGGTCAAACCTTCTAGAAGCTGCAAAGGCCCCTGGCTCACAGCTTGATCTGGCTGCAATACAGAGTACAATGATTGACGCACAGCATGCAGCAGTTGGGAAGACAAATCCGCATGCGGGACTGACAGGTCTCAGATTGGCATTGTGCTAGGGTCCACAAAGCCAAGATTTTTTGTGCAAGGCCACAGCGTGCATGTGACAGACTTGCTGTAAGGACCAAAGAGGGTAAAGCACGGCTGCTTCTACCTGAGGGAACAAGCTGTCTGCCATGGTAAGCAGCAGACCAGCGTTGGATGCAATTAGCTCCTTGCAGTACTGTAAGTCTAGTTGCAGCCTGCTGGCAGCGTCTTTGTCTCTGAGTGACGAGATCTGTCGGATCTCTGCTGTTGCACGCCCATAACAGCCAATCAGGTAATGCAGCGGCCACTGTGGGTACTGCTCTGGGGCATCCAGAAGTCTAGCCATAATAGCACGGTCTATTGTGTCCTTCCCAAACAGGAGAGGTCTCTCCTCCGTCTGAAGCTCCTACACCATTGCGCACATGACACAACTGTTCCCTGGCTGTCCGTTAAATAGATTGTACTGTCAGCGGCATCAGCGATCCCGTGATGCACGGATAGTGGTGCTGACCTGGGCCAAGCCCTTTAGACAGATCACTGGGGGGTTAGCTGTGCCATCTGCATCTTCCTCTCGAAGCGAGATGGCGAACACATTCCGTATGACTTGATCTTCATATTGTGGCGTGCCGGCCATGCTGATCTAAACTGATAACACCAAGACTAGCCCAAAAAAGGAGATGATGAGTCAGGTGATCTGCGATAGTAACGCAGAGCCTTTCCCGCAGCCGTACGACGTCAAGTAGGGCTACCTGTCAAAAAGCACTCCACAATACACGACAGGGTGGATCTGATAGAGAGAGAGAGAGAGAGAGAGAGATTACAATGCTTTAGCCAGCCAGCAAGTCTGATCACATATAGAAGAAGACGAAGGTCAAATGTGGAAAACATCAAGACAGTCTAGAACGAACTTGAAAACCTG
>JAABUP010005920.1_pt1 | contig 18026 bp, 21 predicted proteins | sample 5559201 | NCBI WGS metagenome assembly JAABUP01 (sample SAMN10711887, study PRJNA513373) | rock metagenome | isolation source: Antarctica rocks | place: Antarctica
GCAAGTCGGCCCAGACCGCCGCCCGCGACCTCGCCGACCTCGCCGCCGCCGAGCCAGACACCTCGGTCACCTGGGCGGTGCGCAGCGACAACCCCTCCTGGGGTGAGGTCGCCGGCGACCCACTGCCGCAGCGACAGGGGCTGGTCGAGCTGGCTCGGAAGGTGGCCGGCGGTCACGTCGAGCGGGTGCAGCTGCATCGCGGCGTCTGCGTCGACGGTCTGTACGAGGGGAGTGACGGGCGCCTCACCGTGCTGCTCTCTGACGGCACGCAGGTGACCGTCGACCAGATCCTGGCCCTCGTGGGTTCGGTCGGCGACGCCGGGCTGCACCGTCAGCTGCAGGTACATCGGTGCTATGCCACCGAAGGCGTGATGAACCTGGCCGCTCAACTGCTCGGCGAAACCGGCGGCGACTGCCTCACCCAGTCGGCGAAGGGTATCGAGGCCCTGCGCAACCCCGAACCCGACTTCTTCATCCTCGGCAGCAAGGCGTACGGCCGCAACAACACCTTCCTGCTGCGCGCCGGCTGGGAGCAGGTCGACCAGGTCCTCACCGCACTCGACGATCGGCGCGCCTGATCGGGAAATCGGCCATACCACCCGGCGGGCAGCGGTGAACCTCGGCGGCTCCCCCGCTGGCGCCGCCAGTGCTGACGGTATGCAAACGGCCTCAGGGGCGGCACCGATCACCGCAAGCCGAGCGCACCCGCGGCCGCTCCGAACGCGACCATGATGACCGCTACCTCCAGCCCCTCCAGCGAGACCCCTTTGAACGAGAGCACAAACGCGTTCTAGTCAAGAAGGAGAGCGACGTGCGCGTCCCGGCCTACCTGCCGAGCCCGTCGCAGGGCGTCTGACACCTCGGACCGGTGCCGGTCCGTGCCTATGCCCTGTGCATCATCGCCGGCATCGGCGCCGGGGTGTGGCTCGCTGACCGTCGCTGGCGTGCCCGCGGCGGACAAGCTGGCCTGATCTCCGAGATCGCCCTGTGGGCGGTGCCGTTCGGGATCGCCGGTGCCCGGTTCTACCACGTCGCCACCGACCCCGAGCTGTACTTCACCGCCGGCAAGCACCCCTCGAGGCGCTCTACATCTGGCGCGGCGGCCTGGGCATCTGGGGCGGCGTCGCCGCAGGCGCCCTCGGCGCCTGGATCGCCTGCCGCCGCCGCGGCATCCGCCTCGTCGAGGTCGCTGACGTCAGGGCCCCCGCCCTGCCGATCGCCCAGGCGATCGGGCGGCTCGGCAACTACTTCAACCAGGAGCTCTACGGCCGGCCCTCCGGGCTTGGGGGAACGGGCACGCGGTCCCCGATTCCGGTTCCGCCAATAGCTGCAGCACTTTGCCGGATCCGTTCGACCGGGCGCAGGGCGCGTCCCACTGCCCGCCAGGTGACGGCGGCGACCACGATGAGCAGCACCGGTAGCCCGGCGGCGAGCAGGGCCGCGATCCGCGAGACGCTGGCGTCGACCTGTCCGAATGAGGTCGCTACATAAACCCACCCGGGCCCGGCAGGTAGATCGACGGGCTCGGCGATGAGACGAAAGGACTGGCCAGCATCGCCGATCGGCAGACCCGAGGTGGTGAAAGCTGTCGCGACCCGTCGCCCGGGCGGGCTTGCCAGCACCGCCGGGTTTCCGGTGATGTTGCCGCTCGCCGAGACCACCGCGCCCGCCGGGTCGACGACCTGCACGACCGAGCTCTCATTGCCTGTGCTGGCGATCGTCGGCTGCAGCCGTCCGGCCCTGGTCAGTGCCGCGACGTTACGGGCTTGCGCGTAGCCGGCCGCGTCCAGTGCGCCGACCAGGGAGCGGTGGACCAGGACAACCAGCAGGATCGCACCGAGGGCTAGCACTGCCGCCACGATGACAGTCGCGATGCCGGTCGCGCTGGCCCGAACGCCGGGCGCCGCCCACCCCGACTTTCTGCCCCCGGACACCGGAATCGGAATCGCTACTCCCACGGCCATCCCCGGGGACGCGGAGTTGCGTGTCCGCGCAGACGGCCGGCTGCTGAGGTGTTCGGCGGCGCAGGTTAGCTCCCTGGTTCTGTCGACGTGGGCGCGGCACGCTTCCCGACCTGCGCGCCTGGCGCTGGTGCCGCCGCTGGTGCACTGTCCAAGAGCCGGTAGCCCGCCCCGCGCACGGTGTTAATGGTCCTGACGCCGAATGGTTGGTCGAGCTTGCGCAGCAGGTAGCCGATGTAGACCTCCACGACGTTGGAGTCGACGTCCAGCTCAGCGTCCCAGACATGCTCGGCGATCTGGCTGCGGCTGGCGACCCGCCCCTGGCGTCGCATCAGGTACTCGGCGAGCGAGAACTCCCGGGCGGTCAGCGCGATCTCGACACACCCGCGCCAGACCCGCCGCGACGCCGGGCAAGACGCAGGTCGCCCGCCGTGAGCACCGGGGAGCGATCTGCGGGGGTCCGGCGCAGCAACGCCCGCAGCCGAGCCAGCAGAACGACGAAGGAAAAGGGCTTGGTGAGGTAGTCGTCGGCGCCCAGGTCCAGACCGTCGGCCTCGTCGTATTCGCCGTCCTTTGCTGTCAGCATCAGGATCGGCACCTGCGACCCGGCCGTGCGCAACTGCCGGCACACCTCATAGCCCGACAGTCCCGGCAGCATCACATCAAGGACGACCACATCGAAGGCGAACTCCGTAGCCTGCCACAGTCCAGCAGGTCCGTCGGCGGCCACGACGACGACGAACCCCTCCCCGCTCAGGCCCCGGGACAACGCGTCGGCGATAACAGGTTCGTCCTCGACGATCAGTACCTTCAACGGCGACAGGCCCTGCCGCCTGATACCTCTCCTGCGCGCGACGACCGGCCCCGGCGGAACCAAACAGCGGCCGCGGTGGTAGCCAGCAACAGTGTTGCCAGCAGGAGCAGCAGTTGGCTGGTCACGCTCAGGCGGGTATCGAGTACTTCTGGCGCGGCCAGCTTGGCCAGCAAGAAGCCGCAAAACGCCGCGGTGAGCGCCGCCCGGGCAATCCCGTCAACCGTTGGCCGCTCACGCTCTGACTTCTGCGCCGGGAACGTCATCGTGTTCACCTTCCTGCCTCGTGGACCCTCACCATCTACGAGTCTTCTAAGACTCGGCTAAGAAGCAGACAACCGTCGAACGTGACTCCGTCCGCCGAGGCGTTCTCATCCGTTCGGAAGTGTCCCTTACCCGACTCTTATGCGCGTTGCGCACAGTCCTCCTTGTCCGGTCCATACCCTCCAGAAGGAGCACACCATGCACAAGGTCAAACTCACCGTCGCGGCACTTGCCGTCGCTGGTATCAGCGCCGCTGGCGTCGGCACCGCCCTCGCCTCGACCTCAGCACCGGCCAAGGCGCCGGCACCGGCAACAGCCCCCGCCCCGGACGACAACGTGCAGCAGGGCGACCAGAACGCCCCCGACACCGCCACCAACCCAACTGAAAAGCCCGGCACCGAGGTAGCCGACGGGTCGCAGCAGGCCGGCAGCGAGACCGCCATCCCCGAGGTGAGCGGCCCCTCCGACGGCCCCGGCGGCTACCAGGACCCCGCGGGCAACGTCGACACCCAGTCCCAGGGCAACAACTAACCCGGTCGGGTAGTGGCGGCTGCCCCTGCCGCCGCCACTACCCATTCGATGAATGCTCTTGCCAGCCGCGAAAGTCCGCGCCGCAATGGCCAAGGAACACCGCTTCCGCCCGTTTGTCCTGACGTCGTGATCCCCCAACATCGACGGCCTCGGCGTCGTCCGGCGGCTGCGCAACGGGGGATGTGTCCCGGCCCAGACGCACCCGGCTACGCACCGATCCGGCGGCCGCCATTGCGGCGGCCGGTCAGGAAGGGTCAGTAGCGTCGGACCGAGCGCAACAGTGGCGCCGGACGTGACGGACCTCCAACTGCCATCCCTATCCTCCAGGAGCACGGCGACGTGACAGCTGCTCATCGTCGCGCCGTCGCCCCTCACCGTCTCGACCCGCCACGGCTGGCGGCCGCTGCGGTGCTGGACCAGACTGCCCGGGACCGGCAGGTGTCCCTCGACCCCGGACGTGGACACCACTTCCAGCACGGTGCTCAGGGCAGCGTCGGCGACCAGTGCGGCAGCGTCCTCGGCGTCAGCCTCGGCCGGCACCGCCAGGGTGAGCAGCGGCCAGCCGGTGCCCTTGGGGACGGGGCGGGCGGTTTCTCCGGTGGGGCCGGCCCCGCGTGGGTCGTCGGCTTACTGGACCCTTGGGGGTGTCTGGTGCTGGTCGCTGTCGTCCTCGCTGTCGATGTAAATGTCGTCGACGGCGATGTTGACTTCGGTGACCTGTAGTCCGGTCATCCGTTCGACCGCCCCGATGACGTTGCGGCGGATGCCTTCTGCGAGGTCGACGATCGGGACGCCGTAGTCGATGACAACGTCGAGGTCGATGGCGGCTTGGTGTTCGCCGACTTCGACGCTGACGCCTTGAGTGATGCTGGGTCCGGTTGAGCCGGGGATCCGCTGGCGGATCGCGCCGAAGGCGCGGGTGCCGCCGGTGCCGAGGTCGTGTACGCCGTCGATCTGCCGGGTGGCGATTCCGGCGATCTTAGTGACGACGCTGTCGGCGATGCTGGTTCGCCCCCGCTCGGTAAGTAGCGCCGAACCGCCGGCGGAACCGTCCGTGCTGGTGATCACCGCACCGCCGCCGGCTGTGCCCGGACTGCTACCTGGTGGGGGTGGGCTGGGGCTTGTCACCTGGGGTCTCCTTGACGGGCGGGGGCTGTGGTGGTCGCCAGCAGCAGGTGCAGCGAGGCAAAGGCAACGTAGCCCACGGCCGCTGCCGCTGCTGCTCGGGCTGCCTGTGCCGTCCAGCGTCGGGGCGTGTCGGGTGCTCCAACGGACTGCCTTATGCGGGGCACCGGCTGGGGTTCAGCTGACCGCGGCGACGAACAGTTCGCCGGCAACCGGCACGGCTTCGACTCGCAGCACCCGAGCGGCTGGCAGGCTGCGCTCGAGGTCGGCAAGGGCGCTGCCGACCGCGGCGGCGAAGGTGGCCGCCTCCCGGTCGAACACGGCCAGATCCCCGTCGACCTCGTGGCTGACGATCACGTCCTCGCAGACGGTCAGCACCCGGTCGGCGTCGTCGCCGGCCTCGGTGAAGTCGGCAGCTCCCGCTCGTAGGCCGCCAGCGAGGCGAAGATCCCGGCGAGCATCCGCTCGGTGGGCGTCGAGTAGTCGATCCCCTCCCGCAACGAGCGCAGCAGCACCCCTGCCTCGGTCAGCGCCTCCACCCCGGATGACCCCGGACAGTGACCGGCCGAACCGGTCAAGAGCCACCACGCCACCACGCCACCACGCCACCACGCCACCACGCCACCGGAGTGGGTGTAATGCAGCAGCGCGGCCAGGCCCGGGCACGGTCGTCGGCGACCGGTGGGCCGTTGAGATGGGCGGGGACAGGACGGTCGCGATCATCGGCCCCGGCCCCCTCGGCATCGAAGCCGCTCTTCGCGCAGCCGACCGGGGCCCTCAGACCGCTGTGTACTCCATCGCGTCTGGCATACGGATCCGGCCAACTGGAGGTGGGTCCAGACGCTCACCAGCTCCGGCATCACCCAGGCCCAGCTCGCCGAGGCCGTCGGAGCCAGCACTCGCACCATCCAGAACTGGGCCAGCGGCCAAGCGGCACCGAAGGGCGGCAAGGTTCGCCGCCTCCTCGACCTGCGGTACCTGGTCGAACTGCTTCAGACCGCTTACACCGACGAAGGCGTGCAGATCTGGTTGTACTCCCGTAACCGCAACCTCGGCGCCGAACGACCTATCGATCTGATCCTCGCCGACCGCCTCGACGAGGCTGTCCAAGATCCTTGATACACCCCAGCTGCGCCTATCGTCACCGTCGAGGGCACCTGGCAACCGGGCCAGGACCCCGACCGCGCCTTCAGGCTCGGCACCCGCCGTGACGGCCGCAGTGCGGCAGGGCTGTACCCAGCAGGCCGTGGGATCGAGCCACCCGCGGACGTCACCGGCAGCGGGGAGCGGACATGGCAGAGCCGCGATGAGCACGACGAGCCGCCCAGAAGGCCGGCAGGCAACGCCTCGCCGGCCCCTGATCAACACTGCGGGGAGCTCGGCGTCGCGGTCGCCCGCCAGCAGGCCGCGGCAGCCGGAGTCGACGCCGCCAGGCACAAGGCGCAGGCGCACCTGCGCCAGGCCCGCGATTTCGATGCACGTTTGTTAGATCCAGCTTCGGCGTTGTAGCGCGACGAACGCGGCCCAGCCGATCGGTGCGGGCAGCCAGAATGTCGCCGCTCGGAAGGCGAGCACCGCTGTGATCGCCGACGCGACAGGAACCCCGGTGGTGGTGAGACCGCCGACGAGTGCGGCTTCCACCGCGCCCAGCCCGCCTGGCGTGGGTGCAGCCGATCCCAGCGTGGACGCGGCGAGGTAGACCACGACCAGGGCGGGTACCGCGAGCGAGGCCGAGAAGGCACGCAGCGACGCGTCGAGCGCGAGAACGTAGCCGCCGTTGAGTACGAGGACGCCGACGAGGGCGGTGCCGAGCCGGCGCGGGTCGCTTGCCGAGGCGAGGAGCTGGGGCAGTGTGCGCCGGATCAACGGCTCGAGCCGCCGCCGGCTCGCGGGCGCGAGTGCCACCAGCACAAGGACGGCGGCAGCCACGAGCAGGACGGTGAGCACGTCGCCGCTCGGCAACAGCGCCAGCCGGGAGCTCGACACTCCGCTGAGCCAGCCACAGATGAGCAGCACGGGCACCGTCACGGCGACGGTCACCCCCTCCTTCACCGCGACATTGGCGGCCGCTGTTGCGGTGGGAACACCGGCACGCTGCAGGTAGCGGATGTTGAGGCCGACATGGCCGACCGCCGGCGGGGTCACCAGCGTGAGGAATGACGACGCGAGCTGGACGAGCGCGGTGCGGGCCAGCGACAACCCGACGGGGACAAACGCCTGCAACGCGAGGGCGGCCCCGAGGTAGGTCAGCCCAGACCCGAGCACAGCGACCGCAAGCCAGCTTGGCTGCGCGCTTTGCAGCGCGCTGGCAAGGCTGACCTGAGAGAGCTGGGTGGCGAGGACGTATGCCGCGACGGTCCCTGCGACAACGCTGATCACGGTCCGCGGTCGCAGCCGCTCCAGGCGGGGAAGGTCGGCGGCCACGTCCCCCGCCCCGGGGCCGCTCACCGCTGCGCGCAGGTCGCGCAGCAGCGGTGTACCTCGCACCGCCCGGCGTGCCGGTCGAGCAAGGGTCAGCGGCTGCAGCAGCGCCGCGAGCCGGACTTCTGCGACCGGGCTGGTGCTGTACGTCGAGCGCAGCGCCGCAACGGCCTGCGCCACCCCCACCTGCTTGGCCACGGCGACCAGCAGCGCCGCCACGTCGAGCTCACGCTGCAACTCGGTGGCGGCCGGCTGCGCGGAGCGCAAATCGGCGAAACCAGCCCGGCCGTCCGCCAGCAGTACGACTCCGTCCGCGCTGAGCGCGCCGTGCGCGAGACCGGCGTCGTGCAGCCGATGCAAGGCATCGAAGGCGGCAACGGCTGCGCTGTCGGCAGCCGGCGCGGGGGCGGCGGCAAGGGGCGTCCCGATCAGCGGCCGCTCCACCAGCACCAGCGCCGGCCCAGCGGCAAGGAGCCCAAGTACCCGCGGCGCGGGGACGCCGGCCGAATCGGCGAGGGCGGCGGTGAGGGCTTGTCGTTCCAGCTGCCCGCGCAGCGACAGCGCCGGCCGGCCAACAGCGGCGGTGCGCAGCCGCAGCAGTCGCCACACGCGTCGGGCGAACGGGACGCCACCTCGGTCCGGGTCGACGACCGTCACCCGCAGATCGCCTGCATGCGGCCGGACGCCGACGTAGCGGGTCCGGCCAGCCAACTGCTCTAGCGGACGCAGAGCGGACAGCTCGAACCCGGCGCGGGCCAGCACCGACCGGACCAGCTCGTCCGGCGGCCGGGCTGGCAGCACGCCGAGAGCGGCCCGCACCCCCAGTCCTGCTGTCGCACCGACCACAAGGGAGTACAGGGCGCTCGGCACAGCGAGGCTTCCAAGCCCGAGCGCGCAGCCGACCGCTGCAGCGAGCACCAGGCGCGCTGCACTCGACCAGCGCTGGCGATGCAGGTCCGCCCCCACCACGAAAGCGACCGCCGCGGTAATCGGAAGCCCCGCCGAGTCATCCGGCGGCCCGATCAGCAAGGTTGTCGCCCCAGCGAAGGGCACGCCGGCAAGCAACGCCACCCCGAGGCCACCAAGGACGCCGAGGGCGCAGGCGACACCGGCGGAAGTCAACGCGAAGCGACGCAGGCGCAGCGCATCGACCGCGATGGCAAGCAGGACCGCAAGCACCGCGAAGGAAGCGATCACGTTCGCCACGGACAGCACCGACCGAGGCACGCCGGTCAGTGCAGTTGGAACAAGTCGGGCCGCCGCCCGCAGCCAGCCCGGATCGAGGACGGCCAGCACGACCAGCCCGATCAAGCCAACCGCCGCTACCAGCAGCCGGGCGACGTCGAGCGGGCGCCGGATCCGTGGCTGACGCCAGAACGACCCGCCACCTGCCGTTCGCCGCGGTGCTGCGACACTGCCAGCTCGGCGCAACGTAGAGGGGCCCACGGCCTCAGCATGCCGGGAACGTTCCTGGCCTCGCGGTTCTCAAGGTCGGACAGCCGCGCCCGCTCGATCTCAAGCCCCGTTCCCGCCGGCTACATCACACGGGATACTGCACTGAATCCCTGGCGCTGCGGCGTCTTCTACTGGTCGCCGGTGTCCAGGTCGCCGGGGAGCTGCTCGCGGCTTGCGAGGGGAGAGCCGAGCGCGGTGGCGAGCGCGGTGGCGAGCTCGTCGTCGGTGGGGACGGCGTCGCGGGCGGCGGCGGGGAGCGCGTCGTAGGTCTAGCCGGCGACGGCGAGCGGGGCGGTGCTACCGGCCAGGGAGTAGCGCACGACTCGCTCGTTGCGTCCGGCGCAGATCAGGATCCCCACAGTGAGGGAGTGGCGGTCCGGGACGCGCAGGTTCTCATCGACCCAGGCGACGCAGAAGCCGAGCTGCCGGCGTGCTCGGGTAGGAGCTTGTCGATCTTGAGTTCGACGACGAAGCGGGACTGGGCCCAGTTGAAGAGCAGCAGGTCGATGTAGAAGTCGTCGCCGTCGACCTCGAAGTGGTACTGGCGGCCGACGAACGCGAACCCGTGCCCGAGCTCGAGCTCGAGCAGGAAGGCCTGCAGCCGGTCCATCAGCGCCGTCTCCAGGTCGCGTTCGGCGACGGTCCCAGTGAGGTCGAGGAAGTCGAACACATACGGGTCACGGGTCAGCTGCTGGGCCAGGTCGCTGTCGGCCGGCGGGAGCTGGGCGGCGAAGTTCGACGGGGCTGCGCCGACCCGATGGTGCAGCCGGTTCATGATCTGGTTGAACAGAACGCTGCGGGACCAGCCGTACTCCGCCGCCGCGGCGGCGTAGAAGTCCCGCTCGCTTCCGGCGTCGAGCTTGTCGAGCAGGACGGTGACATGGCCCCAGGGAAGTTGTCCAACAGGCTGTTGGACGATTCCGCTCCGGGGCCACGCGCCGGCCATCTGGCGCATGTAGAACAGGTTGCTGCGCGACAGGCCGCGCATGCCCGGGAACGCCGCCCGCAGGTCGACCGCGAGCCGGTCGATGACCTTGGTGCCCCAGCCCTCGGTCTGCTGCGCTGGCGGATCGCTGCCCGAGCTGCCAGTACAGCGCGAGCAGCTCGGTGTTGACGGTCCGGTGCGCCCGCAGCCGGGCCCCGGCGACGGTCGCCTTGAGCTCGTCGAGCAGCTGCGGGTAGCCCGCGGGCAGCGCCAGGTCGGGTTCGCTGACCGGGCCACGTTCCCTCACGCGAGCAGGCGACCAGCCCCGCTGTTGACAGTTGTCGACACTCAACCGTGCGCGACGCCGTCACCATCGTCGCCGTCCCGCCCGAGCAGGTCGCCCGGCAGGTGCTGCGCCTGCCGGCCCGGCCCGGCTCGAGCTCGACCCGACCACCGTCACCGCCGCCGTCCTCGAACAGGTCGGCAGCAGCGTCGACCGCGACACGTCGGCACCTTGCGCCGTCTCCAGCCCCGGCAGGACGACGAGCGAGCGGGTGCTGCCGGTCGAGCTGGCCCGCGCCGACCACCCGGGCCCGCTTCGGCTCTACCCGGCGGCCAAGCCTGAACCGGACGCGGACCGGCCGGCCGCAGCTCGACAATCCCCGACGGCCCATCTGGGGACGGCCGCACGGCTGTCCACAGCCGGCGACCGGCACGCCCCCCGAGCCGGCCGGACCAGCAGATGATCAGACGCAGCCTCAGCCCACCCCGACGAGGAGACCAGGCCATGCACCCTGCCGTAGCCGTCGACCGGGAGCTGCTGCTCGCCACCGCCAACCGGCACGAAGCCGAGCTGAGCAGCGAGGCGCTGTTCGGCATCCTCATCGCCGCCGGCGAGCTCGTCGACCCCGGGACCCTGCCCACCGCCGCCGACCTGGACATCAACGACGTGATCGTCGGCGAGCACACCGCCGACGTCCCGGCCGGGGTCGTGCGGGCGGTCCGCCGCCAGCTGCAGTACTGCCGCCGCCACCGGGTCCGTCGCCGAGCGGTTCGCCTGCGCCCGGGCGGCCCGCGAGCTCGCCTCCGTCGAGCTCGAGCTCACCAGACCGCCCCGGCCGGCGCAGCCGACCGGTGAGCTACTCAACGGCGATGACCACCCTGACCGCAACGTCCTCGTCGGCGAGCTGCAGGCCCTGTCGGTGGCGCTGACCGGACCGACCACCCCCGCCGGGTCCGCCCTCGGCCCGCAGCACCTGTTCAGCGACCCGCTGCTGGTACTGCGCGGTGCGCTGCACCAACCGCCCCGCGCCGTCCCCGACCCCGGCCGGCCCACCTACCTGCTCACCCCCGGTGGGGGGCGCCACCCCCCGGTAGGGCGCGTCGGTGGTCCACGGCGAACCGGTCACGACGAGTTGGTCAATGCGTCGAACGCGCCGTCCAGCTGTGTCAGGAGCTTCTCCTCGAGCCGGCTCCAGCGGGCGGGCGCGACGTAGTGACTGCTGGTGCCCTCGTCACGCAGGGCCCGGTCGATCAGCACGAACACGGTGTGGTGCCAATTGGGGTGATCTGCCCGGCGGAGGAGACGCTGACGACCATCTCGGCTCCAGACGCATCGAGCTGCTCGGCCACGAGCACCGCGAACGGCGCGCCCACGGCCATGTCGACCACACCGACCTCGACGGCGTCGAGGTCGGTGACCGACATGTCGGCGTGATGGCAGGCCCACCCCGCACCGTCGCCGGCCGCAGCCGGACGCCGCGAGGTACCGGACGCCCCGAGGTACCGGACGATGTCACCGTCGGGGTCCAGGACGCCGACGGCGGGCACGGGAATGGTCGGCAGGTTCTTTTGGTGGCGCGCCTCGCGGAGCAGGTTCCCCGGCTCGAACAGCGCCGCCCTGGTAGTCCTTCACTGCCAGGAACGGGTGGTCGTCGACGGGGGAGCCCAGGGACATCCAACCCCGGCGGCTGGGTCCGCTATGCGCAGGAGAACCACTGGGCTGCGGAGTCGGCGCGGGCCCGGTGGGCGACGAACCGGCGTTTCACCTCGTCGATGGCGGCGCGGAGCGGGAACAGCTCGCGGGTGACGAGCTGGTCGTCGTGGTCGGCGCTGACCGGGTGCCAGTAGACGCCGTCGGCGGTGATGGTGATCTCCGGGATGAGCGATTCGACGGTGAGCTCCAGGCCGGTGTCGGCGACCCCGCGGTGCGCGAGTGCCCGGATGACCTGATCGTCGCGAGCGATGCCGAGGTCGTCGAGGAACGCCCGGAACGGCTCCAGCTCGGAGAACCGCTCCGGTTCCAGGGTGGCCGCCACCCGGACCCGGAACCCTTCGGCCTGCGCGGTGCGGATCCCGGCCACCGCACGTTCCCAGGACCGGGCTCCGCGGTGGCGGTCGTGCAGCTGCGGTGCGGGGGAATCGAGACTGATCTGCAGGACCAGCCGGTCGCTGTCCATCTTCTGCAGCATCTCCAGCCGCCGCCCGCGCAGCAGCATGGCGTTGGTCAGCAGGGTGGTCGGCAGGGCGGTGGTGCAGGCGGCGACCAAGTCGTCGAGGTCGGGGAGCAGGAACGGCTCCCCGCCGGTGAGGATGAGCTCGCTGACCCCCGCGCCGACGGCCTCGCTGGCCAGCCGGCGCACCCGGTCGACGCCCAGGGCCCGGCGTTGCGCCTGCGGGGAGGACCGGACGCAGCAGTAGTCGCAGGCTAGGTTGCAGTCGAAGTTGGTGTACATCCACAGCCGAGTGCCGGGGATCTGGTCGGGCTCCAGATCGGCGTACGGGTCGGGGCGGCGGCCGCGGCGCACCGTCGCGGCACCGTCGACGACCTCGACCAGGTCATTGCCGCTGCGCTCACACCAAGCGGTGACCAGTACCAGATCGGCGTCCGAGCCGTCGAGCGGGACGGCGGTGGTGGCCCCCTGGGGCAGCCCGCCGATCCGCTCGACCAGGTCCAACACCAGGCGGTGGTTGATCGGAACAACGTTCACCATCGCGGTGAGATCCCCTGCTCCTTTACCGCCTCGAACAGCGACGCGTAGCCTTCCATCTGCGGCAACACCCACTGGCGCAGGCCCTCCATCTCAAGGATCGGCCGGTGCGCGGGGTTGTCGAAGTCCATCGCCAGCAGCTTCTCCACCCACGGCGCGACGCGCTCGTCCGAGAGCGTCGGCAGCGCGGTGAAGTTGCAGTGCGAGTACGTCGGCGACTCCCAGAACACCTCGAACGCGCCGGGCATCAGCTCGTCGCGGCCGATCGCCTCCCAGGTGTTGATCCCGAGCGCGGCGGCGTCGGCCTTGTCGTCGATGACAGCGCGCAGCGCGTCGAGCTCGCTGCGACCGGTGTCTCCGTGCTTGCCCACGTCGCTGTTGATACGCAGCAGTTCGACGTCGCCCTCGGCGAGGCCCGCCTGGTGCAGGTAGTGCACGGGCAGGATCGCGGCCTGCGCGGAGTCCTGCGACCCCAGTGCGAGGCGGCGACCCTTGAGCCCCTCCAGACCGCCGAGCGCGCTGCCGGTGCGCGCAACGAAGACCGTCTGGAAGACGGTGTCGGTGTCGCGCTGGGCCAGCGCTCGGCACTCGCCGTTGGTCTGGGCGACGGTGCGGACCCACGCCAGGTTGGTGTTCCAGGCCATGTCGATCTGTCCGGTGAGCAGGGCGTCGACCTGCCGGCCGTAGTTGGAGAACAGCACGAAGTCCATCTCCGCATGGCCCTCGCCGAAGTACTCGCGGATGCCCTCCCAGATCGTGACCACGTTGGGTGTGTAGGCGACCGAACCGATGATCAGGGGCTTGCTCACGTCCGAAGAACTCCTCTGGTCGAGATCCGGGGTTCAGAACAGCGGCTGGTTGGTGATCGCCTTGCCGTAGAAGTCGTAGAGGACATCCGCTGTTGGCGCCATGACATGCCCGGCGCGAGCGTCGCGGAAGAAGCGGTCGAGCTGCAGGTGCTCGGAGAACGCGGCACCGCCGCAGACCCGCATGGCGGCGTCCGTGATCCGCAGCGCGGCGTCGTTGGCGGCAGCCTTGACCCCCAGTACATAGAGCATCGTGTCGTCCTGCGGCTCGATCAGCCGCTGCGCGGTCACGCCGAGGTAGGCAGACATTGTGGCAAGCTCGATGGACATCTTCGCCAGCTGCGCGCGGATCGTCGGCAGCGCGGAAAGGCTCTGGTCAAGGTGCTCCAGCTTCGATGCGCTGGTGTGGGCGACCGCCGCGTCCACCGCGGCGCGGGAGAGCCCGACCGAGACCGCCGCGTTGCCGAGGTTGAACCACGGCATCACCACCTGCAGCATCGTCTCAAACCCGCTGCCGGCCGCGCCCAGGCGGTACTCGACCGGGATCTGTGCGTCGATGGTCATTGGGGAGGAGGCGTTGCCGCGTAGGCCCATGCCCTTCCACGGCCCAGCCACCTCGAGACCGGGGGTGTCGGACGGCACCGCGAACAGGTCGACCCCATCCTCGACATCGGCCGAGCCGGTGGACACGACGTAGATCTCGGCCTTCCCGGCGGAGGTCACCCAGCTCTTGCGCGCCCGCAGGCGCACCGTGTCCCCGTCACGGGTCGCCTTCGACACCGGAGCCCAGAAGTGCGAACGGGAACCGGCCTCGGAGAAGGCCAGCGAGCCGAGCGTGCTGCCGTCGGCCAGCTGGGTGAGCAGCTTGGGCAGACCGGGCGGTGGCGCGACCGCGACCGGCATCACGGCAATGACATGCATCAGGTAGATCATCGCCGTCGATCCGCAGACCCCGGCCAACGCCCCGACGGTCGCGACCAGCTCGTGCGGTCCACCGCCGAGGCCGCCGGCCTCGGTCGGAACGGTCAGGCCGAGCAGTCCGCTCTCGCGCAGTGCCTGCACGGCCTCGGCGGGGTAGCGGCCCTCGGCGTCGACGTCGCGGGCGTTCTTGGCGGCGATCTCCAGAACAGGGGCCAGACGCGCGGTCACATCCACAAGGTGTCCTCTCGGGTGATGCCGGTGGAGGGGATGCATCAGGTGGAGCCGGTGGCAGAGACGTGCTGCCCGATCTTAGGCACCGGTCTCGCCTCAGGTTCGGTTCTCACCTGCTCGGACGAACCATGGCGGCAGTCGCCGCGAACACCTCAGGAGGCTAGCCCCGGTCTTTCAGTAGTTCCGGGTCCGGGAGATCGTTTCGGGGTTGCTGTTGCATTTGATCTTTGCTGGGCTCGCGGCAGGCGGATGCGGCCGGCGTGTAGCCGGCTTCTCCGTCTGGTGAGTAGGTGCGGAGGTCGCAGGGTCAGCCGGCAGGTTGTGGCAGTGCGCTCAGGCGCTGGAAGGCGGTGACGAGCGCGTCCTTCCAGGGCCAGTTGCGGTCGATCCGAAGGTGGCGTCGTCGACCGCTGCGGACCAGGCGGCCGGCGACGTGCAGCAGCCGATAGCGAAGCTGCTTCGGTTCGGCGGTGGCCAGAGCGCCGTCGAGGAGCAGCAGGCGGGTCCAGGCCAGCAGGTCGCAGGCAAGGCCGACGAGCTCGACCCAGACGGTGTTGACGTTGAACTGGCGGGACGGCAGGTGCGCCAGCCCGGTGCTCCTGGCGCAGCGGATCCGGTCCTCGACCCGGGCGTGGGCCCGGTGGCGGGCCTCGAGGTGGGCGAGTTGGCCGGCCGGGGTGTCGGTGGCGAAGGTCTGGAACCGCCAGCCGTCGGCGTCGGAGAAGGTGAGCTGCGCGCCGGGGTGGGGTCGTTCCCGTCGGACCAGCACCCTCGTCCCTTCCGGCCAACCGGCTGCGGACGGGTCCCCGAGCCAGCCGGTCAGCTCGGCGATGTCGGCACCGTCCCGTGGTTCCCCGTCGGCCTCGATCGCCGGCGTCCAGGCTTCGGCCGGCAGCGCGAGGATCGCTGCCTGCACCGCGGCGGTCACGGTGAACCCGACCGAGAACCGCAGGTCCAGGCCCTGGGTGTTGCGAATGCGCCGCAGATGGGTGAGCCAGGCCTTGGTCGCGCGGCGCCGTCGGCGCAGACCAGGATCGGGGTGCCGTAGCGGTGGACGTCGGGAATCTGGGCCAGCGCCCGGTCGGTGACAGTGATGTGGTCGGCGGCGGTGTTGGCCCCGGCGTTGCCCGGCCGCAACGGGGACGTGTCAGCGGCCTGCAGCCAGACCCGTTCCCGGGCCGTCGCCCGAGCCGAGCGGAGCCCGGCCAGCAGCCGGTCGTCAACCCGATCGAGGACCCGCCAGGCGGTGGCGGTCGAGGCGACCGGGCCGAACAGGTCCGGCTGGTTTCGCAGTACGGCCAGGTCCGAGATCGTCGTCCCGCCGTCGGCGAGCATCACCGCCAGGTCGACCAGCACCCGACCCGGGTCATGACCCGAGCGGCGTTCCCGCAACCCGGCCAGCACGTCGCCGAACAACCCGGTGACGCCGGCCCGGTCGGCCAGCTCGGCCAGCAACCTCGACCCGGCATGCGACACCACCCCCGACCCGCCGCCAGAGATCACGATCTTGGGTCGTCGCGCGCTGCCGTGCATCTGCGGAGTGCCTTCCAGTTCGGAGATCTTGCGTCCTTCAGCAAGTCCAAGATCCCAAGCAGGACAGGCACTTTCGCGCATCTACAGCCCGTGTCGCCCCACCAACATCAAGTCGCTACTGCAACAAGCAGGCTAGTCTTACTGACTGGGAACCACCAACCAAGGGGCCGCGAAGGCAATGATCGACACCGCTCGCACCACCGATCCTGCGGTCGACACACTCGCCCCTTATCGGGTGATGGCGCGCGGGTTCGCCGCGCTGCGGATCTTCTTCGGTCTGGACTGGCTGTCCAACGGGCTGGCGAAACTGTTCGGGCAAAGCAGCTTCGGCAGCGGCCATTTTACGTTCAACTTGGTCGATCTCGGTGTCGCGAAAGGCATCCTGCGCCAGAGCGTCATGAGCACACCGCTCGGCCCGCTCGCCGCGTTCTACCGCGACGTCGTCCTCCCGAACTGGGGTTTCTTCGGCCCGTTTCAGACCGTTGTGGAACTGGCCATCGGGCTGGGACTGCTGTTCGGTGTCGCTACCCGGCTCGCCGCGGTCGGCGGGCTGCTGCTGCTCGTCCCCATCTGGATCATGCTGGCCGGCACCAACCAGTACCTGTGGACCTACCCCCTGGACCTGTTCCCGCTGCTCCTGCTCGCGATCGTGCCCACCGGCCGCGTCGTCGGCTTCGACCGCGTCCTGGCCCCACGGTTCCGCCACCGCTGGCCGTTCTGATCTCCGGCAGTGCTCTCGTCCGGCCAGTGCTCTCGACCCGGTAATGCAGTAGATCTCGACAGGATGATGATGTGATGACCACCAAGACCCGGTTGGGGAAAGCGACGGGACGCCCCCCGCTGCTGTCGGCGACCACGCTGCAGCAGGTTCGGTGGTGGTCGGCCGGGCAGTGGCGGCTGGCCACTGCGGTGTCCGTGGCCGCCTTCTTCGTGATCGGCGAGATCGGGCAGACCCTGCCGCCGGAGAACACCGGCCGGATGTACCCGGTGGAGTGGTGGAACTGGGCGACTCTGTTCGCATCGGCGGTCATGATCGGGCTGACCGCGGCCACGTTCGTGACACCTGGTGGCCGCCGGAGGGGATTCGCCGGAGCCGGTAGCGGCTCGGCCGGGACGGTCGCGGCGATCGCCATGGCCTGCCCCGTGTGCAGCCCGCTCGCGATCCCGCTCTTGGGCACCGGCGGAGCGCTCGCGTTCCTCACCCCCAACCGGGGGTGGGTAGCTCTCGCCTCGGTCGTGCTGTTGGCGCTGACCCTGCTCCTGCGTCTGCGGGCGAGTACAACCTGCGCGGTGAACCCCCGCGCGATCTCGTCTGCGCCGAGGACCAGCGGCCCGATCGCGCACTGACGCAGCTCACCCCATCCGCCGACTCACCGGTCCGGTGACGAGCATCCGCCGCCACATCTCGGAGAGTGGGACAAATTGGGGGGCCCAGCAGGTCCTTGGCCTCGGCCAGCTGCAGTCCCAGGGTGTCCGCGCTCAAGGCGCCCTGGTGCAGGGTGAGCACCTCACGGATCTCGGTCGGGCCGTCGCCGGCTGTGTCGTCGTCGAGCACGACTTGCAAACACCAGGTGAGGCTGGGTGCGTTCGGTGAACGCCCATGGCCCACCCCAGTCCTCGGGTGGGCCCGGCCCGGCGCCACCGACACACCGCGGGTAGACCCGATCAGGCTGGGCGACCACGATCTGCTCGACCCGGAGGTTGCAGTCGCCAGCCGGCGGTGAAGTCATAGTCGTAGACGAACCACTCGGTGGCTCGCAGACCCAGCTCGCCCAGCCGGATCTGGCGGGGGTCGTCCCGGAAACCGACGCCACCGGGATAGGAGATGCCGTACTCAGCCCCGTGGAACAGGGGGTCTGAGTAGCAGCGCTTGACCCGGTTGAAGCCCTGGGTCCTGGCGGCCTGCCCATCCCCGTTGACCGGTCGATCGACGCGTTGCGCGCTCACGCGACCGCGATGGCCTGTGAGCAGGACCCGCCGACCGTGCTGCCGTTCGTCAACGGTGCGGGCCGCTGCCTTGGAGTACGTCGATGCTGCCTTCGAGCTCTCGGG
>JAABUP010005921.1_pt1 | contig 18024 bp, 26 predicted proteins | sample 5559201 | NCBI WGS metagenome assembly JAABUP01 (sample SAMN10711887, study PRJNA513373) | rock metagenome | isolation source: Antarctica rocks | place: Antarctica
AGAAACAGGCAGCTGACAATACCGCCTATGCTGGCTAAAAGGTCTAAACCAATGGTGGTATGTACATGCAACAACCCCAACAGAAGGGGCTGCTCTGGGACAATGCAGGGCATAGTCATGGGTGCCGCCCAAATGCTGACACAGGGCTTCAATAGTTGTACCAACCTCCAGGATAGGAGCAGCGCCCCGCCAAAAGGCATGGGCTGCCCAACAGATTGCAAACAAGCAGCTATGGAGCCAGAAAAATTCTTAGCACCATTTCCAACAGAAAAAGCATCATCAACATTGTCAAGCAAGATTGTGTGGAAAAGCGACCCAACAGGACTAGCAGCTATTTTGTTCCAAAATTCAAGTGTTCGTCGCCACCAAAAAAACCTGCAGTGATGACAACCCTAACTCCTCAAGCAACATAGCACTAGCAAGCTACCGACCCCAGGTTACAGACAGCATATACTCATGAGACGAACAAGTAGCACAAGCAAGCTCGGAAAGTCGAGAAGACCACGCGTTCTAGCCAGCGTTCTAGCTTCCCGACAAAACGGTTGTTGATGTCTCGAGTTGTGTCGATACCTCTATCCTTGGCCGGCTTGATTCAGTGCAACTCTGGAATTCGTCGCTTTTTCTGATCATGCATACCTAGCTGCCGCTTCACCGCCACTCCGGTCGTAATATGGAGGCCAAAGTTCATAAGGATGTTGTGTTGTTCAAGCGCATTCTCACGCACGACAAGTTTGGTGACCATGTTGAGGAGGTGCTCGCTAACTGAACGTTCAGCTTTACGTTGCCCCAGCCACGTTACTCGCAATTATTGCAAGTAGGCATGTCCCTGAGTTGTGCCTGCAGGTCCATTTTCCAAACATTATCTGCCTAACAGGCGTCAAGATTGGAGCAGCTCCTGGCACTGGCAGCCTCACAGATGTGCCACATGTGCATGTGTTTGCGCACGACTTACACACCCTGTCAGGCAGCCGGTATGCCTGCGTTGCAGAGCACTGCAACCTGCCAGACAGTGGAACGCGAGCTGTGCGGGTGGAGGTAAGCACAATCTCAGGAACTCTGTTTCACACTGCTACATGGCCAATGACTGAGCACGTGCTGTGTGCAGCCAATCTTCACCAAGCAGTTGTTACTGCGCGGCCAGTATCAGACGCTCCCATTAGCGGTCTATGGTTGGGCGCTGCCAGCTGGTTCTGCTGTCAAGGTAATTTCCACAGCAGCTCAAGAGCCTCTTCAACGTTGCCTGGCAGTCACGACAAGTTCTTGACCTGCTTCCTGTTGCACTCCTTGCACCTCCCAGTAACGTCTTGCACTTGGCATGCTCTAGTTCTAACCATGCATGAGGACACCTGCAGGACACTGCAGAACTCACTGATGCGGCGACCAATCAGTTAGCAGCTATCATTGCTACAGAGTCAGCAAACGCTTCCTCCCCAGCCAGCATACTGCCTCCCCCCTTGCCATTCACCCCACCTTTCCTATCACTTCCACCACCAGCCACTCAAGCTCTACAGAGCATGCTGCCACGCTGGGCCAGCGTGCGCACCTTTGAGCAGGCCATGCGTTTTCAACCCTTGGACAAGGCCCAGCTGCAAGCCATCTTGACAGCTGCTGAAAATGTTTGCCAAGCAGCAACCCGCAAGTCCCCTGTGGTGCGTGGGGAAGCACACACCGTCACAGATGCATCAGCCCCTGATGCAGACGTCAAGGAAGAGCCAGAAGTGGATCTAGTGGGAAACAGCACTCTTGCTGGCATGGCAGATGGCATGTTCATGGACATGGATGAGCGTCTGGACAGTTTGCCGACGGCAAACCCCACAGCAGAGTCAGGCCTGGAGGCAGAGACTGTGAATGAAGCAGCCATAGGGGAGTGTGCAGCCTACATGGCAGCAGAATGGTGTGGAGTCTTGGGAGGAGCATACGCCTCATCAGCAGCTGCTGACTTTGGTCTGGCAGGCTTGGCAGCTGCTGTTATTGTAGCCTCTTGCCCAAGGTGTGTTATGCATTGTCATGCAATTGCCAATTTTTCTGATTGCGCTGCAGCTGCACAACACACAATTGCCAATTTTTCTGATTGCGCTGCAGCATACTGAACTTGACATTGCAAAATGTTTGCAATGGGCATATGTATGCATGCATGTTGCAAGGCAAGTAAGTGAAAAAGGGCAGCCGATCCTCATGCCAGATGCTGCCGCAAAATGCCACATTGATCAGAATGCATCTAGAGCCTATGCACGAATTTACAGCTTAATCTCAGGGACATTGGTGTAAATTGAAATCAAAGCACATCTTCCCAAAGTGAGCATGGTTGCCTTGTTATTGCAGGCATGCAAGCCACTTCATAGCTGCTCAGGGGATGCTGGCCCTTGCTTCTGTGCTGACGCTGCTGCGTCCGCCAAAGGCTGTGGTGCGGTATGCCATCACAGCAGCAGAGCTGCTGACAAGATCTGCTGGTGCATTCGCCTGTGAGGCTGCCTTGGGTTGGGTTGAGGCTCCAGAGCTATCAGATGAAGTTGTCCAGGCTGCACAAGCCACTGCAGCCTCCCTAGGGGCCAAACATGCTCAGCGTAGGGCTGCAGTTGGCACAGCCCCTGGTGTCAGGCCTGAACGGGGCCTCAGCACAGAAGCAAGCAGAGGCCGTTTGTCACAGCAGCAGCAAGATGGAGATGTGAAGGCTGAGCCAACAGAGATTGATGCCCAAAATCGTATTGCACCTGATCATGATCATGAAGGGCACAACAAAGACGGCGAGCAGCTGCCTGAGACAAGTCAGGTTCAAGGCAGCGATCAAGAAGAACAGCCCTTGGTCGAGTATGATGATGATGAGCAGAACCAGGATGTAGGCCAATACAATGACAGCTACGAAGCAACTGGGCATGAACATCCAGAGGAGTATGACATGGAGGATCAGGATCAGGATGAGCATTACAATGGGGCAAATGAAGACCAGCAGCACTATCTTGAGAATGATCAGCACGGTCAAGCAGACTTTCCTATGGAGCAACAGCAGCACAAAGAGGGTAGTCAGCCTGAAGAAGCTGACCAGCAGCAGCTCAAGGCTGATGCTGGTGACAATGCAGATGGCGAGGATGAGGCCAAAGCCCAGAGGGGCGGCCAGGATGGAGGTTCTCACCAGAGCCCTGAAAGGCATCAACCCACTGAAGATGCAGATGAGTGGGACATCCCTGAGACAGGTGAAGACATATTTCACCACATGCAGCATTTCCACCACAATGATCACAATCCTGACAGATGATGTCAGCAAATAATGTGCGCAATTTGGTGCTGCTGCCTGTGACGTGTCACTTGAAAGGCATGTCTGGCCAAGACAGACATGCTTTTGTGCACTCCTGTTTGAGCTGTCAAGACTGCTTTGTGTGACTGCTTGAGTTCAAAGTCCAGGTGCTGAATTGGCAGGTAGCAAAGTAGATGATATGATGGCAGAGACGCCAGAGCATCTGTCCCAGCTGGGGGATGAGGATGGACAGGGCCCAGAAGCTGCCAGCAAGCAGTCTAGCCCACAAAAGACAGTAGAGTCTGATGCTGAGCATGCTACCAGCTCTGGCAAACAAATTGACAGGCAGGGCCCAGAGGATGAAGGTCCAGCAGGTACATTCCAGGCATTGTTATGTGCATCTGCTTGCTGACTCACCCAACACTCACTCACTCACTCACTCACTCACTCACTCACTCACTCACTCACTCACTCACTCACTCACTCACTCACTCACTCACTCACTCACTCACTCACTCACTCGCTCAACCTGTGGTGGCTCAGGAAAAACAGAGGTTGCTGATGAGGGCAAGGATCAGCATGCCAAGAGCAGCGATAGGCACAGGAGAAGTGATGATGGCAGGGAAAGCCGGCGCAGCAGAAGCGACAAAGAGAAGCGGCACAGGCACAGCCGTGACGGCCACCGCAGCAGGGAGCGCAGCAAAGACAGAGATGCTGACAGGGAGAAACGTCATAAGGAACGCAAGTCAAGGTATGATGCATCGCTCGTGCCCTGCTTGCAGATGCTTTTTGACAGCCTGCCACATGCAAGTGCTGGATTGCCTGAGTTGTGCAGCATAACAAGACCTCATACGATGCCTTCGCGGTTTTGCTGCAGTCCTGTTGTGTTGGTAACCTTGCGGTATAGCTCAAATTCTTCTGAGATCACCACATAACTGCTGACCTGGGTATTCACCTGCTTGCCAGCCAAGTGATTCCTGCCTTTGCCAGCAGCAAGCTTTGCTATGTTGACTGACCAAGCTTACAAAGTCAATTGGCACCCTGCATAGGTCAAAGCGTTCTCGCTCCCGGGAGCCTGAGTCTGACAAAGCCAAGCGCAGCCGCCACAGCCGACCCCATCATTCCAGAGACCGTGCATCCCCTGAGGCCGCCCCTGCCAGGCAACACCCAGGGGAGGAAGATCGGCCATCACGGGCCACAACCCCTGTTCCTACCCCTGCCCCCTCCAAGCCCAAAGGCCTGGTTGTGGTCAAGGCCAAGCAAAATGACGGTTGCTACTCTCAGTTGGTGGACAAACTGCTGGACACACAGCCACGCCAGGTGTGCAAGACTGAGGATGCACTTTCAGCTTGTGATAACCAAAAAAGTCGTAGCACAATAGGTCATGCATGTACGCTGTAGTAGCCTGCACCCTTTGCTTTTGTCAGGCTCTTCTGTCAATGCTCAGCTGTGCTTTGCCTCAGTCTTGATGTGCTCAGAGGCTCTGGCATACTCTGCATCACTGAGCAAGCATGGCTGCAGAACAGAACGCCTCTGACAGCCATCAAGCCCAATGTCTTCTGCAGCGATGCAATAGCTGCAAGTCAGTGCCATCTGTCCTGTTCAGGTAGTGGCAATTGGGTCTGCTCTACTCAAGCGGCTGCGCTTGTATGCCGTGACAGCACGAACAACAGAGGTGGCTGAGCAGCTGGTGAAGGGCCACATGAGCGGTGCAGCACAGCTGCTCACCTCAGCACAAGTCAGCAAGCTCATCAACACCTTGTCTACCCATCTGGTAGACTTGAGTGAGGAGCTGTTGAAGTCTGATGACCCCACTACTGAGATCATGCCCTCTGCTGCAGCTCAGAAGCAAGGTGCCTGCCCTGCCATTCATCCCTGCTCCATGCCTTATATTTCCCTCGTTAGCAGTTCATACAGAGGAAATGCTTGCAACAGTCCTACTGCCGTCTGAGCCAGTCTTTTGTCATCTGTGCTGCCAGCAGTCTGCAATCCACAGTGCATCCAGTTTATCACAGGATGGGACAACATTTGCTATCTGCACAGCTGCACTGCTGAGTCAAGAGGCTTCCATGCTGCATGTTGCTGAAGCTGATCCACCTTGTCATGCAATTTCCACACCTGTGACTGTGGCTTGAGCTCATGCTTGTGTGCGTGCAGAGGGGCACTTGCCAGAGGTGGTCACCCCAGATCCCTGCACTGTCACCACTTTCGCCTCCAGGCAGTTGCTGGAGCTGCTGGCAGCAGTTCTGCATGTGCCGTCCCTCCATGCAGCCCACCTTACTGCTACTGGCACGCTCCCACCCCAGACTAAAGGGCCTCAAGTCGAGGCTGCTTTCCTGCAACCCCTTCTTTCAGGTGGACATCTATGCCGCTCCATTTTGAGATCTGTGGCGCTGTGTGTGCTGTCCACTGCCCATGCGCTTGGATTGGCATGTGCAACGGTATAAACGCTGTATTTGACTGCATTATTTGGAGCAGCAGTATGATCGGCCTGGCTTCAAACTTTGAACAGCTTGCAGATGTACAGCGCCCAGTTTCCTTTGCCATGGTCTGCAGCACGCTATGTGAGATCATGTGTCAGTCTTCATAAGTTGTCTGCAGGCTGCAAGGCATTGCTAGCAGCGCTGCTGAGTACCCCATCTGGAGTGGCATATCTTGTGCAGCAGCATGAGGCCAGTCAAAGCCTCATCACTGCCCTGCAGACCAGGTATACCCTACCCTGAACCATACGCTTTGCACTTTACTGTTCTACCCTTGACATGATGATTGTGCTATGTTGTACATGTACAACACCGTGTTGATGTCAGTTTTGTGAGGGCAGAAATGTGCCGCATGCCATAGCATGCCTGAGTGCGTGAGATATGTAAATAGCTAAGCAGCCTGTGCAATCATTCGTGGGACAAACGCAGAACATTTTGCCCTGCGCCTGGACCAACTCAGTCTTGACTTACACCCTGTAGCAAGCTGGCTCAGAGTCAACGCATTCACCTTAGTGACTCAATCTGCACCTGCTTCTAAGTCATTGGGTGAATGCTGCAAGCAGCTGATGCTTGTGCTGCCAGCTTGCCCTATTCAGCATGGTTGCACCAGCAACTGAAGCTGATGCTTGTGCTGCCAACTTGCCCTATTCAGCATAGTTGCACCAGCAATTGCACCACGAATATGTGCAGCACACACATTCTACCCTGCACCCTCATCCAGCTTAGCCAAGGGTCTTCTTCACGTGCACAGGTCCACGGGGAGCAAGAGTTCTGCTTTTGCCTTGGCAGAGACGCTTGGTGCCATAACAGCTCTTCAGCAGATCTGCCAGGACCCTGCAGCAGCTGCTGTCTCGGCCTCTGGGTCTTACCAGGCCAAGGCTCCCACACAGGAAATCCTGCAGGTGCTGTGTGAGCAGTCCATCACTGTGGCTGGCAGGAAGGCTGTGGCTGTTGCAATTTCAGCAGTGCCTGGGGCGCTGCACAGACTGATGGTCCTCATGCATGTAAGTCATGACACGCTCTTCACAACAGGCCCACTCAGTTTGAAAACCTTCAGAGACACATCTTGATCAGTACACCAGCAATTGTGCTGTCAAGTTATGACATACTGCACCAAAGTTTGCATGGAAAACGTGTGAGAAGACTCAAACACATGCTGTATACATACTGCAGAGTGCTGTGGGTAGATCATGTAGGCATTGCAAATGATGCAGCAAGTTACAATACGGCAGCAAAGCTGCTCCAAAACAGTTTTTCTGCATTTGAAGGTAGGCAGTTAAATGTGTCATGTCACAAAGGGTGGAACTTGACTATGTGCAAGACAATAAAGCTTCTATATTGTCACACGTCATGTATCATTATCTGCAGGTCGAGGTCAAAAAGGAGGGTGCAAAGCCAGTCAAGTCACAGCCCATGTTCAGCCTGACTTCCATGTGTGCAGCACAGCTGTTGTTAGAGTTTGTAAGCGATGAACACCCAAGCATGCTGTCCTGCTGGGCTGCTCATGCTTCTGACTTGGACAAGCTGGCAGCTGATGCACTGACTGCCACAGGCAAGAGTGCTCAATTTCACCAGGCTGCAAATACAGCATCAAGTCAAGCATTAGCATGATACATACGTTGAATCCCAGTTGTCAAGCTTCATTGCTGCTCTATTAAGCTCTGTCGTGTGTAGCATCGACAACACCGCTTTGTGCTGAGCATTCATACTGGTTACAAGGTTTGCATAACGGCCCTTGCATCACCTCTTGATCAATTGTCACAGCTTACAGAAGACACAGACAGCTTTTATGTAAGAGTGTGAAGTGACAATGGTACTGACTGCAGGCATGGCGCGCATGCGGCACACTCTGCAGGCTCTTCAGGCCAGGGCACAAGCTGCAATGGCCCTGGCAGACAAGGGCCCTGCCAGTCTGGTTCAGACCCTGACTGGTGTCCTTCCACCCTTGGCAAACAGTGGTATGTCCTGTTGTCTCCCATTCTCCACCCTTTTTGGTGCCAGCCTACATCCCAGCAAGCTTGCTCTCAGCTTCGCAGTGGCAGAGGCTTGAGTGTATGTGATAGCCTTCTCCATGAGCGTGTGACTCCTTATGGATCTTGAACATCCCTGTGCAGTAGAGTGAGGAACTGATCCTTCTCAACAACAGATCAGCAAGGTCATTGCATGAGCGGCAATAGACATCATCGAACAGAAGCTTAAGCTCTCCCCATGTCTGTGCAGCTGGAACTCATCAAAGTAGATCTGGAATGCTGCTGGCAATGCTATTAGACATTGCAGTTGGCAAGTGATGCTGAGCCTGTTGCTGATTGCAGGTGTGAAGGGTGTGTTTGTGGTGGAAGCAGAAGCGGCAGTGCAGTTCATGCATGACATCAGCAAGTCCAATACAGCAGAGGCGGGCCTGCATTTGCTGGCTGCTGTCCTGAGCCTTGAGAATGCCAGCCGTGATGCTGTTGCTGCAACAGAAGCCAATGCCTTGCAGGTCATCCACACTCTGATCACCTCCCTCCTCGTGCTGTCAACATAACTGATGCCATGTTTGCGGTCATCGTGCTGTTGTGTGCCTGCTGCTCCAAACTCTGATCACCTCCCTCCTTGTGCATTCAACATAACTAATGCCATGTTTGCGGTCATTGTGCTGGCGTGTGTCTGCCGCATTTTGTTTGCAGAGCACTGCACCGAAAAGAAAAGAAAAGAAAAGAACAGAAAAGAAAAGAATAGAAAAGAAAAGAAAAGAAAAGAAAAGAAAAGAAAAGAAAAGAAAAGAAAAGAAAAGAAAAGAAAAGAAAAGAAAAGACTACGCCTTTTGGCGTCAATTTAATGAGAAGCCAAGTATTATACCGGGCTGCCCAGAAGAGCACTGCACACAACTAAGGCTAGAGAGTTGCCAGGCTCACAGCAGGTCCCATATGCTGCACATGCAAGTGTTTGTCACGACAATCAGGATACTGTGAGGTTGCCAAGCGTTGCATGCGTCAGTACAGGCAACAGACATCCTGGTTGTAGTTATAGGGCTTGGTTTGAGCTTGTGCAGTCTGCTTCACAGCACATCAGCACACCCTGTTGCTACTCTGCTGACTGCCGACAGGACCTCATACAGGGAGCTACTCAGGTGTGTGTGTACATATGGTTGGTTCTAGATGCGCAATTCAGGGAAGAACGACTGAGGAAGTACATGTGCAGAAGGCATCTGCAATTTTGATGGCTGTGATGCAGGCACTGGAGAGAGCCCTGCGCACAGGCACTGTGCTGCTCACAGCAGCTCAGGCCGATGCCTTATGGTCTGTTGGCTGTGGTGATGCCATTGAGGATGCCAAGCAGGCTATTAATAGGTACACGGCTATATACATACATCAACTGCATGTCATCACATATCACTTGCAGTGCACCAAGCTGCAGGCAAAGTAAGATGACCCATCATGCATTCATGACTTCATGCATCAGACACGTGTGTTCCACTGGGGTGATGTGAACACACGTGTCAGATGCTTGGAGTCATGAATGCATGATGGGTCATCTTACTTGAACTGCAGCTTGGTGCACCGCCGAGTGTCTTGCTAATTGAAGTTGTCTTGGATAGTTCAAGGTGCAATTTGAGGGTAGAGGTTCTTTCAGCTCCTAGAAGTGTTTGTAAGGATGAGTACGTTAGCCTCCTTATCTGCAGCTTGGTGCACTGTTGTATGCCTTGATACTGCTGTGTCAAATTGTTTTGATCATGCCCAGGGCAAACAAGCAGGCATAGGTTAATTGAGCTCCTAGTTGTGTTCCTTAGAATGAGTACACCGCCTGCAAAATGGTGCATCTTCACACTCTTGTTCAATTGCAAGGTGCCTTGGATGAGTGTGTTGGTTCACACCAGTTTCAATGCCTGTGTGACATGTGACTTCAGGTGGCAGGTTTTGAAGTTTGTGCTGGCAGCTAGCACTGCCACACGTGCCTTGTTTGCACGCCTGCAGCAGCGCAGCATCATACTGAAGAGCATCAGTCTGCTTGACTGCTTGCTGGAGGCTCACGCGGCCATTGTGACCACCTCTGAATCCCTGGGAGCGTCTCTAGGCAATGCAGCTGGCCCAGAGACACAACAAGTCCTCCAGGTACATTAGCCTATATCCGCAACCATAACCAGATCATTCGCATTCGATGTCATACATTCTGTTGTTGAGAGCCTGCACAAGACTTAGGCCCTTGGAATCATCCTTCTGGCTTACACAGTGCTTGATCTGAGCGGCGAGGGCCTGTGCTCATCAGAGGTGTCCTATGACCTGGCACAGAGTGACATCTAAACAGCAGAGGACAGGGTGGGGGTTTTAGGCTCATGTGTCTGGAGCAGACTGTCGTCTGACTTCAGTCCACCAAGTGTCTTCACAAAATTGGATGGGCCAAGAAGAAAGTGATCCATATAGTGTGACGTTTGCAATTGCTGTCAGCTTGTGATGCTGTGCACCAGGAGCTGATATGTGCACGAAAGGATTACTGGAACCGTCCAACAGTATGTTGCAATACCTGAGCCCTTCAGCATAGCTCTCCAATCCAACACCAACAGTGTGTTGCAATGCCTGAGCCTTTCAGCATAGCTCTCCAATCCAACATCAAGATGGCATGCTGACCTGCACACAGGCTCGGCAAGCCCTGACAGGCGCCCTCAAGATATGGTGGGACCAATCTCAGAAGAACAAACACAACAATGAGCCTGACTGGCAGCCTGCCCTCTTGCCCTCTGTGTTTGCTGGCGCCAAGGCAGCAGCCATGACGCGCAATGTGGACCCCAATCAGGTGCTTGCTGCTTGTCATGTGTGCAGATGCTTTGCCTGTGTGGAACCACGTTTGTTGCCTGCTGGCAGCTGCGATTGGCTTGTATCGTACAGAGCTGAAAGTCACACAGCACAGACCATTCTGATGCAAAAGCCCAAGCCCAACTGGGCAATGCCGTGGGAAGACACTGCAAGCCTGCTTTGCCTTCATCTGTTTCATATTCAACATGTCAAAGATCAAATTGTGTGTTTGGTCAAAGTCTCAGTGCCTGATTTCATACGTGTGTTGCAGGCGCCTGGCAAAATGTACACTCGCATATGCGTGATCAGCGACATCTTGCCATCTGAGTGGCCCCCAGTGCAAGTGCGCAAGGGGGTGCCCCACCCCCCACCCACCCACAGGGAATACAGGGTGGCCCTGGCAAATGGTCTCATACCTCTGAAGCAAGATTTCAGGGACATGGTCACCACTGCTGTTGCCTCAGACAGCCGTATGTTCAGGGCAGCCCTGGTCCGCCTGGTGGCTCGTGCTTCAGGTTTGCAGGCACCCACTCAGGACTGCATGTGCCATCTCATGCTTGCTATTTGATCAACCAACCATTGAGTCAATCAACCAACTACCAGCTGGTCAATCAATTCTGTTGCCGTCTGGAATGTCACTTTCGTGAAGCTCGCAAAGGCACGAGTCACGGTGCGGTAATGACAACTCTCTGCGCCTGGTTTCCTGTACCAGCATGCACCATTGTGTACAACGTGACTGAGTCAGTAACTGTAGTCCTTTCACCTGGCTTTTGGGGTTTGTACAGGCCTGGGAGGGGGCATGGGGGTGTTCTTGGCTGAGCCCATCACCAAGGCTCTCAATGAGGCCCTCACAGCACGAGCTGCTTTGTCAGAGCTCAGGCGTGTGCTAGAGATCATTGTGCCCCTAGCATACCGTCCACCCATTAAGGTAGACAAGGAAGATCATGAGCAGGACTTGTATGATGTCCTGACGACTGTTGTGCAAAGGGCACCTCCTTTCACTGCGAGCATGATCTCAAGCAGAATGTACCTGTGTCGCCGTCGTATTACATGCAAGCAGATGCCTGCCATGGCAGCTCGCACTGTTGTCTTGCCACTGTCATTCCAAAGCTCTGCCCAAGCCCAAAGTGACTTGATGTCGTCCCTGGCCATACTTGCTGACCCGCTTGATTGAGACACATTTGTGGCTGTCACGCCAAGTGCATGTCATGCAATGTGCACATAAGTTTCCAAGTCACTGCCATGAGCGCCAGAGTGGGTCAGTCATCTTGAAGCGTGCCTAAACAAGCAGCTGCTGCACAGGCTGCTTTCTTGGACCTGAAGCTGGCAGATATTTTGGGGCAGCTGCTAGGGCGGTTGGTGCCGGTGCTAGGGCAGGGTGCAGATGCAGGCAGCCTGTGCACCATGGTGCTTGAGGCCATCCTCACACTGCAGGACCCTGAAACCTGTCTCAACCCAATGGGCCCAGCCTTCCAGAGGGTGCCTGATGAGACCCCCACTCCTGCTGAGGTCAGTGTGAGCCTGCATGGGCACTCTGTCAGACAAGTCAGTCTGCTGTTGCATGCACTCAAACATCCGCCTAGCAGCTAGTGATTGAGCATCCTGGTGGTTGGGTGCATTCTCAGAGATAGGCTATGGCAGGTTTGTCATACATGGTACTCATGAAATGTTGCCACGAAACAAAGCAATACAGCAGACATGTGTGCATGGTCTAGGAACAAGTATTTAGTCTATGCCTTCACAGGTCTGTCAAAATGATAAAGCTACAGGTTGTGGTTCTGGAGTGCAGGGTGGTCTGATAGCGGCCATCATCATGGCGTCCTTGTCGCGTTTGGGAGGGAATGCACATGTGGCAAAGCGCATTCTGCGGCTGCTATCCACCCATCTGCCAGGCCGGGTTGTGCTGCGCTTGGGAGCTGCCAAGTGGCAGGCGCAGGCCACTGGCGGGGAGTTTGCCACAGCTGTGGGCAGCAAGGCTTCCTTGCAATGGGCAGCATCCCGCCTTTGGGCTGCAGGTGGGACAACAGTGAAACTGACGCATTTGACCATGACTGTTTTGTGTCACTCAAAGGGGCCAGCAGTGTTGTCATTTGTTTCCTCTGCAGTTGCTCTGCATGGGTGAAGCAGGCTACCGGCAATTGAACATGTAAAGTCTTGCTAGCATGTGCAAGCTTCCTGTTGTCACTTTGCTTGTGCTCACAAATGTACTCATTTCTTGAAGGCAACCTGCATTGACCCACCTGTCTGTACACTCTCAAGGGTCATTATGTCACTATGACTACATCCCTGGTATGCGCACAGTATTCACAACAAAGAAGTGCAACATGGTTGCAACAAACAAACCCCGCCTATGAGTGAGTGTGCAGCTATAGTAACCAAAGAGTGACTATTGCCTTGCAGCTGAGGCTGTGGGTGGTGACCCTAAGCTGCGCAGCACCAACCAGGAGGTGGCTCAACTGCTGGAGCAGGTAGCAGCCCTGGGGGAAGACACAGGGGAGGCTGACCTCACCCCCCCTTCAGGCCCTGCACCCAACCGCTTTGCTGCTGCGGTCCTAGCTTATGGAGGCTGCTGGCAATGTCAAAGCTGCTGAAACCAGGTGGGTTACATCATGCCACCTGCAGTGAGGAAGCTGCATTGTCTTGCTCTGCAATCTGAACAAGCAGGGTTTGTGCAGCTAGCTTGGTGCCTACTGTTGTCCATACCACAATATTCTTTGTGACTGAGCTGTATACAAGTGTCAGGACTGCATGTCAGTGTCGACCACAGCTGCCAGCAGGCATGACTGTTTGTGACTGCACAGTATTGTAGCTTCTGTTACACTGTCGACATCTGTGCACTGCAGCTTCTGTAACAATATCAGCGACGTCTTGGCTTCAGCACATCTGAGCCTGATTTGACCAGGCTGCATGGGCTTCGGGCTGCTGCTATGATTGCTGAAAAGCGTAATCTTTTCTGTTCTTTTCTTTTGACTGCAAGTCTTTCAAGGCTGCATGGCTGCTGCAGTGACTTTCTAGACACGGCTCATCCCATGACCCAGCTGTTTGATCCAGCCTCCCATACCTTCTGGAGGAACGTCAAGGAGAGGGCTGTGGCACCTGTCACTGCCTTTGGGCGCAATCCTGCCAGATGGGATGTCTGGGAGCCAGCAGCGGTCCCTCCTGTCCCAACCTGGTGTGCTGCTGCTCTGACCAACCTGCTCATTGTGCTTTGCTTCACATGCTTCACAGCGTTTTGCCTTGTGACTTGTCACTGCTGTGTGCCCTGTGACCTGATGCACATGCTTCACTATGTTTTGCATCAGAAGTCAAGGACCATGCTGCATGACAAGCTGCAATGCATGGTACACGCACAGTGCTACATGGCATGCTCCATGATAGGATGCCTTGCAATGTCAGCATGAAGATTTGTTTGTTGCGTGTCTTTTGACACAGCCAACAGTATGTCTTAGCGTGCGTTTCTCTGTTGTAAAAGACTGCACTTTATGATCTCCTGCCAGCGTGTCAGTATCTGAAGCTGGCCAGCTGCTGCATTGCTGTGCAGAGTACAGAATACAAGGCAGTATATGCTCAGGCTACAGTGAGTGCTCTTTGTGTAACCTTCCTTGCTGTTTTGTCCTGCTCAGATGTCGCACAGACAGAGCATTGCATGGTCCAGCTGTTTGGTTCAACCTCAAAAGAAAGAATGAAAAAAGAGCAAACAAAACAGGTTTAACGATATCATTTCTTCTGGTGCGCAGGTTGTCAGCGCCTCTGACTCCAGCCAAGAGGTCACGTGATCGCCGACTGGACGGGGCATCACAAGGGGGTTCCACCCTGGCCTCCCCCTCCCAACGCCTCAAGACTGACACCACTGCAGCCACAAGCCAAAGCGGGGCTGCAGCAGCTGCCAAGGCAGCTGCTGAGCCGATGCCTGGAGATGACCTGCCCCCTGTTCTGGCGCCACCTGGCAGGTCAGCAGTCACGCATGTGTTCCTGCCTGCCTGGCATTCAAGAAACCTGCCTTTGACTTGCAACATAGACCTTTGTCCAGCTCTTTTCAATCCCAAAACGTATGTTTTAGTTCAAAAACGTCATCCCTACGCTAGAAATCTTCGCTCAGAAACGCCTGGGGACAGTAAAAACGCGTTTCTACATTGAGGAGATTTTAGGTAACACTACGGGAGCATCTGAGTGTGGGATGCAGCCTGTACAAGCACTCCAGTGAGTGCCATACGCTCTGAAGTGTATGTTGACCTGCAGGTCCAGAGCACAGCAGTTGAGGGGGCGCACTGGTGGCAACAGCAGTCGGCCAGCTTCCCTGCATGTGGATGACTTTGAGAAGGCCGCCAGCATGGCAGCCCCTGCAGCCATCTCCATCACCCCCAAGACATCAGGCCTCACCCTGCCCCCAACTCTTGCTGCCACGACTGCCAGATCAGGCTCCATCACCCCTAGAGACTCAGGTCGGTCACAATGCGAGCTACCTGACAAGCAGTATGAGAGATGTTGCAGAGGTCTTCAAACGCTTCACCCTATGGCAATTCTTCGTATAGGCAGCATGATGTAGTCGAAGGAAAGCATCATCTGCAGCGTCGCTGAACATAACACACGTGACCAAACCTGAGGAGGCTACTGATTTTTGCAGCAGAAAGGACAGTGCAATGCGTCCTGGAGACAACTGCCTTCATCTTGTTGCGAGTCTATATGCATGCTCGAAGGCTTGCTGCTGCCATAGCGAGTCCTAGTTGTGCACTGCATGCTGTCTCTTGAAACCTTCACATCTTCATAGGGTGATTGTTATTGCACCCCGTTGTGCAGGCACTCCCAGAAGCAACTCCTTCACCTCAAAGGCATCAGCTGGTCCAGCTTCCACGGCTTTGCCCACCCCCCACACGCCCAGCGCCCCCGGGGCCAACCTGCCAATGTCCCCGCCCCCACCGCCTCAGCCTCCTAAACCACAGCCAGGTGTCAAGGCTGAACCATCCGTCAAGGCTGAGCCGACAGCGCTGCGCAGATCTGGATCCAGCTCCTCAGCTGCAGTATCTACTGGTCTCACCAAGTTGCCAGCCAGCACTGCTGCTGCTGCCATCTCAGCTGCTGACACAGATTCTGCTTCCTTGCAAGCTGCTGTTGACACTACTGCTGCTCCTGCTGCTGCTGCTGCTTCCAGACCCACTGTGCCTTCTCCTGGTCCTTCCAGCACATCTGCTGCTGCACCAGCTGCTACCACAGAAGCAGGAGCACCACCGCCAACACCTGTGTCTACCTCAGCAGCCTCAACAGCTGCTGTTCTTGCTTCTTCTGTACCTGCAATTGGGGCCCTTGCATCTGCATCTTTGCCGCCTGCCAGCATGCCCACAGCTGCTGCCCCTGCGCCCCTGTCTGAGGCCCCACTCATGGAGCCACTCCTCACACCTCCTGCTGCAATTGCTGCCCCATCACAGCCTGCAGCGTCTGTCCCATCCAGTACACCTGTCCTGCCTGTCAAGTCAGAGAGTCAGGCACCTTCAGCTGAGCGACAGTCTACCCTGGATCCCACTACTGCTGCTGCTGGGCCCAGTAGCAGGCAGGCGGCCACCCCAGCTGCCTCACCACCTGCCAGACCTACAACAGCATCAGCACCCACATCAGGCCCTTCTGCTGCTGCTAGCATCAGCCCCACATCATCAGCAGAAGGCGGCAGCCAGCCCACAGCTGCAACAGCGGCTGGCCTGAGTCATAGAGACCCCAGACGCTCCCAGGCAGCTGCTGCAGCACCTCCTGCTGCAGCTGCCAGGTCACAATCTGGGGGTTCATCAAAGGCAGGAAGCAGAGCGCCTGCTATTGCGCCCTCAAGAACAGCTGTGACCTCAGTAGCGTCCGCCCCTGCACGGGACCCAAGGCATAGTGGAAGTGGGTCTGAGCAACCAGCTGCAGCAGCCAGGCAGACACCTGGTGCAGCAGCAACTGCTTCTTCAGGTAGTGACTGCTGACTCTGACAAGTTCCATACATGCCTGCAGTATGTGGTCTGTGTATTATTCAAACGTATGTGCGTCAGAGCATGTACAGCCGGGCTTTCTGCATGACATCAGCTGCGTGCATGCTGACATTGCTCTACTTATGTACCTATGCTGTCTGCAACATCCTTGTTGCCAATATCAGCCTGTACGACTGGGCTGAGATCATGTGCAGTCGGATGCTTGAGGCAAAGCATGATTGTAACCTGTAATTTGATCAGGATATTTGACACCTTTACATATGGTGCAGGAAGTGGTAGGGCCAATGCACAGCCAGCAGCAACACTATCTGCTGCTCAGCAGCCTCACATTGCAGCCCTTATGCAGGTCCGTGTTCTTGTTGGTTCTGCCTTATGTGTGTTGCTTGTTTCATTGCCTGGGTTGAACAGCTGAAAGCATGACTGCATCTCATCCTCGCTGCACGCTGTGTGCCAGCTATCATTGTGTTGGCAGGTTTTGGGGATATTTCTGTTTACTTATCTGCAGATCAAGTCAGGTCGCCTCATTTCTGTGCATGCCCATGCACAGATCCCATGGATTCGCAGAAAGACGTCGCATGACCTTGTCTGATGTCTGAGAGTTGCGCTGGACTGATTGACTTCGCCTCATTCTGCAATTGTCAATGTTACAGAAGTTTTCTGACTGAAGCTGTTCCATGCAGGCTTTGACAGTAGGAGGTGATGAGCTGCAAAACTTCTTGCAGGCTCATCCAGACATGCGCGCAGCCATCCCTGTTTTGCTTGATGGACTGCGTAACTTGAAGACGTCTGCTCCAGCAAAGCGATGAATATGTACTATGCCTGTGACGCGTCAATGGCTGCAGGGTTTACACTGTCTAAAGCAGCTCTGGAAACTCGTTTGGTGTGCTAAGCTCACCATAGTTAACAACTTTCCCACAGTCAAGGTCCTTGATGCTGCAAAACCAATATGCTTTTCAAGCGTCGACTTACACTGAAGCTTGGTTTACTCACAGCCTGGCTGGGTTTGCATCATGAGATGTGAAGCAATGATCATGCGCTGGACCTGCAGGCCCGCAGCACTGTTTGCTGCTTTTGATTAGCACAGTAAGGCAGATCTCTGCGCATACGAGTCGTTGTGACGGTGCCTATCAGGGTGTGTGACGGTGCCTATCAGGGTGTGTGACGGTGCTTACTAGAGGCTGATTAGCGTCAGGATCGGTGACGGTGCATATTAGCGTTTAGTATGCACCGTCAGGAAGTGTGACGGTGCATATTAGCGTTTAGTATGCAGCGTCAGGATCCGTGACGGTGCATATTAGCGTTTAACATGCACCGTCAGGAAGTGTGACGGTGCATATCAGCTTCTAGTATGCACCGTCACACTTCCTGACATATTAGCGTTTAGTATGCAGCGTCAGGATCCGTGACGGTGCATATTAGCTTATAGTATGCACCGTCAGGAAGTGTGACGGTGCATATTAGCGTTTAGTACGCACCGTCAGGATCTGTGACGGTGCATATTAGCGTTCAATATGCACCGTCAGGAAGTGTGACGGTGCATATTAGCGTTTAGTATGCACCGTCAGGATCTGTGACGGTGCACATTA
>JAABUP010005922.1_pt1 | contig 18022 bp, 18 predicted proteins | sample 5559201 | NCBI WGS metagenome assembly JAABUP01 (sample SAMN10711887, study PRJNA513373) | rock metagenome | isolation source: Antarctica rocks | place: Antarctica
GGGCAGCTGGGCTCGGTGAGCGTGGTGTCGACGAACTCGTACTTCTCGCTCACCGGGGATCCTGGGCGAAGTACGCTGCGGCTTTTTTCAGGAACTCGTTCTCCAACTTCACCTCCCGGTACTTGCGCTCCAGCTCACGGAGCCGGGCCCTTTCACCCACGTCCAACCCGGGCTCCTCCCCGGCATGGTCACGGCGGTACACGTTCACCCAGTTCCCCAACGTGCCCTCACCGATCTGCAACTCCCGGGCCACCGCGGCAATCGGCCGGGACGACTCGATCACGAGTCGAACGGCATCCTCACGAAACTCCGGACTGAAGACCCTTTTGGCTCGACTCACGACGTGACCTCTCATCCGAGTGGAAGGATCGTATCCACTGTCCGAGAAACGCGGGGCACCTCACAGCTCCTCGGACGGGCCGAGAGTGCTTCGTGACGCCTCGTCGGGCAACCGGGGTGCAGCGACGGCCTATTGGCAGCAACGCGCACGCCGACCCCGTCATTTTGGCGGCGGTGCGGACGATTTCGCCGGCGGCGTCGACCGGTTGGCTCAGGCGGACGTCGAGCAGCTTGGTGTCACAGGTCCACTCCAGGTGGTCAGCTCGGCGCGGCGGTGTCCAGCAGGGTCGCGGTGACCAGATCGGCCGGTAGCTGCAGCCGGTCCGCGATCAGACCGACCAGCCGCGCCCGGGCGGCCGCCGGTGCGGCGGTGATGAACGGGGCGACGTCGCGGACCGCGTCGACCAACGCGACCGGGTTCCCGGCGTGCGCCGCCCACCGGTCCAGCCGCGCCGTGACCGCGGCGTCGACCAACGGGACCGTCACCCCCAGCGCGCGACGCAGCCCCCGGGCGCCGGTGGCGACCAGGACATCAGCCGGGTCCTGCCCGGCGGGCAGCCGCACCGCCCGGGCATCCAGGCCCCCGAGCAAGCCCGCGGCCCGCAGCGTCGCCTCCCGACCGGCCTGGTCCCCGTCGTAGGCCACCAGCAGCGGCCCGCCCGTAGCGGCCGCCGCGTCCCGCAACTGCCGGGCGTGGGCCGCGGTGAGCTGGGTGCCGCCGACGGCCAGCCCGATGTGCCCGGCCAAGTTCACCGCGATCGCATCCACCGCTCCCTCCACCAGCACCACCTGGCCGCGGCCCGCGGTGAGCTGGTCGGCCTGCTGTGCCACCCCCAGCAGGTGCTCACCCTTCCGGTACAGCGCGGTCGTGGCGGTGTTCACCCACTTCGGGACCGTCGGGTTCTCATCCGACAGCCGCCGCGCGGTGAACCCGACCACCCCGCCGGCGTCCACCAGCGGCACCACCAGCCGGTGCCGCAGCACATCCACCACCCCACTCCCCCACCGCCCGCCGCCCGCGCCGCTGTGCGGACGGGCGGGGACGGCCAGGCCGGCGGCGACCATCTCCTCGGCCCCGAACCCGCACCGGCGCAGGTGCTCCACCAGCTCGGTCCGACTCACCCCGCCGGGGGCGTGACCGACCCGCCACCGCACCCCGGCCGGGGTCCCCACCGCCAGATCCGCCAGGCCCCGGTCCCGCAACAGGCCCACGACCGCCGCCGGCCGCAGCGCGAGCAGCCGCACCCGGTACCAGCCGGCGGCCTCCTCCATCGCAGCGCGCAGCCGCGCGTCGCGGGTGCGCGTGGCCGCGTCGGTCATGCGGGTCATCGTCGGCTCCCACCGAGCCGGCGTCACGCGGTCACCTCGTCCAGCTCCGCTCCCAACGGTCGCCGAGCAGCTGGTGGGCGGGTCGCCGACCTAGTGGTGGTGGTCGTTGGTGCTGACCCTGACCCCGTGACCGCCTGCACACCCACACCGGACCCCGCTCCTACCGGGCCCGGGGTGGTCGCCTCTGTGTGGCTGACCGTCCTTCGCCCTTCCCGGCAACCAGAGACGCCCACGGCCGGGAAAGGCCCGGAGGGCAACCCCCAACGCCCACAGGGTCTGAGCACAGCGAGGAGGGGTTGCGGTCCGGGCCGCGGCCGCAGACTCGACAGCCGGGAGGGGAGAAGCAGCGAGGCCTGTCAGCGCCGGCCGGAGGCCGGCACCGTCCGCTGGCGACCTGTCGCCGGCAGCTCAGCTGGTGGCCGCGGCGTAGGCGTCACGAACCTGTACCGAGATCCGGCCCCGCGCACTCACCCGGTGCCCATGCGCGTTCGCCCACTCCCGGATCGCAGCGTTGTCGCCGCTCCCGGAGGGCGCCGCCGACCGAGGCCCTGTCGAGCCGGCCCGGCTCCGTCCCGCAGCGCGCCCGCTCCGGCGGGCCACGCCAACGTAGGGAGCGATCGCGTTCCGCAGGGTCTGCGCGTTGGCGACCGACAGGTCCATCTCGTAGCTCGACCCGTCCAGAGCGAAGGACACCGTCTCATCCGCCTCTCCCCCATCCAGGTCGTCGGTCATCAGGACCTGCACTCGCTGAGCCATCAAGGTTCTCCGTGGTCGTCGGTCGCTAGTGGTGTTATGCCGTTGTGCGGGCGTAACGGCTTATCGACGCTTGCGGCCGGTCTTGGTTGGGTCGGTGGGCTGGGCGGCCAGCAACGTCTTGACCTGCTCGGGGTTCATCTCCTCGCGCAGCCGGCGCAGGGCCAGACGAACCACGGCGCTTCGTGAGACGTCGACCTTCGGTCGCGAGGTGAGGCCCCGGATCCGCACGTCCTCCAGGTACCGGTCCATGGCCTGGTCGACGTAGAACGTCATCTTGACCGGTGGCTCGACGGTTCCACTCGTCGCCGAGACGTCCTCGCTGGCGACCTGCTCGACCTGCTCCGGCGCTCGAGCGACCCGTGCCAGCGGTGTCGCTGGCACGGGTAGCTGCTCCTCGGTTCCTGGGTCGTGAGGTTGGTCGTTGGGCTGGGTCTCCGCGGAGGTGAGGTGCCGGGGCGCGGCGGGGTGTCTCGGCGGCGGCATGGTCCGGCGGGCGCGCTGCCGGGCCTGCGTGAGGCTGGCGAGACCGTTCGGTCGCTCAGCCATGGTTCTGGGCCTTGATGAAGCCGGCGAGGGACTGCAGTGCGGCGGTGAAGCCGGCGTAGGTCTTGGGGATCGGGTCGTCGGAGGTGATGGCGACTCTCTTCTTCCGGGTCTCGAGGCTGCGGACGAACGGGACGGGCTCGGCGACCGTGATCGGGGTTCCCTCGACGAGTCGGCCGATCCGGGTGATCTCGGCCGCGCTGGGCACGCGGGGGACCATCGACGGGACCAGGACCAGCGGATAGTCGGGCATCTCGCGGACCATGCCTTCGGTCGCGTTGAGATCTTTGGTGCGCAGGGGAACGGGGACGACGACCACGCCGGCGGCCGCGATCGCCCCGTCGCCGGACGGGGAGCCTCCCCCGTGGGTGTCGACCACGACGAAGTCGCGGTCCCACTCCCCCGCCCAGGACGTGAGCGCGTCAGCCATCGCGTCCGGCGCCGGCTGGTTGAGCTGGAAGTCCGGGTGGCAGGGGACCAGGTCCGGCTTGTGGTACCCGCTGAGGACCCTGGGGGTCCGGCCCTGCTCAAGGGCGTCGAGCAGCGGGGCCCGGACCCGCTCCTCGTGCCGGTAGCCCCACATCCGTGTCGCTGAACCGTCGTCGAACTCGAGGTCGACCAGGGGGCCGTCGAGCAACCACGCGAGCTCGTAGGCCAGCGTCGTCTTTCCGACCCCACCCTTCCGGGCCGCGACCGTCACGATCAGTGCCATACCAACGTTCTAGCGTTAGAACGGCCAGCGGTTGTGGAGGCGCGCCGCAGGGTGCGCCGGCGCTCGAGGCGCGGTCGGCGTTGAGGCTGGCCTCGAGGCACAACGTTCAGCTGTTGCGCGGTTGCGCGGTTAAGCCGTTCGACCGTTCGACCGTTCCGCCGTTTAGCAGTTACAACTGCTCGGCGTCCACCGTCGATAGCGCCAGGCATCCTGGCCGAGCTACATATCCGCTGCCGAGCCATCCAGCCGTTATGCGGGCTAAACCGCACAACCTTGAGGAGCTGAAATCTGCGTGGGCTGGCCGCGGGGGAGTGTCCTGTCTCTGGAACGAACGCCAGGCGGACGCTCCGGCTGACCGTCGCCCCACACGACCGCCGCCGTGGACCTCACGCCGACGTGCTCCTGGTCGCGTGGAGCCGGTCGTGCAGCGCATCTCGGGCTGCGGTCCATTCGGGGGTGGGGGGGGTTCGGCCTGCCTTGGTCTGGTTGTCGGTGTGGCGTTGGCGTTGTTCGGCGAGGGTGCGGGCGGCCATGGCCAGTTGGGTGCGGGTGGCGTGGTTGGGGGTGGGGGTGCCGTCGGGTTGGGTCCAGTCGCGCATGCGGGCTAGGAGCCAGCCGGCGGGGTGGTGGACGGCGCCGGGTCCGGTGGTGGTGAGGGTGGGGGAGTGGGGTCGGAGTCCGGTGGTGGGGTGGTTTTCGATGGCGAGGAAGACGTCGTTGATGGTCCAGTCGGCTTCGAGCCAGGGTCGGAGGAGGTGGCGGAGTAGGCGGGCGCTGCCGATGCCGGTGAGGTCCGGGGCGATGGCGAGCAGCCGGTCGACCAGGTGGAGCCGGTCGCGGCGGGTCCGGGCGGGGGCGGTGCGGGACCACTGCCCCCGGCAGGGGCACGGTTCAGGTAGTTGAGCTGGCTGGTCTGGTGGTGGGGGAGCGGTCTGTCCCACTGGTGGGACGGGTCGGGGTGTCGGTTGGGCCGGTTCTGGTAGGTGCGGCCACGAAGTGGCGTTGTCTCCGCCGCGTAGCGGCCCAGCCGGTGGCCGGTGGCAGCGTGAGCAGGCGGGCTCGCGCGCGTCTTGGGTTCCCGCTCTGCGGGACATCTTGGGGGTGTCAGTTCTTTCCACAGCTTCGTGCTGACGGGCGGCTCGGGTGTGGTGGTGGCGGCGGAGTCCGGCGAGGGCGGGGTCGTGGAGCTGGTCGGCGGCGAGGGGTCCGAGGCGGGTGAGGTCGATGGCGCGGCCGTGGGGGTCGACCCCGAGCAGGCCGGCGGTGTAGCGGGGGTCCAGGGCGAGCAGGCCGGGGTCGGGTTCCTGGACGGCCCGGGGTGCGGGGATGGGTTCCACGAGCACGTACACGGCGGCCTCGTTGCCCTCCCAGTCCCCGCTGGTGGTCCGGGCGACCGCTCCCGCGTCGCGGCCGCCGGTGGTCGGCGTGGGGCCGGCGGTGCCCGGTGGGGGAGTGGCGGGGGTGGCGGGGCCGGTGAGGGCCATGGGGCGGGTGAGGGACCCGACGCGGCCGGTGGAGACGACCCCGAGCAGGTCCCGGGCGCGCAGCCAGGCCAGGAACCGGGCCACGGTGGACCGGGACACACACCCCCGGTCGGCCAGGAGGCCCCAGCCGGTGCGGGCGGTGGCGGTGGGCCAGTCGGTGTGGCGGGCCAGGACCGCGGCCAGGCAGATCCGCCGCTCCGCGGCATCGGCGCGGAAGTCGGTGAGGGCCGCCTCGCGGACGGCGGCCAGCCAGTGCCGCAGGTCGACTGCGACCCGGTGGCCCGGGGGCACGGCCCGTTGGACCCGCAGCGGGGTCGCGACACGCCGCCCGTACGCGGCGGGGCCCTGCCCGCGCCGGTCTGCAGTGGTCCAGCCCGCGTGCCGTGCGCGGCGCTTGCGCCGGGCCCGTGCCCGTGCCCGGCGGGTGGCGGCTGCGTGGTCCCGCAGTTCACTGTCGTTGGTGGTGGTCAGACGGCCGACGGCCGCCTGGGCGGTCACCGCCGCAGGCGGCGCCGGCCACGCGCTGAGAAGAGGGACGGGTCGCCGGACTCACGGCACGCCGAAGACACGGCGCACCATCCGTGCCCGCCCCGACGGGGCGAGGTAATGTCTCCTCCTGCAAGGTCTCGAAGCCCTGCACCCCTGACCAGCGGCCAAACTGTCTTTGGGGTGTGGGGCTTCGTGCTGTCCGGGCACCGGTAGGTACCCGCTGGATCGTTAGGCGGTCAGCGGAAGTTCCTCTGTCTGACGTCGAGATCGGGGGAGCGGGACCGGCACACCGAAGTGCGCGCCGAGCGCTTCGCTGATCACGTCGTTGAACGAGAGACCGCGCTCTTCGGCGAGGTCGCGGACGACATCGCCGATCGCCTCGGGGACGCGGATGTTGAAGTTGTCCCGCGGTCCGAGTGAGGGACGTCCCATGTTCGGGACCTTCGCTCGTGCCATACCCGGAACCTTGGCAGGACACTTCCCAGAAAGTGTGTACATCGCGGGCGTGTCGGAGTGGCGCCTTACGGTCGGCCGGTGGCCGGGCTGACCAGGTACGCCGACGCGTTCGGCGTCGACCAGGTTCGGCTCGGGTGGTGGCGGTACATCTACGTAGACCGCGGCCACGGACGCCCTGGGCGGTGTCCGGGGGAGGTGCGGTGGGCCAGGGTGTACCAGACCAGGGACGGCGATCGGCGCTGGGTGTGGTCGTGCGACGAGCACCTCGACGGTGGCTGGGACTGGGTCCGGCGGCCCGCGGGGCCGGCGCGGTAGTGGAACTCGCGTCTCCCCGGGTTGCGTCGACTTGGTCGTACGTGCTCGTGAAGCGTGCTGGGGTGCGGAAGGGAGCGAACCGGCGGCGGGGGACCCGCATTGGAGTAGGCAACCGAGAACCGGGGCCGTGTGCGCCGCGCCGGCCGCCGGTGCCGACGCTCCTTCTCGGGTGCGCGGGTCGATGACGACGAGGAGCACGCGCCATGTCCCAGTCCACATCCCACCGCCGCCGCCTCGCAGTCAGCGCGAGCGTCACCGTCGCAGGTGCCGCACCCTCGATGGCAGCGGTGTCGGCCCGACCTCGCAGGGGCCCAGGACAGCGAACCGGCCCGTTCCCCGCGGATCAGGACCGAGCTGCTCCCCGCCGCCCGCCGGGCCGCCGCCCGCCCGCCGACCCACCTCGCCGCCGGCTTCCGTCCGATCCCCGGCACGACAGTCAGCACCACCTCCCGTCAAGCCTGGAGATCGGGAGCTCATCCACAGTCGTCCCGTTCCGCACGACTGTGCAGTCCTCGGCCGGGTACACCAATCCCTTCGGTGCGGTGGGCCTGGTCGTCGGTGGGAGGTACATCGCGGACTTCCTCGCCTACCTGACCCCGGGCCAGACGACCTTCCACGGGACCTTCCTGCTGGACACGAACGTGGTCGCCTTGGGTACCGGGTACTGGATCACAGCAATCGGCGACGAATCGAGCGGCGCGAAGCCTCAAGAAGCGACGGTTGCCGTGACGCCGCCGCCACCAGACCGGCGCGGACCCCCAGATTGTTCGGGGCCACCGTGTACGCGCCGCCGTCGGGATAGGCGGCGATAACCTGCCGGTTACAGGCCACCAGCACCACCAGCAGACCCACGATGACCCGGTGACGGGCAGGGGCGCCCCGATCCCCGATCCCCGCCGACCCGGCAGCCGCCAGGACCACGACGATCGCCTCTGGCCCGTAGGCGACCGACGCCAGCGCGTACAAACCGAGAGCGACCGTTCCGGTCAACGATGTCAGCCGGGAACACTCATCAGCGGAACCGGTCGCCGGTGGCCGCGATCGGGTGTCACCAGTCACCACAGCACTCACGAAGCCGGTCTACCGGACCGGAAGCCTGCGGGCAAAACCCCTGACGACATCCTTACGGCCACATGCCCAACTTCGCACGACTCACACGGCTAAGAGCACTGCTGACGAAGGGGCGGTGTCAGCCCGATGAGGGCTGATGGCTGAGACGATGTGGGGGTGCAGGATCGGTCTGGGGATCAGCAGCAGCTCGCGGACATCGACGCGTGGGTTGGCATCTGCTACCGGCGGATGGGGTGTTCGCTTTCCTGCCCGCGCAACGGCGGGTGTTGTTCGGTGACGAGCTGTTCGCGGACCCCTTCCCGTCGGAGCGGGGCCGGTCCAATGTCCCGGCCGATGCGGTGGCCGCGGTCATTGTGTCGCAGGCGCTGCACGGCTGTCCGACTCGCAGACCGCCGCCGCTGCCCACCGCAGCATCTCGTCGACCCGCCGCCGAAGACCCCGGGGTGGGACCGCTGCGAAAACGGCGGTGACACCCGCAACTGCCCGCCCTGGTCACGGTGGTGCCGACAGCAAGCCGATGTCCGCCGGGTCGAGGGAGGGATGGGTTAGCCGCCGCCGAGTTGGACGGCTTTGACGGTGAGGAGGACGGCGCCGACGACGAGGTAGCCGCGCAGGGCGAGCATCCCGAGTTTGGTGCCGGCGGACCAGGTGACGGGGGTGAGCAGGGCGACGGGTGGCATCCGCCACCGGTCGCGGGCAGCTCGGCTCAGCACCGGTTCGGGGGGCGTTGGCGGGGTGGGGTGTCGGCGCGTCATGAATTGGAGGACGGCGCCGGCCAGGGCAGCGGCGGCGGCCATTCCGACGGCGACATACAACGCGAGGCGGGGCACGTTGAGGTGGGGGAACAGGGTCGTGGCCATGAGGATCCCCGACAGGAGCAGCAGGACCGCGACGATGGCCCCGGCGAGGAAGTTGAGCCAGCGGGCGTTCACCCACGGGCCGAGAACCTGCCGGTCGTTGCATAGCAGCAGGAGGAACACACTGGCGCTGGGCAGAAGCAGCCCGGCGAGAGCCTGGACGGCGGTGGTGATGACCCCGAGCGGTGCGCCGGGGATGAGGGTGATCCCGGCAGCGACGACGACCATTGCGGTGTAAGAGAAGTAGAAGGGTTTGGCCTCGGAGAACCCGCGGTGCAGGGAGTGCCGCAGGCCGAACACGTCCCCGAACGCGTAGCTGGTGGCGAGGGTGACCGCGGCGGCGCCGACGATCGAGGCGTCGAGGAGGATGACCGCGAAGATCGCCCCCAACCCGGCCCGGTGTTCGGACAGCAGGTGCGCGATACCGCCGGCGTCGGTGAACATCCCGTGGGTTCCGGTGCTTCGGGCAGCCCAGTCGGCGGCGATCATCAGCGCCGCGGCGCCGACCACGACGACGATCGAGCCGAGCGCGGTGTCGGCGCGTTCGTAGTTGATGAACCGTGGGGTGATCCTCTTGTCCACGATGTTGGACTGCTGAAAGAACAGCTGCCAAGGCGCGACGGTGGTCCCGACGATCGCGATGATCAGCAGCACGGCGTTGGAGCCGACTCCGCCCTGGATGCCTGGGATGACGAAGTGGTGGATAGCGCTGCCCCAGTGGGGATGGGACAGCAGCAGCAGCGGGATTTGGAGCAGGGAGATCGCGATGAACACGAACATCGCCCGTTCCCAGCGGCGGAAGCTGCCGGAGGCGAGGATCGCGATGAGGGCGACCGCGGCGAGGGGCACCACGAGGTAGCGGCTGATGCCAAAGTAGCTGGCGGCGAGGGAGACGCCGATGAATTCGGTGACGATGGTGAAGAAGTTGAGGATGAACAGGTCCCCGACGGAGAACCAGCCCCACCCGCGGCCGAAGCGTTCGTTGATCAGCCGGGCGTGCCCGACTCCGGTGACGGCGCCGAGGCGGACGACCATCTCCTGGTTCACGATCAGCACCGGGATCAGCAGCGGCAGCACCCACAGCAGGCTGTAGCCGTAATCCTGCCCAGCTTGGCTGTAGGTGGCGACCCCGCCGGCGTCGTTGTCGCCGACCATCACGATCAAGCCCGGCCCCAGGATCGCGACCAGGGTGAGCAGCCGTGTTTTCAAGGTCCGTCGTTCCCCGACATCCCCGACGCGGATCCTCCCGAACGCCCCCTCGATGTCCCCGGTGTGGGCTGAGTCCAACACCGCCGACGGCGGGACCGGCGCGGTGGGCACAGGCACGGGGGCGGGGGCAGGGGCGGTGCTGCCGGACGGCGGCGTCGAGGCCGGCCGTGCCCCCGGTGGCATCGACAGCGCGGACGGCAGGGACAGCGCGGACGGCAGGGACGGCAGGGACGGTGCCGGCTCGGGTGCTTCTCGATGCGGTGCCGCGTCCGCTTCACCACGGGCAGGTGCAGCGCCCACGGGCAGAGTGGGCGGGATGGCCGCGGGCACGACCTTCCGGACGGCATCGTTGACAGCACCTTCGGTGGGTGTGGGCTCAGTCATCGTCGCCGCCCGCGCGAGGTCCGCCGGCGGGTCCGCCGGTCATGTCGATGTCGGCGGCGGTGGTGGTCGTCCCCGTCGCAGCCGGGTCGTCCGCCCCGGGTGGTCGGGGCGCGGGTTCGCGGCGCCGCCAGTCCTCCGGGATGGTCGCTTCTAGAACGTCGTCGACGGTGACCACCCCGAGGATTCGGTTGTCGGTGTCGACGACGGGGATGGTGATGAGGTTGTAGTCGGCCATGAGCAGCGCCACGTCGACCATGTCCGCGCCGGAGTTGATCCGGACCGGGTCGACGTCCAGTAGGTCGGTGAGGTCGGCGGCGGGGTCGGCCTGCACCAGTCGCAGCACGGCGGCGACCCCGAGAAGAACGCCCCCGGGGTCGACGGCGTGGACGCTGCTCAACGCCTCCGGCTGCAGAGTCCGCGCGGCGGCGACCAGGGCGACGACCTGTCCGACGGTGATGTCGGGCGGGCAGGTCAAGACGTCGGTGCTCATCAGACCACCGGCGCTGCCGGGGTGGAACCCGAGCAGGGTCAACACCTTGGCCCGCTGCCCTGGGGTAAGGAGGTCCAGGATGGGCTGCCGGCGGTTCTGTCGGAGGTCGTTGATCGCGTCCGCGGCATCGTCGGCGCGCATCCGTCCGAGCAGCTGCGCCACCTCCGGATCGGTCATATCTCCGAGGAGCCGGCTGGCGAGGTCCGGGTCGAGTTCTTCGAAGACGTCGGCTTCGAGCTCGGGGTCGGCGTGGACCTGGTCGAGGATCTCGGCGTCCTCCCCGTGGTGGGCATCCTCGATGAGATCCGCGATCTGCGCCGGCTTCAACCGCCCGAGACGGGCGGAGGAGCCGCGGGCCCCGGCGCTCGCGGTGTGCCCGATCAGCGGCTCGAAGGCCTTCCAGTCCCGGCTGGCGTGCCCGGCCCGCTGCTTGACCAGCCCGAACCAGCGGGCGGGCCGGCGGGTGTCGAACCGGGCCAACACCCACCGGGTGCCGTCGGCTTGCAGTTCGACGTCGTAGGCGCGGACCAGCTCGGCGTCGGCGACGTCGATGAGGCGATGGCCCAGGATGTCCTCGCGGAGCAGGACCTCACCGTCGCGGCGTTCGAAGCTGCGCAGGTCGACCTTGTCCCGGCCCAGCACGATCTGGTCCTCGGAGAACTCGGTGACCCGCTTGATCGACAGATACACCCGGCGGCCGCCGACCCCCCCGACCAGGCCGCTCACCAAGGGGTAGTCGGTGCCGCGGAGGGTGACGATGACATCGTCCACGCGACCCACCTCGTCCCCGGAACGGGTCAACACCGGGTGACCCAGTAGCGCGGACAGGTGCAGCACCCGTCCGCCGCCGACCGCGGCGGGGGAACGCTGATTCGGAGATTCGAACGCGGTCAACGCAACACCTGCTTCGGGAAAAGATGGACCGCCAAGCGGACACGGTCTGGTCGGCGAGGGTGAGAGGGGGGCGGGCAACCGACCGAAGCGGGACCGTCAGCACAGAGGACGTGAGCGCGGCCACAGGATCCATCGAGTAGCTCTCGGCACACCCTCGTATGGTCGAGCGCCCGCGAGAGCGCACCAGCGCGCCTCAGGAGGCGTGGCGGTGCGCGCGGTCAGGGGGTGGCTCCGACCTGATCAGTGGCGCGGTGATCTTTGGGCCACCGGGGTCAGCGGCTCGGGCAGGAGTGGCGGTCGGGTTCGCCGCGACTTCGACCAGGACTCATCCAGGCCACCTCCGCCACCGATCGAGCGACCTCAGCCGCTTCTATGGCCAGCGTCCCCGGACGAGAGAGACCAACGCCGCCGCCGCTCCTCACTGGAGTGAACTGCCGTGGCGTCTCACCCTGCTACCGGATCCTCCAACTGTCAACTGCTTGCGCAAGTGAGGTGAGGGTAAGAACACTGGCGTATGGCCCGGTCACCGTCGCCGTCACCGTCGCCGTCACCGTCACCTGCGCTCCGCCGAGCCCAGCCCGCGGACTTCTCTGAAGCCGCCGACACCTTCGCACTCCTCGCTTCCCCGACCCGAGTGTGGCTGCTGTGGCTGCTCGCTCAAGGCGACCACGACGTCACCAGCCTCGCGGAGGCCGTCGGCGCCACCGTGCCGACCGTGAGCCAGCACCTGGCCAAGCTCCGCCTCGCCGACCTTGTCACCGCCCGACCCGACGGGCGCCGACAGGTCTACCGGGTTGACGATCTGCAAGTCATCGCCCTGGTCACCCAGGCAGTGGACCACCACAGCGACCTGCGCCGCCGCACCGCCCAACAGGAAGCCGCGCCGAGGTGACCTCCGCCGACCACGCGGGAGCGCAGCCGTGCGACGCGCCCGGGCGAACAGTGCACACCGTCCCGGTACAGCTGACCTAGTCGGACGCCCAACCCGAACAGAAACGGCGAGAAGTCCGACGACGACGACGCGGACCCCGCGGGGCGGCCCCCGGAGCCTGCAAAGCACAGCCGGCCGCGAGGCGGAGCGGGGTCGGGGCGGGTGTCGTCAGCCGCGCGGGTTGGCCAGGTCGCCTCGGTGACACACCGGCGGCCCGGCAGCCGCGTCGGAGCGCCCACGGGACAACCCCGGCCGCAGCGCGACGGCCTCGGCAGGTGCGGCAACTGCGCTACCGACAGCTGCCGCGCCGAGCGGGCGCTGCGACGAGACGAGCGCGGCGGAGTCGACGTTGACGTGGAGCGGCGCAGGGTCGTGCAGCTCGAGCAGCGGACCGCTCTTGGCGACGAAGCGTCGACGTGCGCTGATGCGGCGAGGGAGGTCAGAAATCTTCCTGGAATAGGGCGCAGGTATTCCGGGGTGCTCCGGACGTCCAGCCGCCGCGCCGGGCAGGTCCAGCCTGTGCGGCGGGGCGGGCGGGAATCGTCCAGGACTGGGTGCAGCGCCGGGTAGTTCGCGTGCAGGACCGCGCTGATCTCCGGCAGGTTCACCGGTGGGGACGGTCGGCGGGAAAGTGGTCGCAGTAAGCGAAGGGCCACCATGCTGCAGGGCCCGACATGTGACCTGCTGGTCGTGGCGAAGACGAGGCTCACCCAGCACTGCCCGGACGACCACTCCGAATTCCCCCACCTTTGCCATCCGGGCCCCGCGGTTACCTCCAGGGCTCCGCGGTCACGGGGCTTACGGTCTGGTGGTGACTGCTGGGGACTCACCGGATCCCGCCGAGGCCCGTTATCGGCAGGCGGTGGCCCTGATCCGGGCCCGCAGCCACGACGATCACGACCGACTGGGCAAGCTGTCGCCGACCCGAGCCGATGACCCCAACCGGCCGCTCCTCGACGCCGTCATCACCGTTGCTGCCGCAATCGCCGGGACCGCATCGGTCAACCTCGATGTTCCCACCGACCAGCTCATCACCTACGCCCGGGACGCCGTCCTGGAGCTTCTCCACCGCGGGGACCAGCCGACCTGACCCGTCGGCGACGCAGCGACGCACCGCGGAGTACGGCGGTAGTGCCGGGGCGTGCGTGTCCTTCTCGGTGGTGCTGGTGTCTGCCTGCTGGTGTCATCCCCGGGGCTGGTCGTCGGTTCCCGTGGTCGGGTGTGGGGACCTCTGGACCCGGAATAATGGGCTCCGATGAGCATCGCCTGCTGCTGCGGTGGCCGACCCGACGCGACCAGCGGGCGCCGTTGTCATCGATAACCGATGACGGTGCGCGGAGGGCCAGTCGACCGCCCACCTCCACGTCGCTGTGCCGGTTACCTGCGATGACGTCCGCGCTGGCCGGGTGTCGTGTCGATCACGTGATCGAGTCTCGCCTACCGTGACCCGCGCACAGTTGGCCGCCGACGGTGGGCCACGGTGCCCGCACCGTCGAGGTTCGGGTCGCCGGACCAGTGGCCGGTGATGTATCCCACTCAGCAGCGAGGAGCAGACAGCCATGCCCGACGACCGGCCGGTGACCGGACCCCAGCTGGGGTCGCCGCGGGGGAGGGGGGGTGGCCGTCGGGTCCGGGGGCCCGGTCGTGGCCCGGTGGGACCGGCGCGGCTGGTCGTCCGCCGCCTGGTTGCGGTTGCGCTGCTGGTGGTGGTCGCGCTGGTCGTCTACGTCGGCTGGCAGTACACGAACCTGTCCACGGGGCTGGTGCGGTCCAGCGTCCTCAGCGGGTCCACCGCGCCACCCGGGGCGGAAAACATCTTGCTGATGGGCTTGGACAGCCGGCTGGACGAGAACGGGAACCCGCTGCCCGCCGCGGTGTACCGGGCGCTACACACCGGCGGCGCGGCCATCGGTGGGGAGAACGCCAACGTCCTGATCGTGTTGCACATCCCCGCCGACGGTGCCCGGGCCACCGCGATCTCGATCCCCCGCGATGACTACGTCCATCTGGCGGGCTGCCCCGACGGGAAATGCATGGGCAAGATCAAACAGGCGTACGGGTTGGCTCTCGACCAGGAGTCCAGGGTCCTGGTCCACGAACACAACGCTCCGACCGGGGTGCGCCGGGAGCAGACTCTGCGCGACGCCGGCCGACGAGCGGAGATCCAGACCGTCGAGGCGTTCCTCGGCGGAGTACCGATCACCCACTTCGTCGAGGTCACCATGGTCGCGTTCTTCCAGCTCGCGCAGGTCGTGCAACCCATCACGGTGTGTGTGGCCGAGAACAGCCAGGACAGCTACTCCGGGGCGGACTTCCACCGCGGCCGCCAGCAGCTCGACGCCGCCCAGGCGTTGGCGTTTGTCCGCCAACGCCGCGACACCACTGGCTCCGGGCTGAACTTTACCGACCTCGACCGCGAACGCCGCCAGCAGGCGTTCATCGTTTCCCTGGCCTCCCAGTTCAGGCAGGCGGGGACCTTCACCAACCCGGTCACGCTGTCCCGGCTGATCGGCGTTGTCACAAAGAACACCGCCGTGGACACCGGCCTCAACCTCCTGTCCTTTACCCGGCAGGCTCAGTCCCTGGCGGGAGGACACATCACCTACTACACCCTTCCGATCGACCACTTCGGGACCGACCCCCTCGGGGAGGACGTCAACATCGTGAACGTCCCCTTCATCCGCGCCACCGTCCACCACCTGCTCACCGACGCCACCACCGGCCACCCCAGCCCCGGCGGAACCCACCGGCCGTCCTCCCCGTCGACGGCCATCCCGGCGGGCACCCCCCGCGTGCCCGCTCCCGCCACCCCGGTCTCCGCCACCGGAACCGGTGTCAACGCCCCCGCCCCGACCGCACTCACCGCGCTGTCCGGCGGTGGGATCCCCTGCGTCAAATAGGGAATCCCGGTCCACGCCCGCACGGGTCTGCCCGGGAGACCAACAGGTCGGCCCGGACGCCGGCGGTGACGGCCGCCGCGTGCGGCAACACCCAGCCGCGCGGTGGACCCGGAGACGACACCCCGGTCGGGTTCACAGCGTCCAGTCCACGGTGTGCTGTGTGGTCGGTGGTGTGCAGGGCACGGCGGGACCGGTAACGCGGTAAGCGGCCGCGGGTGGCGGCGGCGAGCGCGGTGGCCGCAGACGGGTACACCGCGGGAAGGTCACCGTCGGCGCCGCGAAGGGGATCCCCTCGGTGGTGAGCGCGGTGAACGCCGGCCCGGCACTGGGGTCGCCGGTCACGGCATCGGTCACGCGGCCGATGAAATCGGCGTGGCATCGAACTGCTGCTCAGCGGCCGGGTCTGCTTCGCGGTGGTGGAGCCACACCCCCGGTTGGCCCGGAACAACCACCCAACCCGGTCACCGAGCACCAGCTTCACCAACCCGACGCCTCTGAGCTCATGGTGGTCTCCTCCCTCGACCGGTCCGTCCGTCCCACGTCGGCCGACTAGCGTTCGTGGGCGGCTCGAGCCGTCCAAGCTGACCGAGCCGGCCACCGCGGCGGCCAGTGTGCCCCCCGGTCCGCATGGTCAGGATCCCGTGACGGCACTCACCGAAGTTCCACAGTTGATCGTCGAAAGTCCCGCCCCGGGCGCTGTTGAGGGCAGCCCCGAAGGGCTTGGTACGGATGTCCGAACGGGGTGGTGTCAGCAGGTCTGTAAGCCCGGAGGACTGGTCGCCGTGCGGGCAGAGACCGCGGAGCCCGTGCCGGATCCAGGGCTGACGGCAGTCGTGGCACCACCACTGCTGGGCGTAGCAGTGGGTCAGGGGTTGGCTGCGGTGTAGGCGGCGAGTACGGACGCCGGGAGGCGCCCACGGGGGTTCACGGTGACGCCGGTTTCCCGGGCCCAGGCGCGGACTGTTCTGGCAAGCGCCGCGCCGGTGGTGGCAGTCCGCACCGGAGTCGCGCTCGCGCGTACCTGCCGGGTCGAAGGTCGCCGCCGGCGTGGGGGAGCGGTGACCGGGACCGCGGACCGGCTAGTGCGCACCGGACGGGTCGACGGTGTCTCGATGGCGGGAGTGACTCGACCCCGGCGAGGCCTGGACGCCGGAATGGATCGCGCCGCGGGCAGCGCACTGCCCGGGGGGTCATCGAGTTGGATGGTGCCTTCGCCGTCGCTGCCGACGGGCTTGGCCGCCCCTTGCAGGAGTTGGCCAAGGAACTGCGCTCCGTGGGGGGCTCCGGAATTGGTCAGCATGTTGAACAGCGGGACTGCCGCGATGAACAGGGCCAGCGGCGGCTCGAGAAGGCCGAAAGCCACGGCAGCGCCGAGGCCGCCGTAGTAGCCGAGTGTTCGGGGGACGTCAACCTGCAGGGCCCCGAGCTTGATCTGCAAACCATCATCGTGGTCTTCCAAGGGTCTGCCCTCCTCACAGGTTGAGCCATTATTTAGCAGCCTGCGCGTCAATGCCCGGCCGTATAGTCGTGTGATGATCACACTAACAGGCGACCGGTGAGTTCGCATGCATCCGCGATGCGGCCTTGGCTCCCGACTCAGGCCGGCGGCGCCGACGGATCGGTGTCGGCGACGCCACGATCATGCGGGCGCCGCCCATCCCGCGCAGCCGGGTCACCGTCCCGGAGGGGACCCTTGGGCGGCTTCGGATCCGACTGACGTCGGGGGTCCCCGAAGGAGGCATGCGATGGCGACCGCGGCGACGGCCCCGACGAAAGGTCCGACGAGGTAGACCCACCAGTCCACCCAGTGATCGCTCACGATTGCGGGGCCGAGGGAGCGGGCCGGGTTCATCTACGCCCCCCTGACCGGTGCGGCCCGTAGCCCGGCGAGAGCGATATACCCGGCGACAGCTACCGCGGCGTTGCTGCCGAGGTTGCGCGCACCGGATGCGGTGCCGAGGATGACACTGACCAGGCCTGCGGTGAGAACAAGTTCAATGACCACCACACCGGGCGCCGACGCCGGCGCCCGGTGTGGTGGCGCCGAGGTGAGCGATGCTGGAGAAACAGAGCCGAAGGAAGGCGGCGGCCAGGACGCTCCCGGCGACCTGGGCGGTGAGGTACCCGGACACTCGTTTCCACGGAAAGTTCCGCCGGAGGGCGAAACCTAGGGTGACGGCCGGGTTGAGGTGGGCGCCGCTGATGGTTCCCATGAAGTAGATGATGGCCATGACCATGAGCGCGGGTGCGACCATTTGAGCATCGAGCGGGACCTGCCCGTGGCTGTTGGCATCGACGACTGGGCCGCCCGCTGCGACCAGCACAAGCAGGAATGTGCCGAGGGCTTCAGAGAACAGTCGCCGCCACTCCTATCTGAGATCGTCGAAGTCGCGGCTCCACGGGGTGTCCAGTCCCGCCGGCTCGCGGAAGGGAAGACCGTGGCCACCGTCATGAAGTGTCACGGGTAAAGACCCCTGTCCCGGGAATGATCCCTGGCGCGCCCGCAGAGCTGAGTTGAGCGGGAGCGGGCGTCATGGAGTTGCGGCCACCTGGTAGCGCGGGAGCGGGGAGTGCACTCGGGGGGCGGCCGATCTCGGGAAGGTAGGACGCGAAGAACGGTCCTTCACCGCTGCCGAAGGAGCCTCGCGTCCACTGGCGGAGTCTCCTTCTAGTGTCGCGTGTGGGTAGTTGTTTTCGGGTGGGGCGGTGTTGAGTGGGCGATGATGTGGTCGGCGTTCTTCGTCCAGGTGAAGGGGTGGGCGCGGTCGTTCCAGCCGTCGATGTATTCTCCGATTGCTTCTTCGAGATCTTTGACGCTGTGGAAGGTGCCGCGGCGGATGGCCTGGCGGGTGATGATCCCGAA
>JAABUP010005923.1_pt1 | contig 18022 bp, 5 predicted proteins | sample 5559201 | NCBI WGS metagenome assembly JAABUP01 (sample SAMN10711887, study PRJNA513373) | rock metagenome | isolation source: Antarctica rocks | place: Antarctica
GTTATAATCTTCTTAGATATAGCCCTATAAGCGGGGATTTCGCAGCCTATATACTAGCTAATTAATTATAGCCCGTATTTACCTAGGAGCTAATAAGAAGGCTACGCTTTAGCTAGCTAGCTTCTCGTTCGATCGATATTTTATATAAAGGTAAGCTAAAAAGAAATTATAATCTATTCGGGTCTATCTATCTCGTGTCCTTTAGTCCCGTAGTTTTCCTAAAGTAATAGGAGAAGTTATTAACTAAGACTAGCCTAAGAGCGATAGCTATAATATTAGTAATATAAAAGACCCTAGTAGAATTCTAATAAATATCCTAATAATATCTAGCGAGAAACCGAGTATAGGTATACTAGCTTTCTAAATCTTCTTACCGTTCTATTTCTTCTTTCCCTTCTCTTATTCGATCGTAGTACGTACCTTAGTAGTAATATCTCTATATAAATATATCTTATCCTCTTACGTAGTCTAAAGTTTTTTCCGTCCCTACTCCTAATCTTACTAAACTCGCCGTTTTATCGCTCGGTTATAGTCGCGTAGTATTTATCGGAGATATTCGATTTCTCGTATCTCTTCCTTATACTAAGCCTTTATCTCTACGATATTATCGTTAATATAGGCGCCGGCTACTATTTCTTCTAGAGTTTTACCCTTATAGACTAACTCTCGCTAAATCTCTAATATAATAGTTATTTTATTAACGAGTTAACTTATAATTCCTATCGCCGAGTCTCTATCACCGTAGAAGCGAGTTATAGTAGCGCCGTAGCCGAGTATATAAGCCTAAAACTCTTTACGAAGCTATCCCTTACGACTAGTACCGAGTGCTTTATCGACCTTATACTACCTCGTAGATATAAGTAGCACGTTCTTAAGCGCTAACGTCCTATATATTTTCTTAAGGATATTTAAAGTCTTAATCTAAGAGCCGGTATAGCGAATATCTATAATTCGATATAAATATATTACTCCTTTTAAAATAATACTAGCCTTATACTATACCGTTAATATCTCTAAGATCCCCGTAAGGATTTTAGAATCCGTTCGTACTAAATCGTTAAAGCCTAGTATATCGATAAGTAGGATTTTGCTCCGGCTAATCTCTATAGGCACGGCCTAATAGATAGAAGTACCTACGGTAGGATTAGCGGTATTACCCTTCGTCTTTATAAGTAAAGTAGTTTATACGAGTCTAAGCTACTACTAGTTTTAATAGCCTCTTCCCTAGTAATTTTATTAATAAAGAAGCTCTTACTAGCACCTATTACACCTATAACTATAATTATGCTAAGTACCTTATTTTCTTATCTCTACTCTTCTATTATTAAGGCCGTAGACGAACGTAGATAGCTTCTAGCTTATAGTAATTCGAACGGTCCTATTTATATACTAGATCTCGAGATACTCTTACGCCTAACCGCTAATACGAATCCTTTAGTCTAAATAATACCCTTTTAAGACTCCGTCGAACTATTATCTAATAGTTATAAACCTAGATCGTTAACTACCTCTTAATTAATCGTAGTAGACCTACTTATAGATCGTTAAAAGGAGGAACGATCTATAAGTAGGTCTACTACGATTATAGGCTACCGTTTCGCATTTTACTTCTAGAACGCCTATCTTAGCCCTACTAACTTTATCCGCGTACGTTAACTTTTATTAGTTCTAATATATCTAAATAGCTTCCCCTTTAGGTAAGTTAATACTAGCCTATATTACTAGGTTAGTAAAAGGGCTAGAAAGGTATATCGCCGCTTTAATAGGTTATTAATTTATTTTCTAGCTAGGTTTACCTATTAATAATTATAATTAGGAATAGATCCTACCTATACTCCGTTTAAAAGAGTATATAAATTTAGCCTCCTAGTAGTATTTACGTCCGCGGGGTTATACTTAGATTATATAGAAGATAACCGAACGTAGCTCCGAGATCGTTATTAGCGTTAATTTCGGCACTACGTACGCTATTTAACTATAGTAAGTCTCGAAGCTAAGCTAAAGCTCCTAGGCACTTAGGAGTATTATAGGCGGTTAATAGAGGTAATAAGGTAATCCGTCTTATTAATACCTAGCCTAATCCGTTAGCGCGAAATACCTTAAAAGATAAAGTACCTTCTTCGATTAGCTATATAGAAGGGGGACCTAAGAAATGGGGCTATATAGTTAGCCTTACCGATAAGTCTTTTAAATAGATTAAGATCCTCCTTAAGGAGAACTACGAATATATATAAAGTATCGGGCCTATACGAGAATTAGATCTATTACTCTAAAAGGTAAATAAGAAAGTATACGAGGTTATCGCCGATTATCTAAGACTATTATAGGAGTATATAATAGAAGATATTCGTAAATTCTATCTAGATTATATAGCTATTTTCGCGATACGGGTCGTCTTAATAGTACTAGCGATCTAGAGCCTAGTAGCTAAGGATAAAATACTATAGGCTACGCGTCTAGCTAGTATACTAGACGGTATTAAACTAGTTACGGAACCTAAAGCCGTAGTACTAGCGACCCTAAAGGATAAAGCCGAGGAGAATAACCTTAAGGTATAATATAACGTACCTTTAAAATCTATTTTTCTAATAAGTAAAATAATTTAGAAAGGAGACGCGTTCGTAGTCTACGATACCGGCGGTGGTACTATCGTATATTTCTTAGTTCTACTAAAAGCTACGCCCTTAACTAAGCTAAGCCGTCCTAGGATCTTATTAGCTATAAGATTAAAGATCTAAATCCGTTAAAAATAGAAGAGTATACTATTAGATCTAGTAATATTAGCTCGCTTTATAAAGGGTGTATATACTAACCTTACTTCCTTCGTAGGGGACCTTTATAGCTCTATTTTTCTCGACGTTATATTTAAGAAGTATATTATAACTATAGTCGGAGATAGATAATATAACGAAATTAAAGAGACGAGCCGGAAGAAGATAATAAAGGAGTTCGAATTTAGTATTAAGCGAAGCTTTAGCGAGAAGAATAATTAGATATATTCTATTAACTTAAGAGGAATTAAGGATAACCCTAAGATTAGTATTATTAATAATACTATTCTAGTTAAGATATATAAATAGGTTTAAGAAATATCGTTAATAGACTAAACTATATAGGAATAATCTACGTGCCGTATTTAATTATATTATATTATACATCGAGACTCTTATCCTCGAATAAATTATATAGGTATTAGAGAAGGACCTCTTAGTTAAGGTATAATCTTATAATCGTTATTAATAATAGATATAATAGCTAATATCTAATTTAGTCTATACTTCTAGTAGGAGGGTTCGGGGAAAATTAATACCTATATAATCGCTTAGAGAAATCGTATAGTCGGAACGGAATATATATTATATAAGTTAACGGCGCGTAAGTATACTCCTTAAGTATTAATCTATTAGGGAATCCTAACTAATTAAGTTAGTTATCGATCTATCGTAGAGCGACGCTATAGGGCCTAGAAAACTCTAAGCTTACCGCTACGTTAAGTAGTTTAAATTATAAGTCGATAGTAGTATTAAGACTATCGCGCTATAGCTATAGCTTCTTATTTAATCTTCCTTTCGACTCTAGTAAATACCTTATCTAAGATAAGTTCTTTAATACTATAGACGGGATTAAGAGGGCGAGGAATTAGACGGAGTAGCTTCTTAAACGAGTAAGATAGTTTATAGTATAGTTATTTAGGGTAATACTAATATCCCGATAGGGTAATATCGTTAAAGAAGGCCGACGTCTTATAATAGTAGGTACGTAGAATATTTAGGTTAGCTTCTAGGATACCGGCACTCGAGAGTTCTTAATATCGCTCTATTATAACGACGAAGCTTAACTACCTAAGAGAAGGACTAATAGTACGTATATACTTTTCCCTTCGATTTACTATAAGCCCGAAAGTAGGTCGCCCCTCTAACTTATTCTAGCCGTTAAGTAACTATATAACGTAAGATAGGATACTACTTATAATATACTATAGTAGGAGAAGAGCTTTAAAAGCCCTATCGATAAAAAGAAATATTATAAAATCGAATTTTAGCTATATATCCTACTAGGAAACGTAGCGCTAGATTTCGAGGTTATATATAAGGATAAGTTTATTAGGGCCGTAGCGGCTTAATATATAGAAAATTCTTACTATTAATTCTAAAACCTCTAGGTAAAAGTCGTTAGAATATTAGGGACTAGGAATAGGCTAGCCCTAGAGCGGCTATATAGAAGAACCCTTTTAAGTTAATTAGATTATCTTTTATAGGAACGAATATACTAGTTACTCGAGTCTCCTTTTTATTACGACCGTACTCCGTATAGTACTCCGTATCTCTTTATATTACTTCTTTATCCTATTTAGGCCTAGCACCTTAGCACCTTAGTACTAGTTATATCTACTAGTAATACTCTATATATCTTAGCTCCCTATCTTTAATATCCTTAGTTCTATATACCCCTATAATATTACCCTAGGTAGCTCTCTAGGCCGGTCCTAACACTTTTTATAGAAATAAGAATAAACGATATACGTCTTAGTATATAGAAGGAATAATTAAATACTTTATAAAGCCTAGCCTAAGGCTATCCGTACGTAAGATAGGTAGGCTAGTACTAACTAAGCTATAAGTAAGTAGCGTCTCTAATAACTACTAACTAAATAAGTAAGTATTCTCGTAACTTTATAGTATTTAGTAAGTAGTAGAAAATACATAAGTTATAAACTTAAATAATTAAAGGTTAATAATTCTCCTCTTAGATTTAAAGCTAGATAAATTATTCGTAAGTTTATAAAAAAATAGTACGAAGTTAATTATAATAAGATATATTAATTAGCTATTAAATCTAGCTTCTAAGTAAAAGTCTTAAAATTTGCCGTATTAGTATTTTATAAACGTCTAGAATATAAATAAATAGATATTATTACTACCTTTCTACTGAATATAGTATTAAAAGAGACTATTTTAATTATATAGCCTAATTACTAGATTCGTCGAGAAGTTTCCATCTCGTTTTAGAAGTTAAATACGATTAAGCTGCGTCCATAGACTACCGGGTCGCTAAATAGCGTAGTATTTAGAAATATTCGTAAGATCTACCTTAAGGTCGTAAGCCTATAGCGACGGGCCCGTAAGTACGCCTTCACCTTATTAGACTTTAGAACCGCTATAAAGACACTTTTAAGGCTTCCTTCTCTTTAGAAAGTCGATACTATAATAGATATGCCTAGCGTACTTACGTGTATTCCTATCTAAAGTGCCGGCCTTTATAGAAAGCACGTACACTATATTAGTAGCTTAGAGCTTTTCTAAAGAGTTCGTAATATTTTAACCGAGAATTAGGCCGGGTACTATTATTTCTAGCTTCATCTAATAAATAAAGTACGGTTAGAGGCTTATAGACGAATTACTTAAGATTTTCCTTTACTATCTACGGCCCCTAATCTCTCTTTAGCTTCTTATCCTAATTATACTCTAGGGCTCTATAATAAGATTACCTACCGTCTCCTATATAGGATTAAAGAGATATATTATAAGCGTCACGGTAATCCGGCTTAGCGTCTCTACTTTTTCGAGGATTTAAGCCGTTTAATATCGACTTAGACGCCCGGTATAACTATATAGAGACTACGATATAGAAAGTTACTATTAGTCGTCGATATTACGGATTTACGTGCTAAATAACTAAAACTATCCTATCGCTTAAAGTTAGATAACTTCTTATTCGAGAATTTATATTAGAGAAATAGAGACTCTAATAAGGAAGACGAATCCGTCGTAACCGAATAGATTTTACTTATTATAGTACGAGTAAGTCCTTATTCCTAAATTTTAGGATAGGTTATACGTAGGCTATTAACTAACGAGGAAGGACTAAGTTCGGTATATTAGGAAGAGATAGGTAAATCTAAAATTAGAACTTACCTTCTAATAAGACGTAGGTCTCTAATTAGATAAATAGAAAATTCTAGGAAATTTTTTCCCTCTAGTTATATACGCTGAAGCTACTCTCGAATACTCTTACTAGAACCTACTTATAACATCTTTATTTAATAGGATAATATATAGATACTAATGCGCGTATATATATATTTAGTTACATTTTCTAGATAGTAGTTATTCCATCGATTAGCTATTAACCCCGTAATCCGAAATAACTTAAAAACACTAGCTTAGTTTCCGTAGACGCGCGCTATCTCCTACCCTCCTATCTACTTATTCTCTATTATTTATTTAACTTACGTCGATCGTAAAGATTAAGGTTTAATACCTTCGACGAGAGCTTCCGTACCTTATAATCGAAAGCGACAGTTAAGCGAAGTAGAGTCTAAGACTAACTTATCGCCGCAGCCTACCGCTAAAAGATAAAAGCTCGAAGATTACTAACGATACTAGACACCTAGTTCCTTTTAGGATAACCTCTTACGGTAGTAGCTTACTCGCCGCGCTCTCCGGGAATTTAATCGAAGGATAATCTAGCCTACTACCCTAGTACCACCTTATCGGACTAATAAGGAACATATCGACTTTACGAAGCTAAAACGCTTTACTAGACACGGCGGACTAAGCCTTAATTATATCCGAGGTGTAAGTTTAATATAATCCTTTTTAGATAGCCCTTATAATAGAACCTAGTATCCGGATCCCGAAGTATTAGTTCCTTCTAGCCTAATAATAACTTCTAGTTAATTAGGCTCTAGGAAACGAGCTAAGACCGGAAAAGAATCGGATATATCCTATACGACGAGGAAAAGCTCTATATATAATCGCGACTTTAAATAATATCTTATCGATTATAGTATCTATCCTAAAGGATATAGTAAAGATAAAGACTCTAAAGAGCCGGTAAATATAGAAGATATTAACCGACGACTAGCGTAACCGCGGTCGTCTCTATCGCCTTGGCGTTTTACCCGCGAATAGTTTCTAGATTTTAAAAAGAAGAATCGGGAGGCTTTAACTAAAGCTATAGTAATAAGTAAGGCATTCCCGATTATTATAGGCACCCCCGACACTCCCTCGTAGGAGAACCTTCTTTTCGGAAACCTTAAGTACCTTACCGATAGTTCTATTACTAAGGCTAAGCTAGACTTCTATAATAGAAGCCGTCCGGCGGGACTAGATAAGTATATCCGGAAAGAGCTAGGCCCTTATATCGTACCGTCTACGAATATAGCTACACCGTGCCTACCTAACTTCTTTACGGAGGGAAAAGATCCTAATAGGAATACCGTAGTATATAAGAACTAAGCTTTATATAACGGTGCTTTAGGTACCCGTAGGATATACGAGCTACGGTCGTACGCTAGCTAGGAGACGCTATATAATAATAATACTTATATAATTATATTAACCTATTACTATAGTAGCCTCCTCACTATATATATAACCTATCCCACCCTATCTAAAGACATCTAATAGCCTATTAAGTATCGTATAACCTAACTTAATTTATTTACTATAACCGGTAACCTAGATACCTTCCGATAAAGAGCTAGCGCCTTACGAAATGCTAGAGACTAGGTAAAGGAGTCACGGGAGGAACTTATAGCTACTGCGAATAGTAAGGTAGTAGATATAGAATATTTAGATTTAGTATTATCTACGTAAAGCTTTATATTACTATTATCGAATAAACCTATCTACTTAGAATCTAAGACGTCGGCTGACGAGCTTACCCTAGATATTAATACTTTTAGTTACTCTACTTATAAAACGCCGGTCGGAGTTCGAACGGATTCTTTACCTAAAATTTCGTTAAATCGATATTTAAAGAAGAAGCTTATTCGAGTCGATAGAATATCTAGTATAGGCTATAGAGACTTAAAAAAGACTAAGGGATAGTCGTTTATTTTAGGCTATAAAATTATGCGTAAGCCTATAGAATAAGGGCTAATATAGGACGGAAGCTTCTCTTAGACCTATATAATAGAGTAGTATAGTATATAATTATTATACTATATATTCTATATCACCTAACATCCGAGCTATTCTATAAACTTATTATCCTATTATTATTAAATACCGGACTTAATCCTTAGTCCGAACTAGTAAATAGATAGGAGTAGTAGAATATACTACTTATATTCTATAGATCTCTATAACCTAAGACCTAACTCCGTATCTTTATATTTTTACTATTACCTTTTAATACGTATTAGTAAGTATCGAGGCCTCCTCGATTCCGCCTCTTTAGAGCGGCCCTTTAGTAACACCCTCTCTAAGGGCCCTATCTCCTACCCTCCTATCTCCTACTTCCCCCTCGACCTCTATACTTTACCTACCCGACTCCCTCGAATCTACCCTCTTAAGCCTAAAGCGTTATTATCGACCTATTTCCCTAGCTCGGTCGACTAAGCTTCTAGCTCCTCTAAGACCTCTTAGACTATTACGCGTAGGGTAAGGAGAGGGGTAGATAGTAGGCCTAGCCCTCTTCGTCTTATACTTATTCTTAATTTCGCTCCTATTAAACTTCGTAAGCTCGAATAGCTACGAAGAGTAGTAATAAGGTATTCGATAAGGTATTCGATAAGCTTAATAAGGCTACTCTAGTCTCTACTCTTAAAAATATCTCTTAATTATAGCCTAGGGAGGTAGAGGCTATAGTTAGCGGACGGCCTAGGCGAGGGGGTCGAAGAAGGTAATTAGGTAGGTTAGTTAAGGGTAGAGGGGCTTAAGGTACACGGTGGGGCGGTGGTAGGCGTAGCGTTATAAATATTAGTAGTATTTAAAGAAGCTAATTAGAGGAGGCGTTAAGTAGTAATATAGTTCGGAAGATAAAGGGATATATCTTAGTAATATCGATATATTTCGAAGGAGCTAGGCCGGGTACGATTATCTTAATACTAAATAGTTAACAATATAGAAACTTTAAGATAGTTTTATAGTAATTTATAGTACTAAGCTCGAAGTATATATATATAGTTTACTATCTAACTCTAAAGCTAATTATAGAGAACTACCTTAAGTATATAGTAGATAAAGTTCTAGTATTAAATTAGGCTACTCTAGGTCGAAGTATCGATATTAAACTAATATAGAAGCGAGCTACGGAATATAACGCTACAAGCGATTTTATATATATAACCTCCGCCCTACTATAGAAGCCTCGGATACTAACGCTTAAGGCCACCTACTTTCGCCGCACGCTTTTTATTTCTATATTATTTCGTACGTCGCCTAGAGCATATACTATCGAAAGACGTAAAATCCCTTAATATTCTAAACCTTAGCTCTACCTCCTTCTCTTTCGGCTTTACGCATTACCGCCGTATCTAAGCTTCCACTATCGCCTCTCTTAAATACCTTATAACTATCGAGGTAATAAGCTTTTTCGTATTCTAGGATATCTATATACCTACTTATATCCTCTAGGTAATTATCTACTCTCGCTATAGTATTCTCCCTTCCGAAGGAGTATCTCTAATTTAGCGCGGTCCTCGATAGATATTATACGCGATTACTCTTTATCGAGCGGCGACTTATATATTATAGCTCGTCTACCTCGATACGTAAACTTACGATTTATCGCTCTATTTAGGTACGGGAGCTACGTATTAGGATCCCTACGCCCTTATCGAGGCTATCTACTTCCGTATTTACGAAGACTTCGATTAGACTTAAAGCCTTACTAGGCGGGGTAGGGCGCTATAGATATATCTAGTTCTATAACACTCGCTATTATCTAAAAACTTAGGGGTTATAGCTAAGGATTAAGTTACATCGGTAGATAATGTTATATACGATAATTAAAAGCTTAAGGAGAAGGCTGCAGAGTTAGTAGGAGCATTCTAAAGCCTATAATAATACTTCTTTTACTAACGCTTTCTAGTCTAGCGAGGATATCGTTCTAGATTCTAAAGAAACGGTTAAAACGGATTTTAGAACGGTGGATTCGTTAGTTTATACGATACTTATTAAGAAATATGGCGCCGTAGGGGCTATTAGAGTCTTTAGCGATCCTATAACGAACGTAGTAATAGGTCTAATATAAGGGACTAGATTTATTATTATTATTATAAAGCCCGGTTAGGATTACATATTTTTAAAAACCCCTTTAGTACGGTACTTTCGCCGCCGTAACTCTTAAGGTAAGAATATACTATATTAAAGCCTTACTCGACCGAAGAGAGAACTTAATTTTCGCGCTTAACCTAAGAGACGAATCTAATTCTATATCGATAGATAGAAATAGTACCCCGAATAACGGATAAATTATCTATAAATCTAGATAGCTAGCTTAATATTATTAGAGAAAGCCGAGAAGATATATAATCTTAAGGTCTAAAACTAATTAAAGAGGTTAGTCTACTAGTGGCGCCGGAATCGTAGCGTAGTCTCCCTATAATAAGTCTTACTCTACTATATATAAGGAAATAGTTATTAAGGATATATAAGCTATACGCACTTAGAGGCTAATCTATAATATACGTAAGGGTATATAGAACTTCTAAATCTATATCTTAACGCCCTTAAGTAAGTTCCGATAAGCCGTACTCCGATAGACGGGCGTACTTACTTTACGATAAATCTTACTCTATTATAATTTAGTAAGTAAAGTCTATTAGAGACGGAATAATTTAGTATACCTATATTAATAGTAGCCTCTAAATGCTAACGTTTCCGATCCGGAGCTACCGAAGAACTAATAGAATTAGCTTCGTAAAGTTCTCTCGCCGTTTCCGTTAGGCCCGCTAGGTATAGGACGGTCTTCTACTATCTTCGCAGTTCTAGGATAGAACTTTTTAATAATACGGTAGCTAGCTTCGAGATACTTATATATAAGGTATATAATAGAAATACTTTAGGGCCCGCGCCTAAGAAGATATCGCTTAAGAGCGTATACGCTCGTAACCTTAAACTGCGGCGTTATTTCGAGCGCTTTACTAGGGATATCTCCTCCTCTATTAATATATTATAGTATAGTTTAAACGCATTCATCTAATGTTTAGGTAACGGATAAGTATCGTTATCGAACGTCGCTCTTTCGCGGTCTAGTAATTCGAGGAACTACCTATTAGACGCTATTATAACCTAGGTGAGATTTAAGCGGTAAGAAGATAACCTAAATTAAGGATACGAGGAAGGAATATAGTAAAGTAGGGAGAGGCTAGTAGAATAATAGCGGGATAGAGCGGGATAGAGTAGGATAGAGTAGGATACAGCGGGACGGGACTAGACGTAATAAGACGGGAGAGAAAATGCCGTAAGCCGCCCGCGCTAAGATTAACTCGCACTAATTACGATTTATATTATAGGATTCGGTGATTAGTTTACGTAAAGTACGCTTATATATAATACAGCCTCCTTAAGCTAGAAAAAAATACTAAGAATTCGAAAGATATTCTACTATAAGGCTTATCGCATCTTATACGTAGTAATCGTATCGTTTATCTATTTATCTCTACTATTCGGTTAGATATTAACCCCTATAAAACCCTAGTCTATATCGAAGTAGGGTAGATCTCTACTTAGAACGGCTTAGTCTCGATTCCACTATAATAATAATACTATAACTATCTACTACTACACCTTTATCTCACCTCTTTACTTTAATTTAGACGATTAACTAAGCGCTATAAGTTTATAGATAGACGTAGCACGATTAGTTTAGCTCTTTCTAGCGTTAAGAAGGGAATAGAATACGTGTAGGATACGTCTAAGCTATCTAGGAGGAGAGAGTCGATTAAGCTAGCTCTTAGGACGTATATATATAAGTTCTTCCTACTATAGTTAGAAGCCTTTATTACGCACTTCTTTAGCTTATAATTCTCTAGTTACTACGCCGCTTCTAGGTCGAAAGAATCCTATAGAAATACGACCCGTTATCCTTTCGACGTAGCTAATAGTAAGGCCTCTCTATATCCTAGGTAGACCCTATACTAACTACTCGGTTAACTAGAGTATCTAGAGGTATCGCACCGAAGAAGAGTAAGAAGTTAGAATCGTAGGAGCGATAAACCCGCGTACGGGAGGAGAAGAAGTAATAACGTATAGCTAATTAGGAGGTCGTAAAGGATAATAAATAGACGAAGTCGATGAAGCCTAGAGAAGAACTAGTTAGTTAATTAGCTAATTATTTACTTAGTTCGTCGCTGTAGCTATAGACTAGTTAATAGAGAGAACTAATAGAGCTTACTTATCGTGCCTGTAAATACTCTGTTATAGCGTAGTTTTCTCGCGCCCGGGCGGCCAACTCCTTATACAAAAAACTAATTATAATAAAGCCTATTAAACTATAGCTACGAGGTATATAGACTTTATATTATCTATATAGAATTACTATAGCCTACGGAATTATTTACCCCCCGTTACTCTAAATTTATAGGGTTATTAATAGTGAAATATAGGGTAGCTAGCAAATGGCTAAAATGCTAGACCGCTAGCAAAACGGCCGTTAAAGAGCCAAATCAGCTATTAGCTACGTCGCACAGCTAGCAAATAGGCTATAGACTTAACATACTACTATTTAATATATAGCAACTCTATCTATTAGGTCTTTAGCTTATTTACTAGCTGTGCGACGTAGCTAATAGCTAGAAGAGCCAAATCGCCAGTAAAACGGCCGCTAAATAGCCAAAATCAGCTATTAGCCACGTCGCATAGCTAGCAAATAGGCTATAGACTTAATATACTACTACTTAATATATAGCGACTCTATCTATTAGGTCTTTAGCTTATTTACTAGCTATACGACGTAGCTAATAGCTAATTTAGCTATTTAACGGCCGTTTTGCTAGCGATTTAAGGTTTCATAATAGGGCTGAATTTACGACGAAGCTATAACTACTATTTAGCTATTTACTAGGCACGTATATATAACCCTAGGATTTACCGGAGTAAGGTAGTAAATTATTAAGTAGGGTATTTAGATAGTTTCTATAGAATATAGGACCTATATACCTCGTGGCTATGGTTTAATAGGCTTCTTTATAATTAGTTTTTTATATAAGGAGTTGGCCGCCCGGGCGCGAGAAAACCACGCTACAACAGAGTATTTACAGGCACGATATGCAGGAAGATAAATATAGACTTCCTCCAAAATTCCCTGTCTTGGCAACCAATTGGATGCTAGCATGGCTGCTTGCTCTCTCACTACCCCGCCTTAAGGTTTAATTGATCTGTTGACTCTTGAAGCAGCGACTTTTGACGGAGATGGCTAGGAATAAAGGGAGAGGGCACAGAGAGGGCAGCGCAAATGATCACTCGAACTCCCGGCCGGAGCGAACCTTTGAGCTCAATTGGGGATCAATAAGCACAACGCGACAGGACTTTTTAGATACTAATTGCATCCTCTCTATGCTATGTTCTCAGCTGGGAGGCGATGTACTCGACGACGAAGATGTGGAGCAGAGTCAAGATACCGAGGCCATAGAGGATGATTCTGGTTTTGGTGACGGAGCAGTCGAAATGTGGGAATCTGACACGACAGATCAGTACGACAAGCAGAAATCAATACTGGCTGAAGCGGCTCTGAAGAGCCGCTTTCTAGACCGCCTTGCCGAAGTTCTGGCAAGGGTTAAGAAGCCACCGGAAGCTGTGAAGCAGGTCGCGAGTGCGTATATGGCAGAAATGGACGATGATGATGGGAGCCAACGCGTCGAGATACGGCTCGCGAAGAACGAAGGATTGTCTGGTGAGGACGATGGATACTTGAAGACGCTTTTTGGCGTATTGATGCAGATTGCACGGGGCGGTACGGCAACCCGGCTAGGATGAAAGACCCTTACTAAAACGGGTGCTAATATGCAATTGGTGTCCTGTAGAAACGTCCCCCGAGGAAGCTCGGGAGACTTTGCTCAAACATACTATATATCACGCTAGTCCAAGGATCGACTTCTATGTCGAGGCTCTCAGGCACGAGTTCAGTCGAAAACCTCGAGTTCAGCCGTCTGATCCCTCGAAAATCCAAAAGCTTGTTGCCGCTGCTACGAACCCTTCAGGGAGCTTGAAATCTTGGAGCGATGAGGCTTGGAGAGATTATGACTTTGCCACTGCTGGTAGTGAGACAAATGATCAAGGTTGCGCTTTAGATGAGATCGAGAGGCTAAGCTGCGAAGCCCTTGAAGAGGCTTACGAAGGCGTGAGGCGAGATACAACCTCACTCTTTCAAAGAGTGTTAGACTTTTGCAAGACTCCAAAACCGCCGATTGAAGATCTCGCTGAGGTGATTAAGTCGGCTTTCATTCTGCAGACAGATGTGAGGAGCCGAGCAATGTTCCAGGGGTGCTTCATCGGACATTTCGGCCTCGCGTTTGAGGCAGCTTCGAGAGCTCGACGAGCGCTGCTTTTTTTGTGCAGATTCTATGCTGCTGTTCTGGTTTTCACGGAGGCAGCAATTCGGCTCTCTTCTTTTCGGAATATGTCCTTTAAGTTCGTAAAACCGTTTCGTAAGGTATTGCCCTTGCAGGACGGGATGAAGCAAAAGGCTGCAAGGGATGTATTAGTGGGCCTGAGCGCGCGAAGCAGTGAGGTTTTGAGGGCAAAGCTCTGTAGAGGGGAAAGTAAGACAATAGCCAAGGTCGATAAGGATTTTAACAAGGCCCGGCGCCAGCCTTGCCACGTCCATGCGGAGATACAACTCGTGGATGATCTTGAGAATCGACGAGAGGAGACCGGTTGGCGAGCTCACCCCTACATCGGAGGCAGCAAACTTTGCTGTTACCTTTGCGATAGTTTCCTGCGCCATCATGGATTCTTTCAGTACCGAGGTAGCCATTGGAAGGTATACCATAAGTGGCATGTACCAGAGACGTTTAAGACTGGGAACACTGCATTCATTTTTGAGAATAAGCTTCGACTTATACATCGTGAGGTTGTCGAGCATGTGAGATCAAACATGAGAAGAGAAGCGCAACCCACGAAAGATCCTTTGAGGCCAGAGTCGACGGTGGATCTATCAACCGCGGCAACAGTGTCGACCCAGGAAATGGCTGAGATGACTTTGGCGTCACCAAATTCGAAATGGATGGGCAAAGGGTGAGCAAGGGCTGGTGGATTACACCCATAATTCCTTAGATTAATTCTGAATAGTGCGATTGGCCCCATGGTCGTGGATGACGCTGTTCTTTTGGTTCCGGACTTCCAGAAACCAGGCCGCATCACAGTCTGGCATGAAGGCCGTCGGTTAGAAACGTCGATCGAGGATGCCGAAATTTACAAAGACAAATTCGAGAGGCTGAAGCTGTTATCGAATATGAAGCGTCGGATCAGACGACGCTGTCATCAGCCGGTATGTAAGATCGTTCCGGCCTTTCGCTGCAAAGCCTGCAGGGCGTCATACTGCTCACGGAAGTGCCAAAAACTCGATTGGCATCGACATGTTTTCGTCTGTGCAGTGCGTGGTCGACCAAACCTGGCAGACTCTTTCGTATTACTAATACGAGATGCTGGCGACCTTGATGACACCCAAAGCCAAGGCTTGCTGAGGAAAAAGCTTCTTGCTGACAAGGACGTCTCTACGGCATTCGGATTTAGTGGTTGTGAGACTTTAGAAGAAGTGGGCAGCTTGATCTCCATGTACAGACATCTGACTTCACGAAAAAGATCTGCTGTATTGCTGCAAAAATGTGTCGACCACGGAGAGCTCGAAGAAAAGATCAAGGCCAGTATCCTCGCTAGACAAGAGCAGCGCCTTCCTTGTCACGAATGGTTTCTAGCTTCAACAAAATTGTTCCAGAAAAGAGATTCCGGCATGGCTGCTCATCTTGAGTACGGTTTCCGTGGTGCAATGAGCTTACTTATGCCGAACGGGTCAGGCTATGGAGATGTTACTGACGCTGAATACAGGGTCTTGTGGCTCTACTCGCATTTGCTCAAAGACTTTGATGACCTCCCCAATAGGAGCCATTCCGCGTGGCTCGATTTTGGATTCTGCTTTTGCCAAAGCCGCGAATGGATGGTTAGAATGGCTGACGCATACATAGAACTAGCGATGAAGGCTTCTTTCTCAGAAATTATAAATTTCTGGGATACTTACAGCCGGTTGGATGGGCTATTCGAGGCTAAAGGTATTAACATACTCACATTCAAGACGGCAGGAATCTCTTTTGGTAGGCCAAAAAAGATGGAGCGAGGCGTCTATCAGTTGATGGTAGAGATTAATCATGTCCATCGAGGAATATGGTGCCGATGCGGAACCTTCCATGAGAGATCTTGCAAGAGGTTCCCAGAGTCACGCTTCAGCCCGGAATCTGTGGTGGAGTATGGCTTTGACAAGTTGAGTCCATGGGAGCGTTGGCAGATGATAGTTCTGTGGGAGGATATCTTCACTTCGAAGAATTTTGACGCTCGCGAAATGCTGGCTGCGAGGCGTAGTGAGGACCATAGTGCGTTGCAGAATTATGTCGAGAGGATGGTGGATACGAGGAGGTACTGTAATAAGTATAAGACAGGGGCGTTGTTCCCTGATCTGAGAGGCCGGTTGATTTGGGAAACTAGTGTTATTCCTCTCTGTTTCTGTATTTGTCATTAACCGGCAACCTAATCCTAAAAGAAGCGACATCCTTATGATTGATACTCGGCTGTTGTCCTCTGATGAAGACTTGCGTTCACAAAGCGCTTTTAAAGGATTTGCACTACATCGAATGGCTGAAGACCATTCACCCCTAGCTGATGAATCTGGGTGGTCAGTACTCGCAAACTTGCTTGTTCTGTGAGGCATTCTTCATGAGAGTGCTGGATGTTGAATATGGAATCAATATACAGATCCTCGAAATTCATGTTCCTATCATCACAGCGTTCTGAAAAGTGGGTACAGTCTTCTCTGTCCTTGAAATCATCAAAAGAGTGGCTCTCGACGTTTGACAAATGTCTTGCACTATCCAATGGAACTCTCCAGCCAATGCGTTATCCACCGTTAAAAACATTCAGGTCGAGCTTGAGTCTGTTTCGGAACTCATCTACAGACTGTACTGTTGTGTTTCTTAAGAATTCTACGATACCCGTCAGGCTTTGCATTTCTTACTGTGATGTTTACTTGTCCATCTCAGATGCTTATATTGTTAATTTTAATCGATTCGCTTCTTCTTCCGCCAGAGCCTGCAACTCCGTCGCCTTTATTGCTAGATCGTTTAACTTGTTTGGCTCAGCGATCAGTTTGAGCTTATCTAATCCTAATTATTCGATCACCATGATGAAGCTGATTTCGGGACTAGGAAACTCTATTCATTCCGTCAATCATGGCTAGAAAAGTTGAAGATGACGTAAGGATAGACGACAATGATGTAATGAAAGGGCCGGGGCCATGCCAAGCCGCCTGGTTGAATCGTCTAAGCCGGGCGGAATGTGAGCGAGTGTAAACCTAGGTACCTCGGGTAAGGCACTACTTAGGCACGGCTTACCCCGACCGAATAGGTCGGCCTACCTTACGCTAAAACTCGGAGTGCTTTCGGTCCGGGCGGAGAAACGTCGAATTACCTTAGACTAAGATAGTTATAGCCTAGCGCCCGCTACGCGGGGTCTTCCCACTAGTTTAATCTTTAAACCTCTATTAACTCTTTATTAGACTAATACTAACCTATTATAAGGGTCCTTATTAATAAGTCGGTTTTAGAAGAGATAGCGACTACGACGGGTCCTAAGGCCTACGAGGCGAGAGAACGTAGATAATACGAGACGAGCGAGATAACTACGTAAATATAACTATAGAGAGAGCTAGGTAATAGGATAAGGGTAGAGAGGGTAGAGTAGGGAGGACTAACTATAGGTACGGGGGACGTAGCGCGTAACCCCTTAAAGAAACTACCCCTACCGATATTATTAGAAACTATTATAATTAGTTAATAAATATAGGATAGCGTGCGTATAGAGATAAGGGTCCTATAGCTACGTTATCTTATTAGGAAAGCGGGGTCCTTAGGGCCTTAGCTACGAGTCGCCTTAGATAAGGGGGCGACCCCCGGGTATTCTCCCGACTCTCCTTAAGAATTAGTCTTACTAGAGAATAGAGTCTATTATTCTCTCCTCGATTTTATATTACTATAAACCCTAGAGTCTAGTCGTAGACTACTATTATAATTCTAATTCTTCTA
>JAABUP010005924.1_pt1 | contig 18022 bp, 6 predicted proteins | sample 5559201 | NCBI WGS metagenome assembly JAABUP01 (sample SAMN10711887, study PRJNA513373) | rock metagenome | isolation source: Antarctica rocks | place: Antarctica
CTTACTTAAGCGTAATACGTAAGCTTAAAGTACCTTTATAGACTTTACTATAACTAGGTTTTTATCTACTATATCTACTAACTTCTAATTATCCTAGTTTACGTCTAGTAGTTTTCGCCCTATTATAGAATAAAAATGCGATAGTAGCGAATTATAAGAGACGATCGCTTTATTAATAAGGGCCCTTAGCTTCGACGGGTAAATCTAGAACCCGAGCTTTTATCGTTAGAAAAATCTCTAATCGTAAAATATAAAGGGAGGATAGACCGTGTCTATATAGCGGCTCTAAAAAATATTTCTCCGTATATTAATCTCTCGAGTATATAGGAGAAGAAAAACGGCTAGAGTTACTACTACCTATATAGGCCGTTCTCTCTTCTCTATTAAAGCTTAAACGCCCCTTAAAGTCTTCCTATCTAGGTCGATTATATTTAATTCTAGTAAGTAGCCTAATTAATTCTATATTATCCGAGGCACGGGTTTAATACCGTACTATACGAAATCTCGATCTTCGATAGCGGCTATCCCTAGACTTTTATCTCTAGAAAATTACTATATAATCCTTATAAGTCGGAGGGTCGTATATAGCTCTAGATATTATTGGGTAATCGAAGTCTTAATAAATTAGCTCGGGACTTACGAATCGAGAGGTTACTTACGTCTTTATAAAACTATGCGAGGTGGAAGAAGAAGGTAATAGGATATCGACGCGCATACGCTTTATTTAGAGCAAATTTAATATAGCCCTATATATATAACGATATATCGACTTTAGTATTTATTAGGTAGTAGGTAGTAGTATCCGTACGGTGCTAACCGGATAAGTTCTACTAAAGAACGCGAGTCTAATTTTAGTAGGCTACGAGGAATTCGTAGTATTCGACCCTTAGAGTAGGACTATTAGGGTAGTATCGTAAATCTACCGTAGTTAGAGAACTCGACCTACTCGACCGCATATTTATAAATAGGATTTCGTATATTTTATTTATCTCTACGGAATTATTAGTCTACTATAGTAGTAGGTTAAGAGTAACGTATATTTTTCGAAGGGTTTATACTAAATAAGTCGCTCTCGAGTGTAGATTTAAATTAGAAGCTCGAATTTAATATATTATAAATAGCGAGATTCCCCGCCGTCCGTCTTATACTAATACGAAGTTAGTCGTTAATTAGAATACTATTAAATAAAGAGAATTACCGGTTTCCTAAGAGCCTAGCACCTTATATATTGTCTAGACTCTTATCGGGGATTAGAATAGGGTTCTCTAAGGCGTTATATAGCTAGAGCGTCGCCGGTAGTAAGCGCTTATTCGAAGCCTAATAATAATTCGTAGTTAGTATTACTATAAGGAATCGGAATAGAATTAAGCTTAGTAGTTAACTTAAGCTATAGCTAGGGTAAGAGGTTTTATTAGAAGCTCTAGTTATTGGCTAGAAATTAGCATTCTATAATAACCGCACTTAGTAGTAGGTCGGTATCTAGAGACTATCCGAAACTTAAGGGTACTATATATCCTATATACTAATAACGAACTAGGCCGGAGTAAGGCTCTAAATTAGAATAAAGCTATAGATTAAATAGAGGTACGGCCTAATTAGGAACGTTAGTAGTAATCTAGCTATATCTAATATCGTTCTACTTATAGTCGTACTAGTCTATAAGACTAAGGCTTAAGTCCTCCGGGTTATCGCTATATTAAGCTATTAGATAATTCTGTTAATTAGATAGGGGCACTAAATAGCCCTAAGCTTACTAAAAGGCTAGCTAATCTATTTTTTATATAGGTTTATTTACGGTAACTTTACTACGATAAATAATTTAAGTTTAGTCTAGGCGCGTATACGTACGCGGAATCCTACTAAGTATTATCCCCCGGGTAGTAGGGAAACTAAAAGTCGCGGTATCTATAAGGCTCTTATTAACGGAAGGCGCTACTATACCGTTTTTATACTCTACTATACTGTTTTAGAAATAGACGAACCGCGCTAAGGGTAGTATAGCTCCGTTTTCACCTTAAAGCTTAGGAGTACCGTTAAAACTAATTACGGGTTAAAAGATCTACTTAGCGATACTTAAATTCTACTAAGGACCTAGCTTTAATCCTATCGGCGATGCCTACGTCTATAGATAAATTAATATTTTCTTATAAATCGATTTAGAAATTTCATCTATACTATCCTAGACCCTATATCCCGTAAGACTTTACCTTATATTTATATATAAGCCCGTCCGCTCTATCTCTAGAGGCCTCTTATCGATTTATATCTATTCTAAACTTTACTTCTCTAAATTATTAATTAATACCGCGGTTAATAATTATAGGTGTCGATCGAATTATCCTAAACTAAGGTAATAGTACTATTAAACCGGAGAAGGGAGATACTATTAGACTTAAATATACTAGCTATCTCTACGAAGAGTCTAAAAATACTAACTATTACCGGGGGAAATAGTATATCGTGAGAATTACGTTAATAAATAACTAAGGTGGACTACTAATACCCTATAGATTTAATACTTCTAAGTGCCGTAGAGATAGAGTCTTTAAAATTGCTATTAGCGTTAGGAAGGCTATTAAAGGTACTTACTATTAAGGACTATAATTAAAGGAAGAGGCTAAGCGACTATAAAGGTTAAGACGTTAGTGTGTTAGAGATAAGTGTCGATAAGAGGAGTATCTTAATAATCTCGAGGTAGACACCCTAAGTCATACTTATCTTATATTAAAGTATATTAATATTTCTTACTAGTGATTATATATATAGTAATCGGTAAGCTCTTTCCGTATTAACTATTATAGCTACTAAATAAACGGATTACTAATCCACCTTCTCTAACCTATAGCGGCTTCCCTAGTCTTATCCCGCCTAATTTAGACTTAGTATTATAAGTGCGACTTATCTCTTATTTTTTAAGGCCTATCCGCACGATCTCTGTTAAAGTAATAGAAGAACTTATAACCGCACCGTAGAGCTTATTATTCTACCTAAATATCGTGTACAGATCTAATATATTAATAGTAATATAAGGCTATTATTAATTATAAGGAATAGTAAAGTTACTCCGTCCGCTAAAGACGTCTTAGATATTAAGAGTAAGATTAACTACGTTAACTAATAAGACGGCATTAATAGGACGACCTTCTATTCTAGCGTAGGGAGATAGATGCGTAGTTATAGTGGCCATTTATAGTAACTAGTATAAATAGAGGTCTTAAACCTCGTTTTATTTAAGTGCTTCTTATCTTCTATCTATTATAACTAGAAAATCTCACTTCGTCTTAAAGGACTTTACCCTAATTATTCCCTATTCTAAACCTACCGCTACTAGAAATCGAATTTCTAACCTAAGTAATCTATTTAATACCTAGTACTAAACGATAAGACTTTTATTAAAGAGAAGAATAGTCTCGGCGAAACTAAAGCTTAATAGAGTCGATAGAAATCTATAACTAAAGTAGATCCTACGTTCCCCTATACTTCTTAGCTTAATAGGGTTATCGTCCGTAAACCCTAGTAAAATCCTATATATTCGGCTTATCCTTACTACGCCTAGCTTCTTCGTAGGGGAAGAACTCGTTTAATATAATTATTTTCGTATATTCCCTACCTTTATCGTCTACGGTGCTAATCTAATAGTATTTACCTTCTAGTAATATTCTCACCTCTCTAATAAAGGCGTCTAAATTTTTCGTCGCTATACTATTAACTTTAGTAATAAAGTGCTACGATAGGAGACTAAATAATTATACTAGACTTCCGTATATTATATTAAGTACGAAGACTTCGCTATACCGTTTATATACTATTAGAAGGGTTTAGAGCGGTGGCGGCTTATATACGGCCCCGAATACCTATCCTATATACGTTCTAGGTCCTACGCTTATCGTTAAGACTCGGTAATCTAGTATCTACTTATCTCGAATAATCGTTAAGTTTAAAGTCTCCTCGATAAATATTATTTATAAATCTAATATCCGATTGACCTATTCCCTATCTAATTTTAATATTAGGTCTCGCGCTTTTAATACTTATCGTTTATTTTCGTACGTAACGTATTTAACCTTAACTACTTTCGCTCTAGAAGAGTTAACTATTACTTTTAAAAGGAACGTTAGAGATAACCTAAGAAAATATTATAAGCCTTACTATAAGAATCTATATAGACCCTAGCTTCGTAATTTAAGACTAAACCTAATTTAGTATATAGTCTTCGTAGTTCTAATAGCGGGAGTCTATTTTAGAGAGTATCGAAATCCTTTTCAAGGTAGGATAAAGGAATCCCTATATAAGTCGTTTTATTAAAAGGGAGCTAAAGCCGTTATAGATATCTATTTACGTCGATAAGGGTACTAAAACCGTACTCGGGGCTATTTTTAAGGTAGAGGACCTTAATATTAAGTAGAGTATCGTCGATCTTTACTAGCCTAATATCCTTTACGTTAGTCTCTACTATAATATCGCGAAGCGTATTAATTTCTAATCTGTATATAGTAATGTCTCTTCCTATATAGAGTTCTATCTTATTAAAAATAGCTTAACCGATCGCTTACGAGCTCTACGTAAGATCGTAATAAATAATTATATAACTAAGTAGGTAACTCCGGATTACCTCTACTAGGAGCTCTAACGAATATTCTATAATTACGGATACCTTAAAGAGATCCGAAGGATAAAGTCGGAGAAGTATAATAATTAGGCCGTCGATATTATTAACTACTAGGCCCCTATACCGTATTACGTTTATCGTATCGCGCTCGAAGTAGATATCTCTAATTTCTATACTAACTATCATCGGCAAATCTCAAAAGTTTATATTAAATCCGGATTTTCTAACTCCGGAAATACGGGTAAAATCGTGATTTTATCGTAATTAGCAAATGCGCGTACTAATATTACGATTTTAGTAGGTCTAGTAGGTTTAGCAGGTTTAGCAGGTTTAGCAAAATTACGATTTTTTAGTAAATTACGTAATTTTTAAAAGTTCGATTTTTTTAATATTTATAATCGACTAAAACACTCGGGAAGGCTATAGGGGATGAACTACTAATACCACCTAAAATTAGACCCTAAATTCGGTCGATTTAGCCGATTCTCTCGCGAGGGTAGTGCCCGGGGTGGTGCTCGGGGTATTGCGTAGGGTTATGCGCACAGCGATAATAGTAGTGCGCTAGGCCAGCGCTAGGCTATAGTCGTAAGGCCTTAGGGCTACGGTTATAAGGCCTTCGGGGCTACGGTCGTAAGGCCTTTAGGGCTACGGTCGTAAGGCCTTAGGGGCTTTCGGGGTTTTATACGGCTAAATTTTAGGGTTACTATTTCGGGTGCTAGTAACCTAGGTTACTAATATAGCTAAAAGCGTTAGATATAGGCGGAACGTGCGAAACGTGCTAAATTATGCTAAAACCTAATTTTTCCGATAATATCTAAAAAAGCGTACTAAAATAAACTTTTGAGATTTGCCGATAATATATAAGCTTATAATTCTAAATCGACCCTCTTCCTTCTTTTTAGTTATTATATAAGTAATCTACCTTACCTTAGGAATCGTAGATATTTAGGGCGGCGGAGGTTTAAATCTCTTTATTACCTATATAAAATTATTTTAGCGGTATCGAAGAATTATCTCCCTATATAAGCTACTACGGCTAACGGTAATAGTTTTATTATATAGAGTACGATTTTCTACTAGGTAATAGTACTTAACTAGGACTCTTTTTTTATCTAATCTAAATTAGTACTCGGCTTAATAGGGTTTTAAATTAAGAGGTACCTAGAAGGTCTCGGATAACGTAAATAAAAGTATCTAAATCTAGTATCTACCGATGCTCGATACTAGTAACTACTACCCTTCTACCGCCCCACTTCTCGTAATCCGCTAGGACGATACCTTTAACTAGAGAGCGGTAATACTATACTAGGAGGAATAGTATATTATAGAAGATATTTCCGCTCTATTTAACTATTTAAATGGGCGCGATCTTAAATAGGTCCTACACGTATAAACTATACTTAAGTTCTTTACTATAACGCTATATTCGGATTTAAATAGTCCCCTCTATAGTACGATCTAGTAAACCCTTAAAACTAGTAAGGGATTTAAACTTCGAGTTATTAGCCTAAAGGAGGATATCCTCTAGTTAAACTTTACTATAAGATAGTCCTTTAGGTAAGATCTAGTCTATAGATAGTAGATTAGATTTACCTAAAGAATGCTTATTAAGTATCTCCCGTATAACGCTAAGAGCGTTATATTCCGCACGGGTCTTTATAAGCTAGGTGCTCTAGAGAGTTCCTCTCCGTACTAGCTCTTTAGCCCTTAGGTAGCCTAAGATATATCGCATTTTATCGATAGGAAGATAAAAGTCGGTAGACTTAATAAATAACTCGGCTAATACTATTCCTATAATATTACCCTTCTTATTAACTATAGGACTACCTAAGCTACCTTCTAAGGTATCTACCGATTCTTAGAGATAGTAGGTTACTAGCGAATAAGTTATTATAGAATTTTAAAATTTACGATAGTACTTACTTAAGTTATTAAAAAGATTCTAAAGGCTCGGTGGGTTACGGTTAACCCTACTAACTATACTAGGAAGTAAGCTAATAACCTAGCTAGTATTATTACCTATAATATAAATATCTTAAAACACTTTAACCTCTTAGGCGAATAAGAGTTATATAGGCTCTATGTCGTTAGCTTTTAAATCTTCCGTATTATATCTTATAAAGGCGAAGTTATAGATAAGATCTATATAAAAGGTAGAGAGATTAATATCTACTATACCGGGCTCGAAACTTTCCCGTTCGAAGAAGGTTACACGAGCTAATAGTAGTATACCTATAATAACGTAGGCATTTATATAGATTAAGCCTAAGCTTTCATCTACTATAAACCTAGTTATACGACCTCTACCTAATTCCGCCGTATCGAAAGAGTATAGTCGGGCTACCTATATATTAACTATTATAGGTACGATCTTACGCGCGATTATATCCTAGACGTCTATTTCCGCTATATTATTAATATTTAGTTTAATATAAAGATTAATTTTTCTTAAAGTTAGTAGATTTAAAAACGAAAGAAATAGTTCCCTAGCTAGGTTTTTAAATAGTAAGTACCTTAGAAGAAGGCTCGACTATATTTAGTACCTATATTTAGCCTTAAGGATACGGTTAGAGGGGATTACGGAGGTAATAGAGGTTTTCCTACTAATAGCCTTTCTCGGTTCGATCCGTAAGCTAGACTATCCTTTACTCTAAACCGAATCTTATATAACTAAATTAAATCCGCGACTTTTAGTTTAATATAGCGCCTCCCTTTAATAGGGGGCCTATAGATCCGCGACTTTTAGTATAATATAGCGCCTCCCGGGGCCTATAGATTAGCGACTTTTAGTATACCGCGCCTCTATAACTCTTAGCGCGATGGAGCTATAGAATCCTATCCGGTCTTTAGGCTTAAGGAAAACGGAGCTATAAGGCGAGTCTATTACGGCTAGAGTTAAGAAGCTATAGTATCCTATATACTTTATAACTAGTAGATTATTCTTAATATAGATAAGAGTAAATCCTTAATAGAGAAGAGCTCCTCTATTTCCCGTTAGTAGTCTAATAGTACCTCCGTTTACTTATATAGATCTAGAAGAATTAATTACCTTCTTTTCTAGAGTTTACCTTATCTAATAGCCCGAAATATATATAACGTCGGCTCCGACGCCTCCTTCTACGCCTAAGCCTAGAGCCGTATAGTTAGAATTTAGGTATATTCGAGTTACACGCGTAATAGAGGATTCGAGGACTTCACTATAAGCCGATATAAGATGCCCTAGCCTTTATTAATAAACTATAGCTTATATATCTTCGTAGCTCCTAGGGCCGGCTCTTAATTCGAACCTATATAGTTAGTCGTAGAAGCTTATTTACGTTCTAGCCGATTAAATCGAAACGAGCTATCTAAAGTGGCTTAACTCGGAGCCGGGAATTAATATTACTAGGAAGACCGAAGACGGTAAGGCTTATAAAATTATAATATATATATTATATATCTAATGGCTCTTCTTTTTAGGGTGCGAGATATACTTCGACTATAACCCGATAGTACTAATAAAGGAAGATATCTTAATCTATAGTACTTAGGAGGCGACTAAGAAGGGTTATACTCGCTTTCTCCGTAACGCTATAAATAGGATCCGCTCCGGATGCTATCGAGGATACGAGGAATATTATCGTAATCTTACCGAATCGAACGGCCTAAGGATAACGCTTAAAAGAACGGTGCTAATCTACGATATTCTAGTAAGCTCTTCGCTCTTCGACTTTTAAATCCTACTAAAACTCTTTAGAACTCTAATCTACGTATTCGTAAGCATTTTACGCGACGTCTTATACTTATCGGTCTAAGTTCGCTACGGAGTTACGACTCTTATAAGGCACTTAAGCTCTTTACGAAAGACGAAGCTAACTTACTTTAACCTTTCTAAAAGTATTATATAGATCCATTTAAAGCTCTATTAGAACCTAAGGTACTAACTAAGATATTATATAGCTTAGAACTCTAAATTATTTCCTTAGTTCGAGGCCTACTTAAACTTTCCGGCGGTATTATAGACTATCGATAATATACACTCGATTAAGAATACGCGATTAGCGACAACCTTAACCTATTTAGAATTCTAGTCGGAATTACCGATATAAATTCGTTCGGGGATTTTAATCCGAAGGAAATATATAATATACTATTAAAGTCTAACGTTTTCGTTAAAGACGTAGATATTAGTACGCTAGATTCGGTAGGGTAGAGTTTATAAATAATAGAATTCCTCCCTATCGGCTTTCTAGAGGGATACTTAGTATATTATAGTAAGCGACGAGCCTAACTATCGCTAAAAATTAGTAGGATCTTCCGTCTTAGGTGCTAAGCGGATTAGGCTTAGAAGAGGTAGATCTCGTTCGCAATTACTTATAACCCTCCCTACTATAACTATAGAAGGGTAATACTAATAGTAGCTAGCGAGTACACCTACTATCTATTTCTATCCCTTAAAAAGCTAGAGAGTAATATACTATTACTCCTTACTTAGAGTTTAAGTATTTACGGTCGGCTTCTCTAAGTACTTAGTAAATAGGTAAGCTTAGCGGATGCTTTAAACCTATATTAACGACTTATAAGAGATTTTTAGAACTCCTAAAACCCGGAGTAGCTCGTATTAACCCTAGCTACCTTACTATATTATAGACGACTTATTCCTTATAGTTCGAAAGATACTATTTAACCTATTAACGGTTACTACCTAGCCGACCTAGATATTCTATTAAACGGCGAATCTTTAAGTATCTAGCGAACGGTCTTTAAAAGGATCGGTTTTTCGTTCCTACGGGTCCTTACTACCCTCGGCGATAAATATAAGGATATAGTTTAGCTTCTCGTAGTTATACTTAATAAAGACCTACCCTTCCTAGAGCTATTCGACGGATTAATAGATTAGTATATAGTAGAGAGGACTAAGAATAGACTCCCTCACCTAAGCGCTTATAAAGAGGTAAAGGGTTTACGTTTAATAGAGGCGGTGCTAGAGCTTAGTATCGATATCGGCTCTCTATATTAACGTATTAATAATATTTCGGAGGGCTACTAGATATTAGAGTTCCTCGGAAAGAGTTATAATAATACTATACGGATAAGCGCTGTAGATACCGTAAGTCTTAGTAAAGAATTTTCGTAGCTAGATAAAGATTTAGAAAACTAATAACTTAGTCCGAACGTAAAAGCTTTCGGAGCGTATTAGGAAATATAAGATAGTACTAGTAGGGTTTAAGGTGTATGTATTTACGCTAGGCTCGTCGGAAGGTTAAGTTCTATAAATAGTAATAAGTTTTTCCTATACGCTATCTTCCACGTGTAATAATCCTTAGGCACATATAGCTAGGAAGTAATAAAGAATATTAGATATCTAAATTGAGCTTCGTTTAACGGAACTATTAGCCTTCGGGTGGGTATACATCGTAGCCTCTTTAACAGTATATTACTATATATAGGGCATTAAACCTAGAGGGGAGGATCATCTTTCGGAGCAGAGCCACTACTGGCATCGGGGAGCTAGTTTAGGAGCAGAGGATAGAAGGACTATTGAAATGCGTAGAGGCCATGTTGAAGAGGGACAGGAATACTGATGCCGAATAGGTGGTGATGCCGAGATTACCTCACTAGACATAATCACGAAACATTTTTCCCCCTTCGGGAAGGACGATAATCTAGGGGCTGAGTAGGAGCGAGGATAGGAAGGATTGCTGAGGAAGGGCACAAAAGCCAAGAATGTAGTAGTCCTAGATAACAAAGCCGCTCGTTCTAAATTAGAGGATAATAGGTCACATGACAGTAGCTTTCTGCGTGCAGGACTAGTATAGAGGGCAGGGATCGAGGGAGCTATCGTCTAAGCAGAAGGTGAAGCTGAGAGCCATCATCCCAAAGTGATCGAGCTCGGCCGACGAAGCAAGGCTATCGCTGCGCGAATCCGCGGGATATAGGGCGATCATAGATGCCGAAACCTTTCTCCTCAAGGTCGGTCCATGTCTAGCTCCACCCCTGTGGCTTTCTTTTGCTTTTCCACTTATCTTTGCCTCCTCTCAACACCTTTTGAAGCCTACTATTGCTTTCCTTTTCTATATTTTCAAGGCACTTAACATGGGGTCGAGGAACGAGGACTGCCAAATCAGGATGAAGGGGAACCCGTCGAAGATTTGAGTTCTGTGATGGTCTTTCCAAGGTCTCCTCCAGAATATCCCCAAGCTTGTAGTAGGAGACAATATCGTGACGGACTCCCCGCACAGAAATGCTTCCTGACATCTTCATCAGAGTATAGGGCCCAGTTAATCCACGCTCTCGCTCCATACGTAGCCCGTTCCCATGACGGACTAGAACCCAGTCTTTACCGTCAACCCAATCTCTCGTGCCAGTGACAATCTCGGTGTATACGAATACATTTCCGCTGCGAATAACATGGTATAGCTCGTGCCGTCGAGGAAATCGAGGAACGTGATGCAATACTCCAGACAGACAACCTTAAAGGACGAGACACTAGTCTTTCTTTATTACAACGTAGCCAAAATAAATGGGTCGGAGGGTAGGTGCGACGTAAAAGATGGCGGAACTCATAGCGGGTGGCAGAAATTTGAAACGGACTTATGGGAAAAGAACGGGTCTTCATAAGGCAATCCAGAATCTCCAAGTGTGTTAGGAAGGTTGAGATCACCAGCAGCTACGACTGACCATCTTGCCAAGACTTTCGCGCCTTCCCCGCTACCATCCTGTCAAATTCAAGCTAAAGATATTCCCCGCCCTCTTATTCGAATGCTCCTACCACTTGTCCATAATCATCGAACCAGAGATGACCTCATCCATCATATCAGCCTTGCACGCTCACATTAATTTCTCCAAGACCAATATATCTCTAAGGGACGCGATCGTTCACAATTGGTATCTCGGCTGGACCAGCTTTGGCGGCCCTGCCGTACACTTCCAAATTGTGGGGACCTAAACTTCCTTAAGCTTGATCCATACTGATCAGAGTAGTTTCATAAGGTGTTCGTAGAAAAACTCTAATGGATAGACGAAAGGACTGTGAGGCTCCCAGAGCTCGTTGCAGATGCGCTGGATTGCTCATGGCGCACACAGTATCAAGAAACCTTTGCCGTGTGTCAAGCGCTCCCCGGGCCTGGTAGTACGAAGATGCTTTATGCCATCAATGTCATCCGGGGAGGTTACATCGCAGGAATTTTGTCTTTCCTATTGTGGAGGTTTGCCGCTCTGATCCTGCAATATTTCGCTGATGTTCATGGTTAAAAGTCTCCCTAGCGCAGTCGGTGCGTATGCACTTGGCATCGGCGTCTCGAAGATCGGAGATACCCTTCCTGGCCCAGTCTATGCCCTCATCTCTAGCTTGAATGGTGCATCTGTGGGCATTGTTGCTCTTGCTGCCGTGCAGCTCTCGAATAAAGCTATCTCTAATAGAATAACTATAATCTTAGTCTTTCTCGGTGGCACTTCCGGAATGCTATACAACGCGCTCTGGTACTACCCCGTTCTGATGGTTAGTGGGGGGTGCGCCACGGTTATTTGGGATTACGGATAGGGCCACCGAGCTTTCTAGGCTGTTAAGATAAGGATGTCTCGTCGATAAGACGCTCGGATGAGCGGTGATGAAGAAGGGCCACAGGCATTAGAACTACAAGGCACCCCCCAAGGTGAAGCCGATCAAAACGTGGATCCTTCGAACATTGCAGCATCGCGACGGGCAATCTCGAGCAATACGGAGCAGCACAGACATGAGATCAGTACTGCGGGGGACCATCAGCCTATAGAAAATTCTCAGGAGAGAACTGTCACTCCGGAATTAAGGACGCCAACTTTTTCATAGAGGTCTGGCGTCACAGTGATTACTTGCTTCTTAGGAACTTTCATCGCAGTGATGACGCTTCGGGGAACGGTGCATTCGCCTCCTAGAGGCTTTAGCCTGTTTGCTAATCTTTACCTTACCGGAACCATCATCTTTGGTGGAGGGCCTATAGTGATTCCCTTACTGCGAGAGTATGTCGTCGCTGAGGGATGGGTATCCGCTCGAGATTTCCTCCTCGGTCTAGCTATCATCTAAGCGTTCCCTAGCCCGAACTTTAACTTTGCGGTATATCTGGCCACCCTCGCTGTGGGGGACCCTACCGTCTCAACCCGGCAGCAGGAGCGATCATCGGCTTCATTGCCATCTTTGCTCCGGGGTTGATCCTGCATACCGGCACCATGGGCGGTTAGAGTGTTTTACGCCGATATCGATGGGCGACGTCCGGAATCCGAGGCGTTAATGCCATGGCGGTGGGATTGGTGTATACTGCTGTCTATCGGCTGTGGGAGATTAGATATGTGGGAGCGGACTTCAAGTCCGGGTCTCCCCTTGGTGGTGATCCGTGGTGGGTTGTGGTCACCGTAACATCTTTTGTCGGTGGGCGATGGTTTGGGGCATCAGCTCCGGTGGCAATCCTGCTGGGGGGAGTGATGGGGATGGTGTGGTACGGAGTTGTTTCGACTTGATGCTGGAGAATTTTTGGAGCTGTAATCTTTTGATTAATCGCTCGTGAGCGCGGCGCTCATAATGTGTAATTTGCGAGTGGGATTAGCGTAGCGATCTTAATGGAATTGTTCGACACTGCAGATATGCGAGTGGTAGAAGCTCTATTACTTCAAGAATACTCCTTTCATGTCTCAGCTCGCCTATATAATTCGCTGACTCAGGGTGTTTCGTCACAAGTGTTCTCCCACTCATGTCGCCATTTAACCGCAACCTTTTGAGAGAGATCCTCAATGTATTAACCACGTTCTTCTGGCTCATGATCTATGCGATTTCGAGCCGTACTATATCTCTATCAATCGTGTCGCGATGTTCATACCCCTCTTCAACAACAATCTCCTCATCTAAGCCATCCTCTCCTCATTCCGGCTTTATCTGACGGGCAACGCCCCTTCCTCCCCTAACCCTCCTTCTTCGGGCGATTACGTATGTTCCATCTGCTCATCCTTATTACATCCATCTAATCCCACCTTCAGTCCCTCGACCGGGAGAGCGAACTCGACAATGTTATTGCTGTAATAGTCGGACGGAGATCCTATAGGAAGGGGGCAAGGGCGAGGCTACTACAGCTGGCGTGACTTTAACGGGCACTCTTTCGATGCTTTTAGGAGAGTTCCTAGTATCTTCGGGCCTGTCTCCTCGCTCCTTCCGTCCTCTCTCACGCATCCATTTCACAGTATCGTCGAGCGTCGGATATATCAAACGCAGTTTCCACCTTTAGTATAGATGAAGGTTCCAATGTTGGCTCGTAGCCAAGACCGTCACTTTCTGACCGGCGAAAGGGGTCGGTTAAACGGCCGCAGGAGGAAGGGCCGCATTGGCGGCTTAAGCGGTGAGCAGTGCGATAATGATCTTGGGTTCCTGGCTGAGGACCCCTCTGGTGCCCCCGCGAATTAACATTGACAAGTGTGGGGTGAGGGCCGGAGGTGGAGTGTGTACGCCTAGGTCTCAAGGCTGGGTCGACGATAGATTTAGCGCGAGGCTTAACACGCCCAAAGCCGTCTTGGAACCGCACGGCACCGCTTGGAAGGAGAGTGTGGCGATTCCGTTCCCGCACAATTGAGTGAGAGGGCAGAGATGGAGGTGGAGTAGGGGTGTCATCGATTGCGGATTCGGAAGCGAAAGGAGAGTATGGTTTTCTTTCGCGCTCGAAGTGGGAGGGAACGTGGGATGAGCTCGATGTCGGGAGTGTAGGTGGGTCGGCGAATCTAACACTGGGACGGCGGCTTTGCGACACATGAGGATTTTCAATAACGTTGGCCTTATACGGTGGAGAGCCGGGATGGGCGCGTGCTTCGTCCTGACTCGGGCGCCGATGGTTTCGACCAGCTGCGTGCTCAGCCATGGCGTCCTCGATGCGGCTGCGTATATTGCGATCTTCGTGGCTAGGGAACAGCCGTCGTGATATCTCCTTTAGAAAGCGCTCGTTCTTCTCGTCTGGGTTACTAATCGGTATCTCCAGTACGGCCTTCCGAAGTCTCTCGAATTCCGCTTCAGGACTTGCTTAGATGAAAAGTGTCACCCATCTCTCAAAGCCAGCGGGCGTCAAGCCTGGTATATCCGGTCTTTCGTCGTATCATTCCTGTACAAGATGATGCTGGCATTTGAGGTTTCTATACATCCGTGATATTGAGGAGTGTTCGCCGTCGAACAGGGCTACATCATCGCGTCAACGGTAAGATCCTTCGATTCCGCAAGGAGGCAGATACATACCCGATCACAAGTACACTTCCTTCGGCAGCTTGACATCCTCATAGTATTGTGCCATCTTGGTCGGTGTGATGACGAAACTGTGCCGCGGCTCATAATCCTCAATCTGCACTCAACAAATTCAGCGCTCCAAGACATCCCCGCAATAGGGCTCACGCATGCGATGCGTACAATGTGCACAGCCAGCCCCCGCAAGAATTGGCCCCGCTTGAGGGTAGGGCGACCTTCTTCATCAAAGAGTGGACCCCATACCCGCTCTAACGTAGTAATCCCTTTGCCTGTGGAGAGTCTTGATGGACCTTTTGGTCTAGTGTAGCGTTTTTCACTCGTCCCACTGCTTTGGCTTGGGGGCGACGAAGACCCTCTCCGGCTGAAGTTTTGAATGATCGAAAAATTCTCACAAACGATCTTTATCAAAGAAAGATTTTAGTTGTCGGAATTCTGTCTAATAGACCTTTGTTTAGAAAATGAAGTTGGTCGGCCTTATTAGGGTTAGGTCTACATTTCCAAAAGTCTAAGACACCTCGGACCTTTACTTGAATTTCTTATACTACAGATCGTACAAATGCACCGAGTAGATTACTTTACATATAATTAATGCTGTCGTCGATATAGAAATCCTCGTAGATTGCTTGCTAAACAGTGGAGAGAGAAATCTGGTGTCAGCCTAATAAAGGCCGATCGACTTACACCTAGGGGTCACTCATAATAGTCCGTCACTGGCATTTTCCTTCGGCCCTTTATTCGCACCGATATAAACGGCACTTAGGCCGGCGAAGTCTAGGCCACTGGGAGCATAAGGAAGCAGGGGGAGGACCTAGACGCAGAGATGTGAGGTTAGCGCGTTGCGCGTTGCTCGTTGGATCTGTCGCAAGTGTGGCTGAAAAACTTGATTTTGGGACTTTCTAGGCTTCCAACGCGTCCCAAATACCCCACTACCCCACGTCACATCAACACAGCGCGTACTGACATGAATATCCCTTCTCTAACCTTCTCCAACCTTCTCGATGCCTCTTGAGATTCGCGACGTCATAGCAGAAACAAGATTATTTGCAGTTGGGTTTTCATTTAAGCAAAGCTTTATGCGCCACTTCTGCCACATATTTCCTTAAGAAAGACATCCCTCCTACCTTTAGCACGTAAAAGTAAAGCTCCTTGCCCTTCAGTATCTCCATTGAAGATCATCACGCCCATATCCCACATATCTATCTTTGATCCCCACCGCATAACAATAAGAAGCAGGAGACAGAACACAACAAGATGCCGTAAGTACCGTTCACTATAGTGTTACAGCATTGTTCTTCTTCCTCTTCCTCCAATTCCGCCCAGTCCAAGCATAGCATGTCACTGTCCTCTCCTTTCAAGATTCTAGGCATGCCCATGTATTTCCTCCCGTATGTGTTACAGGCTACAGCATTCATTGCTCTATAAGACAATATCTACTTCATTACTTCCAGCTTCACTTCAAGAACCCCATCGCACGATCTGGCCTTGGCGCTCGCATGATAAGCCTCATGACCATCTGATTTAACTTTCCTCAGCGGCCAATCCCAGTCCGATCTCGTCCGCGAGACCGAGAATCCCGAAGACGCCGGTGCAGCAGCCCGCACGGCGATAGGCGGAGCACAACCAGACGGCGGTGATAGAGTCGGCGAAGGAGCTCAGGACGAAGCTTCAGCCGCAGGCGGGAAGCCAACTCAAGGAAAAGGCGGAGCTGGATCTACAGGCGAGAGCGGCCAGCAGCAGGAAGGGAACTTCAAAACGTCAGCTGGGTCTGGGCAGGCGAACGGGGCCGGAGAGTCAGCTCAGTGTGACGCGGCTAACGCTGGTCAAGGCGTGCAAGATGCCGCTAACAATATTGCAAAGCAATTCCAGGGGAAGCTCCCGGATGATTCTGAGGGCCATTTGAATAATACGAAGGATGCTGTGAATAGTGCTGTGAGTATCCTCGCTTTCCTGTCTGCTCGCTTCTTCTTCACTTTGGTGAACTGGATCTCAATTGCAGAGATCGCAACTCCTCTCTTGAATTCCTTGCTGATGGTTCGTCCGTGGACAGATTGGCAGCTTCCGATCCTACTTGGGTGGAGGTTGGGGCCAAAAAGCCAAGCCAGAAGCTGTGCAAACCTCCGAAAAGCCGAGCGACTCCGCTGGTCAAGGTCCAAATCAGTCTGAAGTGGCCGGGGATCAAGCCAAGCCAGATGGCGTTGACGATGAGGACGGCAAGAAATCCGAGGATAGCCAACAGCAACCCGAAGGCAGCCAACGACCCGAGGAGGCCGATCATCAAGCCAAGCCAGATGACGTTGACGATGAGGACGGCAAGAAATCCGAGGATAGCCAACAGCAACCCGAAGGTAGCAAACAACTCCAAGGTGGCCAGGAGCCCGAAGACGGCGACGAATCCAACAACGAAGAGACTCCTGAAGACGCTAAGAACATCAAAGGTGATGAGCAGCAACCCAATGACGGCCAGCAGCAACCCAAGGATGGCGAAGAGGCTGATGAAGGCGAGCAACCTGAGGATGGCGAGAAGTCTGAGGGTGGAGAGCAACCGACACCCAATGATCCTCAGAAACCCAAAGATGATAAGCTACCCACTAGTGGAAAGCTGCCCCAAGGCGGTGAAGAGCACGAAGAGGGCAAAGACGACAAGGACGAGGAAGAACCCGAGAACGACCAGGAGGCTGATGATGAGGAAGAGCCCAAAGATGGCGAGAAACCCCAAGGTGGAAAAGACGCTGCAGGCGGTATCGAAAGCGGCAAAAAGCCCAAGGGCAAGAATGGGCCTATCAGGAAGTTAAATGACAAAATCAAGGGAAAGAAGGATGGCAAGCCAGTCGACAAGGATGGCAAATTAGTCACAACCGAAAGCGGCAAGCCAGCCGACGAAGTGGACGATGACGACGAGAACCCCGAAGAAGGCGGCGAGGAACCTAAAGACAATAAGCAGGGCCCTGCTGCTGATCTAGGAGATAAGATGAAAGGGTCTAAAGAGGAACCCAAGCTAAACAACGGAGAGGCCGACAAGCCAGAAGACCAAGAGGTCGAAGAAGATGAGGAGCCCGAAGAAGCCGGCGAGCAACCTACTGGCGAAAAGGCCAACTCTATGCCTCGTGATAAGGACGGCAAGTTTGCCAAGCCAGACGACAAAGATGGCGAAGAACAGGATGACGAGCAGCCTGCTGGTGACGAGG
>JAABUP010005926.1_pt1 | contig 18018 bp, 11 predicted proteins | sample 5559201 | NCBI WGS metagenome assembly JAABUP01 (sample SAMN10711887, study PRJNA513373) | rock metagenome | isolation source: Antarctica rocks | place: Antarctica
GATGATGCGTTCGGTAAAATGATCCTGCATGGTCGGCCTCCGGTGGTTTGGTGGGTGGTACTTCCATTCTACCAGAGGCTCGACTGTGCGCCCAAACCGCAAAAACAAGAAACGCAACTTAGGTTAAGCTACCAATTGCGACTACGTTGATCACCACTGGTTTAGAATCTGTACCAACAATAGTGGCAACCTGCCCATCGTCCGCCTGTCCAGGATCACTCTTTTGAACCTGATAGGAGACGGTACAACTTACCGTGGACGTATAATTGTTGGAATTAAGAAGAAGGGGAGATGTAGTGACTGTAGTTTCGGAGGTATCGGTCGGACTAGGAGTACCAAGAGACGCAGACCATAAATAGGTTGCAGAACCGATGACCTGCCATTCCTTGTCTGGCTGTGGGCTTCCGGTGGTGACTGAGGCTTTATAACTGGCTGTACTGCCCACGGGAATTGTAACAGATGATACATCGGTGGTAACAATAACACCGCTGACGCTTCCCTGTGCGTGAGCTACCCGCGCCCCAAATGCTGACAAAACCGGCAAGAGGACCCATACGATGCATACCATATTCTTTTTGTTCATAGTATCCGCTCCTAGCCGTATTCCTGCACTCTTCATGCGAGACAGTACGAAATCGTCTAGTGAATTGACTTCTGTGTGTGTCACTGGTTGCCCAGGGTAAGTTTGGGGTTGGCATCTAGAAGTGATTGCCGGGAGGTTTTCATGCCCGCTATGAACGCCTGGCGCTCCGACGGGTCCCACAGCGAGAGCAGCCACCGCCAGTCCGCAAGAAGCATTGGCCGAGCCGTCACCACTTTATCCGCTGCTGCCGCCCGGTATGCGAGCAGCCGGAACAAAGGGAGCAACGTATCGGCCTCTTCCCGGTCGCGGCTCTGCTCCAGCGCATCCCACAGGCCATAGGCGACGGCCAGCGTGGCGGAAGGCTTCGCGGATCGGGATGCGACCGGGGGGCGGTACGTGTCCTTGCCGTACCAGATTGAGCGGCGCGTCTCATAGGCCGTCGGCGGACCGGAGACCTTGTCCAGCATCACAGTCTGAAGGATCGTGTTGAAGCTGCCGTTCCTCCCGACCTTGACCATGTAGACCCCTGGGCCGCGCACCAAGAACCGCTCATACACCCCGAACCAGAAGTTATGGACGCGCGTCCTCGCTACTGTTGGCAGATCGTCCGGGTCGGCTGCATTACCAGAAAACGTGCCTCTATCCTGGCTGCGAGTGCCGGAGGCGGCCTTCAACTCGATCAGGTAGTCGCGGAAGCGGTTTGTGCCGAAGTGACCATCCTTGTTCATCAGGTACAGGCTCAGGCGGTGCAGGCCAGCCGGCACTGTCACCTTCGCCCATACGTCCGGCCCCGAAGCTGATTGAAGGTAGGTCTCCCCGTGGTCATCCCATTCGGCTTCCCGCCGGTAGCCCGCGATTGGGTCCCACAGCACGCGCGGATCGTCAGTCTGAACCCACTGGCACCACGAGCGCAAGCCATCCCCTGCCACCCGGTGCGGCCCGACGAAGCCGACGACCTTGTACGAGGGATCGGACAGCACGTACTGGTCCAGGGGCGCGGCGGCGGCGCAGAGGACGGCGTACCGGTTGCCGTAGCGGCCCACCCAATCCCCCTGCGTCCGCCAGTCCTCGCCCAGGTACGCCCCGCCGCCGATGGGCATCTCGCCCTTCAGCGACTTCACCCGCGTCAGCATTGCATTGAGTTCCGCCAGCGTCGGCGCAGCAGCGGCAAGGGGCAGTGGGGGCACGGAGGCCTCTCGGTGGGGAGCGGGGGGAGGGCTGTCCAAGGCGGAAGGGGGCAGCAGGCCGCCGCCGTAGAGGCCGACCCAGGCGGTGTTACCTTCCAGCCGCAGCGCGGAAACGTAGTCGTCCGGCGTCGCCGCGTTGGCCCCGGACTGGGTCCGCTCCCCGCTCTTCGGGTCGAACGCTTCCACGCCGCCCTGACGATGCCCCACCCAGAGGCGGCCCGACGCATCCTCGCCGAGGCAGGTCACGTAGTCTTCCCGCAGCAGGTCGCCGGGGGCCGGGCGCGGGTCGGGCGCGACGGGGCGGTACAGCCCGGCCAGCTTGTCCTTCCAGTCCGCGCCGCGCGTGTAGTGCCAGAGGTCGCCGCCGTCCACGCTGCGCGCCAGGCCGCAGTCCGTCCCGGCGTTGACCGTGCCGTCGCGGGCGACCAGCAGGGCGTTGATCAGGCCGGAAGGCAGCCCGCTCCCCGCAGCGGCATTCGGCATCTGCCGGGGGCCAGGCGTGGTGCGCCAAGTCTTGTAGCCGTCGTCGGGGGAGCCGACGGCGATGCCGTCGCACTGGGTGCCGACGTAGAGGGTGCCGTCGGGGGCGAACGCGAGGGCCTGGGCCTGGTCGGAGGGCAGTCCTTCGGCGCGGGTGAAGTAGGCCCAGTGCCCGTTCCGGTAGCGGAACAGCCCGGCCTCGGTCGCGCCCCAGACGCCGCCGTCCTTGGGGCTGACGGCCAGGGCGAACAGGCGCGTCCCCAGCGGCCCGTCGGTCGGCCCGTACTGCCGTCACTGCCGCCCGTTGTAGACGGAGACGCCAGCCATGCCGCCGGCCCAGACGCGCCCGCTCTTGTCGCAGGCGAGGGCGTAGATGTCGCCGGAGAGGTCGGCGGAGGCGGGGAAGTGGGTCCACTGCTTGGCGACGGGGTCATAGGACCAGAGGCCCTGCCCGTCCTCGGTGCCGACCCAGAGGCGGTGCTGCAAGTCGCGGCAGAAGCAGGTGACGAACCTGCCTTGCGCGTTCGCATCCCAGGGGATCGTGTCGGCGAAGGAGGAGACGGCGCAGAGGAGCAGGAGCGCGAGGCTACAGATCAACGCGGAGGGGAGGGCGCGGAAGGACAGGCATGGCATCCGGCATCTTCATAGGTACACATCAGCAGAGGAACGACAGGCGTTACACGTCAGTGTACCGGGATGGCCGGCAGCCCTTCGTAATGCGGGGGCAAGGCGAGTATGACAGGCTTTCCAGGCAAAGTCAAGGGGGCGGAATAAAAACTTTTACCCGGATAGGTTCAGGACATGGTTAAGCCTCCGGTTTGGCGCGGGCGAGCCACTTGCGCCACAGGTCGGGGTGCTTCAGGAACGGGAGGAACAGGCCGCCGACGACCGAGCGGGCCTGGAAGCCGGCCTGTTTGCCGTCCGTCGTCCAGTACCAGTCGGTCAGCGGGACCCGTGCCGGGGTCTCGTTGGCCCACGTGTACAGCGGATCGGTCAGGGCGAGGAAGTCGGCGGGGTCTTCGGCCAGGGTCGCGCTCCAGACGGTCCAGTCCAGCTTGGTGTACCCGCAACGGCTGTCCAGGGGCAGGCCGTAGGCATTCTGCCTGGTCTTGTAGTACGCAATCTCGCGGCGGGCGACGTCGGGCGAGAACAGGTTCAAATCCAGCAAGGTGTCCCAGACGAGGTTGTACTTCTGGCTCCACGTGCCGGGCTTGTCGAAGGCCAGCCGGGAGTGGTCGCCGTCGTCGGCCATGCGGACCCACTCGTCCGCCATCGCCTGCGCCGTCGCCCGGTGGGCCTGCGCCTCGTCCCCACGCCCCGTCAGCGCGCAGAGCCGGGCGAAGCCGCCCAGGCCCATGATGGCTTTGAGCGACAGGTTGACGTTGTGGGCCAGGTGCCCGGCGAAGTCGTCGGTGCAGAGCTGGTTCTCGGGGTTCAGGCCCTTGTCGCGCAGGTAGTCCGCCCATTGGGCGAGCAGGGGCCAGTATTTTTGCACGTACTCCGTGTGGCCGTCCACCTGGGTCAGCGCGAGGAGCAGGACCAGCATGTTGCCGCACTCCTCGACCGGCATCTGGTCGTCGGCACTGCGCTCGCCGCCGCCGTAGACCTGGCCGTTGCACAGCGGGTAGGTGCCCAGGTCGTGCGGCGCGAAGGGGAAGCGCCAGCGGCGGGTCTGGGCGTAGTCCAAAACGGGCGTCAGCATGGCCCGCAGCAGATCGGGGCTGAACAGCAGGAAGAACGGGGCCGAGGGGTAGGTGACGTCTACGGTGGCGATGCAGCCGTTCGAGAAGTTTTCTTTGGACAGGAACAGCGGCGTCCCGTCGAAGTCCACGGCCAGCTTGTGGGCGGCGATGCACTGGCGGAACGCCAGGGCGCAGAGCGAGGCGAACTTGCCGCCGCCAGCCGCTTGCAGGTCGGCCATGAGTTCGTCGTCGAACGCCCGGCACCGCTCGGCGAGAGGCTGGTACTCCCGCGCCGCCGTTTGCAGAAGCTCGGCCACCTCCATGCCGCCGCGCCGCCAGTAGGGGCGAACCTTGCGGTGGAAGTATTCGAGGGAGAACACGTCGTCATAGGCGAGCAGCACGTGGCACGAGACGGGGACATCGCCGACCTGCCCGAGCGGCAGGGCGCAGGCCAGAACGGGCCAGCCGTCGTGGGCGGGGCGCGGGGCGGCCATCTCGTCCGCCTCGGGAGTCGCCCCGGTCTCGGCGAACGTCTTGCGGCCCGTCGCGGCCCCGGTCAGGGCGGTCGAGACGCCCGCGTGGTGCGGCACGGCCAGGTGCAGGTAGCCCCAGTCGATGCGGACGTTGTCGCCGGCCTTTTCCAAGACGGGCTGCCGCGCGGAACCCATCCGCAGGACGTCCATGCCCGGCTGGCGGTAGCGCGCCGAGACGACCGGCTGGTCGGCGGTGTTGACCACCCACTCGGACTGGACGTGCAGGTACAGCGCGACATCGTGCGCCCGGCCGTCCGTGGCGCGGGCATCCCAGGTGACGTAGGTGACGGGGCGGGCCAGGACGTCCAGGTCGTGGGGCAGCAGCGGCGACAGGAACGAGAGCGTGACGTGGACGCCCGCCGCCTTGAAGTCGTAGACCGTGCGCGTCGGCAGCACCTGGAGGCCGGTCTGCTCCATCGGCGGCACGTCCGGCGGCTGCGAGCCGATCACCCGGTAAGTGACGCCGTCGATGCGGGCCAGGCCGCACAGGCCGTAGTTGGTGCCGGTCCAGTGGCGCACCTCGGTCTCGGTCAGCCGGTCCGAAACGGACCAGGCGCTGAAGTAGGGGTCGTGGGTGACGAGCGGGACGGCGGGCGGACGCAGCGGCCAGGGCTGGGCGGCGGCCTGCGGTTCGGGGGTCGGCATGGGGAAAGGCTCCGGGAGGTGGCGTTGGCGGGACGGCGGCAGTCCCAGGCGCGAGTATACCCGGAGCGGCGGGGGAATAAAGCGGCGGGGGAATAAAGCGGCGAGGCGACGGCAACCGCCTCAAGCGGCGAGACTCAGTTCCCGGATCGAATCGCCCGCCTCACCGGCGGGGGCCTCGATCAGCGCAAGGAAGACGCGCACGGCGGCGGGGTCGAAGTGCGTCCCCGACAGATCGCGGACGTGGTCCAACGTCCGCGCGACCGTCCACGCCCGGCGGTAGGGCCGGTCCGAGCGCAGGGCGTCCCAGACATCGACCACGGCGAACAGGCGGGCCGCCAGGGGGATGGCCTCGCCCGCAAGCCCTCGGGGGTAGCCGGTCCCGTCCCACTTCTCGTGGTGCCCGTGGGGGATGTCCAGGGCATCCCGCAGGAAGGCGACCGGCGAGAGCATCTCGTGCGCTAGGGTCGGGTGGCGGCGCATGATGGCCCACTCACCGTCGTCGAGCGGGCCGGGCTTCAGCAGGACGCGGTCGGGGATGCCCATCTTGCCGATGTCGTGGAGCAGCGCCCCACGGCGCACGTGAACGAGTTCGTCTTCCTCCATGCCCACGGCGCGCGCCAGCCGCAGGGTCAGCTCGGTGACGCGCCGCGAATGGCCCTCCGTCTCGTGGTCGCGGTAGTCCAGGGCGCGCGACCAGCCCTCGATGGTCGAGTCGTAGGCCTGCGTCAGCTCGCCGTTCAGCGCGTGTACCCGCTCCTCCGCCCGCTTGCGGTCGGTCACGTCGCGGGCCAGCACCTGCCGGGCGGGCTTGCCCTCGTGCTCGATGGGTCCGGCGACGGCCTCAACGTCAATCACGCGCCCGTCCCGGCGCACCCACCGCTGCTGCAGCACCCCTAGAACGCCCGTCTGGAACATACGCCCGCGCACGGCGGCCCTGAAGTCCGGGTGGACGAAGCCCAGGCCGGAGGTGCCGAGGAGGTCCTCGGCCCGCGCCGCCCCCAGCAGACGCGCCGCAGCCTGGTTGGCATACACGACGCACTGGTCCTGGATGATGAGCACGGTCTCCGGCGAAAGGTCAACCAGAGTGCGGTAGCGCTGTTCGCTCTCGGCCAAGGCCGCCGTGCGCTCCTCTACCCGCGTCTCCAGCTCCACGTGGGAACGCCGCAGCGCCTCCTGAACCTGGCGGTGCGCGGTGACGTCCATCAGCAGTCCGTCCCAAACGATGCCGCCGTCGGGCTGCCGCTCGGGCCGCGATGCCCCCTGCACCCACCGCGTCTCGCCCGACGCGCGCAGGAAGCGGCCTTCCCACTGCCACGGCTCCAGGGTCCGCGCCGACTCCGCCAGGGAGGCCTGGAAGCCGGCCTCGTCTTCGGGGTGGAGGATGCGGATGATGGAAAGCGGGTCCCCCATGATCGCGCACGGCTCGACGCCGTAGATGTCCCGGCAGCCGTCGCTGACGAACGGGAACTCCACCGACCCGTCGGGGTGCAGCACGAACTGGTACATCATCCCCGGCGCGTTGGCGGCGTTGCGCTGGAACCGGGCTTCGCTCCGGCGCAGCGCCTCCTCCGCCTCCTTGCGGACCGTGATGTCCTCGACCGTGCCCTCGTAGTAGAGCGGTGCGCCGTCCGCCCCGCGCACCAGCCGCGCGTTCTCGCACACATGGATGGCCCGCCCGTCGCGCCGCTTCCAGACCGCCTCCAGGCCGCGCAGCTCGCCCGCCTCCTCCAGCCCGGCTTTGAAGTCCACACGTTCGTAGGCCGCTTCGGTGCCCCCCGCCTCCAGGTCACGCGCTGCGAGCTGCTCGAAGCTGTCATAGCCCAGCATGAGGAGCAGGGCGGGGTTGGCGAGCAGGATGCGCCCATCAGGTGTCGTGCGGTAGATGCCGTGCGTGGCGTTCTCGAACAGCAGCCGGTACTGGCTTTCCTGCTCGTGCAAGGCCTGCTCGGCGGCCCTGCGCTCCGAGAGGTCGCGCAGGGTGGCGGTGAACAGCGTCTCGCCGCCCAGGGGGACCGCCCGGATCGCCAGCTCGACGGGAAGCTCCGTGCCGTCCGCGCGAACGGCCGTGATTTCGATGCGCCTGCCCAAAACCGCGCCCTCGCCCGTCGCCAGGTAGTGCGCCAGGCCCCGCCGGTGGCTCTCGCGCAGGGCGGGCGGCACGATCAGCGACGCCAGATCTCGCCCCACGGATTCCGATGCCGGGTAGCCGAACGTCGCTTCTGCCGCCGGGTTCCACTCCACCACCCGGCCCGCCGCGTCCATCGTGATGATGCAGTCCAGGGCGGAGGCGAGGATGGCCGCCTTGCGCGCCTCGCTGACGCGCAGCGCCTCCTCCCTGACGTGCAAGGCCTCCTCCGCCTTCGCCCGCTCGGCCATCTGCCGGCGCAGCTCCAGGCGGGCGACGACCTGGCGCGAGAGCGCCGAAAGCGCCGTTTCCTGCTCGGACGAGAGGGTGCGCGGGTGGTGGTCGATCACGCACAGCGATCCCAGGGCGTGGCCGTCCGACGTCACCAGGGGGGCACCCGCGTAGAACTGAATGCCCGTGTCTCCCGTCACCAGGGGGTTGTCGGCGAAGCGCGCGTCGGCGGGGGCGTCCGGCACCACGAAAACGCCCTCCTGGCGGATCGCGTGATCGCAGAAGGCGACATGGCGCGGCGTCTCCCGAACGGCCATCCCGCGCCTCGACTTGAACCACTGGCGGTCCGAGTCGATCAGGCTGATCAGCGCGACGGGTGTCCCGCAGATGTGGGCGGCCAGGGCCGTGAAATCGTCGAACTCGTCCTCGGCGTCCGTGTCCAGGACCTGGTAATCATGCAGGGCCTGGAGGCGGGCGGCTTCGTCGGACAAAAGCTCGTGAGGCGTGAGATCGACTTGCATAGGTTATGTCTGTTCTAAAGACGACATTCTTCTGCGTTCCTATCGGCACATTCCCGGCGGAACGCGAGGGCAATCCCCTCCGCCCGTGGCGCGTTGACTTCGGCCCCGCCGATGGGCTATACTCGGGACAGAAAGAGGCCACCACACATGGTTCTGACTTGGGATCAAGACCCGCGCGAGCTGTATCCGGGGATCACCTTGGGCGAGGTCGTCGAGTGCCTCGTCCGCGAAAAACTGACCGTCCATACGGACGAACCCCGGAGTCGGGAGGGGGAGTTCCCGGAAGGGAACATCCGCCTGCTGGCCGCCCACGGGCTGCTGGGCATGAAGACGCCGCGCGCCTACGGCGGGCTAGGCCTGGACACGCTCAACGTCACCTACGCCGTCGAGCAGATCGCGCGCATCGCGCCCGCCACCGCCTTCGTCCTGCTGCTGCACACGCTGACCGCGAACCGCATCGCCGGTGCGGGCACCGAGGCGCAGAAGCGGGCCTACCTGCCCCGCATCTCCGGCGAGACCCTGGGCGCATCGGCGTGGTCCGAGAGCGGCGTCGGGGCCGACAAGAGCGTTCTGAACACCAAGGCGTATCGTGAGGACGGCGTCTGGCACCTGAACGGCCAGAAGGCGTTCTGCACGGGCGCGGGCCACGCGGGCGTGTACATGGTGATGACCGACACGACCGAGGGCAAGGGCTTTTTCTTGGTGCCCTCGGATAACCCCGGCCTGCGGATCGGCGAGCCGATGGACTCGATGGGCCTGCAAGGGACGCACAGCGGGGTCGTGGGCCTGGACAACGCCCTCGTGCCCGACGACGCGCGCGTGGGCGAGCCGGGGCACATCGGCCCGATCATCGCCCTGGACATGCAGAGCGGCCTGCACTCGGGCATCGTCGCCACGGGCGTCGCCCTGGGCGCGTTCAGCCGCCTGATCGACATCGTCAAGGCCAACAACTCGTTCGAGAAGTACGAGAGCGTCCGCGTCCGCGTCTCCCAGCTCGCCGCGACCCTGGGCGTGATGCGGACGCACGTCTACGCGCTGGCCGCCATGGCGTCACTGCCCGAGGGCGAGCGCCCGCCGGTCGAGGCGGCGACCATGACCGCCAAGCTGTTCCTGTCCGAGTCGGCCTTGCAGATGACGACCGATGCCATCGCCATCGCCGGCAAGGCGGGGTATCTGCGCGAGAACGGCCTGGAGCGGCTGCACCGGGACGCCCTGGGCATCGTCATCGCCGCCCCGATCAACGGGCAGGTCTTGGGCAGCATCGGCGAGTCACTGCGCCGGGCCGACCGCGGCTCTTATTTGTACAAAGTGTGAAGGGGAATGCCGTGTGCGGGGTCATAAAGTGTGGAGGAACATATGAAGCCGCTTTGGATCGCCCTGGGATTAGCCCTGACACTTGCCGCGCCTGCGCCCGCAGCGGATGACTTTGACGCAGGGCAGAGCGCGGCCCTAACGCAGAACCCGGCGGGCTTGATTTGTGCGCTGTCTTTGCCTGACGGCAAGACGCAGTTCCAGCAAGGTGAAGTCATCCGACTGACGCTTTCGTTCACCAGCGACCGGCCAGGCGCTTATCAAATGCGGCGGTGGCCGTTTGAGCGCATGGATTCGCCCCACGTCTCGCCGTCTGAAGGCACGGCGGACCCAATGGCCGACGTGCCGCCGCCGAGATTCTTTTCGTATAACGGCCCTCCGCCACCCGCGCCTGTCGCGATTGGGAACAAGCCAGTCACGGTGCCGATGACGGTGAACGAGCGGCTGCGCTTCGACAAGCCCGGCACGTACCGCCTGTACGTCACCTCGTCACGAGTCACGGACGGCAAGGTGAAGGTGAACAACCCTTTTGATGCGGGCAAGACGATCACCACTGCCTCCAACGTCGTTCAGTTCCAGATCGTCCCCGCCGATCCGGCTTGGGCGCACGCGCAGGCGCAGGCGGCGCTAGTGGAAGTCCAGGATCATTACACCGGGCCGATGACCGTCTCTGACCCCTGGGACGTGCTGCGCTATCTGGGAACGCCCGAATCTGCGCGGGCACTTCTGTCCATCCTGGGAGCGGACAAGTACCCCCGTAGCTCGGAGTCGAAGGGCGAGGAGTGTCGGCCCGGCCTCATCGGCTACCCGGACCGGGCCTGGCTCGTCGGCGAGATGGAGCACGACCTGACCGCGCCGGATTACCCGGTCACGCAGACGTTCTTATCCACGCTGGCCGAGATCGCTTCTTATCAGAAGAAGGTAAAAGACGACGGGCCGCTACTGCGGACGTACTGGCTGCGGGCCGCCGAGGCCGCTCCGAGGAAGAGCAACACGGCCCGGCCCATGACCCTGCACACGTTGCTGGAAGACGCCTGGCTGAACCCCGACGTCGGACAGAACGGCGCGGTGCGGGCGCGGGTACCGTCACTGACGCGGCGCATGGCGCTGGACTTCGACCGGCTGCCGCCGCTGCCGCAGAGTTATCTGCTGGGCGATGAGTGGACTCGGTTCCGTTCCCCCGCCTTGCTCCCCGCCCTGCGACGCCTCTGGGCGGGGGCGAAGCTCACGGACAACACCAACGTCTTCGATGCGGACAATACCGAATTGAACGGCTTGATCCTGCGCCGCCTGCGCGAGCTGTCCCCGCAGGAAGGCCGCGCGCTGACCTTGAGGGAGATCGCCTCCCCCAGCCCCCGCGCCGACATGGCTGCGCTCGGCAGTCTCGGTAATGCGACCCTGCCCGTTCTGGATCAGGCGCTGGCAAGGCGGCTGGCGGCGCGGCAGGACGCAGACCTGACGTGTCAACTGATCGCCCGCTATGCGACGCCCGCCGTTCTGCCGCAGGCCAAAGCCTACTACGCGAGATGGCTGGACTACAGTACGGAAGTGTCTCTGCTGGCCTATTTCCTCCGCGTCCAGCCTGCCTACGGCAAAGTCATGCTGCACCGGGCGCTGCTAGGCTGGCTAGGCCGAGGCAGTATGGAAACCCTGATGGGCGACATCGCCGCCGTGCAGTATGGTCCGGCTCTGGAACAGGCCGCCGTCGCCGGCCTACGCAATGCCGACCCCGGCGTGGTCGCGGATGCCGCCCGGATGCTGGCCCGGCACGGCTCACCCGAGACCGAGGCGACGCTCTGGGCGCGTCTGCGGATGCCGGACGCAAAGCCCCGATCCCGCGCCGTCGTGGAGCAAGGCGTAGCTCTCTCGCTGGCGACGGGCCAGGCTTGGTACGAAAGCCCCGCACGGCTGAAACTGATCCGCGCCCTGTGTGTCACAGACGAAGGCCGCCGGGTGCTGAATGACTGTCTCCAGCGGGTTGCGGCCGGTCCGGTCCACGTAGACTATGAGACCGGCGACCGAGGCTACTGGTCCGTCGGCCATTACGACGGCGTAGGCCGGACCGCGTTCCTCGCCAAGCTGTCACAGTTCCCGCGCGGCACGGTCTTCTCGTGGCAGGACGTCGGCTTTGGCCCGGAAGTGGAACGCCTGTACGCGCAGGCGCGGGGCATCGCGCGGGCGCACGGTCAGACGCTGGAGCGCCAACGTCCGACGCCCATACCAAGCTGACCACCCTATGGACCTTGCCGCCCACCCGCAGGCCGTCTTCGTCACGGCGCAGATTGATTTGACGGGCGGGCGGGGCGGCTTTCTCGGCGGGCGCGGGCGGTCGCAGACGGCCTCGGGGGCACTGCCCGTGCCCGGTCCGGGCCTGGTGCTCTGGCGCGTAATCGAGCGCGTCTCGGTCGAGAAGCAGCTTGAAGCGCGCGAGATTTCGCCCGCCGCCGACGGGCAGAGCCTGGCCTACTCGTACACCGTCAAAGGCGGCGGGGGCGGTCCGTTCCCCCTGGACGAGCCGGGGCGCTTCGAGGCCGAGGTGGTAGCGGTCTACGCCCCGCCGTCGTTTCTGACCGATGTGGGCGCGGTCGAGATCGTCTCGACGGCGGCACCGCCCGAGGGCGGCGGTAGGCCCGCCGATGTCCGGCGCACACACGCCCCCTCGCGGGCGCAGCTCGAAGGCCGTCTGATCCGGCTGCCGTCCGGCGACGGCGAAGAAGACGACCGGCGCGTCTGGTTCGTCGAGCGCGGTGCAAAGCGCCTGCTGGCGTCCCCGGCCTGCGGGCTGCTGCGCTTCGGGGACGGCTGGCAGCGACTGGTCCAGCCCCTGCCTACCGCCGCCGATCTGAGCATCGTCCCGGACGGCCCGCCGCTCTCGGTCGCCGAGGCCGCCGAGGGGCGATTGGTCTACTCCTGGCCCCTGCCCGAAGCGTACTGGGTGCAGGGCGGTTTCAAGCACCTCATTGACGACGACCACGCGGTCAAAGAGCGGTTTGGCGACCGCTGGCGCATCGGATTGGTCCACCTGCGCCCCGCCGACCTGGCGGCGATACCGGACGCCGCGCCCGGTGCCCCCTAGCAAACACTATGACCCAGCCTCTGAGAATCATGGGCGTCATCCCCGCCCGCTTCAACTCCTCGCGCCTGCCGGGGAAGGCCCTGCGCGAGGTCGCCGGCCTGCCCATGATCGCCTGGGTCTACCAAAATGCCCGCCGGTCGCCGCTTTTGACGGACCTGGTCGTCGCCACCGACAGTGTCGAAATCGAGCGCGCCTGCGCGGGGCAAAACATCCCCGTCGTGATGACGCGCGAGCACCCCTCGGGCAGCGACCGCGTCCACGAGGTCTTGACCCGCACCGACGCCGATGTGTACGTTAACATCCAGGGCGACGAGCCGACCCTACGGCCCGATCATTTGGAGCTGATGCTCGCGCCGTTCCAAAGCGGCAGCGGGGCGCAGGTGACGACGCTGAAAGTCGCCGTGTCCGCCGCCGAGGCCGCCGACCAGAACAACGTCAAAGTAGTCACGTCCGACGACGGCTGCGCGCTGTATTTCTCGCGCTATCCCATCCCCTACGACCGTGCGGGGACGGGCAATGTCCAGCACTACAAACACATCGGCCTGTACGCCTACACGCGCGCCGCTTTGGAACAGTTCCACGCCTGGCCGCAGTCTAGCCTGGAACTCTCCGAGAGCCTGGACCAACTGCGCTTCTTGCAGAACGGCGTCCCAATCCACGTCGCTGAGACGCCGCATGACACGGTGGGCGTGGACACCGAAGCCGACTTGCAGCGCGTCATCGCCATGTTCACGCCGACTAATAGCACGTAGAGCCAGCCATGTCCGAACAGCCCGTTTGGCCCCCGCCCCCCAGTTCGCCCGATCTGTCAGCCGCCCACGACGGGTTTCTGACAGCCTGCCTACGCGCGCCCGCGACGAAACCGCCGATCTCCCGGCTGCGCTTGTGCATGAATCTTCACAAGGAGACGGGCCTGCCTCTGCATCAATGCCGTGTTTTCGTCAACAGCTACTGTGACCGCAACACAATCCTGACTCCAGCGCGTGGCCCCGTCATCTGGTTCGTATGCCTCTTGCCGCTGATACCGTTGGCGACGATGACTGCCATGTTAATGACCTGGTTCTCCCTGGATCGCAGCCTTGATAGGGTCACAACCCAAGCCGCGAGGCACGCCATCCGTGCCGAGCGTATTCACTTAGACTTAGTGTTTATTGACATCTTAGCTGTGTTTCTCTCTGTTCAATTGATCTTCCTTGTGCTACGCGCTTGGCAAACGCGCCGTGAGGCGGCCGACGCCAGGAAGAAGATGTCGGGGAGCAACTTCGCCACTCCCAAATAGGCAGGGCCTTCAGGGCCAGCGACGCTTACGCCACAAACCTTCACCTATGTACTTCTTATACAGCCTGCTGTTCGGGTCGTGGATCGCGTTCATGGTCCCGTTCTTTCTGTTCAAGGCGTGGCGGCAGCAGAAATACCTACCTGCCCTGCGCCAGCGCTTGGGTTTCCTCCCGGACAGCCTGAAAGCCGACGGTCGGCCCACGATCTGGATACACTCGTGTTCGGTCGGCGAGACGTTGAGCGTCCAGCCCTTGGCCCATGCGCTTTCCCAGCGGTTCCCCCAGGCGCGGTTCGTCTTCAGCACCATCACCAAGACCGGACAGGCCATCGCCCAGGAACGCTTTGCGGTGTATGGCGCGGGCAGCACATTCTACTTCCCGATTGATCTTGCGTCCATCGCCAACCGCGTCTTAGACCACATCCAGCCCCGCCTGCTGATCACCATCGACACCGAGATCTGGCCCAACGTCGTCCACGAAGCCAAAAGGCGCGGCATCCCGGTCGTCATGGTTAACGGGCGCATCTCCGCCCAGTCGTTCCAGTATTACCGCTGGGTCCAGCCGCTCTTGGGCCAGGTCTTCCAGAACTACGCGCTGATGATGATGAAGTCTCAGGAGGACGCCGACCGCTTGCAGCGGATGGGTGCCCCGCCGAGCAAGCTGCGCGTCAGCGGCAGCATCAAGTACGACCGCAGCCTGGTGGAAAAAGAAATCACCGAGGCGCAGGCCCTGGCCCTCGATGCCGCCCTCGCCCTGACCGCCTCGGACGCGCCGCTGATCGTCGCGGGCAGCACCCACGACGACGAGGAGAGCACCCTGCTGGAAGTCCTGCGCCGTATCCGATTAGAACCGGGGCTGGAAGGGACGCGCCTGCTGATCGTCCCCCGCCACCCGGAACGATTTGGCACGGTCGCCCAGCTCGCCCAGCGCGCTGGCTGGCGCATCAAGCGCCGGTCGGACCCCGCGCCCGGTGATCCCGCCGCCGACGTGATGATCGGCGACACCTTGGGCGAGCTGTCTACGGCGTACAGGTTCGCCACGGTCGTGTTCGTCGGCGGGACGCTGATCCCCCACGGCGGCCAGTCTATCATGGAGCCGGCCGTTTACGCCAAACCCATCGTCGTCGGCCCCTCGATGAAGAACTTCCCCCAGATCATCGACGACTTCGTCGAACGCGGCGGCATCGCCAAGATTACCGCCGACGAGGCGGACAAAGAAGCCCAGAAAGCGCAACTGACGGAGCAGTTCGTCCGCCTGCTGCAAGACGGCGCGGCGCGGGAGGCGATGGGCCGGGCGGCTCACTCGGTCTTCGAGGGCAGCCAGGGGGCGACGCAGTTCACCGTAGACCATATCGCGGCAATCTTTGAGGAGACGCTTTCGAGATGAGCATCGTTCTAGCCCGGATCCGCGTCCGCGAGACGGCGGGCATCCGGCGGTTCCTGTATCCGCTATCAATTACCCTCCCTAGTCTCAGCGTACTGAAAACGATTGAGACTAAGATGCCCGAAGACATACACGACAAAATTGCGCTGAGAACGGCTCAGGGCCAGGGCGTACCGAGCCAAACCGTTTGCGTGAACTTCAGCACCCGCGACCGGATTGATTTCGCGGTTTCCCTGTCGCCCGGTGAAACTCAGGAGATCGTGGTGACAGTCGACGACGCTCCGGGTTCCTTGTCCGACCCACTCCAGACTACGCTGACTCTGGACGGCGGCTTAAAGAACACGCAGGAGCATTTCGGCATCTCACTCAGCCCCAACGGCTGCATCAGCGAAGTAGTATACGATGGTGTTCGTCACCTGCGCGGCCCGAGCCGCATCCTGAGAAACGAAGAGGCGGCTTGGAATTCATCCACCTCCAATAGCTCATGCTATCGTTTCTACTCGCAGTTGATCGCGAAGAGCCGCTACAAAGACGGGGGATTCGCACAGACAAAGGCGGCGCTTACTGCCTGCAAATCTTGGGCCGCGGTGACACACACGCTGGAACAGCCGAAGCCAAACGATGAGATCGTTTTCACTCTGCCACTGGCCGTCACGTCCCCCACCCTCACCTGCGACTTCGGCGTGGGCGGGTACGTGTTCGGCAAGCTGGACGGGATGGCGGCACCCGAAGTGGTCTGGCGGACAGAGTTTGGGAATGCGCCCCACGCATGGTGGTCGGTGAAAACGGCGGGGCGGGTGGATTATGTGGGGGAAGTCGAGACCGCCGAGGCGTTCCTGCCCCAGCGATGGTTCCATCTGATCGACAGCGACAAGGCGCTGGCGGTCGCTATCACCAAAGTGCCGCCGGACTGCCGTGAGATGACGGTGCGGCTGACGCATGGGGGGGACGTATCGGTCGCGTTCCGGCTGGGCGACACTGTCACCGGCCCCGCCGAGTTCGGCGTCTGCTACCATTTCCTGAATGACGTCCCGGCCATCGCCGCCGCGACCAACCCGCAGTCTATTTTGCTGCCGCCCCGAGTGGAAGTGCTGCCGGCTTAGGAGGTACGCGGAAGGAGGGGCAATGGCTCCGCCCCTCCTGTTCCGGCTACGACGTCTCGTGCGTCTTTGACGTGCTCTTGTCGCTGTCTTTCGTCTTTTTATCCTTGCCGCTGCTCCCCTCGGTCCGGCGCGTCTCGGCCAGCTCTTTCTTCCGCTGCTCGCCCAGCACCTTCAGCGCCTTCTCCCAGTCGTCTTTGTAGGGCCGCAGCGTCTCCACCAGGGTCGTGGCGATTGCCAGGTTGCGGAACCACTTGCGGTCGGCGGGGATGACGTACCACGGGGCCTGCTTGGTCGCCGTCGCCTTGAGTGCGTCCTCATAGGCCTCCGTATAGGCGTCCCAGAACTGGCGCTCCTCCCAATCCCCCGGCGAGAGCTTCCAGGCTTTTTCTTCGTCCTGTTCCCGCGCTTCCAGCCGTTCTTTCTGCTCGTCCTTGGAGATATGGAGAAAGAACTTGAGGATGATCGTGTGGTTGTCGGCCAGCAATTGCTCGAAGTGGTTGATCTGCGCGTAGCGCTGCTTGACGACATCGTCGGTGATCAGCTTGTGGACGCGCGTCACCAGCACGTCCTCGTAGTGCGAGCGGTTGAAGATCGTGATCATGCCCTTGCCGGGTGCCTGCTGGTGGATGCGCCAGAGGAAGTCGTGGGAGGCTTCCAGCGGCGTGGGCACTTTGAACGAGGCGACGTCGCAGCCCTGCGGGTTAATGCTCTGCATGACGTGGGCGATGGTGCCGTCTTTGCCCGCCGTGTCCAGCCCTTGCAGCACGATCAGGACGCTGTGCGTCTGCGCCGCGTACAGCCATTCTTGCAGGCCCCGCAGCTCTTCCCCCAGCTTCGCCAGGACTACGCCGCTTGTGTCCTTGTCTTCGTCGCCCTTGTCGTCGGCCGCGTAGCCGCTGAGGTTGATCTTCTGCTCTTTGTCCAGCTTGGTCGCGTAGCTCATGCATTTTCCCCCTGCCCCATTGTAGCACAGGCAGGACACTTTGCTTTTCGCCTCCATGGTCCGGCATTTACCCGGCACTTCCAGTGCCGGGCGCGAACGTCTGCGGCCCCCGGCCACTCGCACTCAGCCCCACCTCACACCACCGAGCGCACGACGACGCCCTCAACTCGCAGGGCCGCGCCGTTGACCGCCGAGGCCGCCGCGCTGCACACGAAGACGATCATGTTCGCCACTTCTTCGGGCGTCTTGAACCGCTGCAAGAGCGACGACGGGCGGGCGGTCTGGCTGCTGCACCGAGCCTTGCGGGTCGTACACGAACTGGTACACCAGGCTCCCCTGCTTCCGCGCCCGCCAGCCGTCCAGCCGTTCAACGCCGAGAAGCTGGCCGACGTGCCGTTAAAGGTTTCTTCGGCAATAGCCGTGCCGCCGTCATAGACGTAGTAGGTGGTCGTGCCGTTGGCAGTCTTCTTGGCCCGCAGGCCGTCGCCGTCATACGCCGCCGAGAACGCGGGGCTGCTGATGGCGGTCAGGCGGTCCTCAGGGTCGAAGGCAAGCGTAGCACTTTTGTAGGTGGTCGGGTTGCCGTCGAAGTTGATGCCTGTGATGGCGACCTGATTGTCGGTATTGAACGTGAGTGTCTTTAGGCGTTTTCAGTGTTCGGCAGGTGCAAGCCTCATAACAAATCAGTCTTTTGGCTTTAATGCTTGATGATATACTGCACCCAGAAGGCAAGAAAGACTGCAAAGAAGGCAAGAACGCAGCTCATAAGTATTTCTTTGAGCTGTTTTGACTTAGAGAAGATCGCAACTGGCAGACTAGAACTCATCTCATAAACGGTTTGTTATAGCTCCAGAACTATTCTGGAGCCAGCACTTTGTTCACGCACCTGACCGATGACCAGTGGCAGAAGATTGAGCCGCTCCTGCCCGCCCTGCCTG
>JAABUP010005929.1_pt1 | contig 18011 bp, 23 predicted proteins | sample 5559201 | NCBI WGS metagenome assembly JAABUP01 (sample SAMN10711887, study PRJNA513373) | rock metagenome | isolation source: Antarctica rocks | place: Antarctica
CGATGCCTCTGCGACCATCGATGATCGCCCAAAGAAGATCTGTCTGAAATCGAGAAGGCAAACCACTACAACCTTTCCTGAGCACTCTTTGCTGCAGCCATCAGCACGAAGGTCGCCGAAGGACTGCTGATACTTTGCATTGGTGCTTTACTGACTCACCCTTTGCTTTGCAAACGCGAAGAGGCGAGCAAAGGTGCATGCAAGGTGTGTCACTCGCACTGCCGCTTGACAGCTGGGCATGCAGGCACAGGGATGACCCATACCCGTACCGCCCTGAAAAAGTAGGTCTATATACTGCAAGCAGGGAGCCAATGTAATGTCGATAGTCACTGCCTGTGGAATCGCATGAGCGTGGTCTACGAACCTAGCCTGTCGGATCCCGGGTGACATGGAGAATTTTGTTGGTGCCCATTTTGAGCTGTTCTTGTGAAGTGGGCAGTCAACCCCAAAGTGAACTGAATTCGTAAATAGGCAGGTTCTGAAGCAATGGCTTGGTATCAGCTCATGCACTGTGACTCAGAAAGCCCAGCATGCCAAGGGATTCATACGCACAGGCCACAAAGCTGTGTCTCTCGCATTGCAATGCACAGCTGAGGGCAATGCTTGTCTGCTGTGCAAAGCATTCTGCTGTCTGACTTGCTTGCTGCAAGGTGGCAGGCACATGTGCCTCACAGCTTCAGCTCATGCAATGTGACTCAGAAAGCCCAGCATGCAGAGCAGATGCATACAAACAGGCCACAAAGCAGTGTCTCCAACATTGCAATGCACAGCTAGCTGAGGGCCGTCATCAACAATCAAAAATGGCTGCTGGATCTGCGCACACTTCTGCTTCTGTCCGCAAGCATACGTCCACTGCTCATGACTGGCTTTGGACTGAAGATAGGAGACTGTTGCGCACTGTATTCACTGAGGTTCAAGCACTGTCTGGCCATGCCAACGCTCCAAGTGACTCTAGATGCAGCTGCCAATGATGGCGTTGACAATACACTTTGTACTGGCTGCTGCAGCCCATCTGAATCATTCTTTGACATTGTTCACAATTGCCGCATCTGGGCCCCTTTCTGCCATCTGTTGAGCTTTGTGCAACACCATGTGCACTGCCAACAGCTGGCACCTTCCAGTGCCTCAGCATGCATATTGGTGCCCTCTACATGCTTAGTCCATTCAAGCATCTTCTGTCTGGCATGAGATTACTATCTGGCATGAGATTACTGAAAACGTATAGGAAGGGAACAACGTGGTTCTTCTGGGCCCCGTGTTGCAATGCCTGGTGTCCACTGGCCATCGCAGCATGGGGCCCAGTGCATGTTTTCACTGATGTCCCTGCTGGTACAGTAGACATTCTGAACATCAACCCACTGCATAAACTGCACCATGCTAAAGTACAACAGCAGATATATGGCCTCCTGAGCCATCAAGCGCCCGTTCGACTGACGATCATTTGTCTAAGCTGTTTGAAGGGTACATCCAACACACAACTGAGGATAGTGATGCTCTTGGATACTGGAGCAACTGCAAACTCAATTTGTCCTCGACTCGTCAAACAATTGGGAAACAATCCCAGAAGACTGATGCAATTTTGATATTGGTGGATGCTTCTGAATCACCAATGCAGTAGGAGTTGCAAAAAATGATATTGAGAATTTGTCACTTTACTGCACAACTGTCTTGCTTTGTTACTGAGCTGTGGGCTGATTTTGATGTGGTATTAGGCAATGCTTTTGGCATTGAACATCGTACTGTTCCTGACTTTGCAAATCCAACTATGACACTAACCGTGATGATGAGATTTACAAATTTGTAGCAGCATACCCTGAAATAACAATCTGGTTGTTCTGTTAGTGACGATCATGTTGAAACTGATAGTAACTTACCAGGCCTCATTGACTCTGATGATGGAAGTGATGCTGATGTCATCATGACTGAAAATGAAAAGATAGCTGATTAATTTCCTGCAGAAATTCCTGCAGTATGATGTGCCCATTTTTGGGATGCAGTGTGACTTCCAAGGCTTGCTCAGTGACTAAGGCGCTGATGCTCCTAGGCTTGAACGCACAAGCATTGATGCGCACAAACTCAGCATCAGCCTCAGCAAACGTGAGCACACAAACCTCTACACAAGCTCGCACAGAGTCTGCAAGCATCACGCAGACTGCAACCACAGATTCGTTTTGCAGAAACTTATGTCAGCTGCACCTTACACTAGTTCCCAAAGAACACTGCGCAAAGTGCAGTATAGCAGGGGCAACTACACTTCACGCATGACACCTTGTCTGTGACTAGGCAGTGGACATGTGATCAAATGCTTGAAAGACACTGCTTTGGTGAGCATTCATCTGTCTTGTTGCCCCGGTCTGCAACAATTTTCTTGACTCTGGCTTCCGCAAAAGCGCATTACTGTGTCAGAACAACTGCAAAGCTGTCAACGCATGCAATATCATGGGTAGGTGACTGCAAGCTTGGCAATGCAGGGCTTGTACAACAGTTCATGCAGACATCCATCCTCATGTACAAGGACAGCACTCATTAAGCAGCAAGGTTACTCATGCAGAAGCATCGTCTGTTGAGCAAGTACAACCTGCTAGGGTCACGGTCCCAAATTGCAGGCCATCCAGCTTGGTAGTTGCTGTCTCGTCTCTGTGTTACGATACAAGATGTGCTAATGCTCCTGTCAGGAGAAAGACCTTGGTGTCTCTACCCTTGAGACAATCTGGAAGGTGCAGGCAACCAGCACCATAGTGGAAGCCAGGCTGTGTTCACGCTTACTGAGCAAGGGTTTGACAGGCTTTGTGGCATCTGTGCTGACATGGATGCTGATTGGCCCAGCAGCACAGCTGTAGCAGCTGAGAGTTTATTAAAGACTGTCTAGGACAAAGATGTTACGCTGCAATGAGATAGCCACAAGCCGCCAGCACATAGCAGGTATTGCACCATCATTGCACAATCCTTGCTGCAAACTGTCCTTGAATGTGGCTGCCTTTGCTGATATCACGCTGTCATCATCCAGCCTGGCGCTGATATATAGGCAGCTGTCTTTGTGGAGTAGCTCTGCACCATCATGCTTTGTAATCTCCGGCGCAATTGAGCCATGCCCAGCCAGTCTACGTGAGGCAACAATGGCTGAGAAAACCTTCATGCAGGCACTCTAGACTGAATCCAAGTTTGGCTTCTGCTGCTATTTTGCTCCCGTGGTCATGTTGTGAGCAGCATGTAGTGCATTCAATGCTGAAGCCTATCATCCAAAATCAGCAGGCCTATGCCCAGGGAAGAGAAAATCCAAGGTGAGACCCTATGTAGCCAATTCATATATTCAGCATATGAAGACTGATGCCTTGTGTTGAAACGCAGCGTATTTTAGATAACTGGCAATGTCTATGGCCAATCATGAACAAAGCTTTGCACCCCTTTTCCATGCATTTCCATATGGCAAGTGTTAGCGGATTGAGCTGTATGGTGATCTTGTGATGTTGTTTCTGAATCTTGCAGTCATTTAGATCTCCTGTTTCTGAAAGCTGCTGTGTTGCGCAAGCATGCTGTTGCAGCTGCACAGACAATGGATTTTGCACAGCTGTGAGACAGAATTAACAAATTTGTTAACCAACACGCTTACCATCCTCCATAATGCCTTGACCATCAGCATAGACAGCAGGCTCTGTATGAAAAGAGGTACAGTAAACATTGAAATATGACAAATACAGTTGACTTGCCACAGGCCAGGTGCCACAGGCCAAGCTCGTCCGGGGATCGTGAAATCCCCAGAAATCGAAACGTCCCAGAACAACATGCTTGCTAGTGCAACTACCAGTGCAACTACATGAGCAGCTGCAAACCGGCCGGTACCCACGCTTAAAAGCCTCCCAACAAGGCAGGCAGCGTCTTGCTCGTAAGCAGATCCCCATCTCAATGAGCAGCAAACAGAAGCGCCAGCTCGAGGGGAACGAGTCTCTTGAGGCACACAGGCACAAGATTCCCAAACAAACCTCTGACGGTAAGCAGCTGTTTTGGTGTCGCAACCCGTAGTACTCGTATTCGCAACAGTTCTCACCCGCAAAAACGTGAATCAGGGCCTTCAGCATATCACTTCAGCTTCCACCGTTGCAGGCTCTGTGTCAGGGCAACTACTCTCTACCACCAGCCTGCAGGCTCCGCAGCTCAAGCAGCAACTTGCGCAGCCACATGATGAGGAGCTTCAAGGGCTACCGAAGTCTGCACTGCAATTTCGCCTGCACGAGAAGCGGCAGAGGAAGCGATCACTGGTGCGACAGCTTGATCAGGAGCACCACGATCAAGTGCAAAATGAGCAAGAGCGCCGGCAGCAGCAGCAGCAGTACCAGCATAAACGGCTGAAAGATCAGCTGCTGCAAGAGGGGAAGCAGCAGGCAGAGCAACATGCTCTGCAAGAGCAGCAGGTGCTTCAGCGACAGGCTGCAACGCTGCGTGAACAGCAGTTGAACACAGAGCTTGCCAAGCAGCAGGCTATCCTGAAGATGCTCAGCCTGAACCCGGCTGATGAGGAAGAGCATGGCAAGCAAACTACAAGCTTGACTGCAGCATTCAGTATGCTGTGCAATCAAAGCGCCCTTGCAGATGAAAGCCAGGTATGTAGTGTCCATGCTTTTGCGCTATGTGCTCCATACTGCCAAGCAGGTCATCACTTGCACTGTACATGCCGATGTTGCTCAAAAAAGCTCAGCAATGTCAGGTCTCTCTTCATCATTGCTAATCATAATAGCTGTACTCTTCTTGTTTACTTTCACTTCCCCCATTTCCTCCTTTTCTGACTTTTGCAGCAAGCAGCCGTACACATGCAAGGATAACACATGTTGAGCATCAAAGCGGCAAATTGATGACAGGCTGCTGTGTATATATCATATATCAGTGTCATTGCAGTGCAAAATCATGCTGCACAAACGCAGAGTTGTTGGCAGTAACTCTCAACCAAATGATGCGTCACAACAGTTGTGTTGATTTTAGATTCTTGTGTCCTCTTGAGCATGGCATCTATGCTTGCATTGTTTCAGACTGGGCTGACAAGGCAGAGGCATGCTGTTGCGTCTCAGATAAACAAGGCAAGGCACTGCATTTGTTCAGGTGACAGAGGCACAGGAGATCCCTGATCACCAAGAGGATGTCATCATGCAGATGCAGTCACAAGATGTGCAAGACCTCAACGGTATTGTATGATGAGCTCTTCTGTGCTTTTGTCAGCTGACTAGATTCTTGGTCGTTGCTCACTCTCTGCTGCATGACCATCATCATTTCCATCCTCATCACCACCATCACAGACCTCTTTGGCATCATCACAGACCTCTTTGGCACAGTGTGGGACTTTCATGTGTCCAACATTACATGGCATGTTGGTAGAGACCGAGTGCATACCAGCTTTTTGTGCACCAGCTGTTTGCGTTGCTAGACAGAGCTACACAATTTTGACGTTCATGTCTGCGGGGTGTATGCTGACATTGAAGTGCCTGCTGTGGAATCCAAATCTGGACCTCAGCCCTGAGTATACGTCAGGTGGCAGCAAGTCCCTCTGCACACCCTGCTTGGTTGCACAAGATGCAACATCTGATATTCAGCTCAGATGTGTATTACCTGCAGGCAACCAGTTGACAGGCGGTGTCAACATGGCGGCCTTCCCTGCCGAACAGCACATCGCAACAAACACTAAGCTGGCATCACCTTCTACCTCTGCTGCTGTCTATGCAATGCCTGCACTTCTACCGCATCAGAAGCTGGTTGCAATGATTGCTGACAAGCTGCTGCAAACATTAGACACAGAGCAGGAATGGTGGAGTAGCAGAGAGGTCACTATGCACTTCATCCTTGAGCTCAAGTCACATGAGCGCCAGTGGCTTCTGTCCTTGCAGAGCTACAGGCTGTTGCGTGCAGCGGTGAAATGGTATGAACAAGCGGTCTTGAAGGCAGTTGCAACAAGCTGGAAAAGCCAACCCAAGTGCCGCTTGACACTAGCTCTTAGCACTCTGAACACCGTCACTGTGGATCAGACATTGCCAGAGGGCTGCAGGCCTTCCAGCAGTAGCTTGGCAAGTACCATCAATTCATGCCCTGACCCTGCTGTCCAGCAGAGCGCCATCAGCCTTGATCTCCGCTGGAGGCAAGTTCCAAGGTATGCTGCTCTGCTTGGCACATGCACCATCAATACCTGTATGCAACAACACTTCATGCATACAGTGTGGTATCTATGATCCTGGGCAACGTTGCAAAAGCCATCATCGGAGGAAAAAGCAGCTCTGCTGAGTATGCATACAGCTGAAATGGGTGATGTTAACAACTTCTTGTTTTTGTGGCAGCAGTGGAGTGGATATTGTGTGCACCTGATTCTACATCAGTGGTGCCTTGCCCTACTGGCCTGTGACAGCTCTTACGCAGCAAACACGCTGTTGTTACTGCATGTGAACGTGTGAGTACCATTTCTTGATGAAGCACCAGACTCATTTGCCAGAGATGACTCATCGCAGGCACGCCAATGGGACTACTGCAAAGCTAGTCAAGGAGTTTGGCAATGGGCTGTCTAACCAAGAGGACAACTCACAACGCGCCAAGTTGCCCATTGACCAGACGTGTGAAGCCAATGCCAGCGCTGCCACTGCCAATGAGCTGCATGGCAACAACAAGCAGGTACATATGAGCCAAGCAACCACTGCACTGCCTGCTGTAATATAGGTTCCTTGCCTGGTGCATTTGGGATGCCCAGGAAGCATCTCCCCAGCAACAGGGCCTCACTGCTTCAAGCGGCAGGATTCACCAGTCAGCGCCACTGACCACACGGTTTTTGTTGCATTGCTTTCAGCCATGCAGTGTCCATGAGCAGGCTCACAATATATGAGAGTACAAAATAAAAAAGGTATTGCTGTCATGTCAGGTGTCTGAAAACATGCCTTGGCGTCCTGCCAATCAGCGGGTTAAGCAGGTCACATGCCGCCTCAGGCATCAGATGCATGAGGCTCAAGATCACATGCTGTGTCTTGAGCACAAACAGCTGGCAAGTCAAGCTGCAGAAGAGGTCGAGCCACATCCGCAACAGCCAGCTCTGCTGCTACACCAGCAGCCAGCATATGCTCACATGGAGGCTTTTGGACAGCAAGTGGGGGCAATGTCTCGGCATGAAGAGCAACCAGACTCAGGCCGCAATCAAGATCGGTCAGACACCTTGACAGTAGATACTGGACACTCAGATGATCGCCAGCATCATTATGAAGAGCAGCACGTCGTTAACACTTCTCAGGCGAGCTCAAGTCAAACAAACAGACAAGCATCAAGACAGAGTGGGCAGCCAGCAGGCTCAGCCAACCAGTCACCTCATGGCTGCAGTCACCTTGACAAGGCGCATGCACAGCAGCCACAGCTTCAGGCGCATGCTGATCAAGTCCAACTGCAGGATGATCCAGCATTGCAGAATGGGAATGGTGAGCAGCCATCAAGCTCATGGACAGAACGGCGCCAGCAGCTGTGTAGGCAAGGAATGCCTGGCCAAACCCAGACGCAGGTAGACCATGCCCATGCACAACAGCTTCAGTTGCAAATGGCTGCTGAACAGCTTCAGCACAACACTGAATTCACCCTCAACCGACAGAACGCACAGACGGCCTCCTCAGGACAGCAGCTGCATCAGCAGCGTCAAAGACAAACAGATACTCCTTATGAGCACACTGTCACTATGGGCAGAGGCCACACTATCTCACAGGGCAGCATTGCATGTGAGCAGCCAGACAGACAGACTTACTTGCTACAAAGGCATGAGCTGTTTGCTGATCAGAGACTGCTGAATGCACCACGACGCAGACGGCATGCTGATGCCAAGGACAAGTAGTCGGTGCTTGACTTTCTCAGGTAAAAGCTGCTGCAGATGCACATGTCAACGCTGATCAATTGTTTATGTGTCATATCAACAGGGCAGAGAAGTGCAGCTGTTGTGTATTGGAATGATGTTGTGCATGATGTTGAGCATCCATTTATGCTGTCGTCACTCCCGTTTGGACTAGGTGCTGCTGGTGTTGCAGCAACAGAATGCTGTTGGCCACATTTGATGTGGATCATACACTGGTCCATGGTGTCATGAATGGCAGTCTGAGCAGAGACGACGTACAGCTCTTGACCCAAATCATGACAGATGAAAAGGAGAATTTGCCACTGGAATTACGATCATTATTTAGAGTTCAGACCCCAGACATGTGGTTCAAGTTGAGACCTGGAGCCAGGTCTCTTCTGGCTGGAATCAAAGACCTCTTTGTGCCCTGGATCTACAGCTGCGGCGAAAAGTGAGCACCACCATGTTTGCATGCCATAAATCCCAGATGAAGTGATGCCAAATACTGCTGGAGTCATCATGCATGCTTGCAACTTACTGCACACAATCACACGCGGTGCATTCTTTGCATTTTGCTTGCAACTCTGTAGCACTCCTGCATGAGCCTGCCTTGATATGTAGACTGTTATATACACTGACTATCTGTGACAAACACTGTAGCTAGGAACAAACGCTTCTGCTACTGTGTGTTGCCTCTGCTGGCTCTAGCGGCTTCTGTGTGTGTCTTTACCTTGCAAGCAGGTAAGATGCTTTCAGCCTTGCTGCGCTGCTGCAGGTCATACATCGCAGCTGTACTAGACATCTTGGATCCTGAGGGAGACATCTTTGGCCAGCGCGTCATTGCAGGTCACCGAGCACAATTTAAGACCCTAGATAGGGTAATGCTTCTCACCAGGACTTTGGCAATCCGCAGCACGCTGTTGCATCCTTATAAAACTGGAGTAGCAGCATGCTGCTATCCAACTCTAGCAAGCATGTCCAAGTACAACAGGGCTGCGTTGTGCTAGCAGCTGTTCAAACACAAATCATTATCTTGCAGGTTGTCCTGTGCTGTACAGGGACTAGAGGGCAAGGAGTCAATCAGCTTGATCATCGACGATCTCAAGGTGATGTGGCCCAGCCATCAGAGTAATCTGAGGGACGTTGAGGCTTACTGCTTCTTTCCCCACGACTCGACAAATGTAAACAGTGCCAAGCTGAGTGGACATGATGAGAGTGGCAGCCGTGGCACTCTTGTGCATCTGGAGAAATCCATGAGGGAGTGTCACAGACGTGTTTTTACAGCTGTGGGACACGTCGATGGACCCAGTGGGCCCGACATGAAAGAGCAGCAGAGGTCATGGGGTGTGCCACATGTTTTGCCCATGATGCGCAAAGAGGTGACAGACCTGGCTTACGCCTTTCAATGGTGTCCTTATCCTGTTATTCTGCAACCATGTTGCCTGTGCAGTTTCACCTTCACCAAACAGAGGCGCATTCACAGCTTTTGAGTTTGTACATGGCTCTGCACTGCTGGTGGTGCATCATACCTTGCGCAAAGCATGCTGTTTAATTTGCGCTAGTTTCAGGTGTTGTGAGGTACGGTTGTCCTGTTCAGCGGTTTCACAGATCAGGAGAAGACGCTCCTCACCCATGAGTTGCAAGCCTTCGGAGGCAGTCCTGCCATTGCTGATGGCACACTGATGTGTGCAGCTACTCATGTTGTGGCAAAAATTTATACTCAAAAGGTCAGCATGATGTTGATGAGCATGCTGTACAGCATGACCTCAGTCATTGAATTCTATAGTATAGATCAGCCCATGCTTCTCAGAACTCATATCACCCATAATTCTACCCTAAAGCTCCTGGCTGTATGCAGGCTCATCAAGCATTGAAGGAAGACAAGCATGCAGTCAAACTATCCTGGTCAGAGTCTTTTCATCAACCTTCTGCGCTGCTTGTGCTTGTGTCATAAACTGACTTACCCAGTTGGCTTTGTCAACATTTGCAATTTCCCCAATGCACATTATGCCTGTGGTTCTTGCTGATGTTGTACTGGGACAGCAGGCCATCTATATGTTTGCCAATATGGTATGCGATATGTTTGTCCTGTATATATGGGTAACATATGCACAGTGCTGCACGCAGATGCTGCTATCCTTGAAACGTGTCAGATAACATGTCCCACACGCCAACAACACGCATAAGCATGCCTGCCCAAATCCACAGCAAGCTTCGTTCTGCAGGTTCAAGACATCTACCACATTATGGAGCAGGCAATCAGAAGAAAGCCATGTATGGCTGCCCCCAGATGTGCCCCGCCAACACAACCAGCAGTGACAGTCCAGATCTCTACTAACTGCGCAGCAGCTGCTCAGCTCCACTTGTCCCTCTTTGTGCCCTCTCCCTTCAATGCCAAGCCTTGAAAAGGATTGGTGAAGACCACGAAGAAATACTCAGGATCCACCGCTTGCTCCATCCACATCATGCCTTGCTGTAGCATACACTAGCATTGATGTCGGAAGTCATGTTCATGTCACCATATCCATCAACGGTGTTGTTTCAACACCACCCAGGTGGTCAGCAAGCTCTGAAAGCTGCAGGCTTGTTGACTTTGCTGAGACTCTCTGCAGCTCTCTGTAAGATCCTGCAGGATCAAGCAGATGCTATGCTGTTTGTCGTGACACCCTTGAACATTGGTATGCCTTACAATACCTAGCTGACAACAGCGAGAAGAGAGATTACAATGCTTTAGCCAGCCAACAAGTCTGATGACATAAAGAAGAAGACAAAGGCCAAAAGTGGAGAACATCAAGAAAGCTGACATGTGCTTCGGCGGCGAACGGCCTTCCGTTTGACGGTTGTGGTTTCTTTCGTTGCATGTATGTGTAGTGAACAGCTGTGCCGCATCAAGCAAGACCCCTATTCCCCACGCGCGTGCTGGATGATTTTGCAGGAATCTATCCCCCCTTTTTGCTTGTCAGAAAAGATTCCTGTGCCTTCTTTGGGGATTGGAAAATTTCATAAACAACCGTTAATTTCGTAATCATGTGTGAGGGGTAGTGTGAGGCTCACAGATGACGATGCATACAAGGCATTGCTCAATGAGTCAGGTGCGATAGGCGAGAACTGGCCCAATCTATCGGCACGGCGGGATCCATTGGACGATTGGATTCAGCGTATCAAAGAGCACAAGTCAGGTCGCGAGGTCTCACAGATCCTAGACACCCGAGCCTAGATGTCCCAGTACACTGTTTGTTTTGGGGTGGGAGAGCTGTTCATTATACACACATGCAACGAAAGACACCACAAGCGTCAAATGGAAGGCCACTCGCAAGCTTCCGTCACGACTTGAAAAGAGGCAAACACTGAAGTCTGCAAAAAAGGACAAATGGACAAAAGGCAATGACAACATCAAGCAGATTTATGGAGTCTGCTCAAGCTGGTTAAGGGGGAAGGATCTCAGCATGACTCTGGCTGCTTTTCAGAGCCTGTGGTGACATAACAATATTTTGGCATCTGTCACATCGCCGTCAGGAAGATGCAGTTGCATCTGTTAGCTACAAGCCCTGTGCTGTTATGCTAGCATTTGCTCTTTTAAGCACGGATTTTCCCTGTGAGTCTATACATAACTTTGTTTTCATCAGTGTTTTTTGTTTCGACTTTGGCGGCTTTTTCCTCTTCATCACAGTGAATAGGGTATGGTGGCTTGCCAAGTTGGAATGGACTTTTCGTGAGTGCAGCTTGCTTTGCTAGAGGTGACTAGTTTAAGAGGGTTTTGAGCGGTTGTCTGGCCTTAGCTCTTCTGATGGGAGGTCTGATGCTGAAGCATGTGGAACGCACTCACTGAGGGGGCACCAGTCAAACCTCTCTCAGTAGCTGGGGGGCTTTGTCCACCCCAAGGGAACCAGCTACACAGGCTGTAACAGACGGTAGGGACAGACCCGCATTGATCCTGATCCCGGTTTTTGTTGTTGTTGTTGTGGGTTACAGGGGAATTGTCCACCCTCCGTCAGATGATGAAGGTACCGAACGATTGATCCTGATCCCGGTGATGTGCTGCATGCTTCGGTGGATGCTTCTTGGAGGTCGAGTTGGGCTAGGCATAGTGATGTGCCCACTTTTGCGAAGTGCATCCAGCTTGGCTTGCTTGTTTCTCTTCTCACATGTTTTCACAGGCCACCGTGCTCTAGGACGACGTGCTTACTTGGCGTTCCTTGGCCCGGCAATTTAGCCCGCCAAGGCGCTGTGCCAGTTGCCGAGGTGCATGTTTCCTGCATGGCACTTGCAGGGTCACAATTGCCGTCCTTCTTGCCTTACACGGTGACACACATGCGTCATGACATGACCGGCCTTGCCATCAGGGCTGGTCGTCTTGGCGCCCAAACGTTTTGCTTGCCCCTCGCGGGGATTGCTTGCCATGGACTGATCGCTTAGGAACGCGTTTTCTAGGCCGTTGTTCGGGCTCAAACCAGGTTCGTACGGTACCTTCGTCATCTGACGGAGGGTGAACAATTCCCCTGTGACCCCCAAAAAGAAAAAGAAAAAAGGTGAAGTCTGCCCCAAAGAAAAAGTCTGCAAATTTCTAAAAAGTCAGCATGTCAAGTAAAACAAGCCAAGCACATGTCAGCTGTTCACCAACTCAAAGCTTGTCCATTTTCACCCAACACAGGTCAAACAATGTTCAGATCCACCAAACAGAGGCATGATATATTTTGTCTTCTGAGACCAGAATTGCGTCAGCGCTGCAACAACCAAGTCCCCGTAGACCGGTACATGCAAGACAGTCGCCGGTGGGTGAAGACGTCGAGGCTCCAAGCCTCCTGATGATGCAGGTACCGGTATTCGAGGGTGGACAATTCCTCTCCCCCAAAAAAGGATAAGAAACGATTTGATGAAGCGATTTAGCAACTCGAATTCGTTGATGCTGAATAAATTTAAGGAGTCTGCATATGTTTACGAGCTGACGGGAATGGATGAAAGCACGAGAGGACGAAACTAGACCATAGACTCAGGCTAGCGGTGCTGCACAGCATCTGAGCAGCGTCACAGATCGCCCAGGCCAGCCGGCCAACACAACCTTCATATGCCTAAGAGCCCGACTCGAACCTGGCGGCATCTCCTCCATCACAATAATCTTCACTAAAATCATTATCTACCTGACAACACGGCCACTTGGCAAGCCAGCTCGTGTTCCTGCCATGCCAGTAGGCATTCCCTTTCTCCTAGGGGGTGACTGGAATTGCGTGGCAGAGGACCAAGACCTAGTGGGGCCCAACCTGCACCCGCCAGCATGGCTTCCATTCAGGCTTGCTGCCCTTCCAGCAGGCCTTGAGCTTGCAGAACGCCTTCAGGTGCCTGTATCCACAAGCAAGGGATCCCCAGCCATAATTGTTAGATGGCTCGTCAATGACAATTTGCTTCCAAGTGTCAGCACAGCCACAGTCACAGGTCTCATCCTGTCAGACCATTAAGGAGTAGAAGTTGCAGTGTCACCTGCCAATGCACCTCCCCGCGACCCAGGGCTTTGATCATGCCTTCTGCCATCATTTTCCATCCTAACCTCAAAACCTTCATGACAGCTCAGATTCAGACCGTCCTTTAGGCTAACCCAGTGACCACAGCTCTCAGCCGCACAGCGAGATGAGACGAGCTCAAAGTGCACATTCAAGCTGTTGCGCTTCACACGTCAACAACAGCACCGGCTTCCGATATTGTCAAGGAGTTCCGGACAGTCACAGTCTACTCTTGCCAGCGGGTTCCAGCAAACGAACGGGCGTACTTCTGGGACGCAAAGCTTCAAACCTGCCTTGAGGACATCACCATAGCAACTCACACGGGACCTGCTGCAAGGCACCTGTTGCAGTATTCTTGTGAGGACCATACGCTATCATGGCAGGCCTCCTGGTGGCAGTTGGATCGACATAGTCACAACAAATTGTATAGCATTGTGCTAATCACACAGTTGGCAGTGCAAGTACATGCTATAGCACTAGCACTAGCTTGGCCGTTAGCATAAGATTAGCATCGAACAGCACGCATGCTACCACTGTAAAAAGCCGTGCTAAGGCGAGAACATTTGCTATAGCACTTCTTGCTAGCTCAATGAATTCTAGCATGTGCTAGCATACTAGCACACAAGCACATGCTACCGTATTTGTTCTTCTGCTGCTGAATCTGAATGTGGTGTTCTAATGAACATACATTTATCTCTCTGCATGCATATTTACAATGAGCTCTATGATACATGGAGTTCACAGGATGAAATCCACATCCATGACGTCAAAATGATAGGGGTTTCACCAGGATCTGGAAGGCAGCATAAATATATATATATATATATATATGCTCTGATGTTGCAACAAATAACGCAGATTTATCATTGATGATGCCACCTAACAATGGGAAAAGCATCAAACAGAGACAATATAGTGGTGTGAGGAAAAAGCCTGCCAGTCACTGAGTATACCACATGACCATCTAATGTAAGCTATACATATGTGCTACATACATCTACAAGAAAAGTTCCAGGGCCATGTTCTGAACAGCAGCCACCAAGTGTATCTTGTACGACACACCAACACCAGACCAGCTGGACCAAAGCACCGCAGTGCAGTCTTGTATTGAACCTTAAGGCAACAATTGACACAATTCAGTTCCTAGACGTAGGCGCCTCAGCTGCATTTGCTGACACTGAAGTGGATTGATCAGCTGCTTGGTTGGGATTTGCAATCTCGCTAGCAGCAGCATGGGCAGAAACTGATGCAGCCCGTTTGCCTGCAAATCCAAAGCGCTGTTGTACACTGCAGCTGAATGGAACAGTGATCCGTGCCAACATCAGCTCCAAAATGGTGTAAGGGGAAGTTGTACCTTTCTTGCCACTTCCGATTGTTTGTTTGTGGTTGTTGAACTTCTTCATCAACCGGATGTCAAACATCTTCTCAGGCACCATCTCAAAGTTGGCAACATTTTTCTGCACGTGGTCCTTGATCTCGTCTGAAATCTGCATAACAAAAATCTTGGTCAGCATGTACAGAAATTCTGCACCATTCATCAGACGAGGAGCGCCACTAACACTGTTGCATACCGGTTTGTGGTCCTTCTGGAATTCCAGGTATACGATTGAGACAACATCCTTGTCCAGGACCTTCTGCTCCCAGACTTTTGTCAGCAAACCTGTGGCTTTGGCAAGGGCCTGAGCTGCGTCCCTGGACAAGAGTGGCCCTTCACTAATGACTATGTCCTTGTCATCAGAAACGTCAGGATCCTGCTCATCACTTCGCTGTCTGGATGAGCCAGGTGTATGCTTGGAAGGCAACATTTTCCTGTTGGCGCTCCTCTGCAAAGTGCGCAACAGAGGCGACTTGTATGCTAGCAGCAGCAGCAGCAGAAGGCAGCAAGCGATCTGAGTAGCGTCGAGCTGAGAGAGCTCAGCTAAGAGAGCTGCAATGCTTACCAGCTTGGTGTAGCATTGTAGCATTCTAAGGGCTGTTTGAAAGCCCTCTGCAGGCCCAAACTCCAGCTGGAGTTTATGTACCAGTCCAGCCAGTTTCTGAAGTGACGGACAGTCCAAATCTTTCGGCAGCTCTTCTGGGAAAAAAGCATCACGCTGGAGCACCTGGACTATGTGGAGTCAGCAGTGCCAAGGCTGCTAGCTGAGCTAGAATGTTTGCTGCCAAGTTGGGAGCTTGACATCAACAGGCATATGATGTTGCATCTTGTCGCTTCCATCCGTGCCAATGGCCCATGCTGGAGCTGGCCCATGTTTGGCTTTGAGCGGCTGTGGGCCCGTCTTCGGCGCTGGATGACTCAGAAGTCTTACCCTGAGGCTACCATGCTCAATGCATTCAGAGCTTTCACAAAGGCATGCGTAGCATTGCCTGAGCGGATGTCAGCTTTGCAAGTCGATATGACAGAGCCCACTCAGTCTTTTGGGATCAGAAACACACCCTTCTACCATGTCCCCCACACCTTCAATGAAGACACCTGTGAGCTGCAGCTTCCTGAGTTCATGCAGGACCCTGAAGCTATGCCCATTAAGCTGTTTGACTTCAAGAAAACTGTCATCCTGAGTAACAGAAGAGGTACCAAGGGTAACAGGGCAAGGTGGCTGGCAGAGCTCTTCTTGTTCTACTACAACTTTCCCCAGTTGTGTAGAGCTTGGCTCTGCAATGCTCCATGCAATATTCCCACCTTCTCAACTTTGTGGGATAGCTTCTTGCAAGCAACAGACACAGCCATGCTTAACAAGCACCGTCTTCCTGATGCTTTGAGGGATTGGCACTTCTGGGGACAAGATCAGCTGGAAGCAGGCTTGCTGTCAAGACAACAGGTTGAGATTTGCTATGGGGTACAATGTGGCCCCACCACATTGTACGCCATTTTGATCGGGCCAGAGTGGAGTCAGCAGTGTTGGCATCAAGCAGATTGGAGGGTGCAAAGAAAGCCCGTGACAGCATCGTCATGTCTCAGGACGGCACCCAGCTCATTGCCGGCAGAGTCAGGGCATTTCTGTCTCACTCTGCACCAGGATGTGATCCAAACCCTGAGCATGAGGCCAACATTGCTAATGATCAGTGGTTTGCGCAAGTGCCCAGGACCCATGTTGCAGCTCACAAGAGCATGCAAGTCCTTGGACGCCCGATCTTCAAGAGGCACACAGTTGATCATCCCAACGGCAACTTATGGCTAGTGGAGAAGCTATTCCCATGCAAGCTAGCAGCGTTGCCCCACCACTCTGGCCATAACCACTTGGTTATCTTGAGCAGTTTTCAGTCGTTCATGTCACACATCACAGTCTCCATCACAGGCTCTCCATAGGTTGGCATGTAGCTAATGTTTCAGCACAAAGTATCTTGTAGAGTAGGTTCTCCTGTACAATACTGTACATTTCTACGACGTGTTTGGATCTAGCCTTGATTTGCTTGTATGCGTGTTTGAAGACAGTGTGAGTTTGAAAATTGTGCAGAGATTTCTTTGTGCAAAAATGTAGGTAGTGACTGATAAAGTTCTTGATAAGCAGTGTTTTGTTTTTTTTTTTTTTTTTTTTGGGTTACAGGGGAATTGTGCACTCTCCGTCAGATGATGAAGGTACCGAACGAACCTGGTTTCAGCCCGAACAATAAGCAGTGTTGGTTATTTGACTTTGACTATTCTAGTGTACACTTGTACTGATTCATGTCAAGCAAGCTAAGCACACCCTAGCATCTGTCTAGCATCCTTTGCAGGCAGCTAGCATCATGTAGTGCACGCTGCTAGCTGCTATTGCACAGAAGTACTATATAGTGACTTTGCTAGATGCTAAGCATCACTCCAGCATTTCGAAGATACTTGACACTTCCTTGCGCATACTTGCACATTGCTAAACGGCCTTAGCACGATGCTATAGTATGCCCTACAATTTGTTGTGAGTCTCAGTCTTGAGCACTGGATGGTACTGGCGACGTACTTGAGGACTCCTATTGTGAAGTCAGCTGGGTGAGCTCCAGATGGCAAGATATTGGAGACACTCTGACCCTACATTTCAGACTTTCCCCTAGATTGGTGCATTAGACAGATGCACCTTTTCTGGCTAGATGACGTACTTGAGGACTCCTATTGTTGAGTCAGCTGGGTGAGCTCCAGATGGCAAGATATTGGAGACACCTTTACCCTACATCTCAGACTTTCCTCTAGAAAGATGCATGAGGGAGATGCATTGTTTCTAGCTGGACATCTTTTGACAGGCCGTGGTCCGGGCTCAAACCAGGTTCGTTCGGTACCTTCATCATCTGACGGAGGGTGGACAGTTCCCCTGTAACCCAAAAAAAAAAAAAAAAAAAAGCTGAAGCTGACAGGTTGTTGAACACATCTTGATAGAGAAGGATGATCACCATCCAGAAAGCGTGCTCAGGCGGCCCTTGACAGCAGCTAGCCCTGTTATGCGCGGCCACCTGCAGCCAGTTCATTGTCAGCAAGTCTCGGTTTTCTGGTCCAAGCAAGGCCCCTTGCCTCAACCTCAGTAGCTGCCCTCCCTAGCATCAGCTTCACAGACCATCAAACATCTTGGGGTTCTCTTGGGCTACGTCATGCAGGCAGCCTCTCATCAACAGTTCACAAGCATTTACCATGCCATCAGCGCCAAGGTCAGGCACTGGGCAGCTCGGGGCCTGTCATTTCTAGGCAGGGTGCATGTGGCCAAGCAGGTCCTAGCTGCCTCGCT
>JAABUP010005930.1_pt1 | contig 18007 bp, 29 predicted proteins | sample 5559201 | NCBI WGS metagenome assembly JAABUP01 (sample SAMN10711887, study PRJNA513373) | rock metagenome | isolation source: Antarctica rocks | place: Antarctica
GATCATATGCAGGTTTTCAAGTTCGTTCTAGACTGTCTTGATGTTTTCCACATTTGACCTTCGTCTTCTTCTATATGTGATCAGACTTGCTGGCTGGCTAAAGCATTGTAATCTCTCTCTCTCTCAAACTGCTGCAACCTGCCATCCTCTCAAGCGCAACGCGGGCGGATGAAGCGTCCTGGCGTTCGACAGTCCGACACAGATACGTGCAAGCATTAAGGACAGTGTATGCCTCACACTGATCTCACCAAACATGGCTCACACAACCGTGCACCAACGTCTTGTTTTTGGTCAGACCGCTGCGAGGTTTCGGAAAGACATAAAGTGGCTGTACTCTGGTACCAGTATACCACACCTTGCACTCGCGCACGGGGTAAGCAGATGACTGCTCAGGCGCTGCTTCAGCAGCATACCAGTTGTGTGAGCCAGTGTCATGCCTGCAGTATGACGGCAGGTGCAGCACCTCGTCTCAGGCTGGTTTCAGTTGGGGCCACAAGCTTCCGGCCAAAGTACAAGCTGCAGCCGGCCTAGCAGCTGAAGTGGACCGGGACCAGCTACTTCAGCGCAAACAGCAGAAGCAACAGCAGCAGCAGCCTCAAGCGCTGCAGGAGGCATCTTTGCTCAAACAGTCTGCTGTCCCCAGCAGCAGTCAGCTGCGCCACACAGGGGCATTTGCAAGATTGCCAATGGTTCCAGTGTCAACAGAGATTATAGAGTCAGCTATCAAGCGTGCTGGCAGAATTGCTGCCAACAAGAAGCTCAAAAATGAGGCCCAGAAGGCAAGATCCAGGTAAGCAGGCAACTGGTTAACCAGCTGACCACCCAGCTGCATGACCAGCATCAATTCAACGTGCAAACTGTGTGCATTTTGGATAAGCATTCTCACAGATGCATGCGCAGCAGCAACACCTACAGTGCACTGAGACGAACATGACGGTCTGAATCGCTGCAGCAATAAGGAGCACTTGCTCTAGTGTGTTGCAGCAGCTCTTTTCAATCTCGAAGCATCTAAAATCATTCAGGAACGATCCCTATACTGGAAATCTAAACTCAGAAACGTCCGGGGACAGTAAATACGCATTTCTTCATTGTGGAGATGTCTTAGGTCCACAACACTCCCAGTGCTGGTTGCAGAGCAGCTAAGCAGATGGACACGCTGACTAAGGAGGTAGCCGTGCCCTTGGGTACATACACGAAGGGCTTTCCCATTGCTGGTTGCAGGGCAGCTAAGCAGATGGATACGCTGACAGAAGGGCTTTCCCATTGCTGGTTGCAGGGCAGCTAAGCAGATGGATACTCTGACAAAGGAGGTAGCAGTGCCCTTGGGTACATACATGAAGGGCTTTCCCATTGCTGTTTGCAGGGCAGCTAAGCAGATGGATACTCTGACCAAGGAGGTAGCAGTGCCCTTGGGCACATACATGAAGGGCTTCCCCTCTAGTGTGTTGCAGTAGGTCCACAACACTCCCATTGCTGGTTGCAGGGCAGCTAAGCAGATGGATACTCTAACCAAGGAGGTAGCCGTGCCCTTGGGCACATACATGAAGGGCTTCCCCTCTGTGCAGCGCCTGCACCCCTTTGAGCAGGCCATGCTTGAGCTGACGTGGGGAACCCAGACCTATGAGAAGGTCCTCACCAAAGTGGACTCGCTGCGCAAATCCATTCTTGAGGCAAGCTGCGTCTTTTGTTTTTGTGATCTGAACTGCAGGCCAAGGCGTCTCTGCATCACCAATAGGCAGTCAGGCGTGTGATGCGCATTGTATGATGTTGGCATGGAAGGCATCCTTCACCATCTGCTTCTTGTGCTGCACATTAAAAGCACCTTCAAATCTAGCACAGCAGATGATCTTGGCCACATCTGAGGCCAACATGGGGGGTGGGGGCCAGGGGCCTCAGGACACAGATCATCACACTGCGCTCATTCAGTTGTCAGTGTGTCAAGGGTTGAGCATGCTCCACATTGCATCAAACTCATCCATGGTACACCATTTAGAGCTGCACATGGCTGTCAAGACTTCATAAAGGCATTCCAGGGCGCTGAATTGTAGACATAGGCTCCATGTGCTATGCTGATAGCAGAGGGGGGGATCTTCGCTCCAATGTGCACTGCTAAGCCCCCCCCCCTCCCTCCCAAGATTCATGGAAGCCGGCATGACATCAGTTGTCTGCTGCTTTAATCAGTTGACTTCGAGTTGCGGCAAACTTGCCAACTTTATCGGCGTCCATTTGTCTGGTCCTAGCACATCATGAGCTGGAAAGCTTAGTTGTTACTATAATTGTTGTCATCATTATTACTACTACTACTACTATTAGCTATCATCATCATCATCATCATTATCGTTATCATTATCATTACCATTATCATTATCGTTACTTATTTGCCTGGTGCAGGTGGGCAAGGGGTATGCAGGCAGGGCCAACAAGGCAACCACCAAGGCTGAAGCTGCTGCCATCTGTGAGGAGGGCTTTGCGTCTGTCGAGAAACTGTACCTGTGAGTAGTATGCCTGCAATTTGCTGTCACAACAGCCAAAGCACTGTCGGCTGAGGTGAAGTGCACAGACAGACAGCCTCGGGACATGCAATTTGTAGACATGTGGCCCAAGAAAGGGGAGCATGGGGATGTGATTAACGCATTTGTTGCCTTCATGAAACCTGGCAGCATTGCTGTACTTGAGACCATCCGATGGAGCTGTGTTTCCTTGTTGAAAGCATGCAAAAATTTTGTCCTTGTCACCAGCAAGCACAGTATTATTGTGCAAACGCCATGCAACAGGTGCTCTGCTGCACAATGTGAGTGCCATGCTGCAGAGAACAGCAGCTGAAGTGTCGTTTGGGTCTCAGGCTTACAAAGCCTATGAGCTGGAAAGCGATGTTATTATCATTATTGATATCATTGTTGTTATTACTTTTTTATGTCCATGTTTGGTGCAGGAAGTCTGGTGCGTGTGTGGATGAGCTGAAGCTTGTCGCTCAGAAGCTGAGACGCTTGCCTGTTGTGGATCCTGCGCTGCCTGTGGTGAGCTGCAATCCTGCTGCTTGTCTTATGCTGTTTGATTTGATTGCTTGTGTGCGTCTGTCTACCTCTCTGACCGCCTGTGCACCTGTCTGTCTGTCTGTCTGTCTGTCTGGCAGAGTCAGTCTTTAGGAAAGGCTTTTGCGCTTTGGCCAAGTCCGGGGCTTCTCTGTCTGACTGTGCAGCAATCAGTATGCTGGCATTGTAATGTTTATGGCAGTGACCGGCAGGTCAGCAAATAATCATCAATCTCTGTTTGCACATTGTTCCCTCTGAGCCCTCCCCTCCCCTATCTCACCCCCCCACCCTGCCACGCCAGCAGGCACTACCACCTGTCTGTGCGTATGTCCGTGTACATGTGTCTGCCAGTCTGTGTGCATGTGCGTCTGTCTGTCCATAGCCATAGAGGCTGTGAGCATTGCCATGCAGGTTGCTCTGGTAGGCGCTCCCAATGTTGGCAAGTCATCACTGGTGAATGTGCTGTCCAGCGGGGTTCCAGAAGTGTGTGACTACCCTTTCACCACGCGCAGCATCAAGATGGGCCACTTCTATGTCAATGGGCAGCGTCACCAGGTCATTGGCTCACCTTTTTGCAGTGATACATTCCCACCTTTTTGCAGTGATACATTCCCACCTTTTTGCAGTGATACATTCCCACCTTTTTGCAGTGATACATTCCCACCTTTTTGCAGTGATGCGTTCCATAACTTTTTGACTTCTGTTGCGGTCACAGGCCTGCATCCATTGTGCAGGAGCTGTTGACATGCGAGTGTGTTGTGAGCACCGTGAACGGTGTCTGTGCTGGATTCAGACTAATTCTGATGCAGTTTGTTAGTCTTCTGATCAGACAAACGCAAACAGTTGACTCCTGCATGAGCATTGAGCCAACTTGCATGCGTTTCACTGCATACTGTTGCTATGCTGGTCATGCGCCTAGCCCTGGTTTGCTTGATTTGGCAAGTGCTCAGGGTACACAGGCTGAATGCCAGATTAGGACCTTGTATTGGGGTCTACTCAGGGTTGTACATTGCTGAGCCCACGAGAAGCCATGTGTTGAATGAGTAAACGCATGAAAGAAAGAAAGAATGAATGAATGAATGAGTGAATGAATGAGTGCATGACTGAATGAATGAATGAACGAACGAACGAACAAATGACTGGATAAATGAATGACCGACTGAAAGAATAAATGCATAAATAAATGAATGCTTGAATGAACGCATGAATGAGCAAATGAATGAAGGAATGAATGGATGGATGAAGGGATGGTATATGTAAGGTTATACACCAAGTCATACATAGCCTACTCAACAATCACACTTGTCATGTTGCAGGTGACAGACACACCAGGGCTGTTGAAACGGCCCCTGTCAGAGCGCAACGCCATGGAGCGCCTCACCCTTGCCTGCCTCAACCATCTGCCTTCCTCCATCCTCTTTGTCCTGGACCTGACTGCACAGTGTGGCACGTCTGTTGAGGACCAGCTGGCAATCAGGTGACTGGCCATCTGCCTCCATGTGACCGGCTGTCTGCCTCAATGTGACTGGATGTCTGCCTCCATGTGACCGGCTGTCTGCCTCTATGTGACAGGTTGTCTGCCTCCATGTGACCGGCTGTCTGCCTCCATGTGACCGGCTGTCTGCCTCCATGTGACCGGATGTCTGCCTCCGTGTGCAAGCTGCCATCACATGATGTGGCAATGTTGACAACCTGTTTGGGCTCGTGTCGAATGCTGCCTTCGTGTCATGTGCTTGTCCTAACCCAACTCAAATGCTATGTTCATGTTATGTGAGTAATCAGGTGACAGCTTTGCCTGCCTGCCCTAGTTTGCAGTCAAGTGTCATCTTGGACACATGGTCAAGTCTATGGTACATTCTTACGTCCATTTGATTGTTGACCCATGCTTGCTGTTGTGGTGGTTGTCGTTGTTGCTGTTGATACTGTTGTTGCTGTTGGTGTTGTTGTTTGTGTTTGAGTGGAGCCGTAAATCCACCTGCTCCTTCTCAGGAGAAAGACACGATCAAGGTAAGCAGATTCAACAACCACCCCACTAACTTCAGGGCACCAACGATATCCTCCATCTTCTTGTCCTAACTGAGAGGACCTGACTTGCAGGCAAAGCCTGAGGGAGAGCTTCCCAGACAAGCTATGGCTGGACATCATCTCCAAATCAGACCTGCTCACAGCGCATCTCAAAGCCGCAGATGCCCTGATCCAGCAATCACATGAGTCACAAGCTTCCCAGGGCTCTTCAGCAGCCAGCGACCTAAATGAGCCCTCAGCTGCAGCAACAAACACTTCATGGCAGGCCACTGCTGGAACTGCTGAGTCTCAGAAACAGCCTGTCATGATACAGGACGTTTCTGACAAGGCCAGCGAAGGCCACAGTCATGCAAGCAGCGTTCATGCTGACAGCAGCAGTGGTGACAAGGCCAGCGAAAGCCACAGTCATGCCAGCAGTGTTCATGATGACAGCAGCAGTGGTGCATCCAGCCAAGAAGAGGGATCCACAACTCAAATGGGTGAGAATGGTCCAGGCAGCAGTGTTGCTGTTGCCCTGGCTGAAGAGCAAGATGTATGGGGCGGCGTTATGGACTCGCAAGATGCAATGACTGCTGCAGTTCAGGCAGCTGCTCTTTTCCCTGATGCTTTGAGGATATCTTCTGTCACTCAAGATGGCATTCAGAAATTGCAGCTTGCTGTCATGCACCTGTTGAGCAGCGAAACTGAAAAAGCTGCAGATCCGCCAATAAAATGAGCTACAGCAATAGACAGGTCCAAAGAAAGGTGTCTGTTATTGCCAGCAATGCTCTGTTCCCAATTCTTTGTTGTGCTCAAATAGCACTTGTGTTCGTACAGATCTATGTCAGCTTGCTGAGCTTGCTGCACTCTTAAGCCTTTTGTCCCCTCCTGCTCTGCACACCTTTATATTAAACTGAAGCTTTCTGCTCTGTTGCACACCAGGTCTGTGCAACCTCGAAATTGTGGGGCTAGCAGAGCTCCTCACAGGTAACCCTGCAACTGCGGTAACGTAGCGTGCACTTCCATCTGCATGAGCTGTGTTATGTATACGTGTGTGTGAACCACAGCAAGCAGTCAGGTCCTCTAGAGATCCGAAGAACTTCTGGATGCTTGCATGGATGCATGTCGTCATTGAACAAACGTAATTTGCTTAGTAGTGCACTGCATAGCTCGTGCACTGCATTATTCAATCAGACAAGCATTTGACACGGTGGAATGCGCCAAAGTTCTCAACACCTTAATAGACAAAAGCCTATAACCAAGTTGGACGTTGAACGGAGATACACGAGATTGCTGCAGCTGTTGTACACATATACATCTTTTAAGAGTGCTGATGCAGTACTTGCACATATACAACCAAATGTTACTTCTTGACAAGCACAAGCGTCATCTCAGCACAAACGGCTCTTGGTGAATGAGGACAAGATTTCATGGCAGCAAAATAGCCCAATGCCTACGCAAGGTAGTTATACACCTGCAAGCAGTGAACACATATGGTCAGGACTGGTGGTGAACACAAATGGTCAGGAACTGAAGCAAAGAAGCACATGACACAGCAAATATGCACTGGAGATCCATGCCAGTTTGACTATGAAAACTGCATGACACTTGACACCCTGCCCTGTGTCAAGAGTGGAATGCCATGAGCAAAGCTACAATCCCATGCTGCAATGCCTGGACACTGCATATACACTGCATGTGTCACTAGCATGCGTACTTGGGGATTTTGCTCATCACGCTCCAGGTACTCTCGATCAATGAGGGACTCTATGCGCTTCTTCAGATCCTGAGCTCTGATTGGGAACTTGAGCTGAATGAGCAGTTCTTGCACCAGCAGCTTGTGGCTCAAGCTCTTGCGCGTCTTCATGATGCGCACAATGGCAGCATCGATCTGCATGAGCCATTGCATGCAGTTACGACACCTGACAGTGTCAAGTTTTAAGCATACAGAACAGGTTTGCTGGTCAAATTACATACCCGTAGCAGGGTTTGAGCATGACAGCAGGGTTTGAGCACAGCCGCAGTGTTTGAGCACAGCCGCAGGGTTTGAGCACAGCAGCAGTGGTTGAGCATAGCAGCAGGGTTTGAGCACAGCAGCAGTGTTTGAGCACAGCAGCAGTGGTTGAGCACAGCAGCGATGTCAGAGGAAAGGGGAAGGGCAAGTGATCGCTGCAGAGACAGGCAAAATGGAGCATATTAGGCATGTGAGAGCAGACAGGGCAGGCAACTGCCATTATACACAAACAAAGCAAAAGTAGGACAGGTGTCAAGCAATGCAGAGCCACAGCAGAACACATGTCTAACATTGTCCGACCTCACCTGATATTGTCGGTCCTGCAGCACTTGATCATTTGTCTTTTTGTTTTCTTCGACAGTCTCCTTGAGCTGGATGCTGTTGATCTTGATGCGGAACAGCTGGTGCATGAATCCGCTGTTGTAGTGGAAAACATCACTGTCATCAACTTCCCGTCCCTGTATACATGCCCCAAATCAATACATAAACGCTGTTACAGCCAGCTGTGACTTTGTAACACCACCAAGCCAACATGCTGCGTTGGCGTTCAGCATGCTTCCCTGATTTGCAATACAATACCCTGACTGGCAAATGCACATCATGCTCAGTGTCAGCTGACCTGCTGGATGCTCAACATATGATGTGAGCCTGAAAGGCCTTGATACAGGCTATGTATGACCAAATACGTGAAATTTGTAGCACAATAAATCCTTGAGCAGCCTGGTCTATGAATTCTGACAGTAAACTGAGTGTGATCTGACTGTAATGTTTCCATCATGGTATCATGACATTGTTCTTTTTGTCATGGTAACATGACATACAGATAGGAGCAATGCTTGTCTGCGTATAGTCTGATAAGTCACAACTGGCTCAATGCCCCAGAGTGTGAAGCAGTCGATGAGCCTGTTGCTGACGACCTTGAACAATGCACAGTACACCCAAGCGGTGTAAAGAGGTTGATCAATTTGGCTTCTGAAGCAATCCGGGTCTGCGCAGACTGATAGTGACCTCATGGCAATGTGACGGCAACCCTGCCTGACATGCAGACAGAAGCACTGTTTGTTGCTGGCAGGCTTGGTCTATGCAAAGCAACATTCCAGGTGCAGAGGACTACACCAGCTTAAGTTCCTTGGGCAGTCTAGCCCTTGTGATTTGATAGTAACCTGATGATAATCTGCATGTAGCCTTGACTGACGGCCACAAAACATGTAGACGGGAGCATTGCTTGCTGCTGGCAATGCGCAGCAACACCTGAGTGGTGCAGAGGAGTAGTCCACTTAGGTTCCTTATCCAAGACTCTGGTCTTGCCACAGCCCAACACTCTGAATCAAGCAACAATGCAAAGGAACACCCATATGGTGCAGAGGGGTAGATCACCTTGGATTCCTGTGTCAAGACTCTGATCTTGCCACAAACCAGACTGTATGTAAAGTAGTACCCAAATAGTGCAGAGGAGTAGATCACCTCAGGTTCCTTTGACAAGACTCTGGTCTTGCCACAGCTTCAACAATGCAAAGGAACATTCAAGTGGTGCAGAGGGGTAGATCACCTTAGGTTCCTTGTTCAGGACTCTGATTTTGCCACAGGCCAGGCTCTGAAGGGTGCGCCGCAGCTCCTTGTCTTCAATGCCTGACGCATCTCTCATGTCAGCCAGGCTCAGACTGTCAACGTCGTTGAACAGCATCAGCACCACCGCCTGCAAAACATTGTGTTTTTGTGGCTTTTGGTGGTCTTTCCACAGGTGGAACTGTCCATCCTCCGTCAGACTCATGCAGAGATGGGGCTGGCTGCCTGACATGGTAATTCAGTCACTACCAGCTGTGAATCATACCTGAAAGAGGGATACTGAGAGCTCCTTGACTGCCTTGGAGAAGTGTGCTCTCATGACACAGCTGCCCAAGCTGTTATGCCACACCAGCCGCCGCCCGCTGTGCTTACTAAGATAGAAGTCCTGTGCAAATACAAAAGTTCTAGTCAGCTGAAGCACTACAATCCGGTTCTGGCATTCAGTTGCTGATTGACAACGCGTTCATGCAACAAGCTCCGTTGACCTGTGTGCCTTAACTTCATCTACCACCATATCTAATGCCTAGAAGCAAAGGTGTAGGTCTTACATGCAGGTCAGTGAATGTCTTGCAGAAAAAGTATTGCAAGACTGCAGTCATGCCAAGGGAGCACCAACAGCTGTGATGTTTCACAACCTCAGCTGTAAACCATACAGCTGTCATGGCTGTCACGATGGCTACTACGACGGCTGTTACGGCGGGTGTTACTGACACTGTGCATGCCAGCTCCAAACATTGCATCCTGATGCCGCCCGGACCATGAGCAGATGTCATCTGCTAAGCGTACCAGCATTGCCAAATCAGTGATGAACCCTTGTCCATGGTTGAGCAGAAAACGCAATCATGGAAAAGGGATCATCCCTCATCCCATTGGCAGTGCTGGTACACTTAGCAGATGACATTCACAACTTCACAACTTCACAATTTCACAACTTCAAACAAGGTCCACGCCTTATTTTACTGGGGTTCATCTGATGGGTCAATGCATGAATGGTCAATGCATGAACAAACAAACAAACAAACAAACAAACTATTGAATGGATTGAGTCAGTTCACACAAACAAACAATTGTACCAATTGACTGAGTCATGTAGTGTGGATGAGCACCTTGAAGACTGTCTGGTAGCGTGTCAGCTCATCAGGCAGCTTGGCTTCTAAATGGGGGTATGAGGGCCAGTAGCCGCTGGTCAGCACATTCACATTCATGTCAATGCCGGGCCGCAGTCTAGACTTCACAGAACCCTGCATGTACCCATGATACATCACCCTTGCAGCATTGACACAGACAGACATTCATAATGAGGCCAGGCTCACACTCATGTCAATGCCGGGCGGCAGTCTAGACTTCACAAAACCCTGCATGTACCCATGTTACGTTAGCCTTGCAGCATTGACACAGACAGACACTCATGATGAGGACAGACTCACACTCATGTCAATGCGAGGCGGCAGTCTGGAATTCACAGAACCCTGCATTTACCCATGTCATGTCAGGAAAGAAAGAGAAAAGAACAGCCTACATCTTTTGGCATCAACATAAAGGACAAGCCTAGTATTATACTAGGCTGTCCAGGCCCCATGTCACCCTTGCAGCATTGACACAAACAGACATTCATGATGAGGACAGACACACTCATGTCAATGCCTGGAGGAGGCTGTCGATCCCCATGTTTGCTGGGGGACCAGTGGACTGACATTCCCACCTTCATTGGGGACCAACAACAGATGGATGGTGTCATTCAAGAAGCAACTCCAGGCATGCAAGTGTGACTGCATGAAAGGAGGGCTTACAGATATTTGAATGACATCATGATGTCTCGACTGAGGTCGACATCCTTGGTGTTATTCAACATGCACGTCCATGCATGCAAGCGTGACTGCATGAAAGAAGGGCTTACAGATATCTTGAGTGACATCATGATGTCTCGACTGACATCTACATCCGTGGTTTCGTTCAAGATGCACATCCATGCATGCAAGTGTGACTGCGAATGAAAGGAGGGCTTACGGATGTCTTGAACGACATCATGATGTCTCGACTGAGGTCCACATCCTTGAACATGCCTTCCAGCTTGTTAGTGAACTGGCTGCCGCACTCTGTCTTCAGTTTCGTGATCATGTTCTTCTCTGCGTCTGTACTGGCACTGCGTCCCAGCAGCAGCCGCTTGGCCAGATCCTTCTTGTAGAAGGCCTCGAACACGTCCTTGCCCTACACAGCCACAATGCAAGACTGAGTGGCCAAGTCGTTCTTGTAGAAGGCCTCAATGCAAGACTGAGTGGCCAGATCCTTCTTGTAAAAGACCTCAAACACATCTTTGCCCTACAGGTCCAGAATGCAAGAATGAGTGGCCAGATCCTTCTTGTAGAAGGCCTCAAACACGTCCTTGCCCTACACAGCCACAATGCAAGACTGAGTGGCCACAGGCTCGCGGCCTAGCAGTTTTAGCACAGTTTCTCAGAGCATTGGCTTTGAGGTATGACCCTAAAAGCAGTTGGTGATGCAAGTCAATACAGTGCTGTGCAAGCAAGAACACATGACGCACATTTCTGTAGAAGGCCTCAACACATCCTTGCCCTGCAGAGCCACAATGCAAGACTGAGTGGCCAAGTCTTTCTTGTAGAAGGCGTCAAACACTCCTTGCCCTACAGAGGCACAATGCAAGAATGAGTGGCCAAGTCTTTCTTGTAGAAGGCCTCAAACACATCCTTGCTCTGCAGAAGCATCGTGCAAGAATGAGTGGCCAAGTCTTTCCTGTAGAAGGCCTCACACACACCCTGCCCTGCAGAGCCACAATGCAAAGTGAGTGGCCAAGTCTTTGTTGTAGAAGGCCTCAAACACACCCTGCCCTGCAGAGCCACAATGCAAACTGAGTGGCCAGGTCTTTCTGGTAGAAGACCTCAAAAACACATCCTTGCCCTACAGAGCCACAATGCAAGACTGAGTGGCCAATTCTTTCTTGTAGAAGGCCTCAAACATGTCCTTGGCGCAGGCAGATGGGCCTCTGCTTACTTGCGTGAAGACATCTTGGAGACATCGAAAATGCCCAGCCATGGAGCATAACATGACAGACGTGGCGAGTTCTCAAAAGCAGATGCCCATGATGAAAGGGAATGATGATCACATGTATGGATGTGACTTGCACAGTGACTTGTACAGTGTGAACATGCAGACAAGCCAGGTTGCTGACCGAGATGTATCTGAAGAGCATGAGAGCCTTGTCAAGGGTGGTTTCCAGCTCCTCATCAGTCTGCCCCTTGCTGCCAGCCCTCAGCTCAACATCCACATACTTGGCAATCAGCTCCGCAGGCCTGCAGCCATCACAACCACTGCTCAAAAGGAAACCAAAAGGACACCAAAAGGAAGTAGAAAGGAACAACATACTTGGCAATCAGCTCCGCAGGCCTGCAGGCATCCCAACCACTGCTCAAAAGCTCTTTTCAAATCGAAAACGTCTATTTTAATTCAGAATCGGCCCTACACTGGAGATCTGATCTCAGAAACATCTGGGGACAGGGAAAACGCGTTTCTACATTGTGGAGATGGTTTAGGAAATCAAAAGGAACAATATCAGGCTGGACAGCATAGGATTCCCATGCATTCAGCTGGGACTTGTCACCTGCAGCTCTGGGCATCAGCAAAGCAGCTGTACCAGTAGCCATCACTAATGAGCCCACTCGTGGTATGGTGATTGCTATTGCTCTTATGGCAGGGCTGTTTTGACTGATGATTTGTTTGTTCTTAGTGCTTATGAGACATGGGAGAGCAGCGTAGCGCAGCAGCACAGCACAGCACAGCACAGCACAGCACAGCACAGCACAGCACAGCTACCAACAGTGTCTGGAAAGATCTTTGTGCAATGCTGGACCACCCCCTGAGTTGCTGCAGCAGCTACATGCAGGCTACTCACTTGTTCTGGCGCTGGTTGATGAACTTCTCAAAGGCTTCCTTCAGCGCATTGCTGAACTGCTCGTTCTTCTGGAAGGCCTGAGTAAGGACAGTGTCCAGCTGTACCTTCATCTCCAACAGAGCTGACACCATGTCCTTGTCCTGCAGAGCAACATTGCACACATCTATATTTCGTTTCCATTTTATACCTTGCAGTCTGGGGTGTGGAGCCAATTGTGACGCATCAGATATCCTGGCTTGACGGCATAGGTGTATGTAGAGTGCGACAAACCATATGATACCCCTCTTTGTGCACTTACCACCTGACAATCACCAGAGTCGCCACTCATTTTGAAGTCATTTTGTCTAGACATCCTGCTTTCAAACATGCAAGCAAGCATGGCTGCTTTTGCAATGCATCCTGTGTGCACAAGCCCACACCCAACAATCACCAGAGAGTTGCCACTCAGTCTGACCAATCTAGACGTCCTGAGTTCAAAAGTGCCGGCAAGCGCGGTCTCTGTTTAACACCAGCTATGCATGCTGTTCCAATATACTGCTAGTCACACGGACAGGTTCCTGGAGGAAGCCTGTCACTGACACAGCATCTGGGGTCTTCAAGACTGAACACATTAGTTTGCAAACATGTTGTTGGCCATGGAGGCTTGAATGCTGTCTAAACCTTCTTCACAATGTAGAAACACGTTTTTACTGTCCCCAGACATTTCTGAGCTTAGATCCCCAGTGTAGGGGTGACATGTTTGAATCAAAACAGACGTCCCAGAATTGGAAAGAGATGCAAGAAGTACAACAGCACTAGGGCCTGAGAGGAGAGCAAACCTTCTCTTCATCTAGAACAAGGGCAAGGCCAGTGCGCCCAATGTAGTCTCTGAAGGCAGCCTTCAGAGGTTCCAAGGCTTGGATGCGCGCACACAGCACGTACAGACGCGCCAGGTCTGGCACCCTGCAACCAACAGCAGCATCTGATTCAAGCTTGAGTCATTGCCAGGTCATGTGGGAGTCACATGCCAGGTCACGTTGGAGTCACATGCCTGCTGTTGACCCCAGTAGGGGCAAACTGCCAATGCTGTTAATTTGCTGCTAGACACAGCAACAGAGCAAAGCAGGTCAGTCAGTGTTCAGCTTTGGACCTTGATCACTCCAGGGCAGAAAGCACTAAAGAGGGATCTGAAAACACATTGTTTTTGTCTGAAATCTTGGTAGGGTCTCCTGTGAGAACCCCTCTAACAAACTGTGTTCAATGCAGAGCTTCCAGCATTGCCTGACAGTAATTGGCATGAGGTGAGTACGTGTTTTGGCTGCATTTTTTTTGGCAGAAAAAGGTTACTGTTCAGGTGCTTTCAGCCATACATCCTACAGTCAGTGAGCACTACCCAACAGCAAACCAGCATAGTAGATCTGTGCAACTGACCTCTTTTGTGTCATGAGGTCATCAAAGCCTTTCTCAAGGATGGAGGGCATATGTGCAGCTAGCAGCTGCTGCTCCACAATGGATATGAGGGGCTTTCTGGTCGGCGTATCCAAGTATTGCTGCCACCGCTCATATTCCACTGACAGCCGTTTCTGCATCATGAGCAATGTTTAGTGTTCAGCAGATTGCAAATGCAGCACCAGTGGCTGCTCACAATTCGAAAAGGAGATTCCTGGTTGGTATGTGCAGGCATTGCTGCCGCCGTGCAAATTGCACTCCTAGCCTTCTCTGCACCAAACACATGGATGGAGTTGAACAATTGGGTGTTGCTCTGTGCAGCAATATATCATGATTTCATTGTTTCATTGCAAAAGCTTTCTTTGTTGATTTGCATTCTGCTGTTGCGGCTTGATTGTATGGTAGGCCATTTGCGTGAAACACAATGCCCTGCAGACTCAATGCTTTGCTTGCAGTACCTGCACTGCCAAAAGGAATCCACAGTGTGGACCCAAGGAGCATGTCAGCCCATGTGCAACATACTTTGCAACTGTACCTTTGCATTACAAGCCTGCTGGGTTGCATGCCATACACAGCGCTACGGTCAGACGGCACTTCTGCTTGATGAGTTTAACACAGGGGAAAATTTGCTATGGTGTCAGAGCTATCAGCAAGTCAGTACAGCTTGCCATGCAGCAATTGTCATGCTCTGACTTCACACCTCCCTCAGAGGCTACAACAATGCAAGATATGAAATGCAATCCCCGCAGGCGCAACAATTATCCTGTCACAACACTGCACTGCATTTACTACGTCTTTTCAATCCTGAACCACTAATTTATTCAGATCAACCTACACTGGAATCCAAACTCAGAAACGCCTGGTGACAGTGAAAGGCATTTCTACACTGGGGAGATGTCATAGGTAAATGCAGTGCAGGAGAGCCTTACCTCACTGTGCAGAAGGTACTCAGCCACGTCGCTCTCTTGCATGAACTGCTGTCCTTCCTGGCGATAGTATTGTGTGGTTTTGGCCAAGAAAGGCTCCTCAAAGGATCCAGCATACGTTCCCAAACTGGTGAACATGCGTACCAGATGCTTCAGCAAAGCTTTGTCCACTGTTTCACCATTCCTCTCTGCTTCGATGAGGGCCAGAAGGCCTGCTACAGTTTTGTCCTCCACCTGGCAGCAGATTGTGTGAGACACCAGTACCATGTGAGCCATGAGTATCACGTGAGGCACGAGTATCACGTGAGGCACGAGTTTCATGTGAGGCACGAGTGCCATGTGAGGCATGAGTGGCATGTGAGACAAGAGCATCATGTGAGGCACAAGCATTATGCAAGGCATGAGTGTTGTGTGAGGCACCATTGCCATTTGTGAGGCAGCAGTACCATGTGAGGCACCAGTTTCATATATGGCACCAGTGTTGTTTGTGAGGCATCAGTGTCATGTGAGGCATGAGTGTCATAAAAGGCACACGTGTCATGCGCAGCATGAGCATAATGTAAGGCTTGAGTAACATGTGGGTCATGAGTACCACGTGAGGCACAAGTATCATGTGAGGCAGGAGTGTCATGCATCTGCTTGCAGTTCTGTCAATGCAATGTGATTATGCCGTGAAAGCCTGTCAGATTGAACAACAGATCAACATGCAAGCTTCAAGCTTGGCATGAGGCAGAGGGGCTGAGTGGGTAAAGAGCTCATGAAGCTCAGACTGCATGTGGAATTGCAGATGCAACAAGAGCAGGAACTTGGCATACTCCACATGTTGGCACAATGCGCATGGCTGCAGACTTTGATGGTATGTACCTCGGGATGTGTGGCTAAATGCAGCCTGAAGAGCTGCAATCCCATGTCAAAGATAGACCGCACTGTAGAGTCTGAGATGACGTATGTGCGGTCAAGGTACAGGAAAATTGAGCGAATTGTGAGCATCTGGCTGCAGTGGTCCTGCCAGGCATCGTTCATTTGCTCTAAGAAAAGCACTGAGCCTGATGTCTGGCTGCTGGCCAGCTGCTGAAGCTGGGAGGCTATGTGGGCATCACACACCTGCAGCACATGCAGCAGTCAGCTGTAGGCGCAGCTCCATGCAGCAATGGACCATGGTCTGTTGGCATACCTTCTGCAGGTTGCTGTACAGCCTGTCTGCCATTTTGTGGAGGCACATGTCCTCAACGGCCTGCAGAATGAAGTGACGCGTTATCTGCCTGGGCCCACGACTGCAGAAGCAAGTTTAGACGAAGAGATGTGCTTGTGATCAGCATACCCTGTACAGCTCTTCCAGACTGAGGGATACCCCTTTTTTGCCGTGCACAGCCAACACGGCCTCATTGAGTTTTGCCCAGGTTGTGCTCTCAAAGTCGGCAGGGAGCTTTGGCTTGGCTGCACGAAAATACCACGTCGTATACAGAAACAAGCACGAAGTACACAGTGCGATCTGGCACGTACACTTCAGAGGCTTGATGACGAGCTTGCGCACAGGCGCAGCTGATCCATTCTTGCTGCTTGTGCTATATACGCCTTTAACGGCAGATTGACCTTTCATTACGTCTGCACGTACAGTTCCTCAAGGCTGAAACTTCAGGCCGGTAACGCACACGACATTCCGCAACGCAGGCGATGCATAGCCCAAGTCGCATTCAGTCGTGCCCAAAACCGTTCTGTTCATTCAGATTGCAGAGCGGCATCGCTGCAGTACTGAAAGCGTAAATATGGCAACGACCTCACGCTCTGCTGACCTATGCCAGGTTGAATTGTGCAGCACTGATAAGACGCAAAAACAGTCAGCGCAAATATATCTGGCTCTTCTTCCATAGCTCAGCTGGCTAGAGCGTGCGGCTGTTAACCGCAAGGTCGCTGGTTCGAGCCCAGCTGGAAGAGCTATTGTTTTGATTGAAGACACCACATTTTGTCTTTGGGCAATCAATACATTTTGTCTCTGAGCAATAAGCAACACAACTTAGCTTTACTATTGGTGCATTTGCCGGTTGGTTTGGAGATATGACTGTGCTGTTGACCGAGCTGGGGGCCACTCAAGATTGCTGCGCCTGGCATGGCCGGTTGAGCAAAAAGCAAAGTTTGGTATAAGCAGGAGGTGTTAGCAGAGGCAAAATCATGGCTGCAAACAATCTTCAACTAAATGCACTATTACGCAAAACCTTCAACACATTACCTGAAGGCTGAGTTGACCCTGAGATAGGTGTGAAGCGACAGCAATGATCCATCACATTGCACAGGCTGCAGCATACACACAAAAGGCTTCAGGCAGAGCTACTGCCTGTATTTTGCAGCCACAAAGCAGATGAGACAGCTGGCATTGCGTACTGGCTGTGCCACAATACTGTCACCAGTACACTGGTTGAGCAAAATTTGAAACGGCCAAAGGAAGTGAATGCACATAACACTATTATCCTAGTGTATGTGAGCCTATTTAGGGTTTAGCCAATATGCCCGAGATTGATCAATCATTTGGACTGGACACTATCACGTCAAAGTCAGCCTGAAGCCAGGTGCCATTGCGTCAACCCCGGATTTTTTGGAATGACTGAAAGGTGGATCTTACTGTGGCCAAGAGCAGCATTGAATGACTTGCTTCATTCAACCTCAGCTTTCTCAGAATTGTCTCACTTACTGTCTATTTCCCCTGTCAAGTCCAAAAGACAAGAAATGTAAGTTGATTGATTGAATGCATCCTGCAGCAGTTATCGCCTGCCAGTCATGCCATTCCATACAGAATGGGCAGCGCGACTGCCCAGCGTTGCACCAAAACCACCAGCCATACTGTTGGCCACAATGTTTCCCATACGACCGGCAAATTTGGTGATGTGCTCCTCCACTGTAACATCACTCTGGGCATTTGCAATAGGTGCTGCTCCGCCTGTAGGTTACAAGAACCAGTCAGCTGTTGACTGTTGAAGGGCAATGGTCACGGCAAGCTTTGGCACATCCAAAAAACCTCCAACGCTGCTGAAGCCAAGACTGAGCATGTGATGCACATGCCATATGGTTCCTGTATGCTCAAGCAAACCTCTGGTATAGCATGCATGCACACAGAAACCCTCCAGTGCAAAGGACT
>JAABUP010005931.1_pt1 | contig 18006 bp, 14 predicted proteins | sample 5559201 | NCBI WGS metagenome assembly JAABUP01 (sample SAMN10711887, study PRJNA513373) | rock metagenome | isolation source: Antarctica rocks | place: Antarctica
TGTTGGTGGTGTGGATGTTGGAGGGGGGTTCAGGGCCGTGCGAACCCATTGTTGCTGTTGGTTCGGATTTAGAGGGGAGGGGAGGTGTAGATGGTGGGGAGGGAGATGTTTTCGGTGCGTTGATACCCCGCAATAGACGATCTTATCCGTGCGACTATCGTTGTAGATTACAGTAGACGTGACCTTCTTGGCGGTAGTAAATGGCCAAATTAAAGTGTTCTTGTTCTGCCTGGGGATTCATAGGTTGTTGCTGGTTTGTGTAGAACGCTTAACGGTGAAATAAAGGAGGGCATTTCATCCCGAATGGTACGTGTGTTTTGAAGATTGCCTTATGATTGTTGTTTGTAGGTCACAGACACAACCAACGCTGTCATTCGCGAGAGCGTTTCAGAAAACGCAGATTCTCCATGGCCGATGGGAAGATTTCCTGCAAGAAATATCGAGCACGATGTGTCATGCAAATCGTGACTGCGAATGACACAGGAAAAGCGGTTGCTAGAGTCAGCACGGACTGATACACAAACCCCGGAAATGCAGCAGTCATCATGCTAGCCAGAGTAGCACGAGCAAAGGTTTATTTACCATCAAATTCAATCTCTATGACAACAGGTGGCCCGCCCTCTGCTTGTCGTCCCGTTATAAGCAGGAGCGGTTATGCTAAGGGTTTGGATCTTCACGGCACGAAAGTTACAACCTCATTGGCCGGCCAAACGCGACGTTCTGCTAGGTGTTGCGGCCAGCGTCGACCTCGCAGCGGAGAGTCCTCGTAGTTGCCTTGCGCTATCGTTAATGCTGACGTGTGACACAGCGCAACCTGACAAACGTCAAGAGATCTGGGAGCAGTGATTGTGGACTGTCTGGGATAGATCTCATATGGTTGCTGAAAACAGTGACAAAGACGGATGGCTGTTGCTTGCTTGGTGCGCTTGGTGGCTAACCATCGTTCCCTCAGATCTCTTGATCTTGCCCAGGCTGGCTTGCTCATGGTGACATGGGGAACCCAGCCGTGGCAGTCGCGGTATTTGAAGGGGAAGCCTCCTTTTGGTAGCATAGTTTGGCGTCATCACTGAAAAGTTCAACAACAGCTCCGCGGCGAGAGTCTGCACGTTCGGTGGCAGCTAGAAGATAGACTAGTCCCCCTGCCTCTGGAATAGGTCTCCAATCGAACCCTGCATGATCCTTTTCCCCTTGCTGCTTCTCCTTTTCACAGCTGCGTTGCACGTCAACGCCGCTCCATGGAGTAATACTTCCCATTATGGTAATTGCTCTGCTGAGTATCCATCGCTCCTAGTTCCTATCAGCACTACCTCTGTCACGGTTCCATTAGGCAACACAACTCAATTCATCGTTCAGCACAACGCAACAAATGATGTCCGTGGCGATTGCTTAGTCCAATTCTCCATCCCTGCTGGTTCTTACGGTTGCCAGCTTGAATTGTTCTTCTCCGCAGGCTTCCAGAATCTTCCCAACAGCGATAGTGATGGCCAGATAGACTTCTGGACAATAGATAGAGTCATCAATTCAGAAGATGATTGGTCAGAGGCTCCAGGTGGAGCCACACTGTTTGGCACCGCCTTCCTTCACGAAGGCGCTTCGAGGGTAGTCATAAATTCCTGCAAGTGCAACTCCATCTTGAGCTTTAGAGTCTCCATGACAAGCAATGCTGGAGTGGGAAATGTGTCGTTCGTCCAGATACTGAAAGGTGGATTGAAGATGACGCATAGCTGCTAGACCATTGCAGACGGCACACTCCGCATCAGTGGCGTTATGGAGTTATTTGTCGTTGTGTAGTGGAATAGATGAGCGGTGGTGCTGAGACCTGTATGACGTGGTTAATTCTCTCTGGCTCCTGCTCTATTAACTAACCGCAGACTCCTGCGAAACACGGTAGAAGCTCATTGTTTTTCCAATTCAGTTCAGTGCCCGTGAAAGTAGAATAATAGCGGAAAGACATTAGAAGAGTTTGCAAATGACGATAGATCTTACTTAGAGACCCATCCAGGGCCCCGAATGTGTACCTTGATCTTTTACTGCAAGGACGATTGCATAAGTCATCCGTCCCTTACTATCGTGAGGGTCATAATGGTAAACCGTGAACCAATATAGGATTCCAGACTGTGGATAGAAGAGTTGGAATAACCACGTAAAACCTGCAGGCAGGAGAACAGCCCGAGAGTATCTGAACCAAAGTCCCACAAAGGACTCAGTACGATGCTGCAAAGCAAACCTGGAGAAGCCCATCGGGTGGTTCTATCCCTACGGATTGCCGTCTTGTTGAACGCCCTCAAACAGACAGTGTACTCAACCCGGTCGAGGCAAGCTTCAGACCAAACCTTTGCACCTCAAGGCCCTCGGTCAGGAGCTGACCACACCACCATTGAAAATCCCTCAAAGCTGGTGGAGCAGATACTGCAAAATCGAGCTGTGATGTCCGTCGGATCGTCTCATACTCTAGCTGCTGCAGAGGCGGACCGAAGACGATGCTAGCAACGCGTTGCCGTTGAGACCCGCGTCTCAATCCGGCGCGCGCGCTAGTGAAATGTTCTGCCATTGCGAGTCATCCTGTTCGATCGTTGATTGTGTTGGGAGACAAAGGTTGCGGTAAGGTATTTCACCTCAAGAGACCACGGAGATGTAAGACGTCCACAGAGATGGCATCAATGTGGAGCCCGCGAGGCTTCCTAGCGCCCTCAGGTTGGTAGAAGCGATCCACAGATATGGCTCCGCCCGCAATGGGCTCATCATCTCTGCCTGATGGGAGCAGGTGCAGGAGGTGCTGAGGCGGTTGTCAGTCGGTCGACCACGTTGACCTTCCTTGGTGGCCTCGTGCAGCGGCCATATATGCACTGGACCGTTCAATAATTCTCCTAATTCTCCTAATTCTCCTACTGGCTGGATCCAAGCCTCTCGCCGGATGATCGCCTCTCTGTGCAACAGAACTGCATTGACACCTTGCCAATGATGTCCAGAAGGATGGTGTGGAGAGGCATTGGCGCGATGTGGTAAAAAGACCTGGTCTATCAAAGGTCTTGTCTGTCTCTCCGCTGGTAGGGATGACGCGAAAGTTACGCGTCCTCGCAACCTGAAGTGCATGCAGTTGACTGATAGCTCATTTTGGCAACCCCCACAGCGTTGTCTTACCTTACGAGTATTAGGAAACTGGTTCAAGCATCTCCAAAAGCTCAAGCTACTGCATGTTGCTGACAGCCTAGACAATTAATATTTATTCACAAAGTAATTAATTGTACTCTACATGTATTTGCTACACTCTTATTAAAAGTAGAAAGTGTCATCTGACGGCCCCCCGCTTTCCAAACCTCCTTTCCGTTCCCCTCTGGTGCTTTGACGAGCTCTCTCTAATGTACTTGCTGGAGAGACGGCGGAGACAGTGGGTTATCATATTGCGCATAGTACATAGCTTAAGCAGAGTACACGTGGCGAAGAACGGAGTAGAAGGTGTCTGATATCGATCCCTGGAAACAATTCGCGTGTGAGGGTCTCAATCGCGGTTGATGATTATTGCTTGTACCAATCTACGCGAAAGTCCTTTCAGTTGCTTCTGACTTGCACCTCTAAACGCGTGGTCATTGAGGCGTCGGCCCTTGCATCGCGTCGGAGCACCCGCAGCCGCGCGAACCCATCCATTTCTCACTTTAGGGCCCTACCTAGCACACATCTCCCCCGTCCCAGTCCATTCGACACAGAGCTGCCTTAGTATCTTTCTTTCGCTTGTATTCCACATTCGACACCTAGTGGGTGAAGGCGAGGGTATCGACTTTCGGACTCCCACCTCTGCAGACCGCTTGCATCCAACCGCCAAACCGCTCTTTATCATTCGTTTCTTCGACTGCTATCCTCCATCATCGCCCACAGGCTTCCCCTCCTTCTTCAGCTCTCCTTGCCTTCTTTAAGAGCACCTACTACGGTGGAGGCGTATCGTGCAGGTTCGGAAGACCGCCTCTTCACATCGTGATGCTCTGAAAACGCGCTTCGGAACTTACAAGCGAACATCACGACCTCCCAACTTATCTTGGGCACTTTCGACTTCGGCGGATTCTTGCTTGACGGCGTATCAATCCCTTGCACTCGGCTTTCATAATTGCTCTTGCTCTGTATAGGCCTGTTGGAAAACATATCGTATTTCAGAGAGAAGGCCGATCGCCAACTTCGACATCATCTCGTATCTTCTACTATCTAACCTCCTCAATTCCGAAATCCGGCGCACAATACCACGCAGTAATTGCAATTGTGCATTACCATTCCGCCATGCTCGCTCTCTTCTGCTTATGAAAGATTTCCTGGAATCACCTTCATCGAGCACATTATAATCGCTCTCTTGTACGCAAACAAGAGCAGTCTGGATCCAGTGCTTTGCCCTACGTGAGGCGGAATAGAAACTGCACGTGCGTCCCAGACGGATCGTTTCGATAGCTATCCATTCGCTGCTTGTGAGCAGAGTCATCTTACAAGTGGCTTGCGGAGATATTCTCGAGTCGCTGAGACAATACGCGTTGATCAATCCTGAATCTGGCTGGCGGACGCGTCGACTCCGAGTCAATTGAAACGAGAACGCCGTCCACCATGCCTCCAATTCGCCCCCAGCTTTCTATCACCCTTCCTCGAAACTTCACCTTCCACTACACAGACGGCCAAGGTCCCAAGACCCCAGAGAGAGAACTTGACGGGACACGACAACCTTCTCCTCCAATATATAGACTACGGCGTCGGCCCCGTCAGAGCGTCACACTTTCCAGCACACAGGGCCATTCACTTTGTCATCTCCACCCACAGGATGTCCCAATACCAACAGTAGAAGCTCCAGAACTCCTTCATAACGTTCGACCTTCGTTGCAGCAACGTGCTTCAGAACCAGTCGACGGCTATCTTGCTCCAGCTTCATCTTACCACCAGATGTCTTCGCCAAAGACCCCGACCGCACAGCTCACCTCACTTTTCCAACGCGATGCTGACAATCCAGGTTGGAGGAACAAAGCCGAACCACATCCGGGTGAGAGCATCAGCCGGCCTATGTCTTCTTGTTCGGATTTTTCAAACTCCTCTGAGTCTTCCGGCGGCACATGGGGATCATACCCTTCACTTGGCGGAAGTTGCACCACCCCTGAAAGTGAAGCTCCAGAACCTCTCAGTTTGACATCCTCCACGAAAGGGAAAGAGAAAGCCACATCTGCGATAGTAACAGGTGGACACTTTCTAAATGGACATGAATTACAAGAGAAGCACTCAGGTAAACACAAGAAAGTTCTGTGGAATGATAAAATGGATAATCATCTCTGGGCGACCTATTTGACCTATCTACAAGACCCTACGGTCACTCCTTTCAAGATGCTCCCTGGAAGTGCGCCACCTATAGGTGTCTGTTACCGAGTGGCTCGAGAAGCAAAGAAGACATGGCGCGGGTCTAAGCGTTCACTTGGTACGATCTTTGAGACGGGAAAACCGAAGAGTCGACCCGAAGAGCAGGCATCAGGCAATCTCAAGGAGAAAACTGAAGCAGGCGGGCCGACTAAGTCGCCAGATACCATCAAAGCGAATAGAAGTGGCAGCAGCACTCCTACCGCTCCAGCAGCCACGCAAGCCCAGTGGCCTGAATCTGGCTCTGCCACTCGTCGTAGGCTTATAGTACTATGCAAAAGCAAGCCATCGATTGCTCCACATTATCAACGGTTAATCCGAAATCCATCTCCGGTCGAGCCTTTGACCTCGAGCTCGCGTTCAAGATCTTCGCGTCTATCGAGTCCTTTCGATCGCCGCAACCACCGCGCTCAATTCTCCACTCGCGACATTCATATTTCACTCACCACAAGCACTTCGGCCACCATGCAACCTAATGGCGCGTTAGCCCAGTTAGCAAGAGGGAGTTCGACTTCGACGGAGGAGCAATATGACGATGATTGGTTCAATACGCCAGTGGAACCTATGTCGGCGGTAAGGAGAACAAATTCGCAGGAAGGTCTTGGCATTGATGGAATCGACCAAGGACGAGGATTGCCTCGTCTGGGATCTCCGTTTGGCTACCACACTTGGGGCCCTAGTCGTTCTCGTGCTCATCTCCGACCATCACCTCCGAGAACTCAGTCAGATAGTGTGAACATACAAGGACCAACCTTGAGATCACCCTTTCAGCTCCAGCAACCTTTGCCTCTTCCGACTGTCCTGAAGCGTCGTGCTCAGCATCAACTGGAAGATGAGCTTAGCCCAGGAGGGACAGATATTGACCGTAGTTTGCTGGAGGATATGTTTGGAGCACCTGCGGAGAGCAGCCATCGTCGAGTCCGTAGCCGTGGCTTCAGTCTTGGAGATGTCAATGATGGTGGTCGTCTGTCGAGCATGTTCACCCCACCAACGATGTACGATCAGATGAACAGCTCCGAGTTCGCAGAGACGGCAACTTTTGGAAGCAACCTCGTTCCACCGGCCGCTCCCGCCATGGTCAGACGACTAGGCTCACCATTCACATGCGACGAGCCGTTTAGTGGTGCTGCTGCTGGCTCATCTAGGCATGGGCATTCTTCCTCGAACACATTCCCCAGATCGTCTCACGCTTTCAAGTTTGCATCCTCCATCGATCAACGACTTGATGAGTTGAGCCAGGACGAAGCGAGCAGAAAGCGGATGAGGGAATAATGCATAGCGATCGCGTTATACGACAACTTGGTTGTCATGTTGGACTTGGGACGGGTTTACCGCTGGATTCACTTATTCGACTCTAAAGTCATTGGCCGCCCGAAGGTCTCATACTTCCTACGAGTCCCCGGCATAGCGGTCTTACTCCTCTTCCCTTACGAATGCATGCATTGGCGGCTACTTCGAGATTAACGATCTTTCAACAATCTAGATTTCTTGTTTACTCTTCTTCTTCGATACTTCGACTTCTACTTCCCTCCAATGACAATTTGTTCTTCTCAATCTCCACGAATGAAGCACCGATAAACGAATAACGGACGAAAAATCTTTCCTACTTCTCTTTCATTTCTTCGCTCGCTACCACTACGAACTACAACCATTGTAATTCACGGCAAGACTCCCTGGAGCATCGATCCCTACCTTCTGACATCCAACCACACTACTCTACCCTACACCTGTCTTCTATCTCGAATTCTCTCCTTCTGAGAAATCCTGTCTAGTGCGGTCTTGACGACGAACGACGATGATATGACGACTGAAGGCTCGGGCGATCCGGGGAAATACGGCTGTTACTGTCACTGCTACTCCTTCCTTGTTCTGCTACTGTACCTCTGTACTGTGGATGCGGATGCGGATACGGATCATGGGATTCAGACGATGGAATGTATGCATGCGATGCGACGGAAGGATTTCAGATCCGTATCAGATGAGATTCAGGGCACGCACGACACGACTCGATGAACTTGTAACTAGAACTCTGTTTACTAAAAACAACCTCACAACCGCTTGTCCTCTACCCGTGCGGAGGCTAAACAACATAGACAAATCCAATCCCAATCAAACCCAACCAAACGCCATCCCACCGCCCGCTATCCAAAACTCTAGCGTCTCCTCTCCCCCCTCGCCGAACCCTCCACCCTCCTAACCATGCCCTTAAGACCCCTCTTCTCACCATTAACCTCCAACCACCCCTCCATACCTTCCCTACACGCTCTCAACCCCTTCAACACCGGTAACTTCCTCCCCTCCTCACCCTCGACATGACAAGTCGGATTCAGTAGCAAATCAAAAACACCGGTCCAGATATCGACTTGCCAATACCTCTTCAACGATTCTTTAAGCTTATAAGATTTCTTCCCTGTACCACCCACACCCACACCCACACCCCACCCAACAGCAGCACCGTTGTTCGACCTCTCGGCGACGACGGTATCGATATATTTCCCAAACAACAAACTATGCACCACGCCCGCCAGTCCGAAATAATCAACCTGGTACGTCCACGGCCTCATCTCGCGCATCTCCGCACAATCCGCCGGTCCCGTCTTCCAGTCCGCTACGAATTGCACGCCGGACCTGAAGGCTTTCACGTCGATACCTCGTCCGAGATCGATCAGGGCGAGACCCTTGGACGCCCAGCCTCCCGTGCCGTCGGGACAGTAGCGGGGAGACCAATCCGTGTCGATACCGGATGGGACGGGATCGAGACGGACGAGGCAGTTGTCTGCTTTGAGGTCGCCGTGGAGGAGGCCCTTTGAGTGGAGGGCTTCGACCGTGCGGAAGAGCTCTACCGTAAAGAACATGGCGAGGGCTTCGTCCATGACGCCTGCGGTAGAGAACGAGGACGAGGAGGAGGTGGAGGGATCTGCTTTGGCGAGGTTGACGAGGTCGAGGAGCGTGCCCTGGTCGCGGTATTCTTCGATCAGGAAACACTCGTCGGCGAAGAGGTGGAGTTCGTAGGCGTCGATGATGGAGTCGGCGGCGCGAGAGACGCCGAGTCGGCGTTTGGCTTGGCGCATGATGTAGAATTCCCAGGCCGTGGGGGGATCTTCCATTTTAATGGCTTCGAGGGTTTTGCGTTTAAGGCCGAATTTTCCTTTGCCCATCACCGCGGGTACGTTGTCGTCTTCGTTGTGGTCCTCGTCTCCTGCAGAGGCATTTTCGGCGAGGTAGACGGGTGCGAATGCTCCCTTGCCGATTTCGCGCTTGATCGTGTATGCCCGGTCTGCGCCCCCGAAGCAGAGAACCGGGGGCATTGAGAGATTAGTGGTTGTCTTGTCGCTGCTGTTCTTCGTCATCTTTGTGACTGCTTTGGCGAATTTCCGAATCTCCGCGCTTTTGCCGTTATTTTGGTTTTTGTGCTCAAAGAAACCATCGTACGATGATAGTGGAGGCTGGAGGTGTTGCAGGATAGTCTTCCGTACATTGTCATCTATTGGATTGCATTGCGCATCCGTGATGATTGGCCCCTTGGATTGAGCGTCCTTCTTAACCGCTGCATCACGTGGTGTTGTATGTGGTTTGCCCTTCGACTTCGGAAGATCCGTTACCGAGTGTGCCAAGCCTGTATGGCCCGTCTTGGCTTCATTGATTATCTCCTGGAACGGACTGCTGAGCAGTTTATCGTCTGTCACCGGGATCGCAGGCGTTTCATGACCGTTCCTGAGGGAAGGAGTTTTCGAATTGAAGTAGTCTTTCTCTTGATAGGCGGTGGATGGAGCCAATGTTGATTCGGTCTTCTCCACTATCGGTGTCATGAATGGAAGCCGATTCTGCGAAGCATCACGGTACGGGTGTGTCGGTGGTTCATAGTCTTCAGGTGGTAAAGGGATGAACCTCGTTCTTGTGGGACCTTGCTCGCTCTGAGGGAATATTGGCGTGACTAGCTCTTCCGAGTTGATTTCCCCATCTCCCTCGGTGGGATTGTCTTTGAGAATAACAAAACCATTGTCAAGATCATCATGCGCGTGGTCACCCTCATCCTGATCTACCCTTGGGACGTGTTTACTTGCGGTGAACTCGGACCACTCACTGACACTCTTAACGCCAGTATCATTCTCTTCAAAGATCTTGATCCCAGTCTCATCATCACCAAATTCACTGGTGCCAGAGATCCTGCCCGTACCTGTACTTTCGCCAGCACTGGTATAGTCATCATCGTCAAAGTCGCTTTCGTATGTGCTGTCTACGTACTTCTCAAGTGGTGTCGCCGTCTTCAATGGCTGACTGAATATGCCATAGATCTCGTCGGTTGCTGCTCTGGTGTGAACAGTCATGGTCGGCTCAGCGGATATTTTGCGCTTCAACTTTGGCCCGGTGGGCGATTCTAGATTGGTTTTGACTGCAGAGCTAGTCAGCATAATCCTGTTTACCCTACCGAGCAATCATACTGGTCTGCGGTTCTCCCTTGACTTCCATGATCTTCATTTTCCTGGGACGCCCACTCCTGCCTTCACGGCTGCCTTCTTTCACAGTATTGCTCTCAAGCTGTACCTCATCCTCTTCTTGCAGCACCAATCGTTCCTCTACTGCAATCGCAAGCACTGCATCAACAGAGGCTCGCGGCTCTTCGTCGTTTGTTAGCATCGTTCCTTCAGCAGTCCGCCTCTCTGCAAGTACTTGCTCCTGCCTTTCGGCTGCCCAATCTTTGCACAACCACCCTCTATGTGCGGCTCTCAACTCTTCAAAGCTCATCTCACTGCTCATTTGAGGCCAATCAGGGTAAATAGCTTCCATGTTTGCCAAGACGGACTCGGCCTTGCCGGTCTTTGGATTCAGCGTTACTTGTCGTGGATTTGTTATTCTCGAATTATGAACATCTCTAGTTGTTGATGAATCTGATACCGACTGAGAGAACGCAAAGCCATAACGCCAGCATTAGTCCTACCATCGTAAACATAAGAGCATGGACGAGGCTTTGTAGATTATCTTACCTCATCCTTGAATACCATCATCTTCGGAGCTCCTGCTGCCTTCTTCCCTGCCTTCAAGGTTTCCCCAGCCCAAGGTCTTGGCTCCACTGTATTTTCCTTCTTCCGGTCTTGAAGAGAGCCAATGTTTTCCCATCCTTTCGCGGACTCACCCATACCAGCCTTCACTGCTGACGCTGTCACATCGGTGTCCGAAAAAATCGCTAGCTTTTGTCGACCAGATCTGATTGTTGAGCCACTCGCAACTGCAGACGACGGGCGGGTTGCTTGGGGATCCGTCGATCGGGGTGTTGAGGCTGCAAAAGGGTCTATCTTCGCAGCCAGCGCAGGGCGCACTGTCGGTAAAGCTGGTGACGACGGTTCATCACCGTTTTGCGGTCGCTGTTCAAATCGGCGTTGGAACTCGCCGAATTTCCGCAGCAACCGCTCAGCGGGTCGGGCCTCGCGCTCAAGACCGAGTTCATAGACCTCTTCAGCCTGAGTCCATCGGCCAGCCCCTTCCAACCATGCCGCAAACTCCTCGTAGAAGAGAGCAAGGCCTTCCCCGATATTGTGACGAGCGAGAAAAGCAAAGGTTTCTCGTGGTGAATCGGAAAAGAAGCGGATATAGTTCAGCCAGAGCTTGAGATATCGAGGATCGTTCTTGTAATGCGATGAGGGGAGGAACGCTTTTGTCGCGCGCTCGAGAAGCGGCAGCAATTGAGATTGGGGTGTTGCTTGGGCGGAAGGATATGCGCTCAGAGTCCACTTTACGTAGCGATCGTAAATGTCTAGCGGATCATCGTACTCAGATATGGCGATTAGCTCTTTCTCGTACTCCTGTCGAATTGCATCATTCAAATTTCTAGTATCTGAATTTGTGGGTGACGATTGCTTATCGAAGAGCGATGGAGAAAAAATCGATGCGAGTGCTCGGGCTGAACGTCCGCCGGGGAGCGATTGAATGTTTTCTTTTTGTGTTTCAATAATATCGAAGTCGATCAAGTCCTCGGTGTTAGCCATGTTGGTGAGACTTTGGGATGTATGCTTTCCAGAACGTCAAAGAGTTGGGCGAGCAGTCCGGAGCTTGGCGTGGTAATCGCTGTGGTTAGTATGAATGGTCGCTGGTTGAAGTAGTGTTGATGCTTCGGAGTAGTAAACAAACCATTTCACGCTAAGCCGCAAATGACACCTTGGACAGCCTAGCTAGTAGACCCGAACATATACATGTACAAAGTATGGATACCTTAAGCAACAATGGATACTCATGAGAACATCTATGATATAGCATGAAACACAACTCTGGACTGTCGTCGCATCATGTTGTGGTTCAGCATGATATGATATACAGGGTCACTCACTACGTTGATGGACAGCATGCTACGATCATAGAGACTGTCAGTACCTTTCCGGGCCAACCCTATGGTATCAAATAACTTATGGATACATCAGGATTGGCTGCGTCTGTATGAACAACGCACTTAATGCTTGACCATAGCAACGCAGCCCACAACGCAAAACAAATTGAGGAAAGAGCAAGCCCTCATCAAGTTGTTGACGCAAAAGCTTAGATAACTTTGAAAAAATCAATGCTCATCTACCATTCTCTCACAGGTCATTGTACCCAATACACCTCTTTGGTAAAATCTTGTCCGCCACGACCCAAGCCCATGCCCTTCCCGCATCACTCGTAAACAGCGAATCAGCCGAGACATCTACTCCCGAGGATCCCACATGCCAACGCTTTCGCAACTGCTCCTCGGTCATGAAATACAGATAGTGCTCGAATTTCTCTAAATCGTCGAACGCCAGGGCGTTACCTGCGATGCCATGACAGAGACACGGTTCTTTGGTCAGAAGACCTCGTTCCCAAATACACTCTCTACCGCGCGTGATGGCGGTGTCAATACGTCCGCGCAGGTCTTGGAAATACGTTCGGAGACTGGTGAGGGAGATGATGAAGCCGGGGGCGCCGTGGCAAAATTGCACGAGCTGGTCGTCGTTGCTTACCGGGATGGATGGGGGGAAGTTGCCACTCGGATACTGAGTATCTAACAACTCCCCTAGCGTGGACTCAAGCATATTGGCTCGTGAGGGCGACGAGAGTATAATCTGCGTGATTATCCCCATGGCGCCATGAGCTGCACCCAGGTACGCCTCTTTGTGCCATGTCCACGGTCGGGGGGACTGAAGGATGCGGTCAATGACCCTTTCGATGACCTCTTGAATGCGCTCCTGCACCCTTTGCTCCTGGCGAAATCCGTCCTTCACCAGTCGTAGGAAATAAAGGTAGCCGGCCCGGCCGTAGAGCCACTCATCGGACCCACCACTACCCAGTAGAGTATCGGCATAACTACATAATTGAGCCACCGCGTCCAGGTCGTGCTTCGCAACCGACGTCACTGCCGTATGCGCGAATACTTCCTGCGCGATCCCGCAGTGAGATGGGTCTAGCTTGCCTACTCCATCGGGATGGCGACGGCGGGGTCCATCAAGATACGCGCCACACCAGTCGTGCATCGTCCTCCCTTTGAGTTGCAAGCCTGGATGGGTAAGGGATAGCCGATAGAAGAGGTAGGCAGTGGAGGTAGGACCACTGTAGAGGCCGCTGTAGTCCCAACCCCACGGTGGACCTGTCTGCGGAGAACATTGGGTGACGATGATGGTGAGGGTTTTTAGGAGTTCTTTGTGAGGATCAGCTCGCTCGAGGGTTTGCGGGTCATTAGCAAAATAGCGTGGAGCGTGAGGCATTGTGATGCAATCCACTCCACCTCTTGTGGGTCTGATAATGGTCAAAATGTGACTTATGATAATGCTTCAACCTACAACTGAATGAGCGTCAAAAGTATCTCTCGATCAAGGTCAGAGGGTGAGAGTAATTGGCAGTGATTTGCACTTCATGATCGTGTCAATATCGGATGGTAAAGAGATATCGATACGAACCGTGCAAGTCATCATGGTCTCTTGCCGAATGGAGAAACATTCACAACATTGGACACTCTTTCCATCTAGAAATTCCTTGGATCTGTGTGAGGAGAGCCAAGGCAGTTACACGCTTCGTCTGCCCAAATCCACATCTCAGAGTATTATTGGAAGTGACAGGCAACCATTGCCGAATCCGATTGGTTCCTCCTTCACATACACAACTCACCATAGTCTCATGTCCGCCTGCAACTTGAGATCGGCTTCATCAAAAGTCGATAATTGCACCGAGTAGATGCAAAAAGAGCATCCACGGATGATGCCTAGTGATGATCTACTTACCATCATTTTGGTCCGTCTACTTCAAAAACGTTTAAGGCTACATTGAACGGACGTTATTCAACGGCCTGCCATAGCAACGCGCTCAACTAGGACTTCGCAACTTCGAGACTGCATTTCACACCTGCTTTAGCGTGCATTCTCAAGTCACGGAATCACCCCTAGGCCCTGTGCCCGTGCTTCTTCCGTGGCCCTCCGGACTTCTTCCCGCCGCGTGTGCATTGCAAAGGCCTCTCTGTACACCCATGGCATCTGGTCTACGTTCGCGCCTGGCTGGAGCACAGCAGCCAACAGAGTCTCCTCCATATAGGAGTCCGAGGAATCTTTGTACTTATAGTCGACCTTTTCAGCGTGTATTTCTACCTTGTCTCTCAGCTGCCCTGGCGATTGTCGGCACAGCGGGCATGCGTTATCGAACTTGACCTCGTCGTCCCAACATTCATACAGACAGGATGCGTGGATTTGATGGTCGCACCATGTCCTGGTAACGTTGAACAAGTATTTCAGTAGCGTCTGGTCAGTATGAGACTTACATCATAATCAGATCTTTATCTTCCCATTCGCATTGACATATCACACATATGTCATCCTTTGGAAGATGTGTTTTGTCGATAGGATGAACATCGAAAAGATCGTGAGCTCTTTCCGAAGTGCTGAAAACCCCGCGAAGGTGTTCGATGGTCTGAGCAAGCTCTGCGTTGCCATCGGTATCGAAAACTAGGTACAGTTTTTGCCATGCGCGTCCGTAACCCCAGTCTCGCAGGAGTCGATAATCATAGAGTCGCCGGAGGTCCCCAGAGATCTGCCGAACATCCTCTATGACCTCGTCGCAATACGCCTCCTTCAGCGCTTTCGTCGCGACTGGGCCCATCGTAACTGCACTTGTATTCGACATGATCCAAATTCTCTTGTTCATATCCTCGTCCTCCACATGGCCCCACTCTAGTCGCCGTTCAAACTCGTTCTCTTTAGCAAGCAGCGTGGCCAGAACGCGAGACTGTAGAGAGATTCTCTTAAAAGCCTACTAATGTTTAGCGGACACAGACGAGAACCAAGGAGCATTGCTTTTAGCGCAAGTTTGAGTCATGATGTAGACTTTGGGACATACGTGCCAGTTGGTGGTCTTGGGGAGTGTTGATCCAAGGACAAGTCTCAACCCATTTTGCGCAACCTCATTCAGAAGTGAAAAAACATAAATGAAGAAAAAGCTTCAAAGTGATAACGTACTTGCTGAACAGCAGTCACAACATCTCCATTATTGAGTGTTGCCCAATTCCTGGCCGCTTGCATCCATGCTAAACCATTCCCAATATCGTCCCTCCATTCCCCAGCCCAGGTTAATGAATCTACGGAGCGAAACGTACGGCCTCGCTCCGGGACCTTGGCGTTCCCGTAGTGCACAAGTAGTCCACGCCCCGTTCTTAGATCTTCGTGCAATTCCTCTGTAATCCGACCATCGTTTGTTTCGAATGATGATCCTGGTCAATTCCTTCGGTGGAATAACAGCAGTTCGTCGTAGTGGAGAAAAGTGAGCCATTCCTTGTAAAACGCGAATGCCGACCTGAGATGGACAGAGCCATTGTCAATGATTGTACCGTCAGCACGTTGTATCAGCACCTCGAGGTTCGAGCCATCAGGGAGCGGCTTTCCCTCGAAATTGGTATGTCGACGATCAGAAAAGCGATGAACTTGCTCCGAGCCATCTACCGCACTTGCGAGGGCTTTCCAGAACGCAAACACAGGCAAACCCTCGAGTCCGAGGATATGGTTGACGAAAATGGGATCAACGGAATTAGGGTCTGAAGCCCTTGTTCGGGGGTCAAATTGATCGGACTCCCATGGTGAGCGATCCTGCAGAGAGTCTTGCTTCAAAAAATCCTTCTGTTGCGATAATTGCGAGCCTAACGCTATCAGCCTATCCATCTGCAAGACAGACAGAGAAATCTATGACAAATATAGACTCTCCTTGACATTTCCAAAACTGAAGGTGCTGAAGGTTCGCTGGACAGCGCGACGCGAGCAATTTGAATCTGAAAGATGCCAAAAGAGACAAAGAAACACAGTCGTGACGTTGTTATATCCAGACAGACTTGGTTGACAATGAGAAAGGAGGAAAAGACTTCCCTCATCGGGTGGATGTGATTGAGTATTTTTGAGGATCTGCGGCTTGGCAGACACCAAGACTTTTAGAGACCTTGATACCAGTTGAATAACTAGAATAACTGCTGTACGAAGTGATACTCGTCATAATCATCGCAATGGATATTTAAGATCGCCGTTTGCGGATTAGGGTTTGGCAGCGGTCCTAATCGTTGGATTGAGACATGAGCAATCGACAAGAAAGACAGTACAAGTCAACGTTACGCTTGGCGGGAGTTCTTTCGATGACATGATCAAAGCGACGTGACCATAGTATATATTGCCCGCGATTTGAAGAAGTCCGCAATATCGCTGTCCACATTAAAGCTAGCGGCGGAACGCGCCGTGCCCAAAGTAAATTTAACTTAGCGTTCGCTAAAGCGTGGCTTTTAGGGTAAGAATGACTAATTTCCAGCAGCAACTACCGTTATTCTACAACCCTCACGGGGTTTCAGGTCCGCAATGCCGGGGGAAGTCGCCAAGAGGGTGTCATCGCCGGCATTGAGCTCAGATTCGAGTCTGTCATCGGCTCCTGAGGTCGCAGAGTTTGATCTAGGTAACACGAACCCTGCTTTGGCTGTTGAACGGGTTCGTGCAGTTGAGATCTCGAACTCGAAGAAACGAGTTCGAGCGAGGGTGGTAAAGGAAGCATACGTTCCAGTGAAAAGGACCAGAAGAGAGACGGGGGCTAAACCAAGTTACAGGGAGGCGACAGAGGAAGAGAAGGAGAAGGAAATTCCTACCGAAGCTCCTGGCGGAACAGCAGACAAACGTGAGCGAAGGGCCAAAGCTGTAATCAACGATATCAGTCATATCGCAATTAAGGCCAAATCCGACGAGGAAATCGAGGTTGCATCAAACGGTCCTACTAAGAGAACCAAGAAGAGCGCGAAGACCAAAGTAGAAACCATCAAAGAGGAAGAGCTAGGTCGAGATAGTCCGAAGAAGATAAGAAAGAGACCAAACGCGACTGTCGACATACGAGAGGAAGAGCAAGGATTAGGTCTAGATACACCCAAGAAAGCCAGAAAGGGGACGAAGGCACAGCTCGAAGTACGGGAAGAAGAAGAGGCACTGGTTGAGACTCCAAAGAAAGTGAAAAGGAAGCGAAAGACGAAGGAGGAGAAGGAAGCAGAAGCTATGCCTCTAGCGGCGCGCACGGCGAATTTGAAGGTGTACATAGGGGCTCATGTGAGCAGTGCGAAAGGTCTGTTTTCCTTACGACTTGCCACATGCACAGGGGCGTATCTTTGTAGGTAGCGCTAGGCTAAAAGCATTCCCTTTCCACAGGCGTCCATAACTCAGTCACAAACTGCATGCACATCGGGTGAATACTGCAAGCTTTTCCATCCCAAACTACAAGTAGCTGATGCAGCGAAGTGGCAATGCCTTTGCGCTCTTCCTGAAGTCCCAGCGGAAGTGGGAAAACCCTCCACTGCAAGAAGAGCACAGAACCCAGTTCAGAGCCTTCTGCGAGGAGCACAAGTACGATGCTGCGAGGTCCGTTCCCTCCACAAACCCACATTGCAATAATTGACTAATCTATGCCCCCAGCCACATTCTTCCTCACGGCTCCTATCTCGTAAACCTCGCCCAAGAAGACCCCGACAAAGCAAAACAAGCCTACGACACCTTCCTAGACGACCTCCGGCGCTGTGAAGCCCTCGGCATCAAGCTCTACAACTTCCAGCAAGTCCACCTTCCCCATAGCCTTAGCTTATCCTCTACCCGTCACCACCTACAATCACTAACCCTCACACCAGCCCAGGATGGACAGGCCCCTCACCCCGCCCTTCCGCAATCACCCGCATCGCCACCGCCCTCAACCGCGCTCACGCAGCCACCAACACCGTAACCCCCCTCCTCGAAAACATGGCCGGCAAAGGCACCGTCATCGGCAACCGCTTCGAAGACCTCCGCGACATCATCGCGCAAGTCGACGACAAATCCCGCATAGGCGTCTGCTTGGACACGTGCCACTCTTTCGCCGCCGGCTACGATCTGCGTACACCCCAAGCGTTCAAAAAGACGCTGGAGGAGTTCGATAGAGTGGTAGGCATGAAGTTCCTGCGCGCGCTGCATCTGAATGATAGTAAAGCGCCGTTTGGGAGTCATCGGGATCTGCATCAGAATATCGGGCTAGGGTTTTTGGGGCTGCGGGCTTTTCATAATGTGATGAATGAGGTGAGATTTGAGGGGTTGCCGATGGTGTTGGAGACACCGATTGAGGCGAAAAATGAGGAGGGGAAGACAATTGAGGATAAAGGCATTT